>Ga0082212_10003877_pt1 | contig 21027 bp, 13 predicted proteins | sample TergutNt197P3_FD_71548 | JGI IMG/M metagenome (GOLD analysis project Ga0082212, IMG submission 71548) | Neocapritermes taracua P3 segment gut microbial communities from Petit-Saut dam, French Guiana - Nt197 P3 | ecosystem: Host-associated > Arthropoda: Insects > Digestive system > Gut ... | reverse complement strand
AAAAAATCGGTTTCACGCATTCGCGCGAGTCGAACGGCCGAGAGCCGCGAGCCTTGATCGAGCGTTCTTGCCAGGACTTGCCAAAGGGCGAGTCGGCCGTGACGCGAATCGCCGAGTGCGGCGACGAGACCGTTTTGCATGGCCTTCTGATGCAGCAACCAAACATCGCCGACGGGAGACTGTTGCGTGAGTTTCAAGTCGCCGAGTGTCTTACGAAGATCGGCGGGATCGATGCCGATTTCGCCCCATCGTTTTTGATTGGCGAGGGCGAAGCGAAGGGCTTCGCAGGTACGTTCTCCCCAGGGAGTGATGTTGAGTATGGTGGTTTTGATGGTTTTTTTACCTTCTCGCCGGGATTCCCGGAGCAGGTATCGGGTATAGGTTTTCCCATTGGCGTGTGCTGTACACTTATCAACGTACATGGTGACCTCCTGAATGCAAAAATGATCAATGGGCGCATTATAACACATCGACACTGGAAAACAAGTAGTACCATTAAATATTTTAGTGGGCGCATTTCTGGGCGGAATTTCTGCCTTAACCTATTGATGAAAAAGAACTTAAGTGAAAAATAATGGCTGCTTTGGATGGAACATGCGTTGTACGGTATTTTCTCGCGTCAAAATTTCCACAACTTCTCAATAATCCCGGAAACCAGGTAAATTGCGCAAAATGTCGTTTTGATATTGCGATAACTGGCAGAAATTGTTAGTATATGCCGACCGGAAAGTAAGAGGCATAAAGTTACCTCTTACCTCTTACCTCTTACCTCCTAACCTCACAATGGCCAACCACCAGCAACACACGACCTTCAGCACCGCGAGCGGGCTAATTTTCGGCACGCTGGCTTGGTACCCTGGCGGTTTTCCGGCTGTGACCTGCCTGTTGGCCGGTGGTCTGTGCGGCATGGGCGGCATGTTGCCCGATATCGACATCAAAACGAGCCGCTCCTTTCACGACTGCATGTCGATCACGGCGTGTATCGCTTCCATGTTGGTCATCCTCCGCGTCAGTACAATGGGCGTTAGCGGCGAGTTGGTTTCCATCATCGGTGCGGTGGTGTTTCTTGCAGTCAAGTTCGGCGTTGGCCGTCTGATTCAATCGTTTACCAAGCACCGCGGCTTGATCCACAGCATCCCGTTCTGCATTTTGTGCGGCCAGATCATTTTCCTGATTACAACCGGTGACATACCTTCCCGTGTTCTCAAAGCGGCGGGGCTGTCGCTTGGTTTTTTCTCACACCTGTTGCTCGACGAAATTTACAGCGTCGATGTCGTTCAGGGCAAGCTCAACACTAAGAAATCGTTCGGAACGGCAATCAAATTCGGCATGACAAAGCATATCCATCTGACGATTGTGCTGTATCTTTTGCTGTGTTTTGCGACATTTATTGCGATTAAGAAGCCGGGACTGGTCGGCGAATCCTTCGACCGGGGACTCGACCAAATTGCCAAGTTGACCATTCAGGGCGCACAGCATTTTGAAGACATATCGCATAAAACGCAAGAATCGCTCCGTATTAATACGAATATCAGCCGCAACTCGTCACCGACTTCGGATAACACGGACGCAAACGATGGACAACTTGCCCAAGCGGATGACGGTCAAGACGAAAACCGGGAACGCAGATATGAAATGCCGTCCATGACACAAATCGCGGCATCGGTGTCGGCACCAACAATAGGCACGTTGCAACCGGAAGGGCGTGCAATCCATCTCCGAACGGTTGCACCAACCGTGACGGATGTTACACAGCAACAATTATTCAGCGAATTGGAAAGGTCACGACCGAACGGCAGGCCATTGTTGTTGAGCGAAATGGAACAACTGGAACAGTTGCGGGCATCGGGCGGTTATACTTCCCAATTGCCACCGGCCATGCCCATTCAGTAGGCACGGCGGCCACGGCGTGACCGCCCTACCGGCACAATTACGGCAACGCCACGGATTCTCCGCCGGCGCAGGTGAACAACGCTCGCAAAATCGCCGGGGGAACCATATTCGAAACGAATTGCACCGAACCGTCGAAAAATAAGGCGTTCATTCCCATCGTGTGATTGCTGCCCAGACCGTCGGCGGAGACATTGACGCCCTCGCAGGCTTCCTCGAACGTGATTTCCTGGGTCGGGTCCATCCAACAGACCGGCGTGTTGCGTTCGACAACGGCAATCGTGTTCGACGTGCCGTCGGGAATATCCACGAATGACTTTTTGGCGTTCGGCTCGTTGAACAGGCATTCCTTGCCGACGACCACGCTGTACGAGGTCATGCCCGTCATGTCGTCCGTCGCCGAGGGACACTGGTAAATACGCGGCACACGGTCATGGAACTGCTTGTTGTGTTCGCTGTCCCAGGGTTCGTCCAAGCGGATTTGCTGATAAAGTGCCAATTCTTCCACATACGGCAACAGCAGAACCCGCCAACTGTGCAACGGTTTCCCGTCGGTGTCGGCGGTCATCACCGGCGGAAGAAATCGCGTTACATCATGATGGTTGTGTATGGCTATTCCTATCTGCTTCATGTTGTTCGCACATTGCATGCGTCTTGCGGCTTCACGGGCGGCCTGAACCGCCGGAAGCAACATGGCACCTACGGCAGACAAAACTTCCGACCGTGATTCGATGAACTGCTTATTAATGATGAGTTGCAGACGGCTGCCGTTGACCTGCGGGAGCAACGCTTTGAGCATCGCCGTGTAACTCGCGATCATCTGTTCCATTTGTTCGCCCATCGCCAGTGCAAAGGGATCGTCACCTAAATCCGCCAAATCCGCCTTCATTTTATCAAAGGTCTCATCGACTGCCTCAAGCACCGTATCGTACAATTTTTGTGCCGCTTCGGGCGAGGCCGATTGAATAATCAGGGCGAAAATCTGCTTCATCGGGTCGAGACCGACGGACACGAAGAGGAAGCCGTCGGTCAACGTTTTACCGCCGAATTTGTTGGCCGGTTCGGGGGCCATGGCCAATGCCGTCGTTATCGTTTCACGAATAGCGGAATCGGGCGCGAACACGACCTGAAACGGCGCACCCTTGACACGCTCCAACCCGGCTGCAATTGCGGGATTCGCTTCCGGGGTGATCTCGTCGAACATGCGTTGCAGACGTGCTTTGTCGGCGGGATTTTCCATGTCCAGCCCGGAATCGGGTAACGGTATGCTGACGATCACCATGTTCCCCTTTTTTTCAATGTGATACATCATTTCGAGAAACTCAGTGTCAAAATCCGGCATCAACATCGACATGACCTGAATCAAATTGTCCGGCCCGTCCGGGTTGTCGAAATTCAGCACGATTCGCACGGGTGCCATCATCATCGTGCGCGAGTTGGCCAGGACGTAAACGCCGGTCAGACCGGTTTGCAGCACGCCGTCAATCGCCATTTTGCCCATCGGCAGACTATCGTCGATTGCCTTGAAATACTCTGCCAAAATCGCATCGACGTCAATATCGGCTTGGGCGAGTATGCTTGCATTTTCGGGGTCTTGCGCCATCTTTGCGAACAGATCGGTCAGCAACTGTTTCCAGTTGGCGACGGTTTTGTCAACGTCAATGGCCTTGACGTCGACGTAGCCCAGGACGAACGTGTTTTTGCTGATCAGCGACTCGACCGGCGTGAGTATCTTTTGCACCTGCTCACTGGGTGCCGGTTGTGCGACCTGAGCCTGTGCCGCCGTGCAGAGTACCGTTGCCGTCAGCATCATTGCCGCGAGCATCAGCCGTTTTGTGGTTGTTTTCATTTGTGTTACCTCTTTCTGGGGAGTTGAGAGTGATAAGAGCCGGCGACTGTGTCGCCGCCCAAGTTCGGGAGGACGGTCACGTAGTGACCACCGTATGGGAAAATATCGTAACACATCGTCCCACGAAAATCAAGTAGGCGGGAATGTCCCCCTTTGACGACCGATTGACCGCCGCTTGACGATTGCCGGACAGACGGTAAAATAACCGTAGTATTGGGGAATGGTGTAAAGGTAGCACGAATGGCTCTGAACCATTTAGTTGGGGTTCGAATCCCTGTTCCCCAGTTTTTTGCAGCATCGGGATGGCAAAAACGCGGTGACTTGATGCCTGATCATTTCCCTTGCTAACCCGGCGGCAGCCACGGCGTGACCGCCCTACTTTGGGTATAAAACTTTCTGGCGAGAGCCATAAGGCAGATCAATTCATCTCCGACGCTTCTTCCCAGTGGTCATAGAGTTGCCGCAGTTTGACCCGCAGTTCATCGAGTTCTCGCGTGATTTCGCGGATGCGGTTGCCGTCACGCAATGTTTCTGGGAGCATCATCATGGCCTCCAGTGCTTCGACCATACTCTCTTGGTCGGCGATGTCCTGTTCGAGATCGGATACCTTGCGATAAGGGAATTTGCGTTTGGAGACGGGCTTCGGGAGTGAGACTTCGGACTTCGGACTTCGGACTTCGGAATTGGTGTTTGATTCTTTTCCCTGAAGTCCGAAGCCTGAAGCCTGAAGCCTGAACGGGTCGGCCATCAGCCCGCGTGCAACCATGTGCCGGTATGTCGTGTAATTGCCTTCCAGCTTTTTGAACCGCCCTGATGAATTGCGCTGGTGGCACTCCGGCTGCATAATGAGCAGGTGGTCGGCAACGTGATCGACGAAATAACGGTCGTGGCTGATGAACAGCACAGTACCTTCGAACTCGCAAATTGCCTTTTCAAGCGCAGCCCGTGCCCAAAGGTCAAGGTGGTTCGTCGGTTCGTCGAGAATTAATACGTTGGCCTCTTCCGCCGCAAGTTTCGCCAGTGCCGCACGGCAACGTTGCCCGCCGCTGAGACTGCCGACCGTTTGCAACTGCTGATCACCGGTCAACCCGAACGCACCGAGCAGTTTCCGACGTTCGAGGTCTTCCATGATTTTGCGGTTCTTGGGACGAATCGCATCAACGGCAAGCGTGTTGTCGTCAAGGACGTGTAACTGCTGATCGAAGTAGCCGATTTTAACGCCCTGACCATGCGAAACATGCCCCGCATCGGGTTTCAACTGGTGCAGCAGGCAGCTAATGAGCGTCGTCTTGCCGCAGCCGTTTGGCCCGATGATCGCCCAGCGTTCGCCGCGTTCGATCATAAAATCGGTTTCGCGGAACAGCGGCGTTTTGTCGAAACCTTTGGCCAGATTCTCCGCGCGAAACACGATGTCGCCCGTGCGGTCCGGCTTGGGGAAATGCATCGGCGGCGAGTCGATTTTACGCGGCGCAGCAACGGGTTCCTCGACAAGCCGTTCCAATTTCTTGCGACGGTCTTCCGCCTGCGTCGCCTTCATGCCGTAATGATGCCGGCGAATAAAGTCCTTCGCCTTTTCGACCTCCTCGATATACTTTTCGTAAGTTCGCGTCTGCACCAACAGGCGTTCTTCCTTCTGCTTCGTGTAAGCGGAAAAATTGCCGACGTACTCTTCAATCGTGCCGTGATAAAGCTCATACGTCCGATTGGTTACGCGGTCGAGAAAATAGCGGTCGTGACTGACAAGGATCACCGCCGCATCGGTGCCGGCGAGAAAGGTTTCCAGCCATTCCGTCGCGGCCATGTCGAGGTGGTTCGACGGCTCGTCGAGCAACATAATATCCGGCTCAGCCAAGAGCAAACTCGCCAAGCTCAGCCGGTTCAACTCGCCGCCGCTCAATTTTTCGACAGTGCGGTCGAACTCGTCATCGACAAACCCAACGCCGTGCAAAATGCGTTCGATGCGGTGGTCGAGATGATAAGCGTCGCGGTGCATCAACTGCTCGTGCAAATGATCGTAACGCACCGCAAGCCGGTCGTGTTCCTGCGGATCGGAAGCGACTGCCATTCGTTGAGCGATTGCCTCCGCCTCATGTTGCATCGCAATCAGCGGTGCGAGTGCATGACGTGCTTCTTCGATGACCGTCCGCCCCGTTGCAAGAGCGGGTCGCTGTTCGAGATAACCGATGGTCACGTCGTTCGGCTTTTCGATCTTGCCTCGCTCGTGTTCCTCTCGCCCGGCTATGATATTCAGCAGCGTCGTCTTGCCGCAACCGTTCGGTCCGACCAGCCCGATCTTGTGGCCGGGAAACACCTGGAACGTCACATCGGCCAAAACAGGCTCGTCAGAACCGAAATGCTTTCGAAGATGTTCAACAGACAACAACATGGTTCAGGCTTCGGACTTCTGGCTTCAGGATTGGATTTCCATGCTCTTCCTGAAGCCTACAAACGATTTATCGCTACAAATTTCAAAAAATTATCAAGTGTCGCATCCACTCAACTGCAACTACTTCATCGCCTTGCGCACGGATTCGAGTTGGCCGGCACTGCCGAGGACTTCGTTTTTGTGAATGATGTACTCGGCGTAAGCCTGCATGAAAACCTTTCCCGGCGGCCGCAGATCGAAGTTGGCCGGATCGTCGCGGAACTGCTCGCGGTGAATCGCACACCAGACCAAACGGCCGTCGGTGTCGATGTTGATCTTACACACGCCGAGTTTCGCGGCGGGAAGATATTGCGCTTCGTTAACGCCGCTGGCATCTTTCATCGCACCGCCGGCCTTGTTGATGCGTTCGACCCATTCGTGCGGCACGCTGCTACTGCCGTGCATGACAAGCGGGAAGTCTTTGGGGGCAGCCTTTTGAATTTCTTCGAGTACATCGAAATGCAACCCCTGACTGCCGCTGAACTTAAACGCACCGTGTGACGTCCCAATGGCCACGGCAAGCGAGTCGCAACCAGTTTTTTCGATAAATTCGGCGGCCTGCGACGGGTCGGTCAGCATGACGCTTCCGACAACATCTTCTTCCACTCCGCCGAGCTGACCGAGTTCGGCCTCGACGACGATGCCCTTCGCATGGGCACGATCGACCACCCGCTTGGTGATTTCAATATTCTTGGCGAATTCCTCGTGCGAACCGTCGATCATCACCGAACTGTAAAAGCCGCTGTCGATGCAATCGTAGCAGACTTCTTCGGTTCCGTGGTCAAGGTGGACGGCGAAAACCGCTTCCGGGAACACTTCGGCGGCCGTGCGGATCATTGATTCCAAAAACCGCTTGTCCGAATAGCCACGAGCACCACGCGAAATTTGAATGATAAACGGTGCACTTTTCGAGTCGTCATTGGGGTCTTCATTTTTTTGTGTTTTGCCCAAGTTGCCCCGGAACAGACCGACCAGTTGCTCGAGATTGTTGATATTGTAGGCTCCGATGGCGTAATTGCCGTAAGCCTGTTTGAACAGTTCTTTTGTGGTTACGATCATTTTGAGGTTTTTCCTCCTGAGACAATGAAATACTGGTAGTTACGATTGTGGGGGGATTTGTCCTCAACTGTCATCGTGAAAGACACAACCCCATTTGGAGTAATTCTACCTCATTAATAATGATTCCGCCAGTCCCGCAGAGAGGACGTTTATGACACAAAATATATCATAACAGTTTTTCTATGGTTGACAGAGTGAATTACGTCTGCTATCATAATAGGGTATAGGTAGCTTAATATCCCTAGCTTATTATGTACAGAATTTAACTGGGAAACTGAGGAAAGCTGATTGCCAATAGTCTCAGTGGTATTTTAAGCGAATATTATAATGTTTTCCCTTTTGCCAAACTATTTTGAAAATTGAGGGTTATGATGAAAAATGTTAAAATGAAACGAATGGGGGGGGGTGGCAACTTAGCTTTTACCCTTGTTGAACTTCTTGTTGTCATCGCAATCATTGGTATTTTGATTGCACTTCTTCTTCCGGCCGTTCAGGCCGCTCGTGAGGCAGCACGGCGAATGCAATGCACCAACAACTTGAAACAGTTGGGCTTGGCAATGCACACCTATCACGACGCAATGAAAACTTTCCCACCGGCAGGGTTTTCTTGTGATAGTACCACAGGTAACCCTCGTGGTGCCGAACCGTTTCCAGAAAGACGTCGGGGGGCATCGTGGTTGGTTTTTCTTTGGCCATACATAGAGCAAACGGCTGTTTTTTCTGCGTGTACATTCGCAGATACGGATTGGTCTTGGCAAGATGGCCCCAATAGAAACTGGCAGGTTTTGGACGGATTCCAAATTTCCAGTTTGTCTTGTCCTTCTTCCGCAATGCCAAAAATGCGATCCCAAACAACAAATCAATCCACCAGGGACTTGGAAACGGGTGTTCCCGATACTTGTCAGGTTCAACGCCCCAACTATGTCGGTATCTCCGGTGCTTATGATTTTGAAAGACCGGATGGTTCGATGACAACGTATGGCAATGACACACCTTCAGGTGTCTGGACAGGCTACGGCGCACAGGTTTACACGGGTATTGTCGTTGTACATGATTCACGTCATCGTCTTACAGTGAATATGGGAGCCGTTCTCGATGGAACATCAAATACCATCTGTGTCAGCGAGCAATCGAATTATGTCAAAAGCGATACTTCACTCACCAATGAATGGGTTGCCAGTAACTACGTAGGTGGCGGTTGGACCGTTGGGCCTGCTTTTCCTAACACTTATGGATGGTCAATGAATATTACCGGGCCTCGTTATCCGATCAATGCGATTTGTACCGGGGTATGTAACTATCCTTATGGCAACAACACGATTCTCACAGGTGCACACACAGGTGGGATTAATGCCGCCGTTGCAGACGGTTCCGTTCAATTTTTGTCAGAGAACATAAGCTATGACAGAGTATTGACACGACTTTGCAATCGCAAGGACAGACTCTCTGTTTCGTTCTAATGCCCCTTTTACAATTAGGTTTTGGTACATGAACCTAAGTGCCGTGTTTTACTATCGGATCGTTGAACGTCGGCACTTTTTTCATGTCGGATTTTTGTCTCTATCAATTGTTACCCTTTTTACTAACTTTTTGAACAATGAGGTTTATGATGAAAAATGTTAAAAAGAATCGGAATGGGAGGAGCAATGCAGCTTTTACTCTTGTTGAGCTTCTTGTCGTGATCGCAATCATTGGTATTTTGATTGCACTTCTTCTTCCGGCCGTTCAGGCCGCTCGTGAGGCAGCACGGCGTATGCAATGCACTAACAACTTGAAACAGTTGGGCTTGGCCATGCATACCTATCATGATTCGATGAAAATGTTTCCGCCTGCGGGGTTGGCCAACGGTGGAGGTCAGCCGTTTCCAAATTTTCGTCGGAGTGCGTCGTGGCTTGTTTTCCTTTGGCCCTACATTGAGCAAACAGCGGCCTTTTCCGCCTGTAACTTCGAGGATACCGATTGGACCTGGCAAGATGGTCCCAATAGGAACTGGAGATTAACGGATGGGCTGCAAATATCCAGCTTGTTTTGTCCTTCTTCTTCCATGCCAAAAATGCGAAGCATTGGTACAAACCAACTCACCAGGGACTTGGAAACGGGTGTTCCCGATACTTGTCAGGTTCAAAGAACCAACTATGTCGGTATCTCAGGAGCATACAACTTTGAAAGGCCGAATGGTGATATCGATATCTATAATGTCGATACCCCTTCGGGAGTCGATACAGGCTACGGCGTGATTGTTTACACAGGTGTTATCGTAACTCACGATGCACGGCATCGACTCACCGTGAATATGGGTGCCATTCTCGATGGAACATCCAATACCATTTGTGCCAGTGAACAATCGAACTACGTCAAAAGCCAGACTTCACTCACCAATGAATGGGTTGCCAGCAACCATGCAGGTTCAGCTTGGACCGTGGGACCCGCCAATCCAGGCGGTGGCGGATGGACGCAAAATATTGTCGGAGTTCGTTATCCCATCAATGCGGTCTGTAACACGGATGTTGCCAATAATGGATGTAGCGCGGCGTACCACAACAATACGATTTTAACCGGCTCGCATACCGGCGGAATCAATGCCGCCGTTGCAGACGGTTCCGTTCAATTTTTGTCGGAAAACATAAGCTATGACAGAGTATTGATTCGCCTTGCCAACCGCAAGGACGCGCTGTCTGTTTCGTTCTAAAACAGATTTTCAATGAGGGTTTGTAAAATGAATTGAAGTATCGGCGTTTCGCAATCGGATCGTTGAACGTCGGTATTTTATTTCTTGTCAGCGGAACACTCGTGTTTTTAGCGAGTATTCCGCATTCGCAATATGTTTGTACTTACGGAGAAATAATATGAATCGAATTTACATCTATGGCGTGGTTTTCCTGGTCATTGGTTGCTGTGTTACGGGCTGTAAAGAAAAAGGCCCGGACTTGAAACCGGTTACCGGTACGGTGACAGCGGATGGAAAGCCGCTTATCGGGGCTGCTGTTGAATTTCATTCCGAAGTTTCATCTTCTTCGTATGGAAAAACGGATGAAAACGGCAATTTCACATTGAGTTATGCTACAGGAAAACCGGGAGCCGCTTTGGGTAAACATCGTGTAGCCATTCTCGGTGGAAGTACGGACCCGTCCAAAGTACCAAGTGCTCCACCTGCCGATACAACACCGACAGACCCGGACAGGGAAGCACCTCCGGTTGTCGATAGTCCTCCGTCCAAGACCGATAATTACAATCTTTCGGCTGAAGTGACCGCTGCCGGCCCGAACCATTTTGAATTCAAGTTGTAATTCTCAAAACGGCTTTTTAGATAAACGCCAATTTCGTCCATAACAACCTGCGAAGGTCACAATGTGGTCGCCCTATCGTCATACTCAAGCCAATGACTGTCGTTCTTCGGCGACGGCCATTGTTTTGACCGTGTGGAACAGGATAAAGAAGATCACCAGGATGGCAACGACGATTTTGATGGCATCCCACTTGGAAACGGCACCGCTAATGTCGGTTTCTGTAGGATCGGCACCGAATTCATCGGCATATTTCGGCGTGACCTCATCCGCCTGCATGTCGGAAATGTCGAGTGCGTATTGTGAGGCCAAATCATCGTTTGACCACAACGAACTGCTTTGCGGAGCATTCGGGGAAGACGTTGGGGTTGTCGCATTCGATTTTTGACTGTAAGTGTTAAAAGTCGGGGAAGACGAGTCGGAACGTCCTCCCGATGTTGAGTTCCCGGACAAACCGCTTGAGCTACTATTGGAATCTCTTCCCGAACCGCTACGCGTGCCGCTTGGTGTGGTTTCCGTTCTGCGTTGCGCAGACGATTCAAAAGTCACGGTTCCGTCTTGCGATCCCGTCCCGTAAGTCTGTCGGGACGTACGTTCATTGGATGAAGCGTTGCCTGCATTATTGCCGTAAGCGGGTGTCGCAACGGCCGGGCGGGATGCTGAGTTCGGGATTGCTTCTGTTGGCGAATATGGTGTCTGCGATGAGCCCGAGTAACCCGAGCGTGGTGTCGAGGCTGTCGAATTGCTTGGCGATGAGGTGGTTGACAGGCTGTTCGACGAAGGAGTTGGCTGAACAACACCAGATGTCGAGTTGTTGCGTGACGAGTAATCAGATGATGTCCCCGTTGAAGGGTTTCCCGTTGTTAGGTTGCTTGAAGCATAGTTGTTAGCCGGTGTAACCGTCGGTTGTGTTGTTGTGGCTGTTGTCGTTGGGTTAGTCTCCCTCAACGCGAAACCGCCGGTAACGGGTGTGCCGGTCGGAGAACTTGCTGTGGTTCCTGCTCGACTTTCGGTCGTAAGAAGAGCATTTGCAGCAGTCAGATCATACTTTAACGACAAAAATCCGTGTCTGGTCAGTCGGGTGAGTTGTTGTGACGATGCTTCCTGATTACGGTTGCGTGGCCGGATGTCGCTCCCGCCAAAAGACGACGAAGAGGACGAAACCGGTGCCAAAACATTATTGGGAGAACTGACCGGATTGTTTGATCCCCGTGATGTTGCACTGCTGAAATCGATTCCTCCTCTCTGCAAAATGCTTTGTTGCGAAAGTGACGCAGCTTTGATGACCGTTTCGGGACCGGCAGGAAGACTTGCGACATGCGGGGCTGCCTGTTCGAGAAACTTGATAACACGCCCGCAATGGCTGGCTATCGTCGTATCCGTCGAACCGAACAAAACCCCGGCCAGTTCGTATTTCGCATTGAAAACCGGCCCGCCTGAGCAACCGTTTTCCGATGGAACGGAAATTTCGATCAATTCCGCCTCGATGTTATCCCTCTCAGGTTGGAAGAATGAAAGACAACGCCCACCCTGTATCCGATAAGCTCCGGCTCCGTCGCCTGGGTAGCCGGCCACCCATAAAGTGTCATTGATTCGCGGAATATCCCGCGAAATGACCACCGGGTCGATGCCATCCGGTTCGGCAATGACCAAAAGAGCCAAATCCCAACGGTCGTCAACGGCAACCACTGCGGCTTCAAAATCTCGGCCGGTCGAAAACCGCACTTTGACGTAACCGTTCGAATCGCGGACGACATGCCAATTCGTAATGACAAAACCGTAATTCGTTTTTTTCGCAATGAGCGTACCGGAACCGAAATACTGGTTTTGCCCTTGTTGAGCGATGATTCTAACAACTGCCGGATGCGGCGTTTGGGATTGGTTTTGCGATTGATATTGAGCCTGAACGGTAAAACAGTTTAAGAAGAGTAGGGCAAACAGATAAAAACAGATTTGCGCATACCAAAACGCACCGCAACGGCCAATCGTCTCAGTGATATTTTTGGACACACCAGAGTTGTCACAAAGCGGACGAAATTGCACCGGCTTTTTTTATCTCGCTTCTAAAACAGGATTTCAACTAAGCAAACACAACACCCCATTATCTATTTTCGGCAAAACATCCTGTGTAAATCAGTCTATCAAACAAAGCGTTCGGTTTGTCACTTTTTTTCAAGCAAAAAATTCAAGAAAAGACGTATTTATTATGACAGTTTGTCAACTTTGTGCAATAAGAATAATTCGCAATTGCCCTAAACTGCCTATTTAATACAATTGGAATGTATTTTTCAGAAAAAAACGTTTCTTGCGGTAAAAACATTCAAGTCATCTCCACTTTTTTGAAAAAACAATCTATCTTTAACTATTAACTTTGTATTCTAACGTTCAAAACGGAAGTGACGGTTAGAATCACAAATCGGTTTTTGCTACAAATAACAACAGAATGATATGAGCGTTCATTTCGGAACAGAAAACCAGACAGTGTGGTTGCAGTTTAGTACGGGCATTCTTTCCAAGATCGGGAGGTATGTGGCGTGTTCGGCAATTTTCTTGTTGGGATTGCTTTTGGTTGTACCTTCGCTGCAGGCACAACAGCCCGTTGGCAAACCTGTCCGCCCGCCGGTGCGATTTGAGAGCAACGATATCCTCTTTCTTGGTCTTTCGGATAAGACTAGTCCGCCGTCACATCAGTCATGGGACGGTTATTGCCTCATTTCGATACCCTGTCAAGGAAGTACGCCGACCACACCGCGGTATTACCGCTTTGCCGTTGTTGTCCCGAATGCTCTCGAACATGACCTGCTCGACGATTCGGAAGACGGAAGCTGGCAACGCTGGGACATCGTTTCCGCCGCGTTGGTTGCCGAAGGTTTAAGCGATCAACAAAAAGTTGACGCTTATCGGAATCAAGTCGCGTCCCTTGTTCGGCAAGTGCCGTCGCAAGATAAAGATCGGCTTGTGCAAACCATCTTCGAAACTTTGCACAACCGTTTGTTGACCGGGAAATATGATATCGGCTGCACCAATTTGGCACAGGCCATTGATTCGGGCGATTTCAACTGCGTGAGTGCGACCGTTTTGTTTCATGCGATGGCCCAGCAGTCAGGGCTTGATGTCTGCGGCCTTGAAATGCGGGGACACGCCCTCAGCCGCGTCCGTTTTGATCAACAAGTCATCGACCTCGAAACGACTTGTGCCGATTGGTTCAATCTGTCCGAACGCGAGCGCACACGGTCAGACCGTCCGACAAACGCCGGTTATGACACGGCATATTCCGTCGCACGACGCCAAATGCCGCAAACCGTTAATCAGTCATTGAATCTTGCCCGATTGCCCGGCGATGGTAAACCATTGCCCTTCGTTTCAACAGACCCTGCCGATTTGCCCCCGACATTATCACCGATACGACAGACGAACGAAACCACCGGCAGTTTTCGGGAGATTTCCGATGTACAATTGATTGCGACGATTTATTACAATCGCGGTGTTGACGAATTGATTGCCGGGCATTTTAGTTCGGCCGGCGTTGCCAACCTCAAAGCACTGCAACTTGACCCACAAAACGACAATGTCTGGCGGAACCTTATGGCAACGTTCAATAACTGGGCGATTGCCTGTGCGTCGAAAGGTGATTACATCAGCGCGGCACAACTGCTCGATGAAGGCCGTTTCATCGACGACAGTTACGAACTGTTCCGCTCCAACCAGGTTCATACGTATTATCACTGGGTTGTTGACGTGGCAAACCGCCGTGAGTACGACAAGGCATTGACCCTGCTGCAAATGGCCGAAGACAGATTGCCGAACCAGAGTAATCTCCGTTTTTTGAATTACACGGTGCGTCGCAAGATGGCCAATGAGTTTTTTGAGTCGCAAGAAGACCGCAAGGCGTTTGACCAATTCGATTTGGCCGAAAAAATTGCGCCCGTTGGCATTAATGTCTCAGAGGCGGAAGTTGTCGATGTGACCTGGCATGTTCGCCAATTGATTGACAATCGCAAGTTGTCCCGCGCTTTGTGGCTCATCGACCGTGAGTTGGAACGTCACACGGCGGCAACCGCACCAATGCAAATCCCTGACGCCCCCGAAGTGTCACCGCTTTTCAGTACCCCCGGCGTTTTGGCAAATGATAAAAATGCCGCTACTCTGGCAGCGGCTACACCGCGACCTTACATAGCGGCACGACCGGGTAACGAACAGTCGCAACCAAACACGGCCAAGCGGCAGCCGGTCAAGCCGGAATTACTTGATCAATTGCAGTCGCTTCGTGCCGGTGCAGTGGTCGATTGGGCAAACGAACCGCTCAAACAACGGGACTACCCTGAAGCCATTCGGCGTCTGACCATCGGCAAACCGGCACAAAATCTCCTCAGCGACGAACACATTCGGTTACTCCGCCAAACCTATACCGATTGGGCTGCGGCATTACGTTCGGAAAACCGACACGCCGAAGCCCAAACCGTTCTCAAAATGGCAACCGACTCACCGTACTTGGGCAAGTAAGGTTTTTCGCTAAGAATTAATCTGCAAAAATCAATATCCGGATCGAACACTCAACGCGAAAAATCCGGTCGCTTCACTTCGTTGCGTTCCCGGCTGCCATTGCGATTTTCTACGTTTAAAAGACGCATTCTAAGAAGAAACGCGAATCTTATTAACAGATGTACCTGAGCCTTCACCTTGACGACTTACAGAGTTAGGGCAACAATAGTGGTACTGAGGACGTTTTAATCTTTTGTACCTAAACTGTTGGGAAACCGCATTCAATGAACACTGTCAAAATCGCACTCATCGGATTTGGGACCATTGGCACAGGCGTTGCCAAAATTCTGCTCGAACACAAAGACCGAATCGCCCGTTCGACCGGCACAAACGTTGAACTAGCAAGGGTTTGCGACACAGACACTTCACGTGATCGCGGAATCGTACTGCCGGAAGGCATGTTAACCGATGATTTGAACGTCATTCTTGACGACACAAGTATTTCCGTTGCCATTGAGTTGGTCGGTGGTCTTGAGCCGGCACGTTCCATTGTTTTGTCGCTTCTCAAGGCGGGCAAAGATGTTGTGACGGCTAACAAGTCCCTGTTGGCAACCCACGGACCGGAAATTTTCGATACAGCCCGTGATTGTGACCGGTTGGTTGCCTTTGAAGCGGCGGTTGGTGGTGGGATTCCTGTTATCAATGCTTTATCAACTTCACTACAGGCCAACGAGTTACGACAAATACACGCCATCGTCAATGGAACGTGTAACTTTATTCTCACCGCAATGGAAGAAAAAGGGACGGATTACAAACATGCCGTTGCCGAAGCCCAACGGTTGGGTTATGCGGAGGCCGACCCAACCTTGGACGTTGACGGTACGGATACTGTACAGAAACTAACGATTCTTGCCCAACTTGCCTTCGGTGTGTATCCCAACTGGCGAATCATCCCACGCTTTGGGATCGACATCGTTGACGCAGTTGATATTTTTTACGCAAAACGACTGGGCTATCGCATCAAACTGCTCGCAACGGCAGATGCGACATCTGACGGGCTTGAACTTTATGTTTCACCAACGCTTGTGCGGCGACATACGCCCATTGCGGAAGTGCGGGATTCGTTCAATATTATCAAGGTTGTGGGCGATGCCGTCGGCGAGGTTGTGTTGCTCGGTCGTGGGGCGGGTAAGATGCCAACCGCCTCCGCTGTGGTCGGCGATGTGATCGACACGATCTTGGGCCGCGCAAAAACGACCTTTGACACACTCCGACTGTGGGGCAAAGACCGTTTGTCGCAACCGATCAAGAACCCGGCGGACATTTTCGGCAAGAACTACCTGCGGTTTCTTGTGGAAGACCGCCCCGGTGTACTGGCCGAGATCACGAACATTTTGGGGCAACACGGCATTTCTATTTCGTCGGTCTTACAACAGGAACAGGAAACCGAAACGGAAGACTTGCCGGTCACACTGATTATCATGACGCACACAGCCCGTGAAGGTGACATGCTGGATGCCATCACAAAAATTGACGCCTTGCCCTGTACCTTCGGCAAGACGATCCGCATGAGGGTCGAATAAGGTTTTTGTCAGTAAGGCTTCCGCCAGAAAATACCAAGACAGAATTTACAGGATTATTTGGATAGAGGTCACTAAGAAATATCTCTTCTATCCTGAGTATCTTGTAAATCCTGTCGAAAAATGAACTCGTAAATCCTGTCCGATGATTTTTTGGCGAAAACCTAAGCACGCAAAAATCTGCGAAAATCCAAATGATCTGCGTGCTAAAAATTTGAGCGTGAACGGTTACAAGACAGTCTTATCAAGGTTTGGAGTCAAAATGAAAACAGTAAAATTTACGGTGGCGTTGTTCACGGCGACCACTTTTGTTCTGATGGCACTTGAGGCCGTATCGGCCCAAACGCCGAAAAAAATGGATGCGGAACTCGAAACTCTGCGTCGGACGATGATCGACCGCGCCGTGGCGTTTATGCGGACGCAGCAGTTGGAAAACGGTTCGTTTACGATGAACCCGCGTTCGGGAATCGGTCCGACTGCGGTGGCGACGGTCGGTTTGCTCAAAGCCGGAGTTGCGCCGGACGATCCCATGGTCAAAAAGGCGATGGACCATCTGATAACCTTCGCGAAAGACAGCGGGGCTTTCGCATCGGCGGGCGAACGGATCGTCAATTATGAAACTTGCGTCGTGATGCTGGCATTGTCTCTGGCGAACAACGGCGGCGTTTATGACGAGATTCTTAAGCGTTCCGATGCTTTTCTGCGCGGGCAGCAATTCAGCGAAGCAAACGGGACATCGCCTGACGATCCGAATTACGGCGGCATCGGATACGGTGATGCCGGTTCCGAGAGTCGCGCCGACCTCTCGAACACCGAATTTCTCATCGAGGCACTTCGCGTCACAAGCAAAGGGGCTGATGATCCGGCCATTCAACGTGCCTTGGTCTTCGTTTCGCGATGTCAGAATTTTGAATCCGAGCATAACAATTCGCCGAAAGTGTCAAAAAATCCGGACGGCGGCTTTTATTATTCGGCACAAAACGGCGGCGAAAGTCCTGCGGGCGAAACGGCGGACGGCGGACTTCGCAGTTATGGTTCGATGTCCTACGCAGGTTTCAAAAGCTTGATTTACGCCGGACTGTCAACCGCCGACCCACGCTATTGTGCGGCGGAATCGTGGCTCAAAAAGAATTATGACACCGCGTCGAATCCCGGCATGGGACAACGCGGTCTGTTTTACTATTACATGCTGATGAGCAAGACGCTCGCCGTGACCGGCTGGAAAACCTTGACCTCCAGCGATGGCATCGAACATGACTGGCGTGCCGATCTGATCGAAATGCTGGCCTTGCGCCAACGCGAAGACGGTTCGTGGGTCAATATCGAGCGTATCTGGCTCGAAGACGACCCCAGCCTTGTCACCGGCTATGTTCTTATGGTGCTGGGCGAGTGTAAAAGTGTTTCTGATGCCGGGGAAATGTAAACTTGTATCGCATGTGAAGCGTCTTTGCATAAAATAAAACATGTGAATGGTTACGTTAGTTTTGGAGTCCCCATGACCGAAAGCACTTCCCTCTCAATGCCCAAACTGATGCCGGAAGAAAACTTTCGTCCGGAGCGTAAAATCGGTTGTCTCACGTATTGTTGCGTTATTGGATTCGTCGTGATTGTGCTGGTTTGGTTCAATATTTTCCGAAACGGACCGCCGTTGCGTATTTCGCCGGAAACGACGTACATCACCGAACCACTGACACCCGACAGTCGTTACGTCGATTATTTCGCGGCACTTGAACAGCGAATCTATCCGCCGGAGATGCAAACCGATGACAACGGCTACCGCGTGGTCTTGCGTGTACTGGGTGATTTTGCAAACGAAACCAGGGACACCGAGTTGCTGCGGCAGCGTTATGAAAAACTGGGGCTGGATTATACTCTCGACAAACCGACGCTGACCTATATTGAGCCGGAAGAGTTTTTCAAAAAGCGTTACATTTCGCATCCGGAAGAATTTGAAGACATCATCGCCGCAGAAAATGAAAGGTATGCGATCGAAAAAAACGAGGAATTGCAACAGGAAATCGCAGACATCGAAGCCGTCTCGAATTTCACCACCGCAGAAAAGGAAGAAATCATCGCTTGGTTTTGGGAATCAAACCAGTATTCTTTCGACCCGATCGATTACTGGCGGTCACTGCACGAATCGTCGGAATTCCATAAAAACCCCATTGTGCAAAAATGGCTTGTGGAAAACAACGCCGCGATCGATCTGCTGGCCGAACAGGTGCAAAAACCGATTTTTGTTATGCCGTACATCGGAGGCGATGGTGCTTTTCGGTTGATTGCTGCACCTTGTTACAATGGGTTGTCAATGTCTGTTCTTGCGCGCGGGTTGGAAACGAGGGCGAAAATTCGCATCGGTTCAGGCGACATTGGTGGTGCCATCGATGACATTATGGCCTGTTATCATTTTGGGCGGCATATTGAAAAGCAGGCATCACGGATTGAGGGATTGATTGGTATTGCGATTGAAAATATTGCCCACAGCATGGCTTTTGACGGCCACTCGGAATTTCGGGTAAACGCGGAGCAACTCAAGCGTTTGCAGGACGGACTGGCCACATTGCCTCCGCAACAAGGTTTTTGGCATATCCTGGAATACGGACGTTTGGCGTGCCTGGATTCCATGATGGACGTGTTCAAGGGAGCGATTGCCGATAGTGGAAGTGAAGGAGGTATTATGACGCGCGTGGGGATTTTCGGAATGGACTGGAACCTGGGTTTCAAAAAAATCAACAAGGTTTTTGACGAAATGGACGCCGGGACATTCACATCGACTCGGCCTTCCATGTCGCTGGTACGTTGGTTGACCTTGAAAAGCCGTTCGGAAGCGATGGCGGACATTTTTATCAACATGTTGGCTCTGCCTGTTGAGGCAACCAAAGATGCCTACCATCGCGTGGAATGCGCGATGAACATGAAACGCATCGTCTTGGCCATGCACCTTTACGAACGCGAACACGGAACGTTGCCACCGACGTTCAGCGTTGATGCCGACGGCAAACCGCTGCACAGTTGGCGAACGCTGTTGTTGCCGTATTTGGGCGATACGGAACTCGCCGAATTGTACGCACAAATCCGGCTCAACGAACCCTGGAACAGCGAACACAACCGGCAGTTTCACAAACGCAGCATCGATGTTTACCGTTGCCCGAGCAACAAGTCAATGCTCAACGGCGGCACGAGTTATGCGGTGATTGTCGGCGATGGCTTGCTGTTTACCAATGACGGCATCGGACAAACCATTACGGAACGCGGTCGCAACATGCTGATGATCGTCGAACGCAGTAACGCCACCGTTTGTTGGATGCAACCCGATGCGGAAATATCACAAGCCAACGCCGAATTGGGCATCAGCCATTCGAGTTCCACTCAGATCAGTAACAACCACACCGGTGGCGCGAATATCGGATTGCGCGACGGCAGCGTGGCGTTTATTTCGGAAATGGAACCCCCTGCATTTTTCGGTGAATTGGTTCGCGGCACGGCGAAAGAAAAACCATGACTGCTAGCGGTGGGACTTGCCCCGCATTGTGACTGCCGCAATCGGCAAATATCATCTGAGCAAATCCATATCACCAGCGTCCTCTGCGTGTAACAAAAACCTTTGTGGTAATCAGCTCGCAATACTCAAAGGCTATCTCCAAAATCCGCTCTGAACTTTGCGACGAGCTTCTGTTGCCAATCGCCGATGGGTTCCAACGTGCCGTAGAAGAAACGAAGGATTTTTGGTTCGTCAAGCCATTTGAGTCCGCCGACAAGGTCGCGGTTTTGGTACAGCCAATTGAGTCGGTCAACGGCGTAAACAACTTGCGACATCGTAAACACGCGACGCGGCATCGCCAGCCGGAGAAGCTCCATGTGTGCCAAAGGTTCCGAACCGTCTTCGTTGCGCTGTTCCGACATGGTGCCGCGTTCCATTCCGCGCACGCCGCTGATGAGGTAAAGTGCCGAGGCCAAAGCTCCGGCCGTATATTGCGTTTGCGGAACGTGCGGCAGAAAACTGCAGGCATTGAGGTGGCAACCGAGACCACCCGGCGGCGTCACGACCGGGATATCCAATTTGACGAGTTCATTTGTCATAAATTCGATGAACTGCGGCCCCTGCGAAATGACATCCTCGTCCAGCGTTTCGTACATACCGACTGCCAGGGCTTCCATTTCACGGACGGACATCCCCCCATAAGTCAGAAAGCCTTCATACAACGGAACGAACCCCCTGATATTGAGGTAATGTTCCCGGTTATTCATGCACATGCCGCCGCCGCGGGCAAAACCAAGTTTGCGACCGGAGAAATAGAGAATGTCGCTTGCCTCGGCCATCGCCAGGGCGATTTCGTGAATCGACATGTTTTTGCACTTTTCCTCGCGCTGCTTGCAAAAATACAGGTTGTCCGAAAGCAGACTGACATCCTGAACGAGCGGAATGCCATGAGCGCGGCACACGGCGGAAACTTCCTG
>Ga0082212_10003876_pt1 | contig 21027 bp, 13 predicted proteins | sample TergutNt197P3_FD_71548 | JGI IMG/M metagenome (GOLD analysis project Ga0082212, IMG submission 71548) | Neocapritermes taracua P3 segment gut microbial communities from Petit-Saut dam, French Guiana - Nt197 P3 | ecosystem: Host-associated > Arthropoda: Insects > Digestive system > Gut ... | reverse complement strand
TTCATTATCCAGCTCCCGGGAAGCAAAAATATAGTGGCGGATATTTTCTTTTTGGCAAAATTCCTGAGCTTCCTTGAGTTCCCGCAGGGGAAAGGAAGGGGAGTGAGCGGTAATTGCTACTGCTTTATCCCCTAAAGCCTGATGGGCGGCTTTAAGAAGAAAGGTGGAATCCACCCCGCCGGAAAAAGCCACGGCCAAACTGCCGAGGCTTTGTAAATAGTTGTGCAGGCACTGATATTTTTTTGTCAAATCTTGCTCTACTGTAAAATCCTCGTTCATGTTTTCCTTTCTTTTTAGCTAATGGTAAATTATTCACCAAGGAGTGGGGTGCTGCTGTTTGGCCAGCCTTGGTCTTTTATTATGTTTGTTAAAAAGGTTAGGAACTCCGCTCTTGTTACATTTTTCTGGGGGGCGAAAAGGCCGTTGCCTAAGCCGTTGCTGTAGCCTAGAGCGGCTAGGGTTAGGATGTCATTTTTGGCCCAGGTATAGCCCGGCTCGTCCAGATCCTGGAAAACCTCCGCGGCATCTTCTGCTTCCAGCTGGAATAGGCGCACCAAAACAGCGGCAATTTCTCCCCGGCTCATTCCCCTTCCCGGCAGAAAAGTCCCATCAGGATAGCCCCGCAGCCAGCCTGCCGCAGCCGCAGCCCCGATTTCTCCGGCAGCCCAATAGCCGCCGGGTACATCACTGAAAGGGGCGGTGCTCGCCAGAGGTGTTTTTTCCAGACGCTGTAAAAAAACAGCTACTTCGGCCCGGCTGATGCTGTCGTTGGGGGCAAACACGCCGTTGCCCCGGCCTTGGATCAAACCGGGAGCTCCTTGAAAGAGATAAATAATATTATCTTTGGCCCAATGGCCCTCCAAATCGTTAAAAGGCTGGCAGGCGTTTTCGAAATAGAGATCCAGGCTGGTATCTGCTTTTAGCTGATTGCTGGGATAATAGTTGATAAAGCCTTCTTTCTCTCTGCCGTCTCCCGCCCGGAAAAAAATGTAGCGGTGGGCCGAAGGAATATTGGCAAAGTATTCCATGTCCAGGAATTTTTCTTTGACTCCGCCAAATTCCGCCATATAGGTATAGGTAGGATCTGCCAGTACCCAGCCTGTATCCGGCAGATAGAATTCAGGCCAGGCATGGCGCAGCATACTTAAATCCAGGCCGCCGCTTTCCGGGTTGATCCGGGTATGCTGGCGGGGCAAATAGAGATAGCCGTTTTGCTGGCGGGCCGGAATGCCCAAAGCCCGCAGTACCGCCACAAATAGATTAGTATATTCGGAACAGGAACCTCTGGCGTTTTGCAGAGCATAGAGAGCGCCTCTATAGGATCCTTCCTGGCTGCTGTAGGTCATATACAAATTGACGGCAGCCCAGGCTTTTTGAGCGATCAGATAGGGGTTGGTCTCTCCTTCCGCCGCTTTTTTGGCAAAGGCAATGATTTGTTCATTAGCGGATTCCACCCCCTCTTCCGGAGCCAGGTAACGGGCGTCCACCTCACCTTTTTCATAGGTATGGGGCAGTTTTTCCAGTTTGATATCATAGTGGACCGCATAGCTGTTGACGGCATAGCGCTGCTCCAGATAGACGGTTTGGCCTGCCTCCAGGCGGGGGATTTTATAAACAGCCTGACGCTGACCATTCTTGTCGGTGAGGATCTGGGTGGGCCAAGGACTGAACTGCTCCGCCAAGACCTCCTGATAAATAGGCAGCCGGGTATCCATCAGGAGGACATTGATCAGAATATCTTCCGCTATCCGGTTGCTGGTATTGGTGATTGCGATCCGATGGGCAAGAGTATAAGTCCAGGAGTTATCCCGCTCATAATAATCTGCCCCGGCAAAACCTGATCCGGCTAGCACCAGTGTCAGCAGACAAAAAAGAACGATCACAGCCCTAAACAGCCCTATTTTATGTAAAAATAAGTAATTTTGCTTCATGATCCACACATTCTCTTCTTAAATTCTTCATCTCTATGCCGTACTTTTTCGCCATATTGCGCGCAATTACCTTTATTTGCCAAAAGAAAGGCAATCATTATCAAAAAGGCAAAAAAGCTGTCATTAACTTTGACCGCTTTATTGCCCTTTTTGTTTCAGATTTTTATTACTCATCATAAATATAGAACTGTTTTTTGCTTCAAATGTTTTTGCGCAGCAAAAACTTCCCGGTCTATCCTCCGTCCTCTGTCCTCCGTCCTCTGTCCTCTGCTTATACCGGACAATAATTTACTTTGCCGGGTTCTCCGCCCAACATGGCATATTCCACATTAGTTTTGCCGGCCATCCGGTCTTCCAGGAATTTCTTGGTTACTTGAGGGAAAAGGCAATAGGAAAGCACATCTTCCATTGTTTCCGCCAGGGCGGCAATTTCCTTTCTGGCTTCGGGCAGCTGGGGCGGCAGCAGATCCGCCGGACGGCAAGTTATAACTTTTTCTTCGCCGATAACTTTGACCCGGATCTCCTCATCTATGGGGGCGGGGGGTTGACCGTATTCGCCTTTGAAATAGTTTTTGATTTCATTGGTCACCATTTTATAGCGTTCGCCGCCCAAAACATTGAGCAGGGCCTGAGAGCCTACCATCTGGCTGGAGGGTGTTACCAGAGGAGGATAACCTAAATCTTTGCGAACTTTGGGAACTTCTTCCAATACCTCTTGAAGTTTATCCATAGCTTTGCTTTCCTGCAGTTGGGAGATGAAGTTGGAAATCATCCCGCCGGGCATTTGATAGCGCAAAACATTGGGATCCACCGTAGGATCGGCCACATCATAAGCTTTATATTTTTTGCGGATCTGTTTCATTTTTTCGGAAATGAAAGCGAGCTGATCCAGATCCAGGCCGGTATCATAATCTGTGCCTTGGAAGGTGGCGACCATAGTTTCTATCGCCGGCTGGCTGGTGGAAAGGGCCATACTGGCTACGGCGCAGTCCAGGATATCCGCACCGGCCTCAACGCCTTTCAAGTAGGACATAGCTGCCATGCCGCTGGTATAGTGGCAGTGGATCTGCACAGGCAGGCCGGTGGCTGCCTTGATGGCGCTGACCAGTTCAAAAGAGCCATAGGGATACATGATCCCGGCCATATCCTTGATACAGATAGAATCCGCTCCCATCTCCTTGAGCTTTTTGGTTAATTCGGCAAAGTGCTGCATATTGTGGTAGGGGCTGTTGGTATAGGAAATAGCCGCCTGCACATGGGCGCCTTCATCTTTGGCAGCCCGCATAGTCTTTTCCAGATTGCGGGAATCATTAAGAGCATCAAAAATACGGATAATATCCATGCCATTGGCCACAACCCGTTTGACGAACTCTTCGGCCACATCATCGGCATAATGACGGTATCCCACCAGGTTTTGGCCCCGTAATAGCATTTGCAGCTTGGTATTGGGCATGGCCCTGCGCAGAGCCTTCAAACGCTCCCAGGGGTCTTCGTTGAGGAAACGCATCATAGCATCAAAAGTAGCGCCGCCCCAAACCTCCATGGAATGGAAACCGATTTTGTCCATCTCCCCGGCTATTTCCATAATATCGCCCGTGGCGAGGCGAGTAGCCAACAGGGATTGATGAGCATCCCGAAAAGTTGTATCGCAAATCTTGATTTTTCTCGCTTCCGGCATTCTTTTTACCTCCTATTTATTCGCTCCGCGGGAATAACTGAATTAATTATAACAAAAAAAACTCCTTTTGTAAAAAAACAGTTAATAGTGAACTATTTATAATATTCTATGCTATTCTTGATTTTTTTTAACTCTCCAACTTGCCTGTCAACCAGCCAAAAGAAATTGATAGAGCATAAGAAAAGCCAACAATGATACCATAATACCTGCAATACCAAAACCGATTAAAACACTATTGTCTTTTCTAAAGCCAATAATTACTGCAATTATTGAGGCAGCTAGAAAGAGAGGATATATGAGCAAGAAAACGAATCAGTTATACTTTTGTCTCAATGCCTCTTCCACCAAGGGTGTTACCAAATAACTGATATCACCGCCTACAGCAACCGAGTTCTTGATGATGCTGGAACTGATAAAGAGGTATTTACTGGCTGACATCAAAAAAACCGTGTCGATTTGGGGGCACATTTTCCGGTTCATCAAAGCCATTTGCAGCTCTTTATCAAAGTCGGAAACCGCCCTGAGGCCCCGGATGATAGCACAACCCCCTTGCCGCAAGCAATAATCCACCAGCAAACCGTCAAAACTGTCCACCCGCACATTCGGCAGATTTTTGGTAGCCTCCTCCACAAAGCTGCGCCTTTCTTCTAAGCTGAAGAGGCAGTTTTTATAATTATCCTCCGCCACCGCGATAATCAGCTGATCACAAATCTTGGTAGCCCGCTCAGCCACATCCAGGTGGCCATAGGTAACCGGATCAAAGGTTCCGGCATAAACCGCTGTTTTCATAAAATAATCCTCATTTCTAGCCCGGATAAGCCATAAAAACTATAGAAGGTATTCTTGCCCCCCTCGCTTGCGGCAATGTCAACAACTTAACAGAAGAGGGCTTGTTAATTCATAATTTATCACTTATCATTCATCATTTTTCATTATTCTTTGCAGGTATTATTTGACTAAATTAAAATGAAAAATGATGAATGATGAATTGTGAATGATAAATTTTCTTAAGTTGTTGACATTGTCGCTTGCGAGGGGGTGGCGCGAAGCGCCGGGGGGAGTTCTCGGTGGGACCCACTGGTATGAATTTAGCCCCGAATCCCTTTGGCAATGAGGAAGCCATTTAATAAACGTAAATCCTCCTCATAAGCCTGTACTTTGCCCCTGTCATAAATCATGGCTGCAGGGTGATATAGGGGGAAAATGGAAAAATTTACCATATCGCTAAGAAAGGGTTGTCCATGATATTCAGCCATAACAGGGTTTTTGCCAATAAAAATACTTAAAGGTACAGCCCCCAAGGTTACAATTACAGCAGGCTCTAAAAGGGTGATTTCCCGCTTGAGCCAAGGTTTGCAGGCTTTTAGCTCCCGGCTGCTGGGTTTGCGGTTGACCGGGCCTCGCTTGCCCTCGCGGCTGGGACGGCATTTAACCGCATTGCTGATGCATAAATCCTCCCGCCTAAGTCCGCTTCCCGCCAAAAACTGATTGAGCAGCTCCCCGGCTCTGCCCACAAAGGGCTCCCCGGCAGCATCCTCACCCGCTCCCGGTGCTTCACCGATCAGCAAAACCTTGGCTGCCAAATTACCGCCGGGAGGCACCACTTGCTTGCGCCCGGTCCAAAGAGGGCAATCACGGCAAGCCCGCAATTCTTCAAGATATTCAGGGGTTATCATACTGTCGGGCTGCCTTTCTGCCCAGGTTTTAAGTTGAAGTTATTGTCCTTGCCTTTTGTTGATGTTTCGCATCCGAAAGATTCAAGTAAACTGCTGCAAATAGCTGCGGCTTCCTCAATATCCGCCTGACTCAAATGATAATGAGTAACAAAGCGCAATACTCCGGGGCCGAAGCTATTGCAGAGAAGCCCGGATTTGGCCAGCATAGTCAGATAATCCTTTTCATCTATTCCTTCAGGCAGATGAAACATCACAATATTGGTTTCCGGAGGAGGCGCCTTGGCCCCCGGTAAAGCGGCCAGTAATCCGGCCAATTGCCGGGCTAAAAGATGATCCGCGGCCAAACGCTCAGTCATTTCCTCCAAGGCCACCAGGCCTGCCGCTGCCAGGATCCCGGCCTGACGCATCCCGCCCCCCAGCAGCTTGCGATAACGGCGGGCTTTGGCAATGGTTTCGCCGTCTCCGGCCAAAAGGGAACCTACCGGAGCAGCCAGCCCCTTGGAAAGGCAAAACATCACCGTATCGACAGGGGCTGTCAAACGGGCTATATCCAAGCCCAGAGCCACCGCGGCATGGAAAAGCCGGGCTCCGTCCAAATGCACCCGCCAGCCCCGCGCATGGGCATGATCACAACTGGCTTTGGTTTGCTCTTCGCTGATGACCGCTCCGCCTGCCCGATTATGAGTGTTTTCCAAACAGAGCAAACTTATGCGGGGAAAGTGGATATTCTCACCCCGGTCAGCAGCCGCCAAAACCTCCGGGGCGGGCCAGCCTTTTTCCGTAGCCACCGGCCAAGCCAAAAGCCCGGCTATCCGCGACAAGCCCCCGGCCTCATAATAGTAGATATGGCTTTGACTGTCCAAAACAGCCTGTTCACCAGGATTGGTATTTGCCATGACCCCCAGCAAATTACCCATAGTCCCGGAAGGAACAAAAAGCCCGGCCTCCTTACCCACCATTTTTGCGCCTACTTCCTCCAAACGGTTGACCGTAGGGTCGTCGCCATAAACATCATCGCCCAAAGGAGCGCTCAACATAGCCTGATACATGGCGCCGGTAGGCAAAGTCACTGTGTCGCTGCGTAAGTCAATAATTCTCTCACTCATTTTCTCACCTGCTTTTTATGTTTATAGAGCGGCTTTGCCGCAAGGGATTAGAACAAAATTCTTATTTTATGTTACTGCGCTGCAAGTTGCCAGTCAGATTCGGGATAACCCCGAGAGCAACCCCCGCCCCTTCGGGGCGCCCCCTTCGAAGAAGGGGGCAGTAACCTCCGTCGCTTCGGAGAGGGAAGTTAGTATAGATTAAGCATACAGGGTCGGGGGATTTTTGTCAAGAAAAAAAGGGATTAGGCACTTACCCCCTACTCCCTAGCAACGCAGCTGCTCTAGAAAGTAAGATAATCGCAGAGAAGGAGAAAGTAGTTGGAGAAATCTTCGTATTGGCTAAAAGATATTGACAAATCGGATTTGTCAAAGACGGCTAAAGCTTTAGCCATACTGGCTTTCATCTCATCCAAATCGGAACGGCCGGTAATTTCACCTTCACAATAGGAAACGGCATATTCAACGCAGGCATCGCTCATCAGCATGGAAATGGGAACCGGCCAGGTAGAGAAGCGGCCTCTTACCCCTTTTTCTTCCAGCTTATCGCTGATGGCAGATATAATAAAGTCAAGATCATCGGCTTTGTCATCGGGAACTTCAATAGCCAAAGCTCCCAGATAGCCGCTAAAAGGACCGGGGCAGCATTGCTGAACCATGATAGCCTTTTGTTCCACCGAGGCCTGGATCAGGAGTTCCTGCATGGCGCAGTTGGTGCTAAAGAAACAGGTGTCGGCGCCATATTCAGCAACTTTATGAGATATATCTTCCAAAATGAATTGCTGGGTATCCGGGTTAGCGGCGCCGAGGTTGCCGGCGGCATCGCCTGCAGAGTCGGGAGCAGCGGTGTCAACAAATTCCATGCCGTTTGTCGCGCAGAATTCTTTCATAATGTCCCGGCGTTTGGAGAGCAGTGGAGAGCTCATATGGCGGGGGGAAGAATAGTGAACAAAGGTTTTGGCGCCCAGTTTAAGCGCTTGCTTGGGAATGGCAATGCCCTGATCCAGCTCATTAGGCTGCATTACAATGTCGGCAACCTTTGCTATCAAGTCATTCTCCGCCGGGTTAAGAGCAATGAGCAGTACATCTTTGCGGATTTCTTTTACTTTTTCAAATAAGACGGTAGCGCCTTCTACGGCTTTGTTCATGATCAAAGCCTTAACTTTTGGATCACTGACCAGAGCCAATCCGTTAGAGATAAGGGTTTCCGGTTCTTCTGCGAAGTTGATAGGAATGATTTGGTGAATAATCATATCGGGGCCATACTTGCTCATGGCTCTTTGGGCTGCCCGGTATTCTTCTTCGTTCTGGTCAAGGGTGTCGGTATAGATGGCGATTTTGTATCCTTTGCCCCCTGTCAGAGGTTTGGGAGATGAAACCGGAAGCTCATTGCCGCTAGAAGGCGGGCTACCGGAAGGCGGCGTTGCTCTGTTATTGCAAGCGAAGAGGCCAACAACCAAGACAACTACAAGTAAAACAATCAGAAATTTTTTCATTTTAGAATTCCCCCTAAAATTATTTCTCCAAATAATAGTATAGGTATTTCTTGAGCTTTTTAAACAAGCAACAGACAAAGCCGTGGCTGATCTCTGTCATCTTCTTGCAATCTACGTCATTGTGTGTTATCATGATGTAGATAATGAATCCATGAAGGAGATTACGCTATGAAAGACTTTAATTATTCCGACATTCCCAAAGCACTGCTTACGCCTGACATTGTGGCAATGCTCACAAGCATTCACGAACACAAAGGGAAGCAAGAATTATATATCGAAGCCCATACCGATGTCCTGAATACGTTGATGCAAATCGCAAAGGTGCAAAGTGTCGGCTCGTCTAATGCCATTGAGGGCATTTATACCACCGACCAGCGATTGAAAGAGTTGGTTCGCGATAAATCCTCACCTCGTAACCGCACAGAGCAGGAAATCGTGGGATACCGTGATGTCCTCGCTACGATCCACGAAAGCTACGACTATATTTACCCGCGCCCGAATATCATTTTACAACTGCACAAGCAGCTCTACTCGTTTGCAAGAAGCACAATCGGCGGCGCCTATAAAAACAGCGATAACTATATTGCCGAAATTGATTCTCAGGGGAAGGAATCAATCCGCTTTAGGCCTGTTCCGGCATATCTAACCGCAAATGCGATGGAAAAACTGACAGAAGCCTTTATCAAGTCTTTGGAAAAGGATGAGCATGACCCATTGCTTTTGATACCGATGTTCATTTTGGATTTTCTCTGTATTCATCCTTTTAATGACGGAAACGGCCGTATGAGCCGCTTGCTAACGCTTCTTTTATTTTATCGCTCCGGATATATTGTTGGCAAATATATCAGTATTGAAAAACTGATTGAAAAAAGTAAGGACACATATTACGAGGTTCTGCGGGACAGCTCTGGAGGCTGGCACGATAATCAAAACAGTTATGCGCCTTTTGTCCGGTATTATCTCGGCATTATTCAAAAAGCGTATAATGAGTTTGAGGAGCGGGTAGATTATCTTTCTCAAAAAGGTCTTTCTAAAACTGAGCGCATAAAAGCAGTAATTGACCGTAAAATCGGTAAAATTTCAAAAAAGGAAATCATGGAAATTTGCCCAGATATCAGTAAAGTTACGGTAGAAAGAACTCTCAATGCGCTGGTTAAGGAAGGGCATTTGTTAAAAATCAGCGGCGGACGGGCAACAAGCTACGCGAGAGCTGATAAGCCGAAATATTATCAATAACGATGCAGCAAGAATGCCGCATCGCACAAAGCCCGCAAACCAGCATATAACTGCTGTTTTGCGGGCTTTTGTTTGTTTTGTCTGACCGTTTTCGCTAAGCGAAAACCATCCCGTTCTAGATACTAGATACTACATAATATCCTTGAAGATATTATAAAGGAACTGGGCGGCTTCGGCGCGGGTGGATTTGTCCGGCAGGCGCAGGGTCGGGTTATTGGCGTCACCGCGGACCAGGTTTTTGGCAACCAGGCTGTTGATCAAATCTTTGGCATAATCCGCCACTTTATCTCCGTCCGTAAATTTGGCCAGGCTGTTGCCTTCCACTTTGTCGGGGATGAAATTAAATTTGTTTAAGAGCCGGGCGGTGATCAGGAACATTTGCTGGCGGGTAATGGGGTCGCTATTCGAATTGTCAATATTTGCCAATAGACCCAGGTTTTTGGCCTGATCCCAGGCAACCTGATAATAATTGGCAGCGCCAGCCACATCATCCACCTTATAACCGAACATCCGCATCGACATCAGCACATAATCCCGGATCGACATATTGCTGCGGAAATCAAAGCGATTATTGCCGACGCCCCTGACGATATCCCGGGCAGCCATAAATCTCACAGCCTCATCCATCCAAAGCCCGGCGGTATCGGTAAAGGAAACAGGATTGGTTTTAAGGCCCAGGTCGGCGGTTTTCATGATCCGCACTGTAATCTTTTTGGTAGAGAGCAAATAGCGGCTGAAGGTAACGATTTTATCACTGTCGGTACTATCATAAGCCACCAGGCAATCAGCATTACTGGCATCGCCTAAAGCTGAATCTATGACCAAGGTGATAAAATAACCGGGATTAAACCAGGCATAATCAACATCATTTTTAGTAATATAGACCCGGTAAGCTTCCTTTGCCCAATCGCCGCCCAGATAAATTTTCAGGATGTCTTCGGCTTTTATATCAGCCAATCCCACACAGAAATTATCCGGAACGGTAATCGTGGCGTTATCCACAGTCAGGCTTCTTTTATCGCCGCTATTAAGCTTGGCCCAGGCGCCGGATACTTCTATGTAGTTTTTATAGTCCAGGGTTGAGAAATCAACACCTTGAGCAGTATTTTTAACCGTGGTAACAGTACCAGTGCCGGCGCCGTCACTGTTCCACTTGGCATAAAGAGTGATGTTCCCGGTCACATCAGTAGAAAAATCATAAACTGCAGTAAAGGCCGTACTGGTATACCAATTAACAAAGGTGTCATTGGTTTTTGTGGGATTTGGTACAGGCTTTGTAGCCTTGCCGCCGACAGCCACTGACTGAGAAGGAACACTGCTACCGCCCCTGGTATCAAAAGAAACGGTATAAGGCCCTGTGGTCGGGTCATTCCATTTGGCATAGAGGGTGATATTGCTGGTCACTGTTTCGTTGAAAGTATAGGTCATGGTTTTAGCGGAATCACTATACCAGCCACCGAAAACAAATTTTTCTTTATAGGGGTTATCAGGCTTTTTCGCCTTGTTGCCACTAAGCACCGATTGGTTGGGAACACTGCTGCCGCCGTCGGTATTAAAGCTAACCGTATAATAGGTTTTTGGTATATCAGGAAAATCAATTGTTACAAATTCGTAATTTGACCTTTCATAGCTTCCCTCTATTCTTCTATAAACCGCTGATATCGTAACAAATTCATCCGGAACATCAAGCGCTGTTTTACAAACAACAAACTCCAGATCACTGACATTAATAGCTGTTTTAGCTTTAAAATAATAGCGGATAAAAGGTTTATAGATATTATTGAGGACACTATTTAGAAGTTTCCCGGAAGAGGTGACGTGAGTTGCCGTAACAAAGCCATAGTTATTGGAATTTGCAATATTGGTGACTGTTGGTACACCGTTGACAATTTTATCGCCATCGGTTGTTAACTCCGTAAAATGATTAGTATCGTTCGGTGGATTTCCATCTCTTGTCACCCGTTCCAAAGAATTTTTGCAATTCCCATAATCGACACAAAAGAGATAACCCGTTATATATTCGTTTGCAGCAGCACCAGTGCTATTGAGTAGAATATCCAAACTAAACAACTCATCCTTTTGCAGACTGGAACTTGGAGTCAGAACCTGTCTGGTTTCACTGGTCTTTTTGCCTGTACTGTCATAAACCTCCTGAACCTTCACAACCTCAAGCTTAATTCCAATATTCGTATCGGCAGCAAAGGCTTGGGATGTCATGGCCAATACCAACAGTAACACCAACCCCACCATCATTATAGCTTTGTTTTTTGTCATATCCGTCTCCTGCCCTTCTCAAAATTTTGTCAGTCTCAAAAGATACAGACTGATCTTGTTACTTACAATAGACTCTATTTTTGGCCTCTTGTTCCCAAAAATACAATTTTAAAAACAATTTCTCTATTTTTTTATAAATGCTTCCGCTCTGATGAAAAATCAGATTAGTCGGTATCGTATTTATAGATGCCCAAATCGTCTTGGGTATTGTTAAAGGTAACAACCTCTTCATTGTCAAGTGTAAGGATCAGAGGAACGATAAGGGAATTATTAGATCTGTAAGTCAAAACACCGGTATCGCAAGTCTTTATCAAATGCCCTTGCGAATCATAGATATCAAGCATAATGGGAATATCAGTGCCGCGGTCGGATTCCTGGTTGGATGTCCAAGCGAAAATATACCAATCACGCTCAGGATCATAGGTTATAGCCTGGACTACACAATCTCTGGCATTGCAGTCAATAGCAAAGTTTTCATTAATAATCTCCGAGGTCAGCATATCGATCAGTACCAAATGGAAAAATTGATTAATGAGCAGCATGGAGTCATTAAATATAGCTATGCCGTCATAAGTGCCGCCCCAGCAGCCACCCGTCATCAGATATGTAATTTCTCCGGTTTGGGTATCAAGGGATACTATGTCCTCCCACCAGGATTCACCGCCGCCGGAGGCGCCATCGGCTGAATATATTTCCCGGCGGCCATCCGGACTTGTCCCAAGTTTGTGTTCCAGGAGGCTTTTATCATAGCGGCGGGTAGTATTCCAGGTCAGGTCATTGAAATCCAGGATGCAGGTTATTTTATAATCACCTGCCCTTGCTATTTTGCTATTGCCGTCAAGTTCCAGGAAATATCCCCGGTAGTCGCCCCGATCGTCAATTGCCAGATTTTCTTTGAAGAGATTTCTGTCATCTATGTCTACGGCAATTTCGCCTTGCTTTTTGTTCAGATAGTACAGGCTGAAAACATTATAATTTCTCATGATCAGATAGCCGTCATCTGCTGCGCATTCCATGGCAGGGGTAGAAGTATAGGTTTTAGTAATAGTATCGAAAAAAATATATTCGCCATAATAGAGGTTATTGACTTCTTCATAAAGACCGGAATAAAAGGTCAGGATTCCGTCTTTGAAGAGGCATGGTTCGGATGATACGATTCCTGTCTGCGGGTTTGTGCAGGGGGCTATTTCGGTTGCCATATGTTCCAGAAATTTTCCTTGTCCATTGAATAATTGAATTTCCAGCTGCGCATTATCGGCAGAATAAGTCATCAAGGGATATTGCTCCTCAGGATAGTTTGAGGTGGCATATAGTATCGCATAGGTATCGCGCTCCTGGTCATAGGCAGTGTTGGCGATGCTGAAATTCTTAGAATCAGGTTTTTGAAATTCTGCATTAATAGAATTTCCCGGTAATTGATATGGTATGATTTCAGGTAATGGTTCAATAGGAGAAGCCACAGGCTTGCAGCCAAATAGCAGCAAAGCCATGGCAATATATAAAATGACCTTTTTCATGGCATCCTCCTTCTCTACGCAAAGACACTACCTAAGATAATTTTACCATATAGAGAGCAATAAATTCAAGCGCAAACATCCATTTTTCGAAAATATTTTTGCTATTTAGTAACTATTTAGCAATCGTCGTTCAAACCTTTATGGTCTTTAGTAAAATAAGGAAAGGGCGTGGCTGTTTGAGCTACGCCCTTTTGGTCATTAATTTTAGTTGAATTTGTGAACCTTACACATCTTCTCGCAATATACGAACCTCATCTGTGGTTAGCCCGGTAGTCTTTATAATTATTTCAACTGGTATATCATGTTCGAGCAAGTTTTGAGCTATCTCCTTTGCGGATTCCTTTTTGGCAGCCTTTTTCATGCCAGCTTGGCGGATACGCTCGCTTGCCTCCATACGGAGTAAATCCATTAGATCCGGATCGGCGATTGCTTGTCGGAACCGGGTTTCAAATTGCTCAAATCCCGGATTAGTGTTAGCAAAGCGATCAAGTCTTGAATCCATTTCCAGCACCTCCCTTGGAGTCATTTTCTTGATATGAGCCTGATACATCACATAGAGCCAACATTCTCCATCGTTTTTTAGCACTCTTGGAAAGATTTTCTATTTCCAAAAAGCTTGCCAAAATATCGGAATATGATATAATTAACTGCATAAGAAGACAGCTTGGTTGTTTCTCCCGGAAGGGAGTTGACAGTTATGGGATTTTTAACGGCGCTTGTCGTATTAGCCTACATAATTCTCTTAACGGTTATCGTCCTTAAAGAGAAATAGCCCCTCCTAAAAGGAAAGGCCCCTCTCTTCAAATAATTTTTAGAATTATTAGGGAGGACAGCCGACCTTGACCAGGAGCTGTCTTCTTATGCTATATTATAGGCCTAATTCGCTTTATTGTCAAGGATTTTTTATTTATAAAAAGGCGTAGCTGCCTGAGCTACGCCTTTTTGGTTAATATTTCCAGCTATGTCTATGAACTCCTAACCCAATTACGGTACTTTTCAGGAAAAAGTTGGAAGCTGTATGCTTTTGCATAGCAAAAACCTTTGATCCGGCAACAAGCAATTGTCAATTGTCATCAGGCCTACCTTGCCTTTACCTTCAGTAAAGCCTAAGGTATGCACGTAGGTAAAACTCAAAATCAGCCTAGCTTGACTTTGCCCATGGCAAAGCCTAAGCTAATGCACGTAGCTATGCCTCAAAATCAAAGATTTTGGGCCTAGCTCAGGAGATTTCGGCTTTACCTCAGCCACCGACAACCATGCGGAGAATAAGCGCCGCATCAGTAGTATCAACAATGCCGTCGCCGTTGATATCGCCCAAAAGCAGGGCTCTGGGAGTCCAGTCGACTAGGCCTACTATCATTTGGAGAATCAGCATGGCATCTTCGGGGGTGACAAAGCCATTGCCGTCTACATCGCCCAGGATGCCGATTACCAGACAGCCTTCATTAACTTCTACTTCCAGATCAAACAGTTTATCCAGGAAGGAGCCGTACTGCACTTTTACCGGCTCTATATTAAGCGGATAATCTCCGCTACCGGGAGCGGTAGCGGCTACTTTATAGGTTACCGTGAAGAGGATGTCATCACCCATCACATTTTCATCAGAGGCAAAAGCTACCCGCATCATATTGTCGGCATATTTGGGATTGGCCACAAAGAAGAGGGTATCCAAAATAGCGGCGGCTTTGATGCTGACAGGTTCATAGATATCCTTGTCATAGGGTATCTTCAGGTCCAGGGCGGAAAAACCGAAATCATTGCCCTTGATGCTGTAGGTGACATCTACCGTTTCGCCGGGTTTGGCTAAAACATTGGTTGCTTCGATGATCACAGATTCCTTCGGTTCGGACAGGATCAGCGGAAGCATGGCATAAGAACCTTCGCCTATGGCAATATCGAAAGAGGGGATGCAGTCTTCATCATAAAGCTCGCTGTAATCCGGGTCGGTACCAAAAACCATGACCCCGATTTGAGCGCCGGCATGGAAGATATAGTCGTAGGGATCCAGCTCGATAGTGTAAGGGTAATAGGTATTTGGAACGATTTTGGTAGTTTGGAAATAAAAATCGGGAATATAGTTTTGCTCCGGAACTTCGAACCAGGCTTTGCCGGAGGGGTTGGGATTTTGGACATCGGCATAACCCACGGTAACATATTTATAGTTCATAAAAGCGCCGACTTCGGAAGGATTACGGAAAACTCCGATGGTGACATTGCCGGAGATACCGCCGCCATAAGGCAGGGTATAGGGAGCGGTTCCCAGCAGGTTATTGCCGGTGCCGACACTCATGCCCCAGGCATTGGATCGGCTGCTTTCCATATTGCGGACCCGTCCGATCTCCACAACAGCGGCGCAGAGGCTGCCCACGCCTTTATCGGGAGCGGCCTGCAAATAAATAACCCCGGTACCGCTTAAACGCACATCCTCTGTCAAAGGCTCGGAAAGATACATGAGGCGGCCTTCAATGGGCTTATCTACCGCGGCAAAAATTTGCTTGTTAATGTTATCAATATCCGCAGGAGTTGTGCCTGAGATGCCAAAGTCATAGGTACGCTGGACACCGACGGCCCGCCCTTCGCAGAATTGGGCTTGGGAAGTAGCGCCGCTGCCGGTGGTGACCCGGTAATTACCGTCGCTGCTGCGGTTAATGGTTTTTGAGACAGTAGTGGAATAACCGGGATAGGTGGCTTGCAGCATATCCAGAACATTCATATCATCGAAATGATCCACCGTGGCCGGGGGTACATAGTAGGAAAGCCTTCCGGCTTTTTCCCCTTTGGCAGGAATCAGATAGAGTTTTTGGTTTACGGCGCCGGGAACGATGCCGCCCCGCTCCAGATAATCCGCATCCCCGGGTTTGGCGTCTTTATTAACATTATAACCTTCGACAGCCCCGGTTTTAGTATTTATGACTGTAAGATCTGGCAGAGCTTCCACCACACCGTTATCAAGGCCTAAAAGGAAGTGATCCATCCACAAATGCCACCACTCCGTCAGGCTCTTGCCATGAATTACAGCTGCCTGCTGGCCGGTATGGCTGGAAATGCTGGCGAACTCTTTAAAGATGCCCGGACACTTGTCCACCAAAACCGTAAAGTTGGCCATACTGAGCTTGGGCTGGGAATTCCAGTCCATAAAGCCTGTGGTCATCAATAGACTCACATCTTCATTGATCTTATCGGCATGGCGGCCAAAATTGCGCAGTTCCCATTCGGCATTATAGTCGCCGGTGATCATATCCTGTTTGTCCATCATATGTTTTTGGGTTTCAAAGAAAACATCCTGGATGGCTTTGGGGAACCAGGTACCGTCCGCCGGAGGAACCCCGCTGGTCACATCGGCATTAAAGCGGCTGAAATTGTAAGAAGCATGAAGATTCAAATCCTCACCGCCGTAACCGCCGGGGGAATTGAGGGTGCCGGCATAACGATAATAATCATACCAGTTCAAGCCATTGCACTGGGGCATGACCGCCTTCAGGCCTTTGACCCCGGTTACCACGGTGGCAAAGGCGATATCGGCGGGATAGGAGGTGCCGGTCATGGCCACATTGCCATTGGCCCAGTCGGCTTTGGTTTCAATATTGCCGCGGCGGGTGGTATAGCCCTTGGCATCGCCGTTGAGCCAGTTGATAACAGCCATAGCAGAAAGAACTTCTTCCAGGTGCAAGGTATTGGTAATGCCGTCACAGTCCCGGTTGCCCAGCAACTGGCCATAAACCAGGGCATAGCCGCGGGGAAGGTAGTAGCGGTAGTAACTGGAGAGGCTCCAGCTGTAACTGGGGGCCGGTTGGAAAATGGTATTGCCTTCCCCGTCTACGGCAGAAACGGTAGCAGCGGGGACATCACCATAATTCTTGCCCGTATACCAGCTGCCGGTTTCAAAAGCATTGGGATTGTCCCAGGGCCAGTCATAAATTTCGATACCTTTATATTTAATGTCGTCATAGCTTTTGTCGGTGGTGTCGGCAAAGGCGGGGTTTTCCGGGTCTTTGTGGATGGGCCAAACATCCCGGTAGCGGAAAGGCTCCCGCATATACTCGTATTCGCCATTAAAGGCGGCGCCGCTGACCCGGCTCCAGCCTACGGTTCCATTGTGATAGGGGCTATGCTCCAGCATAACCGGGCAAAGGAAGCCTGCTGTCGTTCTGGGACGCATAATATAAACGCTGACTCGGTCGCGCAGGCCGTCGCGGTCAGTGTCACAGGGAACTTCAACATAGACGATTTCTGTGATAGCTTGGGAATAAGTAAAAATGGGCTGAGTCTCTTCATTTACGATCCAATTAGGATACAATTCTTTGTTTTTATCCAGTCCTTTGACAAATTCGGCCGAAGAAACGGCCGAAAAGGCTAGCCCATCTTTCCCTCAAAAACCGGTCTGAAAAATTTTTTTCTGGCGAAAATGTATAAAACAATAAGGGATTCAAACAAGTATGTATAAAACCGGGTGGGATGCGTTTGAATATTCGCAGGAAAACAAATGTAGTGACCCAACAGAATCTATTATAATAGAATAAGTATTGACATCGCCTGTCCTTTGCTATATAATGGTAGTAGTGGGCGAAAGGCGGTGCTGGCATGTTTATCCGTGAGTATAAACAGAGGAACAAGAAAACCAACGAGATCTACGTAAAGCACAAACTGGTCACATCTGTCCGGACGGATAAAGGTCCCCGGCAGAGGGTAATCATGCCGCTGGGGACGCTTACGGTTCCCCGCATAGACTGGAAGAGGCTTGCTCACGCACTGGAATGCCGGATTACCGGCCAACAGTCTCTATTGAAAGACAACGATGCAGATCTTGAACTGCTTGCACTAAAGTTGGTGTCCAACAATGACTTGTCTAAAAGCCTTGAAGTATTACGTGAGGCTAAACTGGAAGAGCAGGCAATACTTCTAAAGAAACCTGACCGTAGCCGCTATGTACCGATTGACCTGAGCAGTGTAAGGATGAAAGAGACCCGTGGGCTCGGAGCCGAGCTACTATGCATGAAAGCATGGGAGATGCTGGGGTTTGCAGAGATACTGAAGAAGCTTAAGTTCTCAGTAATATCAATCTCCCTGACAATGGCTCTTTTGTTTGGGCGTATGATCTCTCCCGGTAGCGAGCGTCATACTATTGAATGGGTTTGGAAGCGTAGCGCCCTACAAGAGCTTCCCGGCGTATCGAATATCAAAAAATGCAGTAAAAACAGGTTTTACGAAGTTGCAGACGAGCTGTACATTTATAAGGATCAAATAGAGGATATGCTGTACCGGAGAGAACGGGAAATCTTCCCACATTCCGAGAGTACGATATACCTTTACGACATTACCAACACGTATTTGGAGGGACATGGCCTTAACAACCCGCTTGCGGAGCGCGGCCACTGCAAGAGCAAGCGATTCGACTGCCCACTGATCATGCTTTCACTTGTTGTGGGTGACGATGGGATGCCCATCTGCAGCCAAATTTACAAGGGAAACCAATCTGAACCAGAGACCATGGAAACCATGATGAAGCGGTTGTTTCAGAGGCTGCATGGCAGCCAGATCCCATTATTCAAACCTACAGTCGCTATGGATCGTGGCATCGCCACTGATGAAAACGTAAAATGGTTGCGTGACAATGGGTACAACTATATTGTGATCAAGCGTGAGGATGATAGCGAGGAATACCGCCAGCTGTTCGAAGAGTGCCGTGACACATTTGAACTAATAAGCAGTAATAGAGGGGCTTATGGCGATGTGAATAACGTGTATGTCCACAAGGAGCAAATAAGCGGTGACATTTGCCGTGTCCTCTGTTTCAGTGAAGGGAAAGAACGCAAGGAAAAAGCCATCGCTGGGAACAAAGGCGACCCTTTCTTGGAGGATATTGAGGGGTTTCGCGAATCTATCAGGAAGGGAACCATCAAGAATCCAGATAAGATCAAAAATAAGCTGCAGCGTATTATTATCAAGCATGGAAGGCGTTCAGCAAAATATGAGGTTTCCCTTGAGATAACCGACGGAAAAATTACGGGAATATCACTGGTGAAGAAAAAGGAAGAAGTGGAGCCACTGTATGGGTGCTATGTGATAGAGAGTACAATCACAAACATGTCTTCGAAAGAGATATGGAATTTGTATATGACCCTGTCGAGGGTAGAGAGTGCATTCCGCTCAATGAAGGAAAAGCTTGGAATGAGGCCGCTATATCATCAGACGGAAGACCGAACGGCGGCACATCTATTCATTACCGTGTTGGCATACCACCTGCTTGCCACAATAGAAAATCTCATGAAACAACAAAGGGACACCCGAGACTGGGGAACACTGCGTAAAGTAATGTCAACACTTATGCGTGGGACGGTAACAATGCGTGATGATCAGGGCGCAATGTACAATCTCCGCCTCTCCGGCGAACCTGAAGATGAACATCAAGATATCCTGGACAAGTTAGGCATTCGCTCATTACCGGAAACAATCACATCAAAAATTAACACTTTGTAGTGACCCACGGAAAATCAAAACCCCAGTATTAACTTGCTTTAGCTCGCCCCACAGGGAAAGATGGGTTAACGAAGCGAGAATCATTTGATTTTGTTGCAACATTATTTGTTCTAACAAAAGAGGGGGTTTTAAAAGAAATAGAAGGGTTGAAAGAATATAAAAAATATATACAATCAAGATCAATTGGCAGCTCAATAAGTGCTATTAGTCAAAATGATGAGGGAGATATTTATCTTTTTATTACTAGCAGAGATAATAAGGGATTACCTAATATTCGTCGCAATAGTTTTATTAAGCTTAATAGTCAGTATGAAGTTTTAGGAATATGGGAATTACAATATGATATAGAGGTTGGCACATATATTAAATACTTTATAGATAATGATAATACTATAAATATCTTATCAACTCGTTATGCTGGTTACGGAGCGCCAGAAAAGGCCAGGATATATAAAATTATCGAATGAACTGTAAACTGCAAAAACCTAATTTCATGAAGTCTTTTGGGTCTTTGAAATTAATTAATTTGTCACCTTCAAAAAACATAAGTGCGAGCTGCCAACACGGCGCGCTTAATCAAATAAATTAAAGTTCGTGAGAGTTTGCCCTTTGTATATCCCCTCGCTGACATTGACGACATTGCCGCAAAAATATAAATTCTAGAATTTTTCTGGAGTTTTAAAGTAAACTCAACAATAAGAAAGCCCGGATCCGCTATTCGAAAATGGCAGGTTCGGGATGATGGCTATTATAGCGTCGCAATAAGGGAACCTTTGAAATCTTTACCTAAGAATTTATCTGGCTTGTTGGGTTTAAACGATTAAAATCAAGCAGGTTCTGCATACCTATAGCTATGATGATCAGGGAAATATCCTCAATGAAACCGGCAGCGGAGCAGGCGGTCAGGCTCCATTCGACTATAGCCACAGCTATGACGCCCTCAACCGCTTGACTGAAACAACAGGGCTTTGGGGCTATCCCACTCATACCTATGAATATGACAGCCTGGGAAATCTGCTTTATGAAGAAATCGGCAGCAGTAAGAGTAATGAGTACTGGTATGACTATCAGAACAAGCAGATCCGTAAGCAGGTAGATGGCAATAAATATTACTCCAATTCCTTCGACCGCCGAGGTAATCTGGTTAAAAGCATCGAAGAGACGACAGGCAACATTATGGAACAGTATGTCTATGATGTTACCAACCGCATGGTCAAAGGTACCAATGAAAAAGGAGAAGAAAGCCACTATGTCTACAACGGCCTTGGCTACCGGATCAGTAATGAGCAGATCATAGAAAAGACTAATCCCGACTATCATGGCATAGGTGCAACCCTAGCCCCCTCAGAGCAGGTAAACGGCGTAGTATACTATGACCGCCACACCAATGCCCCCGCCAGCCTCTATATTGATCCCAACGGTAAAGGCCATACCCATACCGCATCAGGCATAATACCCAATATGGACAATAGTTTTGCGGTGATCCACAAGGATTATGTTCTGGACTATACAAGCCCCCTGCAATCTGTTATAATGGAAATGGAAAATGGTAACAGCGACCTGACCTACCGCTATTCCTATGCTGAGCAAAAGGCAAATGTGGTAGTATATGGCGTTCCAAGTGGCCCGAATAGCCTTT
>Ga0082212_10003875_pt1 | contig 21028 bp, 20 predicted proteins | sample TergutNt197P3_FD_71548 | JGI IMG/M metagenome (GOLD analysis project Ga0082212, IMG submission 71548) | Neocapritermes taracua P3 segment gut microbial communities from Petit-Saut dam, French Guiana - Nt197 P3 | ecosystem: Host-associated > Arthropoda: Insects > Digestive system > Gut ... | reverse complement strand
AGTCAAGCTGGCCCCCTATCCCGCTGTATTGGCTTGCGCCGATTGACTCGGAGTTTACCTGCCCTGTGAAATCGACCTGCAAACAGGAGTTTATGGACACCATTTTGTAATTCTGCATGATCACGCAAGGGTCGTTAACATATGATATTGGCAGCATCTGGACAACTGGGTTGTCGTCTACAAAGTCGTAAAGTTTTCGAGTCCCCATCAGGAACCCTGCCGTTAGTTTTCCTGTGTTCAGCGTTTTTCGCGCACCGGTGATTACACCCTTCTCCACCAGCTTCACAACGCCATCGGAGAACATCTCCGAGTGTATCCCCAAGTCTTTTTTTCCGATCAGGTTCGCAAGCACTGCATCCGGCAGGCTTCCTGCCCCCAGTTGCAGCGTACTGCCGTCCTCGACGAGCCCTGCGCAGTGTTTTCCGATTTTTTGCTCCACGTCTCCAATTGCAGCAGGCGGCAGTTCTTTAAGCGGCACTGAATGCTCCACGATATGAGTCAGCTGTGACACATGCAGAAACGAATCCCCATGGGTCCTCGGCATTTGGTCGTTGACTTGAGCAATAACAATTTTTGCTGCAGCTGCAGCCGGCTTCGTCGCGCACACCGACACGCCGGTGCTTACGTAGCCATGCTTGTCCGGTTTGCTGACGCATATCATTGCTACGTCAACAGGAAGCGTACCAGAGGTGAACCAGCCCGGAGTCATACCAAAGAACGCTGGGGTGTAATCAGCTAAGTTCGCCTCCACTGCCTCACGAGCCCTGCTTCCTGCAAACATCGCATTCAGCCGGATGTGACCTTCCATTTCCGGCCGCGTGTACGCACAGTCGCCGAAGTTCAGCCAGTGGGCGACCTCAACGTTCCGGTACTGCCTGTAATTGGCTACCATGGCGTCAACCAAGCGGTAGGGCTCGCCTACGGCATGGCCAAGCACTACCCTGCTGCCGTTTGGGATGTGTCTGACCGCTTCTTCAGCAGTTGTCAATCTTTGTCGATATAATTCTTTCCAATCCATGCAAAACCTCTTTTAACTCGTAAATTTATCACTCCGCAAGCGCGGCGCCAATCATGCCGGCGTCATTCCCCAACTTCGCCGGAACTATTGTATACGGGTGCTTGAAAAATGATTTCCGTTCGACTTTTTCCCTAAGCGGTTTGAAGAGGAAGTCTCCTGCCAAGCTCACGCCTCCGCCCAAAGCTATTATCTCAGGGTCGAAGATAGCTGTTAGCGAAGCCAGTGCTGTGCTGAGGTTTTCGATGTACTCGTCAAAAATCTCCATGGATTCTGTATCTCCGTCCTTGGCCCGGTCGATTACTGTCTTCGCATTGGCCTTGCCTTTGTCCGCTATCCACGTCGCGGAGCACAGTGTCTCGATGCACCCCTTGTTTCCGCAAGTGCACAAGGGCCCGTCTAAAGCCAGCGTTACGTGACCTGGTTCGAAGCCGTGCTTCATCCCGCCGGTGAACAGCTTGCCGTCCAGTATGACACACCCGCCTATTCCTGTTCCAATCGTGAGCAGCATGGCGTTGCTGCAGCCTTTCAGCGCACCCTTTTTGAATTCTGCCAAGGTTGCAGCGAATGCGTCGTTTACGACATGAACGAAGATGCCTGGGAAATAGCTCTTCATCTCGTCTTTTAAGGGAGCGTCGTAAAAACCTAAATTGCATGCTTTTATCGATATGCCGTTTGCAACATCAACTGCTCCGGCTACTGCAATCCCAAGAGAACTCACGTCATTTTTGCACAAACGGCACTCGGAGAGCAGTTCCTCCGCAGTTTCATGCATTTTTCTGACAACTTTGCTGTAGTCCGACTCTTTTGGAAAAGCTGTCATGCTTTTGGCCACAATATTCATGCTGCCGTCCAGTATTCCGGCTTTTATGTTCGTCCCACCTACATCAAACCCAATCCGAACCACCAAGCGCCTCCTCGTCTGCAACGACTATAAGGTCTGGGTGAAGCTGCAGCACAGACCCAGGGACTTGTGGCGTAACATCGCCAAAGAGCGCTTCCCTCAATATCTTTGCCTTTTGACTGCCGCTGACGCAAAGAACGATTCTCTTTGCCTGCATTATGTTTTGAATCCCCATTGTGTAGGCTTGACTTGGAACATCTTTTTCATCAGCAAAAAACCTGGCGTTTGCTTTTATCGTACTAACCGAAAGGTCGACCACATGGGTCCCTTTGATAAAACAACAGTCTGGCTCGTTAAAACCGATATGCCCATTGTGGCCGATGCCTAGAAGCTGGATGTCCACACCGCCAAAGCTTTCAATGAGGCTGTTGTACCTCGCGCATTCAGCAGCCATGTCTTTTGCAAGCCCGTCGGGGAGATTGGTGTTTTCCTTTTTTATGTTCACCTTGCTGAACAGATTGCCATCCATGTAAAAACGGTAACTCTGATCGTTTTTGCCGTCAAGTCCTGCGTATTCGTCAAGATTAACAGTCTTGACCTCTGAAAAATCCAAGTCCCCGCACTTGAAGCTTGCTGTCAAGTTTTCATAGAGCCCAAGAACGCTGGAGCCTGTCGCCAACCCTAGGACGCTGTCTGGCTTCAACACAATCTGCGCAAAGAATATGTTTGCTGCTTTTCTGCTCATTTCATCGTAGTCTTTTGTTTTGACAATTCTCATTTTCTACCTCCATAATTTTTCTGGGTACATCCCCTTCTCCTTCATCGCCTGAATGGCTGCCACAACCGATTCTTTGTCTTCCATGTATGTTACACCATACCATTTGTCGTGCGACATGAACACTTTGAAACTGGCGGTGCCTTCCCGTATCAGACGGCTTGCTGCCAAAGGCAAAAAGTATTCACCTTTTAACGGGTTTTCCTTCAGTATGTGATTCAGGTACGACGGGAACATTTCTGACAGTTTTTTCATCACACCCTTGGGAAAGCCGAAAAAATTCATCGAAACAGGTGCGTCACCCCTGATTTCTGTCCAAGTTGCCCCTCCGTCCTCGGTAAACATGATTTTCCCGCACCGCCTTTCAACATTGGTCCTTTCTTCGATGCCGGCAAGTGTGCCGTCATCTGAAACGTCGCACACGCCCCGCGCAACATGCCCGTTTTCAGTGAGCGTGTTCTCAAGCCTGTATCCTATGATGCAGCAGTTCAGTTTTTCCCCGTCTTCTGCCGAAGCTAGGAACTCGTGCATCTTCTTGAAAGCTCCTGGCCCATAGAAATCGTCAGCGTTTATTACTGCAAAAGGCCCGTCCACAAGATGCCTTGCGGCAAGGACGGCTTGACAGGTTCCCCACGGCTTTGCCCTGCCAGCAGGAACAGCAAAGCCCTCCGGAAGGTCGGAAAGCTCTTGAAAGGCATACTCGGCATCCATGAACCTTCCCGCTCCCCTGCCTATCAAGCTGCGAAAATCAGCTTCCATTTCTTTTTTCAATATAAAGATGGCTTTTTTGAACCCCGCCCTAAAAGCGTCGAAAAGGGAAAAGTCGAGTATCAGCTCTCCGCCTGTACCGACAGGGTCCGTCTGCTTCAGCCCGCCGTACCTGCTGCCCATGCCTGCAGCCATTATTATTAATACAGGTTCTTTCATTTTCAGTCAAAGTATCCTTTCGTTGGTAGTTGGTAGTTGGTGGTTGGTGGTTGGTGGTTGGTAGTTGGTAGTTGGTAGTTGGTAGTTTGTAGTGGGTAGTTGGTAGTTGGTAGTATTATAATAGCATATGATGGGTTGCATCCGCAACTATAATTATAGGGGGACAGCTGTCAGCTGTTTGGCAATTTCCTGCAAATCCACGCCACTTTGTATGTTAATTCCGTGAACCCATTCTGTCGGCAGTGCCTTTGCTCCTGAATATGCGCCGCACACTGCGCCGCATATTGAGGCGTTGGTGTCTGCGTCGTCGCCCACATTCACCGCTGCCAGTATCCCTTCCTGCACATTGCCTTTCACAGCATAGAACACGCCCAAAGAAAACGGCACCGATTCGCATGCCTTCATGCCGGCGCCCAGAACATCGGCCAGTTCACAGACGGCTTTTTCGACACTGCCGCTGATGTTTTCGTCGACGATCCTTTTTGCAAGCGCAATCCTTGTTGAAACTTTTGGTGCAGGAATGTCAAAGCCCCATGTTTCTCCATACCGTGCTGCCAGAATTGCTTCCTCCATCACCTGCGCAGGGGCAAGCACGCCTCGCACACCGGCTGCGCAAGCAGCCGCAACCGCGCAGGCGGCGGCAACGGCAGGCGCGCTCCCATGGCTTGGGAGCGAGGACCTTGCAGCTGTTTTTACGCACAAGGCCATGTCGTGCCAATACTTTATTCCGATGGGTGCCACTCGCATGGCACTGCCGTTTGTGTCACCGGTTTTCGCCCACTCCCGTGGATCTGAGCCCTCGGTCAGAGCTTTCAGGAACTTCCTTGTTGAAGGCCCGATGAGGTCGCTGTCCAACATCTTCTTTTCCAGCGCCCATTTTTTCATGGCAAGGCAGAACTCGTCTTCCCTGAACTCCCCGTCACGGATCAGCAACTCAGCGATTATCATCGTTTCCTGGGTGTCGTCGGTGACACTCGGTTGCCCAAGAAAATTGTCGATGCGGCCATATTTTCTTTTTATCTCCGCCCGTGTCAAAAAAGAAGCCGGCACCCCCATGATGTCGCCGATCGCCACCCCTGCCAGGCAGCCGTACGCCCTGTCTGAAATTGCATTGTTCATTTCGATTGGTGCTCCTTCCATGTGGCTTGTGCTTTTGGTGTCAGGTCAGAAATGCTGAAATTGCAGTGGGGGCCTTTTACTGATGCAGTGACAGCGGCTGTTGACGCAGCCAGCGCGACTGCCTTGTCCAGAGCCATTCCTTTTCCTAGGGCGTATGCTATCGCACCTGTGAAGCTGTCCCCAGCGCCGGTGGTGTCCAAAACATCCGCTTTTATTGCGTCATAGCGTAATGCTTTACTGTATTGATACAGGCACCCCCCGGCACCCCCTTCAGTAATTATGACACTGGTACCCCTCACATTATATGATAGTGCCCATTGCTCTGGTGATTTTGCCCCGGCAAGGAATTTCGCTTCGGCCTTGTTCGGCGTTATAACATCGCTGAGGCTGAGCATTTCTTCAAGGCGATTCTTGTTGATTTTGTCCACCAAAGGGCATGGATCGAACAGAATCTTGCTGCCGCTGCCCTTGAGCACCCGAATCCTGTTTGTCAATTGTTCAGATGAGTCGTCCAGCAGGTAATAGCCCGTAACGGCAACCACGCTGCAAGCATTTGCCACCGAACCACAAATCAGCGAATCGGAATACTCCGTTTCGCATCCCTTGCGCGTCAAAAACGTCCTTTCGCCGTCAGGCTCCAAGAACACCATACAATAGCCGGTGCCTCCCTCTGTGCGCCTGACGCAATCCACCGGCAGCCTTTCCCTGTGCATAAAATCAATGATTTCGCTTCCTGCAGTATCGCTCCCCACGAAGGAGACGGCGTATGGCACCGCCCCGAGGTTTTTAACAGTCTTGGCGATGTTTGCCGTGCATCCGCCGACCACGTTGAAGCTCCCTGTAATGCATCCGTCTTCCCCACGTTCCGGGTACTTGTCAACAAGCATGTACCTGTCAACAAGCAGCCCTCCACAGATTAAAACCCCGTTTCTGTTAGCCATCCGGTCAGTCCTCCATCGGGAGGCAGTGCTCTTTTTCCCAGCTGAGAAAGCCCTTCGCCCCCTGCTTGTATTTTGCAGGGAGGACGGCTTGGTCTTCTGCCAAAACCTGCTTTCCCCCGCAATTAAACGTATACGTCGTTATGTTTCCTGCATAGGTGACGTATTCAACCGTGCCGACGAGATGCGGCTTGTTTGGAGGGCACTCGTGTATTTTAATTTTTTCTGGCCTGACGAGGAACGCGCCCTTGCCCAAGCCGGCTGCCTCTGCCTCGATAAAATTGACTTTCCCTAGGAACCCTGCGACAAAACGGTTTTGCGGCTTCTCATAAACCTCTGTAGGGTTCCCCATCTGGACGACCTTCCCTTCATTCATCACAGCAACGAAGTCGGACAAGGTCAACGCCTCTTCTTGGTCATGGGTGACGAACAGTGCAGTGATATGGCTGGCTTCGAGAATCCGCCTTAGCTCGGCTTGCATTTCGACCCTCAGTTTTTTGTCTAAGGCGCTGAGACATTCGTCCAGCAGCAGGATTTTTGGCCTTGTAACCAGTGCCCTTGCCAGTGCAACGCGCTGCTGCTGCCCACCCGACAACTGCTTGGGCTTTCTGGGCCCGCAGCCTATAAGCTGCACCAAGTCAATGGCTTCGGCCGTCCGTTGCTCAATTTCCCTTTTGGGCAATTTGTTCTGCTGCAGCCCGTAGGCAATGTTTTCCCAAACAGTCAAGTGGGGGAACAACGCATAGCTTTGAAAAACCATGCCGATGTTGCGCCTGTTTACTGGGGTGTCGTTCATACGAACCCCGCCCACGAAAATATCGCCACTGTCGGGCTTTTCAAATCCTGCAATGAGCCTGAGCACCGTGGTCTTGCCACAGCCCGACGGACCCAGCAGCGACACGAGAGCCCCGTCGGGTATATCCAAGTCTAAGCCGGCAAGAGCCGTGACAGTGCCGTATTTCTTTGATAGGTTTTTAACGGTTACAGTTGCCATAGGGTTGCCTTTTATGGTTCAATGCCAAGAATCCATAGCGGAACAGCAGGGGTGTTCCTCCCCTGCCTGAAAAGATTGAATATCTCTCCTTTATGGTTTTTGCTTCCTTGGCAGGCAAAGTCATAATATCTCTCGCAGTGTGTTCGTCTGTTGTTGCATAGTATTTGAACTTCTTTTCGTTCCATCCCAACTCTCGAAATTTGTCTTTAAAATCTAAGTTGATTGCGATTTGATTGTATACTATTGCATATGGCAATTCTGATTTTTGAGCTTTCCTGTTTTTAGCTTTTTCGTTTGATTTTTTCCATACATTACCATTAACTTTCGTAACTACATCGATGATCTCTTGAAGTTCAGAAGGGAAATGCACCTGCAAGTATTCTTTGCCATTTAAATGCGAATGCTCATAAACTATTTTCATTTGTAAGCACCCCCCTCAATCTGGAGCCATTCCATAGGAATTTGAACTATTTTTTCATTTCCTGCGGGTTCGAATACAGGTTTCCCGATTGGCCGTGTCCCCAAGTCGCCTTCAAAAAAACGCTTAATACGTTCCCTTCCAATTTCAATATATTTTTCATGCCTGTCAACACCAATAGCCTTACGTCCATGCTTGACTGCGGCAACTAAAGACGACGCAACTCCGGCATAGGGATCATAAACCGTATCGTTTTCATTTGTCATGGCTAGGACACACCTCTCCACCAGTTCAACGGGATATTGGCAGGGGTGCTCAGTTTTTTCTATGTGATTTGCTTTAACATTTGGTATTTCCCAAATTCCGCAGTCAAAATCCTCCTGAAGCCGCCCCCAAAAATCAGACGGGTTTTTGCCTAATGGATTGCCTGACAATTCTCCTTTTTTGCTTCCCTTGAAATGGCGCTTGTTCGGGTATTTTGACGGAATACGAACATCATCAAGCTTGAAAACATATTCATCAGTTTTGGTAAACCACAGGCATCACCGCATTCGAGAACAGTGTTTGCATACATACACCCACAACTCCTTTTTCTGTTTATCGATATTGTTTATGTTTTATTATACTGTTTTGGAGCAGATACGTCAAGCAGAAATTGCGAACGATTGTTCTTTTTTCCTGGTTGGCTGACGCCCAGCTCAAGCAGCAGCCCTGCAACAGCAAGGCAACCGAGGGAAATGCCTATGATGATTGTCGACACTGCGTTTATTTCAGGGGTGAAACCGAATTTTATGGCAGATTGTATTTCAATCGGCAGGGTAGTGAAGCCGAATGGTGCAAGAAAATAGCTGATGACAAAATTGTCGAAGCTTATCATGAACGACAGAAACCCTCCGGCAACCATCGCAGGCGCTAGGGTTGGCAGAGTGACCCTGCGGAAAGTGGTCAAAGGGCCCGCCCCCAAAGATCCTGACGCCTCCTCAAGCGCCGGGTCCAGTGACTGCACTCTAGCCTGCAACGCAAGCACAGAATAGGGCAGCGCGATCACAACATGGCCGGCTAAAAGGAAAAACAGGTTTTTGCTGAAATCCAGAGCCCTGATCATCAGCAGCAGCGATAGCCCCAGTATTAGCCATGGGACCGTGAGTGTCATGAGGGTTGCAGATTGCAACGCACGCTGCATTTTCCTAGAAAGGGCTTGTGCCCCAAGCACCAGCAAGGTAGCCAGAAGGACGCAGATAATACCCGTAGCGAGTGCAATAAGTATTGAATTCCACGTGGCGGCAAGCAATGCTTCATTTTGAAACAGGTCTTGGTACCACCTTGTGCTGAATTCGAACGGCAGCCTGTTGTACTTTGAAGCGTTAAAGCTCATTGCTATCAGAACCGCAATCGGAGCATACAGGAAAAGCAGGGCAAGCAGGACGAGCCCTCCGGAAAAAAAGCTGCTTTTATTCAAGGCTTCCCCCCCTCCCCAAACGCGAAAACGCGCTAACGCTGACAATTACCATGGCGAGCAGTATAAACGCAACCGCTGCACCGAAGTTCCAGCCGTATATCCTAAAAAACTGGTCTTCGATAACCGTGCCGATGACCATGCCGTTCACTCCGCCCAAGATGCGGGGTTCGACAAACGTACCAAGGCAGGGCACAAAGACCAGCAGGAGGCCCGCTGCCACCCCTGGTGCTGAAAGAGGCAGCGTGATTTTCCTGAATGTTTCAAATTTGGACGCACCAAGGCTTGCGCTGGCTTCCAGCAGCGCGTTGTCGAGCTTTTCTAAGGCAAGGTAGATAGTTATCACCATGTATGGGAAAAACGCATGGACAAGCCCGATTACGACCGCCGCCCTCGTATAAAGCAGCCCCAATGCGCCGTTTATTATTCCAAGGGCAGAAAGGACGTTCTCCAATATTCCTCCGTCCTGCAAAAAAATCAGCCAAGAATAAACCCTTACCAGCTGATTTGTAAAAAACGGGATGATAATGAGGACTAAAACAATATTCCTGACACCCTTGAGTTTCTTTGCCATTATGTACGCCAAAGGATACGAAACGGCAAGGCTGACAAGGGTCACGAATATGCTGTTTTTTATTGTGCTCCATGTTAGGCTTAAATAGAACTGTTTTTCAAAAAACCGTGTGTAATTTTCCAAAGTTAAGCCAGCCCCTTGGCTGTCGCCTTGGAAACTGTAGTACAGCATGATGAAAAGCGGTGCAACCGCAAAAATTAATATCACTGAAACGCCCGGCAATGCGAGCAATCGTCGTTTTGCGCCCATAAAGTCAATTCGTGGCTTTCACTTCCGTCCAGAGTTCATTCCATTCACGCTTGACCTCGTCGCTGCGGTATTCCATGAAAAACAGCCTGTTAAGCGAAGCCTCGTCCATTGCAGCTGCTGCTGCGTAGTCCGGATCTACGGCATCTGCCGCTTCCCTGTTTACCGGCGCAGGGCCGCCGTTTGCCGCCCAGTTGTATTGAAAATCCCTGCTGATCATCCAATCAATGAACGCATACGCCAAATCTTTGTTTTTCGTGCCAGTCACTATCCCCCAGTTGTCCACCCATCCGATGGCGCCATCCGCCGGAACGACGAAAGCAATGGGTTCTCCTTCGAGCTTCATGCTTGCAGCCTGCCCCGACCACATCATAGCGACGCTGAGCTGCCCTCCAACGAACAGTTTTGAGAACTCGTCCCCAGTTTCCCAATAATTCCTGTTCAGCCTTTTTTGATTGGCAAGCGCCTCCTTAATTGCCACGAGGTCTCCTGGGTTGTTCGGATCCTGCCCGGTCACGATGGCGGCTGCCATGATTGCGTCGTTGTAATCGTCACGGAATGCTATCTTGCCAGCGAAAGCCTCATCAAACAAAACGCTCATGCTGTCAGGGGGCCGCGAAATAAGGTCAGTGTTGTAGGCAATCGCCGTAGAACCCCAGACCCACGGGACAGCATAGTATTTCCCGTTCATCATCACTTCTTTCTGAGTTTTAAACCGTTCAAAAAGGGAACCGAAGTTCTCAAGCCTGCCAACGTCAATTTCCTCAAGCAGCCCTGCTTCGATGGCTGCTGTAAGGATAGTGCAGTTCGGAAGGCACAAATCGATCTCCCCAGGCTTCGACGTTCGCAGTTTCGTGAGCAAGTCCTCCTCGCTCTGCATGTACTGGTTCGCTATTTTGCAGCCGTATTCCGATTCAAACGCAGCGACAAATGCCGGGTCATCGGAACCGTAGCTTTCCCAGTTCACTATGTTCAGAGTTGGAACGCTGCCCGTGCCGCCGGTGCAGCCTGCTGACAAAACTGCAAAAATCAGCATTACGCCCACAAAAGCCAATGACCTTCTTGTTGTTGTTTTCATAAAGTCTCCTTTCTGCTGTTCTTGTAGCGCGCATGATCCCTGATGTAATGGCCAAGGTCTGTGTCGACGTTCCGGATATGCGTTATGACCCACTTCATGAGGAATTCCGTGAGTATGTGCGTGAAATTGGGGGACGGGCCGTTTTTGGCGTACTCGCCCTTCAAGTTTTTGAATTGGTTGATGTACCCATCGTGCCAATTGACGTGCCAAGAATATTCGGGATAGCCATACTCTACCATCAATTCCTCCTCGTAGCTTAAATGCTTTTCGATGTAGGCACCAAGGAACTCCAAGGCCTTTTCGGTCTCCTCTTTCGTATGCGCTGCCGTTCCTATGATCTCTACATTGTTGAGAAGGCTGAGCAATTCCTCATGCTGCTCGTCAATTGACGGAATGAAGGTTTTCAAGTCATCAGTATAAGCAACCATCGCAAATCTCCTTTCGTTCTTGTTTAGGGGCTTCCCCACAGTTCAGACAACTTTCGCTTCCATGTTTCATTGCTTGAGTGAATGATGCGGCCGATGAAATTCGCCCTGACGAACTGCAAAGCAGCGGTGCGCTTTGCTGCCATGCTGTAACTTGAGTTCTCTGGCTTTAGAAGCTCAAAGTCTGTCAGCCGCACTACTTCGCGTTTGAAATCGATTGCTTCGAGCGCACGGCTCAGCTGCCGGGCAAAGCCGTCAAAATCGCCTCCTGTCCTATACACGAACGTGGCACTGTCTGCCACGGCAAATTCCACCGCAGCACATTGCCCATTCCTCGACGGCGCAATCAGCCAAAGCAGGTACGGATCCGGGTCTGGCTGATCCTCAAGGGGCATCTCTGAATCCGGCTGGGAAGCTGCCGCCTCCCTAGTTTCGTTTTTCCTGAACCCAACATGTATCTGCTCACGGCTGCACTGCTCTGCGAATGCTTTATAGCTTTCGGCGGCTCGCGTGTTTGCCAGCTTCGCTTCCAGCGCTGCCAAGAAGGACGGTGCGGCAGCGGCAAGCCGACCAAAAGAAACAGCCGCGCCATGAGGTGCCAGCTTTGCGATTTGTGAAGCCTGCGCCACCGAAAGCGTCGGATCGATTTCCCGCGCCGCCGCAAGCGACTGCTCGCGCAGCGCCCGGATCTGCTTTTCTACAGCATCTGCGAACGGGGCAGTTTCGAAGCCCAGCTTTGCAAAAGTGTAGCTTTCGCCTGTATCCAGCTTCAGCTTCAGCTCGTAGCCTCCCTTGTCCATGCCTGATACAAAACACAGCGGAACACGGCGAGCCCCCAAGTCGGGGGGCAGGGCAACCACGCAATTACCGTATACATGCACAGGCACATCCTTGATAGTTACAGCTTTTTCGTCCCACGGGGCTTCAACTGCCGTAAAATCGCCCCTTGCTGTCAGCAATGGGCTGCCCTTTATGAACAATGCCCGCAGTACTGCCATGTTGTAGGCATCCCTGAGTTCGTCAAAAAACGGCTGTACCCAATTGCCCATTCTGGAAAACGCATAGTCCCCGCCGTCTGTACTGACTGTTACAACGTAATCCTCAAGGGCAATCCCGTTTATATCGGCAAAGGGCACTTGGGCAGCGTCAAACAGTGCCAGGGCAGACAGCCCCGCCTCGTTAATCGTCAGCTTTGTTTCACCGTTCACTATGGGCGAAGCCGCTTGCGCCGAATATTCTACTGGCATCATGTGAGCTTAGTCCCGCAACCGCCGCAAAATTTTGTGCCTGACGGGTTCTGTGTGCCGCAAGAGGGGCAAAGCCCACTGGGCGGGGCAGCGGTTTCCTGCATATTCTGACCACAGTTGTTACAGAAGCGGACGGTCAGCGCATTCTTGGCCCCGCATTTCGGGCATTCCCTCAACTCCATGCTTGCCCCGCAGTTGTTGCAGAACTTTCCGGTTCCTGCCGGCTTGCCGCAGGAGGGGCAGATGGTCGTCTTGCTTTCAATATTGCCCTGCCACACTGTTGCAGATTCCCCTGCGTTGTCGATGTTCCTCCTCATGGCCTGAGCCCTGGCCGACGCCACATAGACCTCCTGCCTTGGGGCACAAGACACGCAAAGCCCTTCGTCTTCGTTCCAGCAATGGTCGCATACGTACTTGTTGCAGCCTGGGCAGCGGTGGAAATGCTGCCTAGCTTCGTTTTGAATCCGTTCAAAAGCTTTTTCGTGCTCTTTCAGCCATTCGGGCGACTTCCCGTCAAACCGCTCAGAAAACATGTGCCCACTCCGGTTGACGGTGTAGGCAAGGTTGCGGGCTCTTCCGCCTATCAGCCCGCCTGCAAGGCTCACGCCTTGGCCAAGCAGCCTTGCCCCTTTTCTTTTTTTGTAGGTCTCGCTTTCAATGAAGCTGGATTTGAACCCGTCGTTGCATACATCGCAGTAAAACGTGAACTCAAACCCGGCTTCGGTGGAATTGTCATGGTAATTTCTTGTAAACGCTTGTAGCATTTGTTTAACCTCCAAATAATTTCTTCTTCATTTTTTTCCCGCATGCCGTGCACTTGACATTTTCGAAAAATTGAAGCTCGCCGCAACGAGGGTTGGCGCATTTTATCATAAGGCTCGCACCGCAGGCTTCACACTTGGCATCTGCGAACGTGCGCTGCCCACATGTTGGACACTTTACGAACAGAGGGCGCCCGCACCCTGGGCACACCTCCTGCCCATTCTCCACTTCCCGCAGACAGGTTGGGCAATGGTACCCAAAAGGGCTCCGGCTGCGGCATTTCGGGCACAGCCTTGAATCCCTCTCAATAAACTCGCCACAATGAATGCATGGTTGCTTGTATGTAGCCATGTTGCTTTCCTTAACTCCTTTCCCTTCGCCAATAAATACTCGATTTGGTTGCTGTTTTCATCATAATACAAAAACGCTTGCATGTACAGCGGTAAAATTCAGAAATGCAATTGATATGCTTTGTCAATAATTTTCGTTTTTCTCTCTTTAAGCATCCTTTTGAAAAAGCACCTGTGTGTATCGGAGACAAATGGTGTGTTATCAATTACAGAACAAATTTCAGACAAATCAATCCTGCTGCCAATAATTTTCAACGCCTCAAGGCACTCTTGGTTTTCCGTTGTCATAAGGAACTGAAAGTAGTTTATTTTTTTTCCTTCTTGCTGAAGTGCAGAAGTTGGAAATACAAACACCCTGTCTTCGATTTCTTTTTCATTGCTTAAGGCATAGCCCATCCCCTTTTCGTCTATTTGTGGATAAAGACATGACCCGCAATCGAAAACCGGGGCAATTTTCACTTCGCCGGTATTGGCGTTAACCAAAAACCCCCAGTTCCCATTGTGCCTGTCGAAATTTCCCAGTAGCACGTCCCCAATAAACATTTCCCAAAAAAACTTTTCAAGTTCGACAGGGGAAACAATCTGCTGCTGCTGGATAGTTCTTAGGATGTCGCTCAAATCCGTGCCGTAGCCGTTTTGCGTGCTGTCAATAATGGTATTTTTTAATTGAACAAAATCTTTCAGCACAAAGCCGTCCGTCTCAAAATCCTTACAAGCCACTGTGATCTTTTCACCGTACCTACCTAGCAATGTGTCCTGCGTGTTGATGCCCAAAGTTTTGAATATGTTACATGCCACATATTCACAGATACAACTGTTTGCATAGCTCATGCTTGGATTTAGCACAGGTTTTGGCGGAAATTTCAGCATGTAGGTCTCGCCTTTGTAGAGTATGCCTATTTTGCTTCCGTTTGCGCCGCCATACATTTTCAACGGGTTTACCGGCAAGATCGAAAAATCAATTTCCATATTCATCGTTTCCCCAATCCCAAATATTTCTCCCGCAGAAAATTTGCCTCGTTTTCAGTTATCTCGTTATTGTAAAAAGCCGAATTTATGGAGCCCTGCAGCTCGCAGTGCAAACAGTCCAACAGCGTCGAATTGTTCTTACGGCCTTCTTCTAAAGAAATTATGTCTTTCTTCAAATACGCGGGCAAAACAACTTCGCATAATTCCTTCACTGCATTCACTTCCTTTCAAGATGTATTTTACCACCAAAATCGTTTAATATCAATAATACAAAGGGGTTGCTTTTTTAAACCTGCCATAATATAATTTAATCGGAATTTAGTAGTCCAAGTTGAATCTTTTGAATATTGAGCATGTAAAGGAGCAATTGCCATGTTAAACTTGATTGAAAACCCGGATATTTTGCAGATCACGGATGAAATCCGCAAGAAAGCCGCTGGTGGGGGGTATCTTGTTTCAGACATTGTCTTGCGCGACGGAGAGCAGGAATACCAGTTCGTCGACCTCGTGATGGAAGGCGGAGGCACTTTAGGGATAGCCTTGGTAGGGTACATTCATGCGCTTGAGCAGGCTGGGGTACGCTTCCTTGGCATAGGAGGGAGCTCCGTTGGCGGCATTGTGTCTTTGCTCGCCTATTGCTGCGGCAACCGAACCGAAGCTAAAGGGGAGAAGCTGGCTGCTATTGTAGGTGACATGAACCTCGGGTCAATGGTGGACGGGAAATTCTTTCCACGCAGATTGTCCAACCTTTTGGGCAAAAAAGATGCACGGCTCCGTACGCTCAGGATTGTTGTCACTGCAATTCTGTCTCTGCCTGAAATATTCCTCAAGCTTGGCTTGAATCCCGGAGAAAAGCTATATGAATGGATTTCAGACAGGCTCATGGAAAACGGTATTCAAAGCATGGCGGATTTGGATTCGCTGACTGGCGCACTGCCTGAGGGGCTCTACAACCGCAAGACGGGAAAACCGATAACCAAATACGACACAAGCCTGAAAATCGTCGCAGCTGACATTACGACCAGCACAAAGGTGATATTTCCTGATATGTCACCCATGTATTGGAGCGATCCAAGCAAGGCAAACCCCGCTAGTTTTGCCCGTGCTTCTGCTTCGATACCGGTCTTCTTTCAGCCTTACACAATTGAAGGCATTTCAGACCTTATAGAAAGCAGAAAAATATGGGAACGGCTGGGCAGCTTTACCGGCAAGCTGTCTAACAAAGTGTCCTTCGCTGACGGCGGTTTGCTTTCCAACTTTCCGATCGACCTTTTCAAGTGCCCCGGAGTGCCGAGGGCCCCGACTTTCGGAGCACGGCTGGGCAGCAAGTACCGCACCGCAAAAGACATAAAGAAGATAGGGCAATACGCGGGGAACCTGTTCAATTCAATGCGCCACTATGCGGACTACGATTTTATTTTCAAAAACCCGCTTTACAAGATCCTCATAACGCACATACCGACAGGCAAGTACAACTGGCTCGATTTTGCCATGTCCCCTGAAGACAAACTCGGGCTCTTTAAGGAGGGCGTCATAGCCGGATACAATTTCCTCGAAAGTTTTGACTGGGAGCAATACAAGGAGCTTAGGTCTGCTGAAAATGAAATGTTCCGTATGAAAAGAAAGGCGTGATGCTAAGTTCTGTTGCGCCGAAAAACAACGCATACCAGGAAAACCAAGCCAATGTAGCCGATAAACGGATAGACTATGCCGACAAGCTCGCGAAACGAAAAAAACAGTCCGGCGATGAAGCTGCAAGCGGCTGTCGCAACTGCGAAGAGCCTGTTTTTCCAAGTTCCCTCTGTGAAGAACTGGTTGCAGAAAGCCCACATAATCGCGGAGCTCGACGAGAACATGCCGAGCATCAACACCACTGAAAAGGATGCGCCGAGCCCATGGGAAATCTTGTTGGACAGGTACAGCGTGGGGACGGACAAGGATGCCGCGTCGCTTGCATTTAGAAGAATCGCGGTGTTCATGATGGCAATCACCAGCATCAATGCCACAGTCCCAGCGATTGCGCCCCACTTTGCGTCTTTTCTGTTCTTTGCGCTTTTTCCAAGTGCCGTGAAATACGTGCAGCCGCACAGAAAATTGAGCGACAAGTACAAAACGCCGCTTGCTGCCCAGCCCGGCGCCACTTGCGATGTCGCCAAAATCTTTTCGTGCCTGCCGATTTCTCCGAAGCTTGAGAAGTCATGGAGAAGGGTGATCGCACCGACCGCAATGGCAAAGACGACTATAACAGGGCCGATTTTTGACACGATCCGCACAAGGTTTTCGAAGCCGGTCAGGTATGCGCACAAAACCAATGCCGCCATAGTTGCGGAGCCTAGGGAGGAATTTACTCCGTAGTATTCAGACAAAGTGGCGCCTGACGCGGCAATCAGCACAGTCAGCACCAGCAGCAAGGTCGCCGGAACAAGCCGTGAATACACGGCGCCGGCCCACTTGCCGCAGTAGAACCGGTAATGGTCGAATTTCGCTTCTGCCCTGTGCTCGTATCCTTTCACGAGCAGCTTTTGCCCCAGAAAAACAAATCCTGCCGTGTTGATCAGTACAGCGCCATAGCTTGCGTACCCGTAGCTTGTGAAAAACTGCAGTATTTCCTGCCCCGTGGCAAAACCTGAACCAACTATCCAAGCGATGAACGCCCCTGCGTACTTTATGATTGCTTTTATATCGTATTTTTCGTTTTCCATGTGTTTCAGTATATCACAGGGCAGACGTCGTCCGCAACCAAAGATAATTGATAAATGCTTGCATCTTTGCTATAATAAGTTGTCGCAACACCTCAAAGCAATCAAGAATATTTTAAGGAGCCGGCATTATGAGTTATGAAACCGACGGCGAAACGCCTGGATACAATAAAGAAGCATTTAGTTTTTGCATCGCCCCGTCACTGGACTTTGACGAAGTGGGCGAGTTTCACTGCGGCTTGGCCCGGGTCAGGCAATCCACTGTGCACGGGCTGGGAAAATGGGGGTACGTCGATCCGGAAGGGCAGCTTCAAATCCCGTTCAAGTTCACAGAGGCAAGCGATTTTGTTGACGGGGTTGCACTTGTGAAAAAAGGCCGCTACATGTATTTCATCGACAAAGATGACGAGGCGGTGATAGATGTTGGGTATGACGAAGCAGACGCGTTCAGCGACGGCCTGGCGTTTGTGAGAATCGGCAGCACAGAAGGTTTTTTAAGCGTTGACGGCGAGCTGCGCAAAACGCGTTACGACGAAGTGCGCGAGTTTTCCGAAGGGTTTGCGGAGGTTTTTGACGGCTCTAATTGGATGTACATCGACAAAATGATGAATCCTGTATTAATCACGGACTATGACGATGTGTACCCCTTCCGCAACGGTTTGGCGCTTGTGGAAAAAAACGAGAAATTTGGTTATATAGATAGGAGAGGCGTCGAAATCGTCACACCGCATTACGACGACGCCCGCCTGTTCAGCGAAGGCTTGGCGGCGGTCGCGCACAAATCGGGAAACAGGTTGAACTGGGGCTATATTAACAGAATCGGCGAGGAAGCCATTGCGCCGCAGTTTGAAAAGGCTGGCCCATTTAGAGAAGGGCGCGCTGCTGTGCGCCTGCGTGGCGAATTTGGGCATATTGACATGAGCGGAGCTGTTACCACCAAAGCGAAGTACAGGGACGCGGGCAATTTCTCCTGCGGCCTTGCGGTGGTCCTGTACATTTGCTACGGGTACGTTGACAGGGACGGGATTGAATGCATCCCGCCGGTATACTTCGACGCAAGGCCTTTCAGCGAGGGGGTTGCATGGGTGGAAACAGCCGACGGCTGGGGTGCGCTGCGCTGTGAATTTTCCCCTTGACTCTGACACTGTGTCAAGGCTTATCCTGTATTTGCAGGCCAGATTGCATGGGAGGAGGTGTGAAATGTTTAGAATAGGCGAGTTTTCTAAGCTTGTGCGGGTGTCGCCCCGGATGCTGCGCCATTATGAAAAGTGCGGGCTGCTTTACCCTGCTGAAATCGACAAGTTCACAGGGTACCGACAGTACAGCGCCGGGCAGATCCCGCTGCTTGGGAATATCGTTTCGCTTCGGGACGTGGGGTTTTCCATTGACGAGATAAAGGACACTTTGCCCCGCTTTGACGACTATGCCTATATGGACAGGGTTCTGCGCATTAAACTGGCTGAGGCGAAAGAAGCCCTCAGCACCGAACAGGAGAAGCTAAACAGACTCATGCAAATGAGCGGCACAGTGAGAAAGGAGCGAAAGATAATGGTTTTTGACGTTGAATTGCGCAAGCTGCCGTCCGTGAAGGTTTTGTCGCTGCGGGGGATCATACCGCGCTACAGGGACGAGGGCATGCTTTGGGAAAAGCTTGGAACATATGCTGCCAAAAAGCAAATCGCAGCGACAGGCGGAGGGTACTCCACCTACTTTGACGAAGAGTACAAAGAAATTGACCCAGATGTAGAAATAGCCATCCCCGTAGATGAGCTGGGCGAAAGCGATGGCGAGTTCGTCTACAAGGAATACCCTGAAATCCCACAGGCTGCGACAGCCCGTTTTTCAGGCCCCTTCGACGGCGGATATGACGCTGCATGTGAAAAGCTCGCCAAATGGATGGAGGCGCATGGATACGCTTTTGCCGGGCCGTTGCGCGGCCATGTTACCGTCCCACCTTCCGAGGACAGCAACCCCGAGGATTGGATGACCGAACTCCAAGCCCCAGTGGTGAAAAAATAACATCTCAATATGGATGTCATGAAAACGGGCAGCCGGCGAGAACGCCTGCTGCCCGTTTTGTTTTATATTATTTGGAGTGTCACTGTCTGGTTTTGTACACCAATTGGTTTACATTTTTTTCACTATTTGCGTGATTATTTTCTAAAATGTAACCGTGGTGTAACCTCTCAATGTTATACTAAAATAGTTGCATTGAAATTACGTTATTCAAGAGTCAATGCAACCTAAAAAAAGAAAAATGGAAGAGAGGAACAAGAATTTATGAATGTTACAAGAAGATCAAGAATTATGGCTATGGTTCTAACTGTAGCTATGGTGCTCACCTTATCGGTGTTCACGTCGGGCGCGCCGTACAACGCACAGGCTGCTTACGCCATGCAGGGTTACGTCGAGCTGACAGGAGACTTGCAGTTTGGCGCAACAACCATTACAAGTGGTGTGTTGGGGCGCACGGCTGTGAACAACCACGAGTACGTCGCTGCGGTTTCTGGCACCGGCGGCAGGTCGTCAAACGGCAGCTACACCTTCAATGAAGTGGACTACCGCGCAGCCTTCGACTCTGCAATCGGTGACGAACTGGCTGGTGCCAGCTATTATGACGGCCCAAAAACCGGCTTCGTCGGAATCGAGTTCAAAACAGCACAGAAAGTCACGCAAATCGCTTGCATACCGCGCCAAGACTATGGCGCAAGCCGCCTTGTGGGCGCACAGTTCCAAGGGTCGGACAACGGCGTGAACTTCACTACGCTCTTTACGATCAATAATGTCAATGCTAACGGCACGACATACATTACGTCGGCAGACGGGCTGAATGTCAGCAAATCCTACAAATATTACCGCCTGATTGGCTCTGCCAGCATAGCGGACGTATTAAATATCGCAGAACTGAAGATTTACACGGACGGAAGCGCAAACACGGATGCTGGCGCCGGTCCAAGCACTGGCACCGGCACTGGCCCAAGCACTGGCATGCCGGGTTACACCGAACTGACTGGCAGCCTGCTGTTCGGCACCACTTCAGTTTTAAGCGGAACTACCGCTTCGACTCTGCAGTACCGCACAGCCGTCAACAACCACCTCTACGTAGCAGCAGTGTTCGGAACCGGCGGCTGGAACAACGGCATCTACGCCGTCAACAACGTAGACTACCGCTCGGCTTTCGACTCAAAAGTTGGCATTTGGCTGCCTGGCCCCAGCTATTTCGACGGAGCCAAGCTAGGTTGCGTCGGCGTTGAATTCAAAACGCCGCAGCAGGTCACATCGATTGCGTACATCGCTCGAGAAGGTTATTCCACAAGCCGTCTAGAGGGGGCATACTTCCAAGGCTCCAACGACGGCGTGAACTACACCACCCTCTTTGTCGTCGATCAAGTCAGGGCATACGGATATCCATACGGGATGTCATTCAGGACTGTTGCCGACGGGCTCAAAGCCGACAAGGCATACAAGTATTTCCGTATGGTCGGCAATGCCAACATGTCAGACGTTTTCAACATTGCAGAACTAAAGCTTTATACTGGCTCAGACGCCGGATCGGGCAATGCAGGCTACCGTGTAACGCCGCCCCAAGGCCCAAGCGTAGCCGGGATGTTCAACAATCTCAAGAATTCCGCTTATGACCCCTACTATTCAAACGTCCTTTTGCTGAATGAGGACAGGATCTACCAAACAGGCGCGGCATGGGCCAACGAAAAGCTTGACCTGACTAAGCCGTTTTCACTGGAGTCATACGTGTACATGTATCACAGCAGCACCAACAAAGCGCCGACGATGGCCGACGGCATAACGTTCACGCTGCAAAACGACCCGCGCGGCTTAAACGCGTTTTCACAGCCGGGAGGCACTTTGGGCGAAGCTCTGGGCATCTACGGCAATCTATGGGTCAAAAATGCCCTGTCGATTGAGCTGGACACTAAAGTCAACATAATAAACCCTGCCACCAATGACGAGTGCGTGACTGACCCCGCTGGCCCGCACATTGCAGTAGTAACCCCGGCGGCAAAAATTCTGCCGGCTAACCACAACAACCCAGCCAAGTTCACCCATGCGAACAAATGGTACGCGTTCAACATATCTTGGACACCATCCGGCGCGGGCGGCAGGCTTGACTACAGCTTTGACGGCAAATCCTACAGCTATACGGTCGCCAACACTGAAAAACAGTTCAAAGGAA
>Ga0082212_10002991_pt2 | contig 21030 bp, 19 predicted proteins | sample TergutNt197P3_FD_71548 | JGI IMG/M metagenome (GOLD analysis project Ga0082212, IMG submission 71548) | Neocapritermes taracua P3 segment gut microbial communities from Petit-Saut dam, French Guiana - Nt197 P3 | ecosystem: Host-associated > Arthropoda: Insects > Digestive system > Gut ... | reverse complement strand
TGTAGTAACTTATAGACGCGAAGCGTCAATAAAAAACAAGAAAATCCACATTCTGAATACTGAATACTGAATACTGAATACTGAATACTGAATACTGAATACTGAATACTGAATACTGAATACTGGATACTTGCGGGCGTAGCCCGCTTTAGACATCATCTTTCGCAGATTTGGTTGCCCACCGTGCAGGAAGTCTTGCAGGCGGATTGACAGGATGTCTGGCAGGTGCCGCATCCGGCTTTGTCGTCGGGTTTATTCAGGGTGCCTTTGATGACGGTCTGAATATGTTGGTTTGGGTTCGCGGCTTGGGTCTTGTTGGTTTGTTGAGCCATGTTATCTTCCTCCCTTAACTTTTGATCACTCTGGAAGTATACCACAGGGTGGGCTTCGCCCACAACCCAAGGCTTCGTTTCCGGAACCCCTCCGCAATGTTAGCTGCTGGTTTTCTACTGTCTTTTTGACTCTATTCTGAATACTGAATACTGAATACTGAATACTTGCTCACCAAAAACTTGCTTTTTATGCAAGTTTTTGGTGAGCAGTAGCACAGGGTGGCTTACGGCTGCAAGAGAGAGGGGCAAGAGAATGGAAATAATAGCTAATTCCCATGCCTTTCGTCGAATTTTCTAGCCCTGCTATGTTAAGCTTTATGTGCTTGCTGAGGTGTCAGGAAAATATAAAAAAATCCGCAAGGCTTTGGCTCAAACGGATTTCTTGCAATGTTGGAGCGGAAGACGGGATTCGAACCCGCGACCCTCGGCTTGGGAAGCCAATGCTCTACCACTGAGCCACTTCCGCACGATCGAAACGTTGGTCCGTTTCGAGAGACTCTTGTGATGATTTACTCATCTATGTTATCAGTATAGAAGGAATCCTCCTAAATGTCAAGAAACCCTATGGGTAAGTCATATCTTATTGGTGCGGAAAATGGAGAATTGTGCTCTGTATTTGTTGGTGTCGACGACTTGATTGTTGTCCTATGTTTTGATATGATCTATAGAATGATGAAAAGGATTTCGAACTAACACCTGTTGGTTCAGATGAATAACATATCTTATACTGAGTATAATCAGTATGACAACACTGAGGAGGTTGCAATGGGGTTCAAAGTTGAAAGGGCTGATAAGTCAGCAACCCTGGAGATTACAGTCGACAAGGAGAAGTACGAGAAATCAATCCAGTCGACGATAAAGAAACTGGGGAAGCAGGTCAATATTCCTGGATTCCGCAAGGGAAAGGCTCCGCGTCATATTCTTGAGCGTTATTTGGGGCGTGAGTATGTCTTGGACGAAGCCGCTCAGCCATTGATCGGGCCGGCATATTATGAGGCGCTGGACGAAGCGGATTTGGATCCTATAGCTTCTCCGGAAGTTGACATTGTTGAATTGGGGGAGGAGTTGGTTTTCACAGCGAAAATTCAACTTCCGCCAGAAGTTCAACTGGGACAGTATCTGGAGCTCTCTGTTAATCAAGAAGCTCCGGAGATTGAGGATGAGCAGGTCGAAGAGGAGCTTAATCGTAGGCAGGAAGCCCATGCGAGGATTGTTGTTCTTGAACCGGAAGATGCGGCTGTGAATAATGATATTGTCAACATTGATTTTTCTGGGTATAAAGACGGGATTGCTTTTGAGGGCGGGTCCGGTGAGGATTTCAATCTTCAGTTGGGTTCGGGAACTTTCATCCCGGGTTTTGAGGAGCAGATGATCGGGACCACAACAGGGGATGATGTCGAAGTCGAGTTGACTTTTCCTGAGGACTACCACGAGGAGGCATTGCGTGGTCAGCCAGTGGTTTTTTATGTTAAGGTGAACAGCATTAAGCGTAAGGAACTGGTTGCCCTCGATGATGAGTTTGCCAAAGATATCAGCGAATTTGATACGTTGGAAGAGCTCCGGGCTGATATCAAGAATACTATGGTCCAGAACAGTCTGGCGCGATTCAACCAGGATTGCCGTGAAGAAGTCATCAGAACTGCTGTTGCGAACTCTGCTGTGGACATTCCGGAGGTGATGATTGACGATCGGTATCAAAAATTAAAACAAGATACTCAGGCAAATATGGAGAAACAGGGTATTACTCTGGAGCTTTATTGTCAATACTTTGGAATGGATATCAAACAGCTCGAGGCTGAGATTAAAACTTCGGCTGAGGAAGCCGTGAAGACGGAGCTGGTCTTCGACGCTATTGCCGAAGCGGAAAGTATCGCGTGTTCCGAGGAGGATTTCATTGCGGAGATGGGAACCTTTGCCCAAGCCTACAAGACTTCTGTGGAAGATTTGATGAAGGGGCTTCGAGAGCGGGGGGATCTGCGAGGCATGAGAAAGTCGATGAATCGGGATCGCGTGCGGACATTCCTGTTTGAGAGGAATCTACCGGAGCTTTTACGGCGGGAAGCTGAACAGCAGGAGGCAAAGCAGAAACAGGCCGAACAAGCAGAAGCCGACCAAACAGAAATTGAACAAGTTGAGGTCGAACAAGCGGAAGCTGACCAAGTTGAAATTGACCAAGTTGAGATTGTACAAGTTGAGTCCGAACAAGCAGAAGCTGAATAAGTTGATACGGAACAAACGCGTATAGAAACTGCATCAAACAAATACCGATTATTCCGAGAGGTGACAGAATGCCAAAATATCAGGACGATAAGACCCAATTAAAGTGTTCCTTTTGTGGGAAAAATCAGGACGAAGTCAAGAAACTTGTCGCGGGTCCCGGGGTGTATATCTGCGACGAATGTATTGAGTTGTGCAACGAGATTATCGAAGAGGAAATTACAGACAGTACGTCGGCAGAATTCCTGGATGTGCCTAAACCCCGACAGATTCATGAGATCCTTGATCAATATGTGGTAGGTCAGGAAGACGCCAAGAAGGCCTTATCGGTGGCGGTTTACAACCACTACAAAAGAATCGGGTCCGGAATGAAAGTCGACGATGTGGAGCTGCAGAAGTCCAACATTGTTTTGCTGGGACCGACAGGATCGGGCAAAACCCTGCTGGCTTCCACGCTGGCCAAAGTTCTGAACGTGCCTTTTGCCATTGCCGACGCCACATCTCTGACAGAAGCCGGATATGTGGGTGAAGATGTGGAAAACATCTTGCTCAAACTGATTCAGGCTGCGGATTATGATGTTGAGCGTGCCGAGCGTGGCATAATCTATATTGATGAGATTGACAAGATTGCCCGCAAATCGGAAAACCCATCCATCACGCGGGACGTTTCCGGTGAAGGCGTGCAACAAGCTTTGCTGAAAATTTTAGAGGGCACTGTGGCCAGTGTGCCGCCTCAGGGAGGCCGCAAGCATCCCCATCAGGAGTTTATCCAGCTTGATACCACGAATGTCTTGTTTATCGTGGGCGGGGCTTTTGACGGCATTGATAAAATTATTCAGCACCGAACAGGCCACAAGGTTATGGGATTCGGCGCACAGATTCAGAAGAAGAATGAAACCAGCATCGGTGAAGTCCTTCGCATGATTCTGCCGGTGGATCTGCTCAAGTTTGGGCTTATCCCGGAATTTGTCGGTCGTCTGCCGGTAATTGTGCCTCTGGACGCGTTGGACAACAGCGCCCTTGTGCGCATTCTCGTGGAACCGAAAAACGCCCTTGTCAAACAATATGAGAAACTCCTGGAAATGGATGGGGTCAGCTTGGAGTTTGAAGAAGGGGCGCTGAAGGCTATTGCCGATGAGGCGATTCATCGCAACACGGGAGCCCGTGGTCTGAGAGCGATTCTTGAGGAGATTATGCTTGATGTCATGTACGATTTGCCGTCCCGGGATGATGTGAGCAAGTGTGTGGTTACCCGGGAGGCTGTGTTGCAGAGGACACGGCCGCGGTTGGTGACTTTGCCTGAGGTGAGTCGCCTGGGCAAGGAAGAATCCGCCTGAAGAGATAGGAGCGGAAATCATCACAACGAATGGTATAACTCGTTTAGCATGAAAGTCTGATAAAGAGATATTGACAGGGAATACGTGCAGTGGGGACAGGGGTGTCCTCACTTTTTGTTTTATGGATGAGTGGACAGGAATAGTGGTTTCGGTGATTTCGGAGTCAATATCAAGAGGGGGGTGTATTTGCCAATAGTTTCTTATTCCGTTATAATACAGAGTAACCCTCGTGTTGAGTCAGGGATTAGGATAAGGTTGTTGTCAGAGCCTGTTTCTGAAAGGGAGGGCTCTGTTTTGTTTCGTTGACAGGTGTTTCGTGTACAGTGTTTCGTTTTCAGTGTTTCGCTTGGTTGAGGATAAGGATATTAAGATTTTGTGCGCTAATGGGCGCGTGGATAGTAAAGGAGAATGATCGCATATGGATAGTCAATTGCCCAAAACCTATGATCCTCAAGCTGTGGAGAAGAAATGGTATGATTTCTGGGAAGAGAACGGTTTTTTCGCGCAGGTTGTGGATCCCGAACAAAAACCTTTTAGCATTGTTATGCCGCCTCCCAATGTGACGGGGGTGCTGCATCTGGGGCATGCCATGGATAATGCCATGCAGGACGTGTTGACGCGTTTCAAACGTATGCAAGGGTGCAATACTTTGTGGCTGCCGGGTACGGATCATGCCGGTATCGCTACGGAGGCGAAAGTCGCGGAGCAACTGGCTAAGGAAGGGACGAGCCGGGAGGCGGTTGGACGCGAGGGCTTTGTGGAGCGAGCGTGGGACTGGAAAAGGGAATATGGCGGTAATATCACCCAACAGCTGCGCCGATTGGGGGCGTCCTGCGATTGGTCCCGGGAACGGTTCACGATGGATGAAGGATGCAGCCTGGCGGTGCGGCGGGTTTTTGCTGCCCTGTATGAGCGCGGGCTGATTTACCGTGGCAACTATATTATTAATTGGTGCTCCAAGTGTCTTACAACGATTTCCGATATAGAAGTTGAACACGCGGAGCAGGCAGGCCATCTTTGGTTTATTCGATATCCGGCCGAAGACGGCTCGCTGACAGGCGGGACATCGACGGACAGTGCGGCGTCGGACGGTGCAGCGTCGGACGGTGCACCGGACGGTGTGTCAGGCGGTGCGTCGGGCCGTTCATCAGGCGGTGCGTCAGGCGGTGCGCCGGGTCGTGCGTCGGGCGGTGCGTCGGGCCGTGCGTTGGGCCGTTCATCAGGCGGTGCGGCGGGTCGTGCGTCAGGCCGTGTGTCAGGCGGTGCGTTGGCGGAGGGCCCGTCTGCAGGTGACTCGGCGAGCGGATCTGTTGCGGACGGGATCGTGGTAGCGACGACCAGACCGGAGACCATGTTGGGGGATGTGGCCGTGGCGGTACATCCCGACGATGAACGGTATCAGCATCTTATCGGCAAGAACGTGATTCTGCCGTTGATGAACAAACCGATTCCGGTGATTGCGGATACTTACGTGGACAGTTCTTTTGGGACCGGGGCCGTGAAGATCACGCCGGCCCACGATCCCAATGATTTCGATATGGGGCTCAGGCATAATCTCGAACAGATCAGTATTTTGGATGACAACGGCTGTATCAACGAAAACGGGGGTCCTTACCAAGGCCTGCCGGGAGCGGAGGCTCGCCGTCGCGTGGTAGAGGATCTGGAAACCTTGGGGTTGCTGGTGGGTATTGAGGAGCACAATCACGCTGTGGGGCATTGTTACCGTTGCGATACTGTGGTGGAGCCCCGTGTAAGCCGGCAGTGGTTTGTTCGTATGGCGCCGTTGGCGGCGCCGGCTATGGAGGCGGTGAGACAAGGGCGGATTGAGTTTGTGCCGGAGAGGTTCACCCGGGTGTATCTCGGCTGGATGGAGAATATCCGGGATTGGTGTATTTCGCGCCAACTGTGGTGGGGGCACCGGATTCCGGTATGGTATTGTGAGGCTTGCGGCGCGGAGATCTGCAGTGTGGAGGATCCGGTGGCCTGTCCCCAGTGTCAGAGCACTTGGATCGAGCAGGAGACGGATGTGTTGGATACCTGGTTTTCTTCGGCACTCTGGCCTTTCTCAACCATGGGTTGGCCCCGTGAAACAGAGGAGTTGAAACATTTTTATCCTACCAGTGTGTTGGTGACGGGGCGGGATATTATCTTCTTTTGGGTGGCGAGAATGATTCTTATGGGTCTGGAGTTCATGGGTGATGTGCCTTTCCATAAGGTGATGATTCATGGGCTTATTCTTGATCGCGAGGGGCAGAAAATGTCCAAAACCCGAGGTAACGGTATCGATCCCCTTGAGATTATTGAAAATTATGGTGCCGATACGTTGCGGTTTATGCTGTTGACAGGCAACACCCCAGGGAACGATTTGCGGTTTTATGCCGAGAAGTTGGATGCAACACGTAATTTTTTGAATAAGATCTGGAACGCATCGCGTTTTGGGTTGATGCATCTGGCTGATGTGGAGCCGGGGACTTGTTGTGACAGAGATATGGGGTCGTTGACTGTGGCTGACCGTTGGATTCTGTCCCGTTATGAAGGGGTCGCGGAAGAGGTGAGTCGTCGCTTGGAGGATTACGATCTGGGAGAGGCGGGGCGGCTGCTCTACGAATTTGTTTGGAATGAACTGTGCGATTGGTATATTGAAATGGCGAAACCGCGTCTTTATGGCCGCGGCGACGGGTCGGGGCCGGCAGAGTCGGGATCTGCGGAGTCGATATCGGCGGAATCGAGGTCGGCAGGGTCGACGGAGAGAGCAGACTTGGGACCGGCGGAGAGTGCGGTTCTGGCTATGCAGACAGCGAGGAAGGTCCTCTATACGGTCTTGGAGGGCAGCATGAGGTTGCTCCATCCGTTTTTGCCTTTCCTGACTGAGGAGATCTGGCAGCATCTGCCTCACGAGGGGGAGACTGTTATGCTATGCTCCTGGCCCCAACCTTCCGGGTACCGGGACGAGAATTTGGAACGGGATATGGAAGCTCTGATTGAAGTGATCCGGGCTGTTCGCAATATTCGCTCGGAGTACGGGGTGGCACCCAGTCGCAAAATCAAGGCGGTTTTGTTCTGCGCTGATACCGATATTAGAGATCGGATAGTTGGGGCGTTGGCCGATATAAAGCTTATGGCCGGCTGCGACAGTGTCGAGGTGTTGACCGATCCGGAAAGCAAACCGAGCCAAGCGGCTGTCGCCGCGTTGGACGGGATTCAGGTTTTTGTGCCCCTTAAGGGGATGTTGGATCTTGATAAAGAGCGTCTGAGGATTGATAAAGAGATTGCCAACGCGGTTGAGGAAGAGAAACGGCTGGGCGGGAAGCTGAACAATCCGGGGTTCGTGAATAAGGCTCCGGCAGATGTTGTGGCCGGGGAACGGGAGAAGTTGGCTGCGGCGCAAAGGCGCCTGGAGTCGTTGCGACAGAGGCAATTGGAGATGGGGTGAGGGGAGAGATTTATGGTTGCGTTAGATCAAAACAGCGTACGCGATACAATCATTGGACAGCTGCGCGATACGGAGCAGGGCAACTGTGTGAGGATCCCCCTGGCTGTTGAGTCCGGCAGCCGAGGGTGGGGGTTTCCGTCGCCTGATTCGGATTATGATTGCCGGTTTGTCTATGTCAATGAGCCGGACTGGTATTTGTCGGTTTACCATAAGCGGGATGTTATTGAGTTTGCCGCTGATGATGTTTTTGATGTGAACGGCTGGGATGTGCGGAAGTTTATTGGTCATCTCGTTAAGTCTAACGCGGTTATGTTCGAATGGTTGGCTTCAGAGGTGGTGTATATTCGGGACGAGAGGATTGTTTTGCTTTGGCAGAGACTGGCTGAGAGGTTTTTTGATCCTGTCCACGTGTCGCATCATTACTTGAGTTTGGCTATCAAAATATTTCATAAGATCGGCAAGGCGGGCGGTGAGGCGGGCAGCGAGGCGGGCGGCGAGGCGAACAACGAGGCGGGCGAGGGTAGACTCAAAAAGTATTTCTATGTGTTGCGCTCTTTGGTGAATTTGAGGTTTATTGAACATCATGGCAAGATGCCCTATACGGATTTTTTTAGGACTCTTAAAGAGATTCCTCTTGATAAGGAAATAGCTGAGCAAATTGACGATGCCGCCGGAACGAAAATGACCATGGATGAGAGCTTTGTTGTTCCTGAGAAACGAGTTCTGACAGAATTCTTTGCTGCTGAGATTGCCCGGCAGGAGGAACGGCTTCAAACAATGAAGTACAGCAAGATTCTCGATAGAGAGTTTGCGGATGAGGTGTTCAGATTGTCATTAAAATTGGCTTGGATGGATTGAGGTCGTTATGAGTGAGGGTTACCCTGTAGAGGTTGCCATGAGATATGAACATAAGGATCTGATTGAAGGTGCGGCGTATGCTTTTCTGAGATCCCATCCTGACCTCAGGAATATGGCGTATCTTGTGATCAGCGGTTCACGTGGGTATGGAACAGCCACGGATACCAGTGATGTGGATCTTCGTGGGTTTGTTGTGGAGGATAAAAAATATTTGCTCGGGTGTAACAGTTTTGAACAGTTTGAAGATAGCTGTACGGACACGGTTCTGTATGGTTTGAAGAAGTTCTTCTGTCTGTGCCGGGGGGCGAATCCCAATGTTTTGGAGCTTCTTGGGGCGGATGAGGATTGTGTTGTTGTGATGAACGAGGTTGGTCGCAAGGTGCGCGACAGTGTGGAGATGTTTGTGTCTAAACGCGTGATTGGCAGCTTCGGCAATTATGCGACGGCTCAGCTGCGTCGCCTGCAGAACGCATTGTGTCATGATCAGCTTGGGGTGGCACAGCAGGAGTTTCATCTGAGGGATACGCTAATGGGGTGTATGGAGCATTTCAATAGAATGTATACGGGTTTTGATAAGAACGCTATCCGGTTGTATTTGCGAGAAGAAGGCGAGGTTCATAATCTTCCGGATCAGAGAATCCTCATGGATATCAACTTGGAAGGGTATCCTCTGCGTGATTTCGTGGGAATTTATTCAGAAATGCGGGAGACGGTGCGCAACTATGAAAAGCTGAATCATCGGAACCGTAAGAAGGATGAAGTTCATCTGTGTAAACATGCTATGCATCTTGTCCGGCTCCTCATGACCGGAACGGATATTCTGCGCGGGCGCGGCATCATCACCAAGCGTCAGGCTGAACATGAGTTGCTTATGGATATTCGGAACGGGTTTTACGGGTGGCCGGAGTTTTTTGATTTGGCCGAGAGGTTTCGAGCTGATTTCGAAGAAGCGGCACGAAACACGAAGCTGCCCGATGAGCCTGATGACGCAAGGATTGAGGCGCTGCAAATGGAGATTTTTGAAGGGTTTATGTGAAACAGTATGAAAACAATGATTCCTTACGAGAGATATGAAGAAGCCTTATCTTATCTGAGCGGGTTGGCGGCTTTTGGTATCAAACCCGGGCTTGAGCGTATGGAGGCCTTGTTGGCTCTCATGGGAAACCCGCAGACGCAAGCCCGGTTCATCCACGTGGGAGGCACAAACGGCAAGGGGTCGACACTAGCCATTATGGAGGCTGTTCTGAGTCGGCTTGGTTGGCGTACCGGTTGTTATATTTCTCCTCATTTGCAAAACTGGCGAGAGCGGATTCGTTGGGAGGGCGCGCTGATTTCGGAGGAGGATGTGCTGCGGGGCGTAAACTTGATTCGACCGCTGGCAGAAGCTTTGGAAGAACAAGGATTTGAGCATCCGACGGAATTCGAAGTGACAACCGCTTTAGCGTTCTGGTATTTTGCCGAGAAAGGGACGGAGGGATCTTTGGGGTCGGGAGAGACTCAACGTGCCGGATCGATTGTTTTGTTGGAAGTGGGTATGGGGGGGGCTGCGGATTCTACCAATGTCGTGAATCCTGAGGTTGTTGTGCTGACAAGTATCGGCATGGATCATATGGATTATTTGGGCACGACTTTGGCCCAGATCGCCGGATCAAAAGCCGGTATTATTAAGGCCGGGAGGCCGGTGGTTGCCTCTGTCCAGCCTGATGAAGCCTGGCAGGTGATTAGGGCGATGTGCCGTGAACGTGGCGCTCCTCTGATTTGTGCCGGGGTTGCGGGGGCTTCCGGGTTACCCGGGCAACCGACAACCGGGTCTTGGCTTTTCGCCGATAGCAGGGTGTACGCGGTGCCTTTGTCGGTACCACCTGAACAACGCGAAATCGTGAATCGTTTTGATTATCATGGAATCGAGGTCAGCATTCCGGGCTGCCAAATCAGCCTGGCCGGACAACATCAGATCCAGAACGGGGTGACGGCTCTGGCCGCGGTTGAGGTGTTCTTGCGCCGGGAGGGACAGCAGAAGGGAGGCCAGGGGGGGCTCACCGGAGGCGCGCCTGAGAAGACCTACCTTGACGGACTTAGGCAGCAGGTTAGAATTGACGTAACGTGGCCAGGCAGGTTGGAGGTCATACGGTACGTTAGTCCCGATAAGACGGTTCGGGTGGTATTTGACGGCGCTCATAATGAGGATGGGATGAAAGTCTTGCGGCAGGCGTTGATTCATGGGTATCCCCGTCGCCGCTTGATTTTCTGTTTTGCGATGTTGGAGGATAAGGGGGTCGAGGCGTCCTTGAAGGCGCTTCTTCCTTTGGGCGATGTGTTTGTGATGACGCGTTCTCCTTCTCCCCGCGCCGGCGATTGGAGGCGCCTGGCGTCCCTGGTGCGCGAAGCGGGGGTGGCGTGTATTGAGGAAGAAGAAATCGAGAAAGCGATGGAGCGGGCGCTGGCTCTTTGTCATGAAGATGATTTATTGTGTGTGACAGGATCTCTGTATATGATGGCCCGAGCGCGTGGGTATGTTCTCTCAAACACCGCCGATACATAAAAAAATTTGCTGAATTTTCTTTTGGCAGTGTTAATAGTACAAAAAATGGCAATAATGATTAGTGAGCTTGTAGAAATGTCCGAATGTTTTGACTTTTTCTTCACAAGTGCTATACTGATTCTTATGACTTCGTCATGATTAAGTGAAAGGGGGCCATTGTTATTAAAACTATCAAAATACCCGAAGCGACGGTAATTAGGCTTTCTGTTTATTCTCGGTTTCTTTCTCTCATTGATAGCAAAGGGATTGTTACTATTTCTTCGGGGGATATCGCCGAAGGCGTCGGCGTAAGTCCGGCGCAAGTCCGAAAAGACTTAGCATATTTTGGAGAATTCGGCATTCGTGGTGTGGGCTACAATGTCAAGGATCTTCATGATCAAATCATGAAAATCCTGGGTCTAAGCAAAGAATGGAATGTTGCGCTGATTGGTCTTGGGAATCTTGGGTTGGCGTTGAGTTCTTATCGGGGATTCCGGGACAGAGGGTTCAATATCACCAGCATTTTTGATAATGATCCCAAGAAAATCGGGATGCTAGTCAATGGGATAGAGGTTTATTCCGTTGATCGCATGCCTGAAATTGTGCCTTATAATTCAACGCATATCGGGGCTATTACAGCACCGGCAGAGGTAGCACAGGATGTGGCCAATGCGCTTGTGGCGTGCAATGTGAAAGCGATCTTGAATTTTGCGCCGGTGGTTCTGAATGTACCGCCTGAGATTGAGTTGCGCAATGTTGATCTCGTTGTGAATCTTGAGGTTCTGTCTTTCAATATCGGTCAAAAATTGGCGTAGTCGTTAGTTGTGCGCATATTGAACAACAGAATAGAGCGCGGAGGAAAAAGTATAACCGGGTTGGCTGTGATTGCGGCGGAAAGGGGGGCGGCCGGGTGTTGGCGGCAGCCGATAATACGGGCGGATATGACATTGGTTGAATTTCGTCGGCTTGACGAGACGGTTATCGAATGGTATCTTAGTACAGGGGAAGGGGCTGATAAAGCGGCCGGTTACGCGATCCAAGGTTTGGGGAGGCGGCTGGTTGCAAGGTGCGAGGGTTCTGAGACCAATGTGATTGGGTTGCCTGTGGAGATTGTGGTTCCTGTTTTGGACGAGTTGGGGATTCACAGAGATAAAGCCGGCTGATGGGGTTACCGGAAGAGGCCGAGCGAGGAGAGAAACTATGAGATATCGTATGACGGAGTTGCCCAAGGATCTTCGACCCCGGGAGCGGTTGTTCAGGTATGGTGTCGAGCCTTTAACAGATGCGGAGCTTCTGGCCATACTCTTGCGCACAGGATCTCAGGAAGAAAATGTGCTGGAGATGGCCGAACGTATTCTTTTGGAGATTGGCGGCTTGGGCCGTTTGGCCCAGATGTCCGCTATAGACTTGACGGAGCATAACGGTATCGGTCCGGTGAAAGCGGGTCAGATTCTGGCAGCTATTGAGTTGGGAAGCCGGATGAGGAAGTCGTCTGTTCCCCGCCCCAAAATCTCGTGTCCGGCTGACGCGGCGAATTTGGTGATGGATCAGATGAGGGGCCTTGATCGGGAGCATTTTTGGGTTATTATGCTCAATACCAAGAATTGTTGTTTGGGTATTGATAAGGTTTCGGTGGGTTCATTGAATTCTACGATTATCCATCCTCGTGAGTGTTTTAAAGAAGCCATTCGCCGCAGTGCTAACGCGGTTATCCTAGTACATAATCATCCCAGCGGGGATACGGAGCCCAGCCCGGAGGACCGGCAGATTACATCGCGGTTGGTGCAAGGGGGCAAACTCTTGGGAATCGAGGTTGTCGATCATATTATTATTGGTGAAGGGGTTTTCTATAGCTGCAAGGAAGGGCTGATTTTCTAAGGCGCGTTCAGAGATCGGTTCTTTTCTGCATAAGAAAGGATGATATGAAGGTGTTTTTGTCACGGGATTTAGGTATCGATCTGGGGACGGCGAATACGCTTGTGCATATGAAGGGTAAAGGCATTGTGATATGCGAACCGTCTGTTGTGGCGATTCGTTCTGATAACAACGAACCGTTGGCTGTTGGGGACCGGGCTAAGGAGATGATTGGCAGGACCCCGGGAAATATTATGGCGGTGCGGCCTCTGAAGGATGGCGTGATTTCGGATTTCAATGTGACGTTTAAGATGTTGAAGTATTTCATTACTCAAGCTTTGGGGTCGCCTTTTGTGTTTGCGCGTCCCAGGGTGGTGATCTGCGTCCCGTCGGGGGTTACAGCCGTGGAAGAGCGAGCTGTGAAAGAAGCCGCTGTGGCGGCGGGGGCCAAGGAGCCGATTATTCTTGAGGAACCTATGGCCGCGGCGATTGGCGCAGATATGCCGGTGAGCGATCCCACCGGGAATATGATTGTGGATATCGGCGGTGGTACCACAGAGGTGGCGGTGATTTCTATGGGTGGAATTGTGACAGCGGGGTCGATACGCGTAGCCGGTGATGAAATGGATGACGCGATTATTGCCTATATTAAACGCCACTACAATCTGTCGGTGGGGTATCAATCAGCCGAGGAGATCAAAAAGAAAATCGGGTTTGCGTATAAACCGGAGAAGGGTTTAGTTTATTCGATAAAAGGACGGGATCTGATGACGGGGTTGCCTAAAACCATTGAGATCAAGTCTGAGGAAATTACTTTGGCTTTAAGCGAGCCGGTGGCCAGCATTATCGATGCGGTCAAGATTTGTTTGGAGAGGACACCGCCGGAGTTGTCAGGGGATATCATGGATCGGGGGATTATTATGGCCGGTGGCGGTTCGCTTCTGCGCAACCTGGACACACTTCTTGCCGATGAAACAGGTATTCCGGTGCATTTGGCCGAGGATCCGTTGGTCTGTGTGGCTATGGGGACAGGCAGGGTTCTGGAAAACGAGGGGATCCTGAAGAAGATTGCTTCTATGCAGAAAAGTTAGCGGACCCATCAAATAAACGGACAAGTCGGACAAGCGGGTAGTTTTATGAAAAGAAAGATGGGTGCCGTCAGTGTCACTGTAATTATTTTTGTTGTTGTGCTGGGAACGGTTTCTGTCATGCGTTTGACGGGGCCGGGGGCAGACTTTTTTAATCCTGTGGGGGATGTCTTAAACGGCGTACTTTCTCCGGTGGAGGGGTTTTTTTTGCGTCTCGGCGGTGGAGTTAAAGACGCGGCAGAGGGGTTATTCTCCTTTGGTGTTCAACAGGAAAATGATGCTCTGCGTCAGAAAGTGGGGGAGTTGACGACGGATAATGTTCGGCTCCGTGAGCAGCTTATAGCTGCCGGCGGGCATGATGTTGTCGACGAAAGCGTGTTTCCGGCCTCGTATTGGGATGATATGGTGGCGGCCAGAGTGGTTGGCCGCAATGAAAACACATGGTATCAATCTGTCAAGATTAACAAAGGCCGCCGGCATGGGATTGTTCCGGAGGCCCCTGTTGTGACCCGTGCCGGGTTGGTGGGGAAGGTTGTTTCCCTGACGGAAACAACGGCCCAGGTGTTGTTGTTGACGGATGTCCGGGGACAGGCTTCGGCCTATGTGCGTGCTGAAGGAGGGGAGGCTGTTTTCGGTGTGGTTTCCGGGACTTATAGGCGGGGATCCCGGTTACAACCTTGGGAGGTTCTTCAGATGGATTTCCGGCAGGATGACGAGGTTGGGGCAGGGGATGTGGTGCTGACTTCCGGCTTGGGAGGGGTTTACCCAAGGGGGATCCTCGTTGGGACGGTGGCCGATGTCACGATGAACCCTTCAGGGTTGATGAAGACAGCCCTTGTAACTCCTGCTGTTGATTTCGACGCGATGGAGGAGGTTTTTATCCTTTGTGGGATTGGGGATGGGGAGTAGAGGGGACATACATACATATACATACATCAGTCAGATAGAGACAGTCAGGGACGACATAGCCCCATCTATCCGGATGAGGGGCAAGCAGAGCGGTGTGGATTCCTCACAAAACCAATGGGGATTCCGAATAATACTGTTATTACTAAATATTAACAATTATAAATCATTCTCTTTCGACACGAACCGACAAAATATCACTTTACAAAGATTATCATATTGATTATCATATAACAAAAGTCTCCCGAAGTACCACAGAAGATAAGGAGATCTCCGCATGAAAAGATCCTTCAGCAACGAACAACAAGACGCTTTTCTCAAAGCCATCGACACCGGCAAGCAATCCGTCGGCAAAGTCAGACGCTCCCTCACCCAATGTATCAATGACGACGACCTCGTAGATGGCGACTGGAATGAATTCCGGGATTACATGCAAGGCATCAGCGATGAACTTGACAGCTTCCGCGAAGACGTTGTCAAAGTCCATGAAGACGCCGAACAATGGGACATCAACACCCACAAGAAACTCGAAGAAAACAACCTGGAACTCCTCAAATACAATTATGATCAGCTAGCCCTCATCCAATGTATGAGACCCCTGGACAATCTCGAAATCAAATACTATCCCCCCGAAGTCATCAGCGAAAACTTGGCCAACATAGAAACCTTCAAACAACAAGGCTACTACAGCGCCCTCCTCATCCATTACAACGAAAACCGTCGCTGGGAAACCATCTTCACCAAGAACTACAACCTCATCACAGACGAAGAATGGTTAGCCATCGCCCTCATGCAAGGATACTTCGAACACCAGAAGAATTGGGCGGACTTAACCCTGCTTAACCAATACATCGGAGCCAAAGAGCTCGAAGAAGCCAACGCCCAGCCCACAAGCTGGAAGTATGTAGATACCCTCAAAGAAGAATTCAAAGACGACCCCAGCGTCTCCAGATTTGTTAATTGGATGACTGTCGGGGTTCCGGAAGCCTGCGATGACATCTTCGGCAAAAACAAAGACGGTCACCTGATCAGAAACGCCGCTGAAAGCATCACCGTGGGATCCGTCGAACTGGTCGGGCTGGCCGGCAGCCTCCTGGAATACGGTGGCGCCGGTGTCGTCAAAGGTCTGGACCACATCCCCGGCGTCGAGAAACTCATTGGCGACGCCGCCGCCGACTGGTCAGACAGAACCATCAAAGAATTCCACACCGGTGTCGCCGACACCATAGAAGGTATAGGATATGCCATCGACCACCCCAAAGAAACCGCCGACGCCATCGGAGGCGAAATCAAACACAGCTTTGAAGAAAGAGGCATTGACGGAGCCCTCATCTATTTCGCGGGAGAATCCGCCCCCGGCATCATAACCGGTACCGCCGCCGTCAAAGGCGTGCAGAAAGTCAACAAAGCCCTGGGGGTCACCGCCAAACTCGCCAAAAGCGCCAAGATCCTATCCGAAACCAAAACATTGAAACCCGTATTCAACATGGCTGAACAAATGAAAACCAAAACCGTGCTCATGAAAGAAATCCTTGAGGACTCCAAGGTCAAGCTCCAGAATACCGCCGATGACATAGCAAGGGGCATGAGCGGAGAAAAACCACTCCTGGCCGGAGCCGGAGGCATGAACATCACCATGAAGGAAGCGGAAAAACTCATCAGCGTCACCTCCGACGTCTCCTTGGCCGGTACCGGGCTGGGGGCCGGAGGAACCGTCGCCAAGGAAGCCGCCCAAGTCTTTGACGATACCGCCAAGGTTGCGGCGAAGAAGAGCGATGATTTGATTAAGGGGGTCGAAGGGGGTAAGATAGCGGGAGAACTTGATGCTACTGGATCAAAATTCAATGTCACTCCCGAAATCGAAAGGCATATCATTAACAGACAAGTTATTAATCCGAAAACGGGGGAACCCTATTCCAATCAAAAGGGTGTTGTCGGTGCGCATAACGCTGAGGAATTTGCAAAATGTGATATAAAGATTGTTGGTCAAACCAATATATACGATATCCATGGCAATGAAGTTTCATGGGCAAAAAACATTGAATATCAAATGCCCAAACTGGATATGTACAAACAGCCTGTTCCGGGGGAATATTCAGCTAAAATACATGATAAAACAGTTTATGACCCAAAACTCATGAACAGTTTGTCAAGGGCTTTTTCACCGATAGGATGTAACTATTTTATGAACGACCATATTCAAAAGAAATAAAACGGCGCTCCTGTAATCAATTAAGGGGCGTTTTTCGCCGCCTTTATGCGATTTACAAGACTCAATACAATCTTTTATAGCACAATTCACCTTTACGAAGATTTTACAAAAATTTTACGCAAAAACATATTGACAAGTATCTATGCGTTGAATATAATATACACATAGACCATTATCAATGTGAGGTGAATGAAAATTGAACGGAAGCTATATGGAAAACACTTTGTTCTTCAAAGCCCTCGGCGATACCAACAGACTTATGATTGTTGATATGCTCTCCTGCGGGGAGTTATGCGGGTGCAGTATTTTGGAAAAATTCAACATCACGCAGCCGACCCTATCCCACCACATGAAAATACTTTGCGATTGCGGCCTTGTAATGGGACGCAAAGAGGGCAAGTGGACGTACTACACTTTGAACGAACAGACGGTACAAAAATTCAAGGACTTCCTAACCGCGATAACAAGCAGCAAAGAAGATTGTATTTGCAAAGGGTGTGAATGTGACTGTGAAAAAGAATAAAACGCAAGGAATAGGATTTTTTGAGAAGTATCTGACCGTATGGGTGCTGCTCTGTATGGCGGCGGGTATTCTTATCGGTAAATATTTTCCTGATGTTCCGGCTTTCCTGGGAAAGTTTGAGTACGCGCAAGTATCCGTTCCGATTGCGATACTTATATGGCTTATGATTTACCCGATGATGATGAAAGTGGATTTTGCAAGTATAAAAAACGTCGGTAAAAATCCAAAGGGATTATATGTTACATGGATAACAAATTGGCTGATAAAGCCGTTTACCATGTTCGGGATAGCTGCTCTGTTTTTCTATGTACTATTCAAAAATCTGATCCCTGCGGATTTGGCAAAGGATTATCTCGCGGGCGCGGTATTGTTGGGAGCCGCCCCATGTACGGCAATGGTATTCGTGTGGAGCCATCTAACAAAAGGCAGACCCGCATACACGGTAGTACAGGTCGCAACGAACGATATAATTATTCTTATTGCGTTTGTGCCAATCGTCAAGTTCCTGCTCGGCGTCAGCGATATTGCTGTTCCGTGGGATACTCTGTTTTTGTCGGTGATTCTCTTTGTTGTTATACCGCTTACGGCGGGGATACTGACGAGGACACTCGTAATAAAGAAAAAAGGCGAGGGCTATTTCAAAGACAAATTCATCCCCAAATTTAACAATACGACAATTATGGGATTGCTCCTTACGCTGATTATCATTTTCTCATTCCAAGGCGATGTAATCCTCGGCAATCCGTTACATATTGTTTTAATTGCCGTGCCGCTGATTATACAGACGTTTTTAATTTTCTTTATCGCTTACTTCGCGGCAAAGGTAATTAAACTCCCACATGATATAGCCGCCCCTGCCGGAATGATTGGAGCAAGCAATTTCTTTGAGCTTGCCGTTGCGGTAGCGATAGCTTTGTTCGGGGCTTCTTCCCCTGTAGCTTTGGCAACTATCGTGGGTGTGTTGACGGAAGTTCCCGTTATGCTATTGCTTGTTGCTATTGCGAACAAAACAAAAAAGTGGTTCCCGGTAACTTAGGATTAGTCCAGCCAATGAAAAAGCGTTTATTTAATTTGAAAAATAAAACCATGAAAGAGGTATGTGAAATGGCTAAAAACTGGTATCCCGTGATTAACGCGGAAACTTGCATTGAGTGCGGCAAGTGCGTAGACAAATGTACTCACGGCGTTTACGACAAAGGCAGTCCGCAAAAACCTGTTGTCGTCTACCCTGACGGTTGTATTGACCAATGCCACGGGTGCGGCAATCTTTGTCCGACAGGCTCTATAACCTATAAAGGCGAACATGAAAATCCAAATAAAAATAAAGGGAGAGAAACAACCATGAAAAACTTAAACACCACTACCGACTGCAGATGCAACACCGATTGCGGGTGCAACGCAACTGCTGCGGCTATGGAGCAGGCGACAAAAAATCTCTTGATCGAATGGCGTCATCTTGATGTAGACGGCGAAACCTGCGACCGTTGTTATGACACAGGGGAAAATCTTGCCGCAGAAGTAAAGCGGCTTAATAGGGCGTTAAGCCCGCAAGGTATTGAAGTAAAATACGTTGAGATAAAGCTCAATGAGGATCAAGTTGCCGAATCAAACGGTATTCTCTTTAATGGTGTCCCTATTGAAAATATTTTGAATATTGAGGTTTCGCAAAATTTCTGCGGTTCCTGTTCAGATTTAGTGGGAAAAGATATTTACTGCCGGACGATAAAATTTGAGGGCAACGAGTATGAGGACATTCCGGCGAAAGCTATCCGTCAAGCGGCGCATAAAGCGTTGGGACTTAATGTTGATACACCTTCAAATTCCGCTTGCTGTACCGACGAAAGCGATTGCGGCTGTGGCTGCGGCGATACTCCGCCTACAAAAACCTTGACGATTTATGACCCTGCCATGTGTTGTTCTACAGGACTTTGCGGCGTTAGCGTTGACCCCGAATTATTGCGTATATCAGCGGCTTTGGAAACGCTGAAAACGTGCGACACCAAAATAGAAGTAAATCGCTATAATCTGACAAACGCGCCGGAAGAATTTGTAAAGAATACAGAAGTAAATAAACTCTTGACGGACGAGGGCGTTGACGTGCTACCTATCATAGTTGTTGACGGAAAAATCGTTATGACAAAACGCTACCCCCGAAATGATGAATTTGTAAAGCTGCTTGATATTACTTGCGATTGCTTGCAAGGCGCTTGCCCTACTGCTACTGATGACGCCTGTGGCTGCGGTTGTGAAACCGAAGAACCCGTCAAAGATAATTCTTGCGGCTGTGACAGTAAAAAAAGTTGCTGTTAATCGGAGGGGCGGAACATGAAAAGGGCTATGATTGACCCTGCGAAATGTAATAATTGCTCACATTGTCTTGTCGCGGAAAAATGCCCGACAAAAGCCGTTATCAGAGAAGAAGCGACAGACAAGCCGTGGATTGACTTTTACCATTGCAGGGGTTGTATGAAATGCAAGGAATTTTGCGAACATCAATCCATTATTGAGGAAACAAAGCCTTGTGACGGTGGATTTTCGCCCGGTTGGTAATCACAAAAAAAGGAGTTTGAATTTATGCAAGCATTTAATTTAGCGCAAATGACTTTGACAAAATACCTGTTTTACACAGGCAAGGGCGGCGTTGGTAAAACCTCTGCCGCCTGCGCTACCGCCGTTACCCTTGCGGACAACGGCAAAAAGGTGTTGCTGATAAGCACCGATCCGGCCTCAAACTTGCAAGACGTTTTCAGCACCAATCTTTCAAGCAGAGGAACGCCGATCAGGGAAGTGCCGGGGCTTGTGGTTGCCAATCTTGACCCTTTGCAGGCGGCGGCAGAATACCGCGAAAGCGTTATCGCGCCATATCGCGGCAAATTACCCGAAAGCGTCATTGTCAATATGGAAGAACAGCTATCCGGCTCCTGTACGGTTGAAATCGCCGCCTTTAATGAGTTTTCAAATTTCATAACCGACAAAAAGGCGCAGAGCGAATACGACTACATTATTTTTGACACCGCGCCGACAGGACATACACTCCGAATGTTGCAGCTTCCGTCAGCGTGGACTAATTTCATAAGCGAAAGCACACATGGCGCGTCATGTTTGGGACAGCTTGCGGGATTGGAAAGCAAAAAGGCGATCTACAAAAAAGCGGTTGAAACATTGTCGGACGGGAAATTAACGACGCTTATTCTTGTTTCCCGCCCTGAAAGCTCACCGCTCAAGGAAGCGGAAAGAGCGTCAAAGGAGCTTGCCGAGCTTGGTATTCACAATCAGATTTTAGTTATTAACGGCGTTTTGATCGCCCATGACGATAATGTTTCAGAAAGCCTTTATAACAAACAGCAAAAGGCGCTTGTGGAAATCCCGGCAGGGCTCAAGGATATTACGGCTTATTCCGTTCCGCTCCGCGCCTACAACATAACCGGCATGGAAAATGTGCGTAATCTGCTTGCGAAAGATAATTTTATACCTTCCGGCGACACGTTGAAAACCGCCGATATACCGAAACTCGACAAGGTGATTGATGATTTATATAAAAGCGGCAAAAGGGTTGTTTTCACAATGGGCAAGGGCGGTGTTGGTAAAACTTCGGTTGCCGCTGCTGTTGCGCTCGGTTTGTCCGCCAAAGGTAAAAAGGTACACTTAACGACTACCGACCCCGCCGCTCACTTGAAATTTGTCATAGATGAAAACAGCGGTATCAGCATAAGCCATATTGACGAAAAAGCGGAATTAGAGCGTTATCA
>Ga0082212_10003874_pt1 | contig 21031 bp, 16 predicted proteins | sample TergutNt197P3_FD_71548 | JGI IMG/M metagenome (GOLD analysis project Ga0082212, IMG submission 71548) | Neocapritermes taracua P3 segment gut microbial communities from Petit-Saut dam, French Guiana - Nt197 P3 | ecosystem: Host-associated > Arthropoda: Insects > Digestive system > Gut ... | reverse complement strand
CAAAACAAAATCAGGAGGAAATCCATAATGAAAAAATTGATTGTGTTCGCGTTTCTTGTGGTGCTTGTGCTTTCCCTTTCGATGGCCGGCGCCGAAACAAAAGCAAACAGCAAAACTCCCGATCCCTCTTTGCCGATTATTACTCTTAATAAAGGGGGAAAGTTTGAAAATAACGACATAATTGTTCATTTTTCCGGTTACAGAATCTTGGGCAGTCCGGAATTGCAAAAAGCAAATGCCGGCAAAAACATTGATCCGTCGATATTTTACAATATGGAATTGAGTTTTGAGATTACTAACAAAAATGGCAAGAAAGCAAAAAGCACCTTGATGGACATGTATGTAAATAAATCTATCTTCAAGGAAAGGCCCTATAGTTACTCTGATGTCAATCCGAAAGTCAATTATGTGTTCAGCATTACATTTGGCAAAAAAGATAATGTTGAACTCGACCCGACGACGATCAGAACGGTGATGCTGCATTACATCGTTTATGATGCAAGCAAAAGTAAAAACAATTACACGGAAAATCCCTTTTCCGAGGGGTATCTTGTTTTCAACACGCCGCAATAACAGCGCATAAGTATGAAGAAATCTGCCTGGTTCTTTGTTTTGCAGATGTTTTCGTATCTCGGTGGACCTGGTTTTGGAGGCGCATCAAAGGCTGTGATGGCTGGCGACCTTAAATACGATTGCTGGAACCATTGAGAACGGCATTGCTTTCATAGGCGCGTTGTATGGTTATGGAAGCCGCGAAAAACTGGGAGAGGCTGGGGCCGCTCGCCTGGCTGGAACAGTAAAAGAGTTGCGAGAGTTATTGTCCTTGGTGGCGCGACTACCGAACGTATAACCGCGACGAGATGCCGCTTGAATTACCGCATCAGGTGCAATAGCATGGCGCAAAACAGGCAGTGGCGGGAGTAGAGCCATGCGGCTTTCAGAGTTACTTTGTTACGATGCCATCGCCATCCAGTGTCACGACAACCCTGACGCCGATGCCATAGCGGCCGGCTTTGGCATATATTCATTTCTAAAAGATGCCGGAAAATTGCCCCGGCTGTTTTACGGCGGCAGAAATCCCGTTAGCAAGCCCAATATTTTGGCTATGCTGCGCCTTTTGGATATTCCCCTTGAATATCTGCCGAAGATGAAATCCTGCGACGGGCTGCTGCTTACTGTGGATTGCCAATACGGGGCCGGCAATGTCAGCCGGATTGAAGCGCCGCATGTGGCGGTCATCGACCATCACATTCAGGAAAAAGAACTGCCTCCTCTTTTCGAACTCAAGCCCATGCTGAGTAGCTGCTCCACGCTGGTGTGGTCCATGCTGCGCAATGAAAATTTCACAATCCCTTCCGTTTTGAGTACCGCCCTGTATTACGGTTTTTTCTCCGACAGCAACTCCTTTGCGGAAGTGCGCCATCCGATTGACCGCGACATGTGGGATAGCCTGAAAGTTGATGAGCGAGTTATAAAAAAACTCAAAGGCTCAAACCTGTCGCTGGATGATTTGAATCTGGCCGCGGAAGCGCTGAACTCACGGGACTATTATGCGGACGGCAATTTTATGATTGTTGGCGCTCCCGCCTGTGATCCGAATATCCTGGGTTTTATAAGCGACCTTGCCATGCAGGTGGAATACGTGGATATCGCCCTGGTTTTTTCCACCCAGGAAGACGGTTACAAGTTTTCGGTGCGGACGGATACAAGAAACGCCCGCGCGGTGGAAATAGTGGAGAGCATCATTGCCGGCGGTTTGGGTTCCGGAGGCGGCCATGCGGACAAGGCCGGCGGCTTTATCGGCAAAGACAGGTTCAAGACTCGGCACGGCGATACGCCCTTTGTCCGTTATTGCATAAGCAGCCTGCAGCGCCTTCTGGCGTCATACGACATCATTGACTGCATGAATTTTGAAGGTTTTGCGCCGGAAGGCTTTACTCCATATGAAAAACTTCCGTTGCGCCTCGGCTACATCCCATGCAGGGAACTTGTTCCTGACAGGGCCAGGCTGAACATCCGTATGCTTGAAGGCGATATAGATATTGGCGCCGATGACGGTACCTATCTAATGATCGGCATTTCCGGCGAAGTGTATCCCATAGAGGAAAAGAAGTTTTTCAGCAACTACACTCCTCTGGACGAGCCTTTTACCCTGGAGACGTCCTATCCTCCGGTCATCATTGACAGGTATGCCGGAGAACGCATTCATCTGTTGCAGGCAGCCAGAAGCTGCGTCAGCCATAGCGGCAAAGTTTTGGCCAGGCAACTCGATAAAGGGATAAAAATATTTACAAAATGGGATCGGGATAATTATGTCAAGGGAGAACCCGGCGACTGGGTCGTTATCCAGAATGATGATTCAAGCGATGCTTATGTAATAAAGAACGATATTTTCCCCAGATTGTATAAAAAACTCCCGTGAGCATAATCAAAAACAGGGTGTATGCGGCATTATAGCGATATAGACATAGGCCAATGGCCACATAAGCGCAACGTGAAGAAAAAAGCCAATCCCGTTTCAGTGCGTTTTGCCGGCCATGATGGCATTATGCGCACCTTGGAAGGGGATGTGGCATACGCCTGTGGCGATGCGCTTGTCTGTGGGGCCCACGGCGACTGCTGGCCTGTTGGCGCGGCGTATTTCACGCAAAGCTATACTCCGGCGCCGGGCACACAGACCGGGCGGGATGGCCTGTATTATAAAAAACCTATAATTGTAATTGCGGCGCTCATGACCGAAGCCTTTAGCGTCAACACGCCGGACGGCTCATTTTTATACGGAGAGGCCGGAGACTGGCTTATCCAGTATGAACAGGGGCATTACGGAGTCGTGCGGAACGCGATTTTTTCCGAAACATATGAGCTGCTTTGATGCGGCTGCGTATGCGCTGTGTCACGATGGCCCTATATGCGGGAACTTTAGCTAATCACGGATTAAATTATTATGTAAAAAATGTTTGCGTCGTGTGATTTTTTTATTTTTGGGTGTCCGACGAAGGCAAGATTGCTATGTGTTTAAGAAAAATAAACAATACGCAGGGGCATAATTATGACAAACCAACCAAATAATTCAGAAAAATACGACATTTTCTTGTCTTACAGGCGCGACGGCGGCGAGATGATGGCGATACTTCTGCGCGACCGGTTATCCGCCAAAGGTTATCGCGTCTTTTTGGATATTGAAAGCCTGAAATCCGGCAGTTTCAATAAAAAGCTGCTTTCGGTGATTGAGGGATGCACCGATGTCATATTCGTGTGTTCCAAAAACAGCCTTGATCGTTGCTCCAATGAAGGCGACTGGGTGCGCATCGAGATTTCGCACGCCCTGCAACACGGTAAAAATGTTGTGCCATTTATAATGCGCGATTTTGAGTGGCCGGACACTCTACCCGATGATATTGATGCGTTGAGGATGCAAAACGGAGTTAATGCCGGCAGCAATGAATACTTTGACGCTGTGATTGACCGCCTGGCAGATAGTTTCCTGAAAAGTGTTCCTAAAACTGTGCCGCAAAATGATGCCGCGGAAAAGCTGGAATCATCAAAAAAAACCATTATCGGAAATAAAATTGGTATTTTGGCGGCCACGATTTTTATAGTGGTTTTGGTAGCGTTGGCGACCGGGAGAATTTCGTTTTGGGAGAAGAAAAGCGAAGAAAATATCAACGTAAATATTAACGACAATATCGAAGTAGGAATAAACCCAACAAAAGAAACAACGGTGACGCCTGTTACACAACCTTCGTTGCCTGCTGTGCCTAAAATTGAGTATGTAACTATTAAGGGTAATCAATATAGCGTATCGTTGTTTGAACTTGATTTATGCAACATAGACTTAACAAATGGAGAAATTGCTCCGTTACAATACATGACTAATTTGAAAATTTTGAATTTGGGCGGCAATCAAATCAGCGATCTAAAGCCATTATCTAACCTTACAAATTTGACTCACTTGAGTTTGTATGACAACAAACAAATCTATGATTTGAGGCCGCTGTCTAATCTTACGAATTTGACCCGGCTGAGCTTGTACTATAACCAAATCAGCGATTTGACGCCGCTGTCCAAACTCGCAAACCTGGAATGGCTGGAGTTAAGCGGCAATCAGATCAGCGACTTGAAGCCGCTTAAAAACCTCACAAAGTTGAAATATTTAGGCTTGAAGGAAAACAAAATAGAAGACTGGTCGCCCGTGGCTCATATACCGAACGTTAATGGCAGGCCGTAATTTTTATGGCATTTCATGATAAAAGCCGGTAAACCTCCTGGTTTTGCATAGGAAATACGTTTATTTAATTCTGCTGCGCGGCAAAGAGCGTATGTTTCAGGTGTAAAGTTTGTTTTAACTGGCGCGCAAAAGGCGTATATTTCTCTTGCCTTCACCGCTTCCAAGCGCCCTGGTCGGGCGTGGCGCGATGTGGCCAAAAGAACATGTCGAATATTTAGCGGAACAACAATAAACCCGTAGAGGTGAAAAGTATGATCCGGTATATCGACAAAAAGAAAATGGGACGCGGTGTGCATACCTGGCTGGACAGCTATTTCCATTTTTCCTTTGCTGACTATTGTAATCCCTCGAATATAAAATTTGGCGTTTTGCGCGTGCTCAACGATGACATGGTGATACCGGGTACCGGCTTCGATACCCATTCTCACGCGAATATGGAAATCATTTCTTATGTTATCAAGGGAGAACTGACCCACGCGGACAGCATGGGCAATCGGCATACTTTGACGCGAGGGCAGGTGCAATATATGAGCGCAGGAACAGGTGTGTCGCACAGTGAACATAATCGGAGCGAAGACTTGTTACGGTTCCTGCAAATCTGGATTTTGCCGGACAAAGAAGAGGTTACTCCAAATTACGGCGACTACCGCTTTGCCTTTGAGGATAGGGAAGACAGATGGCTGCCCATAGCCACCGGCATAGGCAACCGCGAGTCAGTGGCGCCGATCAAAATTCATGCTGATGTTAATGTTTATGCCGCTGTGGCAAGGTCGGGACATTTTTTAGAGTTTTCGGTTCTGCCTGGCCGTCAAGCGTATCTGGTCATGATTGAAGATAAAGCAACCATCAACGGCATAGCGATGAACACGCGGGACGCGTTGGAAATTACAGAAGAAAATATCCGGATAGAACCGGAAGGAAACGCGCATATGCTTATCATCGAAATGGCGAAGGAAGCATAAACCGCGTTATATCCTGTCGTCTTGCTTGATAATGGCTTATTGGCGGCGCATGTCGAAATGGGGGCAAGGAGGACAGGGTATTATCATTTTATGATGAATAAAAGGTTATATCTTATTTTTGTGTGTTGGCAGGTGAGCTATTGAGTGATTTATTGCTGATCATTTTGTATTTTCTTACACTTGCCGCGCTTACTACGGCCACTTATGGATCTTTGCAGCAAGGAGCAGATCATTCTCGTTATGTTATTTTGCTTTCTATAGCTATTGCTCTTTTCTCCCTTGGCAGCCTGCTTGTTCTTGCATCAAACTGCGAAGAAGTTGCCTTTGTAGGGTTTCGTATACAGCATATCGGTCAGCCGTTTCTTGGCGGGCTTTGGTTTTTGTATACGATGGATGTGTGTGACTATAGTATCAGGAAAAAATATGTGGTGGCTTCGTTAATAGTATTGCCTTTTATAATGAGTCTTAGCGTGACAGCAGGCGATCCGTTGGGTTTGTTTATCCGTTCGCTTTCTTATGAACAAGGCAAAATCCTGCCATACGTCACTGGTAATTTCACGCCTCTTTATAATGTTGGGTTGTTGCACATATATGGTTTTAGCATTGTAAGTGGAATATTAATCATTTGTAAAGTAGTTAACCCTTCGGAAAAATCCAGGTTGCGTCTTTTAGTTCATTCTTGTGCCGGTCTGCTTCCGTTAGTAGTTGGGATTGCTTCCATAGTAACAAATAATTACTATAAACGGGAGGCGGTCAGCGCTTCGCTTGGGATATCTTCCGTTATACTTAATATGTATTTGCTAAAGTCCGGCGCATTCAGAATTGTTGCCAAAGCAAAATATCAACTATTTGAAAGCATACAGGACGGTATTGTAATTGTTAACACACATAATGAATACATGGATGCCAACGATAGAGCAAAGAGTATATTCCCGATTTTGGCAGAGACAAAAAGTGGTACTTCTATTACAGATATAAAAGGTTTTTGGTCTTTTTTTAAGAAAATAGAGAAGCGTGGATATAAATTTACGGTTAAGAATGACAATACGTCGAAGCACTATACTATCACGCGTTCAGAATTGCTTGAAGACCAACAGCATATTGGCACAACCTTTATGATTTACGATATTACAGAACTTGAAGAATTGACCGTCAAGCTACAAGAGCTGGCAACAACGGACGAGCTTACCCAAGTGAATAACAGGCGCAACTTTTTTTCGCTTGCCGAGGGAATGATCACCACAATGAAGCGACTGAAGACAGATGTTTGTGTCGCTATGATGGATATTGATCATTTCAAACAAATTAATGATACCTATGGCCACCCGTTCGGAGATAAAGTGCTTAAATTCGTGGCCGACCACTGTAAAACTTTACTTCGTCAAAGTGATGTCTTGGGACGTTATGGCGGCGAAGAGTTTGTAATAGTTTTTTATGGTATGGATTTGGATTCTGTGATAAGACGATTGAATTATTTAAGGCAATCTATTAGCAAAATAGAAATTTGCCAAGACGAAATCAAAGCAAACGTAACAGTGAGTATTGGGTTTTCATTTGTTGACTATGAGGCCGTGCATCCACTTAAGCATGCTATTTCGCGAGCGGATTTTGCGTTGTATCAGGCAAAAGAAGGAGGAAGAAACAAGGTTTGCGGGATAAGTTAATAATATGCCCGATAGTTTTTTCTTGCGATAAAAGAGTTTAATTGATTTTCAAGGGACATGCTTTCTAATAATCAATGTAATAAAAAGTTAACTTGCGGTTTTTATCTTGAATGAGCAGGTTCTCTATATAAAGAGCCGAGTGCCGAAGGCAAAGTCATATGCGGAATGAAGTAAAACTGATGGGATTAGCGCTCTTGGGTTTGAACAGAGCTACGCGTTTTTTATAGATTGCCTACATACAGGGAAGAACAAGAATGATAGATTCTGTCAACCGCGGCTCATCATGGTACCAACTCCAGTCTCCGGCGCTTTACGCGCAGCCGGCTGGTTTTGCGGGCGGTAACGGCAGGTCCGTTTTATCAGGGCCGCCCGCCCGGCATGAAGCCAAGCCTGGAGTCAACCCGCTTGCTCCGCAACTTACTCCGCGGGAACAAAAGGAGGTTGAGAAGCTAAAGCAGCGGGACAGAGAGGTAAAAGCCCATGAACAGGCTCATAAGGCCCAGCTTGGACCTTATGCTGCCGGCGGGCCGTTTTATACGTATAAGACCGGTCCGGATAATAATCAATATGCGGTGGGCGGCAGTGTTGGCGTGGATACCAGCAAGGAGAGCACGCCGGAAGAAACCATCCGGAAAGCCCAGATCATTAAACGCGCTTCTATGGGGGTGTCCAACCCCTCCGGCGCTGACAAGGCTGTAGCCGCCAAAGCTCAGCAAATGGAGCAGCAGGCCAGGACTGAAATGCTGGAAGAAAAACGGCAAGAGCGCGGTGTCAGCCGCGAGTTAGGCGCTTATCAGCAGGCTGGATCGGTCAAAGACGCTGCTCAAAGTCTCAACATCGTAGTCTGACCAGCGTAACATCGCTTCGCCTATTTATTGCCACCGGCAAAACTGACTGTATTTCCGGCGGCATTCTAAAAAATATTTGTTGTTACAGCACGTTATGGTGTGCGCTTAGTTGGGTAATCCCCCCAAGCTTGCGGTATTTGGAAGCGGAACTTCTCATAATAGCCGCAAGCAAGAGGGGATCGCCTTGTCTATGTCAGGTTTTGAATAACCTGCCGTTAAGGTTTTACCGACTCGTTTTTTTGTGTCTGTTCGGAAATTTCTCCAAGGTATTTGGGCAGATCAACTCCCGCGATTCCGGCTACATCGTGCAAAGGAGGCAGGCTTTTTATCAAGCCTGATAGAAAGTTGGCGGTGCTTGTTGTGCTGCCGTCGCCCGCGCCGCTTCCGGCGGAATCCCAAACAGTTACCTTATCGATCTTGATGTTTTTGATGGCCTCTACCTGGAGTTGTACGATTTGTTCTATCTTTTCAGTCATGAGAAGGGTAGCCGCCGCTTTGGCGTCGCCGTTGCATCCCTTTATCAGCTCTAAATACCCGCCGGCCTTTCCTTCCAGAACTTTCCGGACGCCTTCCGCTTCGGCTTGATATTTCATGAGAATAGCATCGGCCTGCCCTCTTGCTTCGCGTCTGCATTTTTCCGCTTCCGCTTCCGCGTCGATTTCTATTTTCTGCTTGTTGATTTCCTGGCGTACGATTTCGGCAGCCGTCAGGCGCTGTTGTTCCGCCCGGTACTGAGCTTTCTGGATTTCGACTTCCGCCTCGCGCCGCGCGACTTCTCCTCGTTGTAATGCCACTGCCTGCTTTACTTCCAACTCGGCATTTGCGGCGGCAATATCGGCTTTGGCTTTGTTTTCGCCGTCAATGGCTAAAGCTTCCTGTTGCTGTACGACAATACGCTGGTCGGCTTCCGCTTTCTTTTTTCCTTTTTCGGATTCGGCTATATTTTCAGCCACTCCAATAGTTTTTTGCCTGGTTGCGTCAGCTTCGCCAATAACGGCGTGCGCTTCTTGCTGCTGAACATAAATACGCTGGTCGGCCTCCGCTTTTTTCTTTCCTTTTTGCGATTCCGCCGCGTTTTCGGCAACGCGAATTTCTTTGACTCTGGTGGCTTCGGATTCTCCGATGGCTCCTTTTTTTTCCTGTTCCGCCACATCGACTTTTGCCTGGTTTATGGCTTCTGAAGCCGCTTTTTTCCCGATAGAGTCGATGTATCCTGATTCGTCTGTAATATCTGTAATGTTGACGTTAATCAGGAAAAGGCCAATTTTGTTTAACTCGGGGGCTACATTTTTCCTGATGGCGTCGAGGAAGCTTTCGCGGTCCTGGTTGATCTGCTCGATGGTAAGCGAGGCGACAGTGAGACGCAATTGGCCAAAAATTATTTCCTTGGCCATTTCTTCTATTTCTTTCTGTCCCAGATGGAGCAATCGTTCCGCTGCCGCCATCATGATTTCAGGGATTGTACTGATGCCTACCGTAAATGTAGATGGGACATTGATACGAATATTTTGCTGTGAAAGCGCTTTTTGCAGCGGAATGTTGATAGTCATAGGAGTAAGGCTGATGAATACATAATCCTGAATCAAAGGCCAAACGATTACTCCTCCGCCGTGAATACATTTCGCTGTTTGTCCCGCTCCGACTTTACCAAAAACAACAAGGATTCTATCAGAAGGGCAGCGCTGATATCGCGAAGCGATAAACGATACGGTTGAAACTATCAAAATGAGTAAAGCAACAACAGGAAGAATCCAGTAATTGAACAGTTCAAGATACATGCGATACTCCTTTTAAATTGTCGCTTCTACTAAAAGAGTTGTTCCTGTTACGTCAACGACACGTATCGGTGTTCCGGTAGCTATTTTCTCTCCATTCGCGCTGGTAGCATCGAACTCACGCGAATGGTTGCGAATGTTAAGCGTGATGCGCCCGATCCCTTTTTGAGGAATGGTCAGGTAAACCGTTCCGCTACAACCTACCGCGTCGGATGTTTGTATTGTTCCGCTTGATTGCAGGCGTATGGCATTCTTGAATATTTTACCGATGACCCATACCGAGATAAGCCCCGCCAAGACAGCGCCTGCAATGGAAAATGGCATTCCCGCGTTGCTTTGCCTGTAGAGAGCCAAGCCCACCAGGCCAAACATCATAAGAAATGAAGAAAGTCCATACAAAGAAAATAATTGAAAGTCTTTGTCAGAATCTAAATGGGATTCACCGCCAGAAATATCTCCGACATCAGTATCTGCGTCTGCTCCCGTAAGTTGCATAATGAATTTTGTAAAAACAAAAAGACTACCGATAGCCGCACATACTATGAAGAATATTTCAAGCGCGCTGAAACCAGAAAGTAATGAGGTCATATGGATTCCTCTCATTGGTTAATTCCGGTTGTGGGGTTATAATACGAGAAACATAACATTGCACAGAAGGTATTAAAATGTTTTAATATAATATTCATAAAATAGAGTCGGCTTTGTTTGCATGAATCAGTTTTAGACAATAGGTGAGTCCTCTGTGATTAAATTTAGATATTTGTAAATATAAAGTAAACCATGTTTGAGGTCTTGTTGTCAAGAGTTAAAAATACCCTGATTCTTGCTTGTTGTAAAATGTTAATATTTCCAAGCGGCAAATTTTTTTGAAGTATTATATTTGTGGTTCTTAATTTATTTTACTTTTATTTTGCGAAACTACGGACAAATAGAAGTATTTAGATCGTGAACACATCTTGTTTTTAAGTTGGCGGTTAAACCTGTTTCTTTAATCGGTGTACATGGCTTTGTTGTTTTTGAGGCGCAACCATCCCTTTATAATGCAATAAAGGAACCAAATGATATTGGCAAAGGATATGAAGCTCCCTATAAGTAACGGTAAGCTGCCCGGTATGTCCAAGAAGCTCGGTACGTTCGGTACGTCGCCTGGTACTTTCGGCGCGTCCAGCATGGCCAGTATGCTACCCATCGCGCGTAGCGCGCCTATGCCCATTATGACCGTGCCCAGTATGCCCCAAAACAGGCTATGCCAGAAAGTTCTTATTTGCCAACGGTAATGGCTTTCGAGAAATGTTCCGGCTACACTGCCTTTTTTGATATAGCTCGCCACAATGGCGATGAGGCTCGTTATGCCTCCCATAAAGAAAGCGGCATATAGCGCATAAATTACTATGGCAGTTGTCTTCTCTGATTGTAGCTTCGCCGGTTCCATTACGCTTACTGTTTTCTCCATCGAGGGTTCCTTTTTTAAGGTTTTATATCAATAGTTGTTCCGTCCGGCACAAGCCTGGCGATTTCTTCTATCTCTTCGTTTGTTACGGCAATGCACCCTTCCGTCCAGTCGGCCCGCCAGTGGTCGCTGTCTGAAAGCGAAACTTCTTTGCCGATGCCGTGGATCATTATATCTCCGCCGGGAGAAGCGCCAAGCTCCCTTGCGCGTTTTCTGTCTTTCACGTTTGGATAAGAAATGCGCAAGGAGAGATGAAACCGGTTGCTGTTGTGTCTTCCTTCGATAGTATAGATTCCCTCTGGAGTTTTTTTGTCGCCTTTGCGTTCCTTGGGGCCGATCGGGTTTCCTCCGAGGGCGACTTTATAAGATTTCAGGATCTCTCCATGCGAGATCAACGTCAGTTGGCGTTTGCTTTTTTCTATAAGTACCCTGTCGACTGATCTCTTCCGTAATGCGTAGTCGGTAAATTTTTGTGTGGTCGTCTCAATATTTTTTTCGAGCGCATTGATCTTTTTTTGCAACGCTTTAATCTCATTTTCTTTGCCATGAATTTCATGTTTGAGGGTTTTAATTTGTATCTGCTGCGAGGCTATCGACTGATCCTTTAGAGCGGAATTTTTTATGTTGAATATCATTGTTTTGCTATTTTGCAGGTAGTTGCTTTCCGGGAAATCTGTTATTAATCTTTGAAAACATTCTAACGATTTTTGATAATTCTTTTGTCCGTTCTTCGGAAAAGCGTAAACGAGGCCCATCTCAAATAGCGCCCTGTCTGTTTCCGTAGGATAATTTTCAATAATTTCTGAATATTTGTCTAAGGAAGCTGTGTAGTTTTCTTGATAAAACAGGTCGGTTGCTTCCGCGAAGATCGCTTTAGTTTGTTGTCTGTCATTGAGGTGACTGCAGCCGGATAAAAGTATCGATGCCGCTATGAGGTAAAAGGGAATTTTGAATGGTCTGATATCAGGTTTCCTCATTTTTCCGGCCCTTTGACGAAAGTGTTAGGGACAAATTTGGCAGGGCAGAAAAGAAACGGCAGGGGAGTCAAGCCCCTGCCGTTTCTTATTCGTGACATCGAAAGAAATGGTGTGACGCCAATACTCATGTAATTCGCGTTTTACACGCGGCATCACTGCCGTACGGCGGAACTCCAAATAAAAAATAGCTTCATTATTATTTGGAATTGGAGTTACTTCCTCATTGATTTGCGGAAAGCTTCTTCCGCCAACCTTGCTTTTTCTTCTGCGAGTTTTTCTTTCTCCTCGGCTATTCTTTCTCTTTCAGCGGCGAGCGTTTCCCTTTCGGCGGCAATTGCTTCTCTTTCTTCAGCCGCTTTCAGCGTGCTTTCGGCGCGGGCGGACGTTTCGTTTGCCTTTACCGCGGCCTCATCAGCCGCCGTCTTGGCTGCTTGCGCATCCTGCAATGCCTGCTCCGCTTTGGCGTCGGTCATTTTTTGCTGCGCCTGCATTTTTTCAAGCTCGCCGGTTGTCGCGCAACCGACTATCAGAGCCGGAAGGATAAGCATGATCGCGATCAGAAACAGGTTCCTCTTCATTCCTTGTCACCTCCTTTCCTTTTTACTTATCGGCATCGAGAAGCATATTTTTAATGGGCTCGATTATGATGCCGTCTATTTCCAGGTCTATCTTCAGACGTTTTGCCACTTTTTTTGTTTCATCGCTATTGTCGAACGGGCCGGCGACGACATGGTAGCTGTTGGTTTTTTCAAACACCCGTGCCGGAATTTGAGGCCCTTGGTGATTGACTATAGCGGCAATTCTCCGGGCTGCGATTTTGCTGGATACGTCCGCAACTAGTATATACCATGCGTGCGGCTTTAATGCCGGTATTTCCGGTTTGCCGTACAATATTCCAGGGTGTTTTATTTCTACAGGTCTTGCGGTGTCTATTTTACTTCCCTTGCTAAGCTCGAGAATGGGAACCGGAATTCCGAGGGCCTCCGTCTGTACTTTTTTGATTTTTTCCCAGTCGAGCGGGAGATGGGTTTTATTCTCAATGGCTTTCAGTTTTTTATAGAGTTTTTCCGACTCAAGAGTGTCTGACTTTTGTGTGGCCTCATGAGCTTCAAGGTACAACACGCCATTTTGTTGTCCGATGAGGTATGGCTGGTTGATGATGAGTACGGTTGTTTTCAACGGGGTTTCGTCGAAAAGCGTTTTCACGTTTTCCGGATAGAGTCTCAAGCAACCGTTAGTCGCCATAAGGCCGATGCTGGCCGGTTTATTGGTGCCGTGGATCAAATAAGTCCATTTGCTCAGGTAGAGCGCGTGTTCTCCCAGAGGGTTGTCAGGTCCCGGTGGGACTATCGCGGGAAGGATGTCGCCTTTTTTGCGGCGGTCCTGGGCAATAGTAGGCGGAACGTACCAGGAAGGGCGAAATGTCTTGCGGACTACATGCATCTGAGGGTTGTCAGGTCCCGGTGGGACTATCGCGGGAAGGATGTCGCCTTTTTTGCGGCGGTCCTGGGCAATAGTAGGCGGAACGTACCAGGAAGGGCGAAATGTCTTGCGGACTACATGCATCTGCCCCATGGGCGTAGGTCGTTCAAAAGTGCCAACGCCTACCGGGTATGTCGTCACCAGCGTAGACGCCCCGTTTTCTTTATATTGAAAAAGCCTCATGGCGGCCAGGTTGACCACAATCCCTTTTCTTGGCGCGTCCGGCAGGATGAAGCTCAAAGGCAGCAAAATGCGCTCTCCGGCTTTTGGCGCCCATGTATCCACCCCTGGGTTTGCCGCGTTGACGGCGTTGAGCCCCAGGCTGAAGTGCCGGGCGATATCCGGTAGCGTGTCTTCTTTTTCAAGCCGGATCGTTGCCAGCTGGCCGATGACACCTTCGTTTTGTGTGATCGTAAACCTGTTGCTCTCGATCTTTGTTTCGGGATAGCCCGAAGGAGAAGACGTCTGGAGCCCCGTGATTAAAGCGCATCCGCAAAAAAAGGAGAAGAAAACGCAAAGGGCCGCCAGGCAAAGCCGATTGCGCGAGAAGGAAGGAATGCTGAAATATTGGCGCATGATAATTGTATAGTATATGACAGAGCGCGTGGAGACGACCAGAGCAGATCTGTACTACTGCGTAAGCTCAAAAACCGTTGATGTTTTACTCGCCTTGGTTTCATGAGCAAGGTATGACAGTCTCCTCTGCTTCTACCATTGGGCGCATCATCGCCCGTGCCCCTTATAAAATGCGCCATGCTCCGCAAAGACTCAGCGCCATGAGGACACTTTAAAACTATTCAAGTCGTGCTGTTTACGTGCACGAAGGAGAGACGACCATAAGGCACACAAGATGATGAAGGAGGCGGTAGCCCAAAAAGAGCGCGGCCCGGCATCCCTTCCGCCGGGCCGTGTGCTTTTCTGAGATTGCGTAAATGTCGTAGGCGGTTTCAAGCGGTATCCATAAATGCTTTCAGATTCAATAGACTGGGTGCTTCAGTGTGAGACTAACTGTACCCGGTTTTGTCATCTTGATAGGCACAAAGACATAAGTTGAGCAGCTGTCTCTGAATGTCTCAAAAGGAACCTCCTGGTTGCCGCGAGTCACGCTGTTGATCTTCTCGTGACGCATGCGCAGACATATGGCAAATTCCAGGGGAAGATCTTTGCCGATGTACCGTACTTTCGACACTGTCGTTGTCGGGTCGGGCATGAATCTGTGTGGAGTGTCGAAGTACATACGCTGATTCCACAGTCTGATGCGAGAGGCTCGGAGTTCCGCGGCATTTGCTCCCACAGCGCGGATCGAGTGCCGAAAATCGCCATGAATCAGGTTGACCGGGTATCCGGGGTCTTTCTCCCATGGAAAACGCATACAACCGAGCTTTAAAAGCGCCTCGCAGGGAGCCAGCCCGCTTTTCGCCTGGTCTTCCGTTCTGGTCATGGACCAGTGGTTGACTTCCGCTCCAAAAATCGCGGTGTGGTACTGCTGGTAGGCAGGGGCGCAAATGTAATTCGTGTATCCTACGGGATCTTCAAACGTTTCAATCTCCGTATCATCCACCGGCGCATTGTAGCCATCGACCGGAGAAACCGTGTCCAGAACGAAGGTCTTTTGCTTTAGCGATGCCCAAGGTTGGTTCCCGATCTTGCGTTCGCCGAAATAATAGACCCAAAGATCGTCAATCGAGTGAACTTCGTAAGGCCAGCCGGCTTTCTCGCATGCCTCGGCCATTTTCAGGCCGATATATTGATGGGCCTGCTCATCCATGCCCCAGCGGCTGGTGTTGGCCGTAATTATTACCTCCATGTCCCCGCGATCGTTTCGGGCGCCGTTGGATTGACCCAGACTATGGTAGTCGAGCATTACGTCCGGCGGTGTGGCTTTTACGACAGGCCCAAGCACTGCCCGCTCCAGATTGGTTATTTGGGTACGGGAGGAATTAAATTTGTTGGCTGCGATTCCATCCGGGTTCATCGCCGGAATCACGATTACATATTGGCTGTCGCGAATCTCACGGGCATCATCAGAGACCAGATAGTTAAGGATCTCGGGGCCGACGACGCGGCCTCCCGCTTCCTGGCCATGCCGGTTCAATGCGATAAGCGCCGTCTGTTTTTTTTCATTCGGAATCGCGGGATTGGTTACGAAGAACCCGGAAATTTCGTAACCGCCTTTGGAAGTTCCAAGACGACGTTTTTCTACCATCTTAGAATTTGCGGATGTAAGCCGGTCAAACCATGCAAGTAGATCCCGCAACCCTTCTTCTCCGGCAACGCCCTTGGGGTATGCCGCAGGGCTTGTTCCCCGGCAGCTTGCGGAAGATAAGGGTATGGCCGACTGTATAGCTAAGGGCGAAACCTGATTGGCTGCCGCTGAGGAAAACGGAATAGCGCTTATACCTGTAGCGGCGGTTGAGACGGCGGCAAGCTTGACAAAATCCCTGCGTGAAATGTCCATGGTGTTCCTCCTTAAAGGTTTGGTCCTGCAATTGAATCCCAACAGCGAGCCCGTTTAGGCGCTTGATGGAATATCCGCTGTCGATGATCTGGTTGCGATCATCGGCTTTCTTTTCCTTGCTTTTTGCCTTTATTGGCATAATGGCATAACCATTTAGTCAAAAAAAGTTTATTTTTAACGTGTGGTAGTAAAAACGAACGATACGCCTGTTTCCGCATATCGCTATTAGCAAGATAATTCATGGATATTATTTCGGATGGCTTTACGTTTTCGTGGGTAGGTAACGCGATTTCAAGTAATATGGTTTGTAGTAAATCCGGCGGGCCACATTTTTTATCGCCATTTTGCATAAACTCCATTTCGTTCTGGTTCGGCACCCTGCCCTTTTCGCAAAAAAGCTCGTTTGTAAAACATTTTTATGCCTGACCGTTTGCAGAAAAAGTAGTGCGTTGCCGGCTTTCGATGAACGCAAAACTATCCTCGTCAATGAAAGGCGCGACACAAAAGGGATACGAAATTCATGCGCCATGCACCTTTCTCGGAGAAGCTTCATGCTTTGTGCCGCTGTGCTACCGATATTTGCACCAGCGTTTCCATCATTCCGCGCCATAGCTTGAACCTTGCGCTACCGTTGCAATACCTGCTCAAAAATAACCGCAGTGCCAAAAGCGATAGACCAGAACGGCGCCTTGACGATCCTCGTGGGATTTGATAAAAAAATCTAATTATTGGTTGGGCCATTATGCCGATCATTGTCGGGTTGACTACCTCTGGATATGCGATTTGACTGCGTCAGTAATCTCTTGTGGATCAAGGGCAAGGAGAAAGGGGGAGGGTACGGAAAAAAGGCTTTCTTGAAGGAATGTCGGTAATGTTTTGTTTTTAAGACCGGTGGTTATGGAAAGGTGTGCAAAAAGAATATGGGGGGATTACATGGGAAAGCTTAAGAATCCGGTTTTATGTGTGGCGTTTTTGCTGTCTGCTTTCGTAATGGTAAATGGTGGCGATGTGGATGCTTTTACGCACCGTCCTATCGTGTGGGGCACAAACGGTATTGTGTCCAGCGGCAGCCCATTGGTCTCGCAGGTTGCTATCGACATCTTGAAAAAGGGCGGAAACGCCGCCGATGCCGGAGTCGCGGCGCTGTTTGCGACGATGGTTGTGGAGCATACCCATCACAGCCTGGGCGGGGAATCACCGATTCTTTACTATTCCGCCAAAGAAAAGAAAGTCTATGCGATCAACGGCATCGGGCCCGCGCCAAAGCTGGCGACGTGGGAGTTTTTCGACAAGATGGGATTCATCCCGAATGAGGATAGTTTCCTGATTGCTCCTGTACCCGGTACGCTTGAGGGTACGACCATGGCTCTGGACAAGTTTGGGACGATGACGCTGGCCCAGACAATGGCTCCGGCGATCAACATGGCGGAGAAGGGCCATCCGATCAGCAAAATCATGGTCAAGTGGATCGAGAATTCCAAGGCGATCCTTGCGAAGTGGCCTGGGTCGGTGAAGACGTTTCTTCCCGAAGGCAATCCGCCAAAACCGGGTGATATTTTTGTCCAGGCGGAACTGGCCGCGACATTGAAGAAGATCCGCGACGGCGAGACCAAGAACCTCAAACTGGGCCGCAGCAAAGCGATCCGGGCGGGGCGCGATGTTTTCTACAAGGGCGAAATTGCGCGCGCTCTGGACAAGTTTTCCAAGGAGAACGAGGGACTGATCCGGTACGAGGATCTTGCCGATTATAGCGGCAGGATGGAAGAACCGCTTAAGACGACCTACAAGGGCTACGAGGTATACAGTCTTTCGACTTGCACTCAGGGCCCCATGATGCTTCAGGCGATGAACCTGCTGGAGCCCATGGACATTGCGAATATGAAGCACAATAGCCCGGCCTATATGCATGCCGTTATCGAATCTTTCAAACTTGCTTACATGGATCGTCATAACTTCTACGGAGACCAGGTTAAGGTCAAGGTTCCGGAGAAGGGGCTGGTCTCCAAAGCGTACGCTGACGAGCGGCGCAAGCTTATCGACCTGACCAAAGCGACGATGGATGTTCCGGCGGGAGATCCATGGAAATACGAAGGCGCTTCTGGCGCGTCGTCTCAAATGGGGCTGGTTACGGCAAGCGTCTCTACGACCGAAGGAAATCCGGAGTTCAAGACCGACACCACTGCCCTTGTGATAATCGACAAAGACGGAAACATGTTTGCGACTACGTCGAGCAATAACATGGGTGTGCGGCGCAGCGGCGTGACGCCGACCGGCCTTGGTTTTGTGTTAAGCGGCAGGCTGCGCCAGTTTTCGCTGGACCCTCAGAATCCAAACGTCATCGCTCCAGGGAAGATCCCCCGGATCACCCCGACTCCGCATATGGTCCTGAAGGACGGAAAACCCTTCATGGCGTGGACCACGCCCGGCGAAGATATTCAGACGCAGGCCAACCTCCAGGTGTTCTTCAATGTGGTTGAATTCGGCATGGACCCCCAGGCGGCGGTCGAGGTTCCGCGGTTCCGGTCGCTTCATGGTCCCGAGCCACAGTTCCCGCAGGAAATGAAGCCGGGTCAGGTCCGGGTGGAGCCGCGCGTCGCGCCGGAAACCATCAAGGCTTTGGAGGATATGGGGCACAAGGTCAAAACAGAAGATGATTGGTTGGAGTCAAGCGGCGGAATGGTCATTGTTATACGGAATCTCCAGACCGGTGTTCTTTCGGCAGGCGCCGATCCACGGCGGGAGTGCTACGCGATAGGGTATTAGCGGCATAAGCATACGGCTACATAGGAGGCGCCTTCCTGAATATCTCTTGACGCGGTTTCTCTTGGGGAAAGTAAAAGCCGGCTTCCATTTTCGGAAAGCCGGCTTGGCTTTGCATCATTGGTTGATCAAAACTTTGAGCGCACTTTATACCGCACTACCACTTCTTTATCCTTCGGGACATTTACCAAGAACACCGCGTTGGCGGAATTTTCTTTTTTGTGCGGATGGGAACTTTCAAGGATTTTCCATTCGCCCGGTATTGTTTCTTCGATCCGTATTGTAATGTCCTCCCGTTTGTGATTCCGCAGGGAGATCTCGTATTCCGATTCGGTTAGATTTGTGGCGATGGAGTTCCAGGAAGTCTGTTTCCGTTCGCCGACCACATCGAAAGCGTTTCCGATGGTCATCCGGATCTTTTCGTCGATGGGAGTGTGGTCGATTTTGTTTTCTCCGACAAATTGCAGCGACTCGTCCTGGTCCCGCTTATATACCCGGACGACTCCCTTAGGCAGCGGCATGCCAAGATGTGATTTCTTGTCGTTGCGGAAAATCAGAAACACGGGGATTTTCGTGTTTTTTTCCAAAAATCCCGGATATCGCCCGCGGTAGTAGTGACTTTGCCCCCGATAAACGTATTCTTTTTCGACCGGCACATTCTGGGCGGAAAGCAGTCCTACCTGTTTCGACTGGTTGTTTTTTACGTCGGTCGGGCGTTGCAGGGTATAGAGGTGGTATTCGAAAAGGGCCGATTCCTGGAATTGCGGCGCCGATTCCTGCATAACCATGCTCCTGGCAGCTATTGGCTGCGCCGCTCGCGCGTCTTCGCGGACCCGGTTGACATCACCGGCTACCAGTTTCAGGCGCGCGTTGCGGAAATTGGCTCCGCTGCGGTTATCAAGCGTAACCCAGGCTGAAACGGCTGCCGATTTATCGTTCGCGTCAAGCACCAGGATATAGTCAGCCCGCCAAGTCATGCCGTTGGTGAGATATAGCGTTTCGATTTGCCGCGCGCCCGAAGAATCTGTGCGCAGCAGCCAAGACAGGGTAGGGCGGGCGATCAGGTCTTCCGGCACTTGAGGGAACACATAGTTGCCCGGAATGCCGAAAGTCACTTCGTTGTCTATCTGGAGAACGGGCTGGCCGTTATTGAACGCCAGCACCAATGCTTTCTTTTCATCCTCCCGATCCGTGTTCGGATTGCGGTACCGGACGATGATGGTTTTGCCAACGTATTTCTCCAGTAACTTGTTTGGCGAAAGAAGGTCATATTCATAGTTCTGTTCCAGTACCGAAAAGACTCCCTTTTCAGAGACAGATTCTACGGACACGCTGGAAGGGATAACCTGGGATGCCACGTCCATAAGTTGTAAAACGCTGTCGCCACGGCTTAAGTTTATGCTCCTGCGGTCTTTGACCAGCCCAAGCCCGGAATTGTAGACGGTGATTTCCGCGGAAACACGATCGGATTCGGTGGAAATGACCTTTGGGATGGCGTCAGGCCGGGCGGTTTCCGATGCGGCTGCAAGATACTCCGGAGTGGTAGGGAGTAGCAAAAGACATACAAGAATGAGAAGGCGTAGCGTTTTTTCGTTAGACATTATGTGTCCTCCGCCAATCCTGATATGTGAATAAAGAAACAACGACCGGACAAATGCCTGAATTCATTTTAGGTAATAATGACTTGCGTGGTAATAAAGTATTGTCTTTGATCCGAACAATGCGGGCAAGAACGCCGGAAAGACAATTTTACGCTGCGCGCTTGTGTTGCCGTCCGCATGCGTTCCAGCGGTAGTATGATAAAAGATAAATCGCGGCTTTTAAAGGCCGTAAAACCTGGAGACGCGGATGCTGCAACTGGCGCTGTTGTTTGTCGCGGGATTGGGTATCGGCGCGCTCGGCACGCTTATCGGGGCCGGCGGCGGGTGGATGATAGTTCCCATTCTTCTTTTCGGTTTAGGTTTTACCCATCAGCGGGCGGTTGGGACTTCTCTGTCGGTGGTGTTTCTAAACGCCCTTTCAGGAAGCATTGCCTACATGATCCAGAGGCGCATTCTTTATCGGATGGGCGTTGCTTTCGCGGTCGCGACCATTCCCGGCGCCATGATTGGCGCGGCGCTGGTCCAATATATCGGGTCTCAATGGTTCATCTTGCTGTTTGCCGTTTTCCTTCTGTTCATTTCCGCGTTTCTGTTTAAAGGGCAAACCATCTCCGGGCGTTCTTTCCGGCATCCGTCCCAAGAGGAGTTGAACTCGCTTACTTCCCCAATCATGCTGACAGGGATGTTTGTCAGCTTCCTGGTTGGAGTGATCTCCAGCCTCTTGGGTATAGGCGGCGGGATCGTGCATGTTCCCTTTTTAATCGTCATCCTTGGAATGGAAGTACATTCGGCCACGGCTACATCGCATTTTGTCCTCGCGGTGACA
>Ga0082212_10003873_pt1 | contig 21031 bp, 15 predicted proteins | sample TergutNt197P3_FD_71548 | JGI IMG/M metagenome (GOLD analysis project Ga0082212, IMG submission 71548) | Neocapritermes taracua P3 segment gut microbial communities from Petit-Saut dam, French Guiana - Nt197 P3 | ecosystem: Host-associated > Arthropoda: Insects > Digestive system > Gut ... | reverse complement strand
TAAAAATCATTTAAATTCAATATTAATATTATAATTTTTCTGTTTTTTAATGTAATTAAATAAAATATCTTTAGAAAAGTATTTATTTAAATATTACTAAAATTTTTAATAGATAATAGTATTTTATTATAATGTTAATTAAAGTTTTAAATTATTAATATAATTATAAATATACTACACAAAGATTATTAAAAAAAATAAAACAAAGAATCAGAATTAAAATAACAAAAATAAAACTAAAGATTCATATGGATAAGTTAGCTATTGATAAGTTTAAAAATGATATAAGGTTTCGTCAAAAAATAGCCCATATTGAAACTATCCCTGGGAAAGAAGCTGTTTATCGAGATTTAATTAACCCTCATCAAAAAATAGCTAATTATCTTAAAAATGAAAATATTAAACTTTATAAACATCAAACAATAGCTTACCATAAAATACAAAATGGAAAAAATATTATTATTACAACTCCAACTGCTTCAGGCAAAACTCTTGCTTTTAACTTACCAATAATGGAAACAATGCTTAAAAATAAGCAATCAACTGCCATGTATATTTATCCTGCAAAAGCTCTTTCTAATGATCAATTAAATGTTTTAAAAGATCTTGAAGAAAATCTAGGTTTAAGAATTAATCCTGACACATATGATGGAGATACACCAAAAAGTAAAAAATATAGGATCCGACAGAATTCACGAATTGTTTTAACTAATCCATATCAAATCCACCATATTCTTTCTTGGCATCACCAATGGAGGCGTTTTTACAGTAATTTAAAATATATTGTAATTGATGAAGCCCATTATTATAAGGGAGTTTTTGGATCAAATGTTGCATTTTTAATCAGACGACTTAAAAGAATAGCAAAATTATATGGATCTTCACCTCAGTTTATTCTTTCATCAGCTACACTTGCTAATCCACAGGAACTTGCAAATAGACTTGTTGGTGAGGATTTTCAATTAATTGATAAAGATAGTTCTCCAAAGGGAGAAAAAGACTTTATTTTGTATAACCCTTTTTTTAAAAATGTTAAAAAAGAAAGGATATCCAATATTGACTCTTCAAATAAAAATGAAATCAAATGTAACCTTGATGAAGCATTTATTGAAGATACTATTGCAAATAGTGAATTAATTAATAATAACTCTGATGAAGGAAAAAAAATAACTAATGGATTATCTATTCATCAAGAAACTGAAAAAATCTTTTTATATCTTCTTTTAAAAGATATACAAACGCTTTGTTTTACAGTTTCTCGCAAAATTGCAGAACTAATAGCTATGTGGGCTAAAAATAATTTAAAACAAGATAAACCTGCTTTAAGTGAAAAGATTACTGCTTATAGGGCAGGTTATTTAGCTAATGAGAGAAGAGAAATTGAAAATGGATTAAAATTGAGAGAATACCTAGGAGTTACTTGTACAAATGCACTTGAACTTGGGATTAATATTGGTTCTCTAGAAGCAGTTATTATTTCAGGATATCCTGGAACCATGATTTCAACATGGCAACAAGCTGGAAGAGCCGGGAGAGAAAATCAAAAGTCTATTGTGATTTTAATAGCTTTTGAAAATCAACTAGATCAATATTTTATGAAAAATCCAAAATTCTTTTTTGAGAAGTCTCATGAAAATGCAATTGTTGATTTAAATAATAAAATTATCACCAGTTCACATTTGCTATGTGCAGCAAATGAACTTCCTTTAACAATTAATGAAATCAAAGAAATATTTAATATAAACAAAGATGAAATTGATAAATTTGTAGAAAGAAATGATTTAATTAAAAATAAAAAAGAACAATACTTCAATCCTGATGAAGAAACATCATTTAAACACTCTCTAGATCAACTATCTAGTGAATCTTTTAAAATAATAAATATTGATAATAATAATTATAATAAAAATAATAATAAAAATATTATTAGTAATAATATTAAAAATAAAATAAATAAAAAAAATAATAATAAAATTAACTATAATATATTTGATAAAAATTATAATAAAAATAAATATACTCTTCTTGAAACAATGGAAAAATCTCAAGTTTACAGAGAAGCTCATGAAGGAGCTGTATTAATTCATAAAGGAGAAACTTATATAGTTGATAATGTTGATTTAGATTCAAAATATGTGAATGTGCGTAAACAAGCAGTTGACTACCATACAATAGTTTTAAACAAGGTTGATATAAAAATTAAATCAAAGATTAAAAACGAGAAAATTGGAGACTTTACTGTAGATTTTGGTGATTTGGAAGTTTCTGAAGATTTCTTCAAATACAAGAAAATTCATTTTTCAAAATCAATTGGAACATACGAATTAAACCTTCCACCTTTAAAATTTAAAACAAAAGGAATATGGTTTACTATTCCTGAAGAAATAAGAAAAATACTTGAAGATAAATATGATGAAAATGATGCATTTGCTGGAGGACTCCATGGTGTTGAACATAGCTTAATAGGACTTTTTCCCCTTCATGTCATGTGTGATAGGTTTGATATTGGTGGGTTATCAACAAATTACCATGTAGATACTGGAAAAGCTACAATATTTATTTATGATGCTTATGAAGGTGGAATTGGCATTTGTGAAAAGGCACTAGAAGTTTTCAACCAGCTAGTTCAATCTACCAAAAGTTTAATTGAAACATGCCAATGTGAATCTGGATGTCCTTCTTGTATTTATTCTCCAAAATGTGGAAATGAAAATAAACCCCTTCATAAAGATGCAACAGGTTATATTCTTAAATTTTTAGATAGTGAAATAAATAATAATTACAAGGAATATATAAAAATAAAAAATAATAAAAATTGTCAAATAAAACTTAAAAAATCTTTAAATTTATACAAAGAAAAAAAATATAGCTTAGCTAAAGATGTTTTAATAAATATTCTAAATAATGATAAGAATAATTCTGACTCATGGTATCTTTTAGGAGCAATATTAAATAAACAAGAAGACCCTCAAGGAGCTATTAACTTTTTAAAAAAAGCATTAGACACTGATCCTTCTAATGAAAAAGCTCATGAATTAATTAATATTATTAAAAGAGAAAACCATCTTTAAATATTTTATTAAATTATGATTATTATTAAAAAATAATTTAAATATTAAAAAACTTAATTATGGTATAAATTTTTTAAGTATTTATAAATAAATTGATAAATAGTATACCTAATTTTACTCTAAACTATATGAAATAATAAAAATATAGAAGATTTTAAGGAAGTGAAATTTTGAAAAATAAAGAAATCAAAACAGAAAATATAAAAATAGAAATTACTACTAAAATTAATGAAGTATTAACTGAATTTGATATTCCTGAAATAAATAATATTGCAGTAATTAACTTAAAAAATCAAAAGTCATACTTAGGAAGCATATCACTCTTTGATTTTAATAAAATAGAAACAATAGAAAATAAATTAATTGAAATTTTTAAAGATTATGATTCTTATTCAATTAAAAATAAAGAAATTGTTTCATGTTGTAAACCTACATATAACAATATAAATTTTAAAGTAAATTTAGATAAAAAAATCACAAAATAAAAATATAACAACATAATGTCAGTAAAAATATTTTCATTAAACAATAATTTTAAATGATATTAATAAAATAAATAATAATGATGACATCAAAAAGATATGAAAATCATGAAAAAGAAATGTTGAAATCAATATTATCTGGATCACTTACTTCAGCTTCACCATCTAAAGAAACTATTGCCAAAGCTCATGAAAATTCAGGAGTTAACTCTAATGACCCCCTTATAAAACTAAAATATACTTTGATGGAAAAGTATCAAGACCATGAGTTAGAAGATATTAAAGGAAGTAGTGTGACAGAAAATGATTCTGGTGAATCTCTTAAGATTACTCATAAAGAAAAAATTGACTTTTCACTTAATAACAAAGATTTTAAAAAAGAACTTTTATGTGATTTAAAATTAATTCCAAAAATTGGTCCAGCTACTGAAAAAAAGCTAAAAAATGAAGGTTTTAAAGATATCCCTTCGCTAAGTGAACATGAAAAATATAGTGATTTTGTTGAAATTGCCCTTGAAAAATTAGAATCAGGATCACATTGGGATAAATTCAATCTCATTAGAAAAAGTAGTAAAAATAAAGGTCAAATGCTTAAATGTGCTGGAGATTTAGATTATGACAGCTTCAAATTTATGGATATTGAAACCCTAGGTCTTTCAAATGTTCCAATTATTCTCATAGGAATAGCTGAAATGGATAAAAAAGGAAAATCCATAACTTCAACCCAATATTTATTAAGAGAAAAAGCTGAAGAAGCGGCGGTTATTGAAGGATATTTATCACATGTTGATGATGATTCAACACTTGTTACTTATAATGGTGCTAGTTTTGATGTTCCTTTTATTAATAATAGATGTAATTATTACCAAATAAAAAATGAAACTAAACCTTTTCATTATGATTTAATTTATTATGCTAGAAATCTTTGGAATGATAGATTACCAAATTGTAAATTAACTACAATTGAACGTTATATTTTTAATATAGATCGTGAAGACGATGTTCCAGGTTCCCATATACCTGGATTTTACGACACTTATCTAAAAAATGGTAATATTGGGCCACTTATACCAATCATTGAACATAACCGTTTAGATATTGTTTCTCTTGCAAAATTCCTAATGAAAATTCATGAAAAATCTTAAGAAATACATACTAACAGTTAAATAGGACTATAAAAAAACCAACTGTTTTTATTATTTAGTTTATTTCAATCTATTAAAGCATTATATTCTTTAATCTTTAATTTCTACATAATCACATATCATTTGAATATTTGCATCCATAAATTTTTCTAATTTCAAATTAGGCTGAAATCCACCCCATAAAGTAATGAATCCAGAAACAGTTGTAAAAATTTGAATGGCAATATCTTCTGTATCAATTTCTCTTCTTATTTCATTATTCTTTTTAAAATCATCCACTATTTCCTTATAAAAATTAAGCATATCCATATTAAATTCATGAAAATAATGTCTAAAATCGGGGTAATGATGATAAATACCTAATAAAAACAAAGTATATTCAGTATGATTTATCATTTCATTATTTAATAACCTAATTGAACAATTCGTTTCTTCAAAGTCTTTGCCTAAATAATGATAAAATAGAAGTTTTAACTTTTTAGGAAGTGAACCTTTATAGTTTCTTATATTTTCCTTGAATTTTTTAATTTCATTTCTAATATATATATCAATAATATAATCTAAAATATCATTTTTGTCTTTAAAATGATAATAAACAGCTCCAACGCTTACATTAGCTTCATCTTGAATCTGTTTAATGGTCATATTATCAAAACCATATTCAATTGATAATTTAAATGCAACTTCTCCAATTTTATTTTTATTATTAATATTCATAAAAAATCCTCCATTAAAAAATAAGCTAATATTCATTTTTATTACATATATTTTTTAATATCTTATATTATATATAACAATAGCAATATCGAATGCTCATACAAGCTTAGAATAATTTAATAGATAATGAATACTTGCTATGCAATTAGATAAGATTTTATTCAAATCATTAATTAAAAAGTACTTACAAAAATAAATAAAAAAAGATGATAAAAAAATTTAAAGACTTTTTTATTTTTTAAAAAAAGTTAAATTAAATATCATTAAATTAAAAATTAGGAATATTAATATTATTTAAAAAAAGAATATGAAAAAAAGAATATTTATTTATCAATTAATAAATATAATTTTTAAAAATAAAAATAATTATAGAATCATTTAGGAATTTTCTTAATATTTTTGTTTAAAACAAAAGTATAATCCTCATAATCATTAATATTTATTAATTCTAAATTATTTTCTTCTTTTACAGCATAAAAACAAAAGCCATCATCTAAAATTTTTTTTAGAATAGGATTTAAATTATCATTTTCACCAAAAAGATACTTTGAAAGTTGAAATTTATTAGCAATAAATGGCATTCCAAGACCTTTAGCTGTTTCAAGCATACCAATTTCTCTTCTTCTTAGAATAGAAATAGTTTTTTCATGATTTTCAGAATTTAAAAAAATATCAATAATATCATTATAAGTTTTAGTATTAACAGTAGGTTGATCACCAGCAACACATAGTACATTATCATTATTACAATTATTCAAACCATTCAGTAAAGAAGAAGAAAGACCTATATTAATACTTTTATTTTTAACAATTTTAATTCTATCATCAGAAATATTCGAAATTTGATTTTTAATTTCATCTGCAAAGTGACCAAGTACAACTATACATTCATCAACATTTGCAGATAAAACATTATTTATGGTAGTTTCAATAATAGTGTTTCTACTATCTTCTCTTGGAAAAGGAAGTAATAATTTATTTTTTAGTGAAATTCCATTTAGAATTTGACTTTTCTCCATACGAGAATTACGGCCTGCAGCAGCTAAAACACATGAAACTGACATAAATACCCTAAAACGCCATATTTTTTAAAATATTATACTTTTTAAAATCAAAGATTATAAAAATATTAATATTCCGAAGGTTTAAATTTAACCATTCTAGCATAAATAACCATATTTGGGCCTTTGCCTACAGTCCACATAACAATTTTAACTGGATAATCTCCACTATTAGTGACTTTAATACCAGAACCAGGATTTACACCAAAATTAACTGCATAAACATCCCCATTCATACCTTTAGGAAGAGAAAACCCCATAGCATAAGACGAAGATCTTAAAGCTCGAGCAGGAGGGCAGACCCCATGAGAAGCATATCCTCCAGGAGCTTCAGGATCACTAACCATTGCAAAACCAATGATTTCAGTTCCAGAAGAAGTTGAATTAGGAGGAATAATAGTATTGTTCCAAGCTCTTACAAATTGTTGAGCATTGAATGCCCTTTTAGCATCATTATACTGAGGATGAGATCCTAAATAAGAATAAGAAGTAGTAGCAATTTCTTCATTATAATTTACCATATAAACCATAATTGGAGAACCAGAAGGATATTTATAAGTATAATTAAAAACTTCTTCACCAAAAAAAGATTTAATCTCATCAGGTTTAATTAGAGACCGATTATCTGAAAAATTTCCAATTCCATAATTTAAAGTAACAGAATCATTAACTTTAGCTTTTTTAAACCATTTAGCTACAAAATCACCAGAAAGATAAAGATTCGGAATAGTATCATTATTAATATCCTCTTTAGCAACATGTTTAATAATTTTATTATCTTCGACAATGTTTACTCCGTTTTCAACTTTTACAGCTAATGTATACGGAACTTTATAGCCCCATAAGAAATTATCAGGAGCTTTTACAAGTAATTTATTATTTTCTTCAACGAGGATTCCAGGACCTGAAAAACCTTCGGCAATTCCAGTTTTAGAAATACCTCCAGCACTAAATTCTGAAATAGGTAATGGAACAACACCCGTAGAGATTGCAGAAATAATACCATAAATATCCAAAGTTAATAATTTATCTAATAAATAGTTTAAATTACTTGCCAATGGATATTTATTTATATTAAAATCATTAATAACATCTTCACCAGGGAAAATTGTTTTTCCAAAATCATATTTAGCTACTTTACTCACATCAACAGAAGATTGGCCTTGACCAAAAAAAGAAAATGGTAAAAATAGCAATATAATAATCAATAATCCAATTATTACCTTAAAAGACCATTTATTTTGAACTTTCAAAAATATCATACACCCAAATATTATTTTTAATTTTTTATATTATATTTTATTTTTTTAATACTATATATTTTTTTTTAAAATTGAAAAAATTAACTTTCAATAAATTTATTATAAATTAACTATTATATTTAATTTTAAAATCTATATTTTTATTAAATTTTTCATATCAAACTATTAATATTATTATAATTTATAAATTTTTTTATAAAAAATCATTAAATTAATATTTATTATAATTTTTAAATAAAATTTTTTTTATAAAAATTATATTATATTTATTAATAATTTTTTTATAAAAAATTCATAAATTAATATTTATTATAATTTTTAAATAAAATTTTTTTTATAAAAATTATATTATATTATTTATTATAACTTTTTAAATAAAATTTTTTTTATAAAAATTTATTAAATTTACGGATTTTATTTTAATAATCTTATTAAATTTAAATCAATTTCTATTATTTTTAAAGATATTAAATATATATTATATATATCACTTATCATAATTATTAATACTTAACTTATTTAAAATATTCTTGGAAAATTTTAGCCCACCTTCACCAATAATTAAAATTAAATCATTTAAATCAGCTACAGAAATAGCCATTTCTATAGCTTCTTTTACTTGATTAAAATTGGCACCTAATGTTCCAACCTTAGTACCATGCTTACTTGATGAAATATTTAATACTTTAGATTTGTCATTTTCAATAAATTTAGAAAAATCATAAGCAGTATGCGAAGCAGGAATAACAATATCTGCATTAGAAAGTAATTTAGCTATTTCTAAATCTCCTTCTTCACCGCTTTCTGAAGAAATGGTATTAACTATAATTAGTTTAGACTTAGAGTTAGAATTATTTATCCATGTATTTAAAGTTTGAATAATAGATTCAACACCTGCAGGATTATGTGCATAATCTAAAATTATTTTAGGACTATCATTTATTATTTGTAATCTTCCATCAACACCTTTAAATGAATTAATACCTTTAGCAATATTTTCTATACTAATTCCAGAAACCCAAGCCCCAGAAGCAGCAGCTAATGAATTATAAACATTAGCTATAGATCCATGTTCTAATCTAATTTTAGCATGATTTTCATAAATATTTAAATCAAAATCAACAGAATTTGATGGATTGAAAACAATATTAGAAGCACTAATATCAAGTTTCGGATTTTTAAAACCACATTCACAAAAATACTTACCTAAATGACCTAAATAATGGATATGATAACTTAAATCTTTCCCACATATTGGACAATTTCTATTTTCTTTAAAACCTTGATAAATATTAAAATATTTAATAAACTTAAAATCATCAGATATTCCAAAAAATAACAAATCCTCAGCATCTTTTGATTTGGCAAAAAAACTAACAATAGGATCGTCTGCACAAAGGATTAAATTATCAGCAACATCAACAATTTCTTTTTTACAAGAGACATACTCTTCAAAATTTTTACAATTAGATAAATGATCATGAGATATATTAGTTATAATTCCTGTATCTACTTCAGCTTTTTTAGAAATACTTTCAATTTCACCAATATTACCAAAAGTACCAATTTCAATAACAGCTAAATCTCCAAAAAGTTTAGATTGAAGAGACGGAATAAATTCTGTATTTCCCTGCATTTTTAAAAAATGTTCAGGAATTTTTAAACCAGAAAAACGAAAAATATTTTTTAGAATTTCAGTTGTAGTAGTTTTACCATTGGTACCAGTAATACCAATAACTGCTTTATTAGATTTAAAAAATTTATAAATATCATTAACACCAAAAATTGGAACATTTTCTTGAAAATTAGCTTCTTTTAATTTAGATTTTAATTTATCATTTTTCATTAAACTTGGAGCTAAAAAGAATGAACTTGCTGAGTATAACAAATTTTCATCATGATTATTTCCTAAATCTAATTTTATTCCTTCATTTTGAAAAATATCTCTAAGGGATGTGTCTTTTTTAGAATCAGAAACAGTTACATCGAGATTACTACTAGCTAAAACTCTAGCTATTAAACTTCCAACTGTCCCACAGCCACCAATAACAACAATTTTTCCAGAAATAGCATTAAAAAAATCGATAGCATCTTTAATATCTTTTTTCACAGAATCATATGCATTAACTACACCTGGACCAATATGGATAATAGTATCTCCATTATTTGCTAAATTTAAAGCTAAAAATACTGATTCATAAACCGCACTAGTAATATATGTTTCAGGAATAAAATTTTCAGTTCCATTTTCTGTTACAGTAGAATGAAGATTATTTTCATTAATAGGAGTTCCATTTTCTGTTACAGTAGAATGAAGATTATTTTCATTAATATGAGTTCCATTTTCATCATGAGAATTAAAAACCCCTTTTAAAACGTCACTGGTAGCATCAAAATCATTAACATGAGTAGTTTCATTTTTTGAAGAAACTATTAATACATCAGCAATTTTTCCAAGAATTTCCCCAATTTTAATTTTATCTCTTGAAGTGAGAGTGTCTGGATTATCTAAACTTAATATAAGTCGTCCAGAAATATTAAATCCATCAAAGAATTTTTCCATACTTTCAGGATTGTGAGCAGCATCCATAAAAACATTTACATTATTGACCTTATCAATTTTCTCAAATCTACCTTTAACACCATTAAAATTACTAACTCTACTAATAGCTTCATCTAAATCAATACCCATAATCAATGAACTTAAAATAGTAACCAATGCATTTTCAACATTAACCAATCCAGGTAATTTAATACTAATTTTTCTTTCAAATGGATGAAAATTTTTTCTAAAATAATTTCCGCAACTACAATTAGTAGAACCACAATTTTTGCAAATCAAAGTAGGAAATTCATTAGATTTAATAACAAAGCTTGAACCATCTAATCCATTAAGATTAATATCCGTAGCTATTATATCATAATTAACTTTATCATTATAATATTTTTTACCTTCAAAAACAGTAATATTAGGATTTTTAAGACCATAAATAATACTATCATGAGTAAAGGTGTCTAATCTAGTGCTAATAATTGGATCATCACCATTTACAAGAGCTAAGCCATTATTTTTTAGTAATTTTTCAATAGCTATGTTTCTTTCAATATATTCATCGTAACTATTGAATTCATCCATATGATCTGGTGTAAGGTTAGTTATAACACACATATCAAGTTCGAGACCTTGAGCCATACGAATCGTTCCATGGGGAAGTTCAAAAACAGCTAATTCCTTATCTTTACACTGAGAATTAACAATCATTTCAACCAAACCTTCAATAACAAGAGAATTTTGAAGTGAAGAAAAAGATAATGTATTATATTTTTCCTTTAAGCAGAAGTTAATCATATTAGTAGTTGTGGTTTTCCCATCAGTTCCAGCAATCCCAATCATAGGAATAGCAATAAGAGTATTGAGTATATCTCCAACATCAGCATTATTAATAATATCAAACTTCCCTTCATCAGCTAATTCATATATTTTTTTAATAAAATCAACTGTTTTAGGAATATTTGGAGATATATAAATATAATCAATAGAATTTAAAAGATTATAATCATGTTCTCCTAAATCAAAGGAAATTCCCCTAGTTTTTAGAATTTCTATTTGATTTTGAGCTTTTTTTGGAAGTTTATTCAATGAATTTGAATCAGTAACAATAACCGTATTATTTAAATAATTAAAAAGATTAGCTACAGGTCTTCCAGCATTTCCTGCCCCAACAATGAGAATTTTTTTTCCAGAAATCACAATATTCTCCAATCTACGAATCAAGTTTAAAATAACTAATATTATAATAAATAATTTTAATTTAAATAATATAAATAATTATTTAGAATTAATTATTTATAAATTTAGTGTCTAAAGAAAAAATATTATTTAAAATTAAGACTAATTTCTTAAAACTTTCTTTAAAAGTATTATATAAAAAACATTATATAATTAAATAAAAAATTCAAATAAAAATAATAAAAAAACTTTCAATTCAAAAATTATGTAATATTATAAATTATTAATAAAATTTTTTATATAAAAAAGCATATATAAACATAATAATAATTATATATTTTTAATCTTATTTATTCTTTTTGATTTGATACTATAATATAATTAAAATAATATAAATTATAAAAAAATTTTAACTATATATAAATATAAAACTACAATTAAAATATCACTAAAAATGATAGAATAAACCCATTATAATTTTAAGTTAATAGTCTATAATCAATAATAAATTAATTTAAAAAAAAATAATACAATATTGAAATTTCTCTTAAAAAAAATTAACTACAAATATCACTCAAAAGATTTAATCTTTTTTGAATTTCAATTATAGTATCTTGACCATTTCCACCAATAAATATGGCATCTTCATGAGAATATTCTGCTACAAGAGCAATAATCTCATCTAAATTATTAGCTATTTCAATTCTGCCTTCGTATCCTATTGACTTCAATCTGTAAAGAGCATGATCTAGAGTATCATCTAAACCAGGAAAAAGTACAATTATTTCTGGATTTGATTTAGCTACACAATTTAAAATATCAAAACGATAATCTTCATTAAATCTTGGAGTGCCTATAAAACATGCATAAAAATATTGTTCATCTAAAATAGACTTAACTGCATGAGAATTATCAGTTTTACCAATAAATATCTTTGAATCATTTAATTTATATACTTTTAACCTACCTTCAACAGCTTCAAAATTTTTTAAAGTATCTTTGATAATTTTTGTATCAATATTAATATATTTAGCTATAGAACTAGCTAAACCTGCATTAAGTCTATTGAACTTTCCAAATACATTTAAATCATTGAAATATTCACCATAGTCAAAAATTTTAGTTTCATAGTTATTTTCATGAAAATCAAATGAATTAGAAACATCTGACAAATTAGAAACATCTGACGAACTAGAACTCTCAGAGATGTTGGAAACCTCAGAGATTTTTGAAATATTAATAAAATCATTAAAAAAAGAGGTATTTTTATCTAAAAACATTGCTTTTTTCTGTGAAAATTCAACAACAGAATTTTTATAATTATCAATAGAGCCATGAACATCTATATGATCATTAGCAATATTAGTTAAACCGACTAAATCAAAGTTAAAACAATAATCACAAAATTTTAATGTCATATCACAAACTTCAATTAATAATATATCATAGTCTTCTTTTTGGCTTTTGAGAATAATATCACAGTAGCCATCAAAGCCCCCACCAGCATTACCACCAACTAAAACTTTTTTACCAGAATTTTCAAAAATCTCTTTAAGCATTAAAATAGTTGTGGTTTTTCCATTTGTACCAGTTATTCCAATGGTGAAAGTATTCTTATGTTTTGTTAAAATATCACTAATAAATTTACCAGATTTAATAATATCTTTAGCTATTTTAGTGTTAAACATACTGGGACTTAACATTACAAAATCACAACAAAAAATCTTCTTTTTATCATTATATCCAATATCAATAGTTAAACTATCAGTAGAAATTGTAATTGCATCATTATTAGTAAAAAAATTCGCTTTTGAGAGAGGAATCTCAAGGTCACCTAAATCAATTTCACTATTTAAATCAGTTGCATAAACCTCAAATCCATTAGATATAAGAGATTTTGTAGCTTTTTTTCCTTCAACTCCTAAACCAACAACAGCTGCTTTCATATTATTCCATTAAATTTTATTTATTATAGATAATTAAATATTTTATAATTAATTGAATAAGTATTGTAAATTATTACTATGTAATCACTAATTATTTATATAATTTATATTATTAACTTAAATAATTATTATAGTTATGTTGTATAAATAAATATTAAATTTTACTATTACTTAAAATAGTTAAAATAATATAATTAAATAAAAAAATGTTTAAAAATATAGAAATAGAAATTAATTAAATATATAAAATTATATAAAATTATATAAAAATATAATAAAATATTAATAAAGTTATAATAAAATTATAATAAAATTTAAAATAAAATTTAAAATAAAAAAATATTTACACATATAATTATATAAATTTTATAGTAATTATCATTTATTCAATAGTAATTAGAGTTATAACAAACATATTAATTTTAAAAAAAAATTAATAAATATAATTAATTATATTCAAAATTTAGAAAAAAATTCATAAAGAAAAGAGGGAATACATGTTTGAAGAAGAAATGGATAATAAAATTTATAATCTTTTAATATTCCATGGAAATGATCCAAACCAAGAATATCCTAAGTTTGTAGAGAAATTATATTCAAAAACTGAATTTTTATGGAAAGAATCCGCTGCTGGAAACTATTCAAAAATGTCTGAAAACTTTTTAAATAATCTGGACATAGTTATAATATTATCTGGACTATATGACAATAATAAAAAGGATATTGATAATATTGTTAAAGCTTCTATGGAATTTAAAATTCCTATACTTTTAGTAAGACCATTTGGTCTTGAAGAAGTTCCAGAAAATTTAGAATCAATAGCTACTGCACTTGTAGGATGGAATGCAAATTGTATAATTGATACAATAAAAGGTTCTTTAGGTCTTGATTCTGATGAACACTGCGACATTTAATGATATTAATTACTATTAATAATAATATTAATATTATTACAAAAATTCATTAATTTATTTATTAGCTAATTAAAATTAATTATTATTAATTTCAATCAAATCATATTTCAAAATCAAGAACTTTTTCTTTCTTAAATCAATTTCAATCAAGAACTATCTCAAAATCTAGAGATTTACCTTCCTTTAAATCATTTATTATATCTTCATTTAAATCCTGAGAGGATTTATTTGAGTTTATCATAAGTGTACGTGAACAAATATAGTTACTTTTTCTACATACAATATCACTAGGATGATTTAAACTAAGATTACTATGACCATATCCAATTATTTCATCTTTTCCATTTTCAGTAGATATTTTAACTTTTATCATAGTATTTTCATTTTTAATTTTTTCTTTAAAATGTAGTGGAATATCCTTCAGAGTCTTATTCATATCCACACCAATAATACAATCTCCAGACAATGTAAGATTTTTATCTTTAGTGATTTCAAAAGTAGATTTATGTTTAGAAAGAACATTTGGATGACCCTTTGCCTTTATTTTGAATTTCATTTTACATTTCCAATAAAAATTTTTAATTATTTTTTTAATAATAAATTTAATAATAATTTATATTATATTTATATTATAATATTTATTATGATTTTTGTTAAAAATAATTTTTAATATTATATAAAATTTTTATTTAATTAACAATTTATAAAAAAAACTTATTCAATAAAAAAAAATTTATAAAAAAACCTTTTCAACAATAAAAAATAATTATTAAAATTATAAAAAAAATAATAAAAAAAAATTTATAAAAAAAATAATTATTAAAATTATAAAAAAAATAATAAAAAAAAATTTATAAAAAAATAATTATTAAAATTATAAAAAAAATAAAAAAAAAATTTATAAAAAAACTAATCAATAATTTATAAAAATATACAAAAAAATTTTATAATTCAAATATAAAATGAAGTATAATTTAAATATTAAAGAGTATACAAGGTTAAATAATGAAAGGAACATATTGTTTAATAATTAATAACAAAACAGAAACCACTATTAAAGTAGGCGCTATAGGCCTAATTAACTTTAAAAAAGGTTTTTATATTTATATTGGTTCAGCAATGAATTCATTAGTTCCTAGAATAAATAGACATTTGTCTGATGAAAAAAAGATTCATTGGCATGTTGATTATCTTTTAAGAAATAAAAATACATTTATCAAAGAAATCTTATTTAATATTGGAGAAAAAGAGATAGAATGTAAATTAGCTCAATCAATTTCCAAAAAAGGGAAAGAAATTGATAAATTCGGTAGTTCTGATTGTAATTGTAATTCTCATTTAATATATTTTAATAAAGAAATAGATTGTATTAAAAATGTTAAAAATGCTTATAGTGAATTGAATATCAATTATCATGATTTAAATTATTTTAAAAATATAAAAAATAAATGAATATAAAAAATAAATGAATATTATAAATAAATATTATTAATAAATAAAAAATTTTTATTAAATAATAATAAATTTTAATTAATAATAATAAATTTTTTAAAAAAAATAGATAAAAAAAAATTTAAGAATAAATAAATTTTTTAAAGAAATCTTCAAATTCTTCGTCTTCTAAAGGATTTAAAGAAGATTTGAATTGATTGTTCCAAATGGACTTAGCTAAGATTTTATAATCAAAAGATTCCTTAGATTCAGGAAATCTTTCTACAACAGTTTTAGCTTCAATTTCAGAAGATTGTATTAGCTGACTTCTTTTAATAATACCAATTATTTTAGAACCAATTCTTTCTGCAAATGTATCAACAATTTTTTCTTCATTTTCAATTCCTTTACAGTTACAAATGATTCCAGCTAAATTACCTTTTAGTTTTTTTATCCCTTTAGATATGTTATTAGCAGCATAAAGAGACATATACTCTCCAGAGCTAACAATATAAACTTCATCAGCATAATTTTCTTTTAGAGGAACAGCGAAACCTCCGCAAACAACATCTCCGAGAACATCATAAATAATAACATCAAAATCATTATCCTCAAAAGTACCCAGTTTATCTAGAAGTTTCATTGCCACTATTACCCCACGACCAGCACAACCAACCCCCGGTTCTGGACCACCACTTTCTGAACAAAGAACTCCACCATATCCATGAAAAACAATATCTTCAATTTCAGGATTTTTATTTTTTTTAATAGTATTGAGAATAGTTGGAAGTCGTTTCCCAAAAAGAGTTCTTGTAGTATCAGCTTTTGGATCACATCCAATTACCATAACTTTTTTACCTTCATTAACAAATGAAGCAGCAATATTAGCTACAGTTGTAGATTTTCCAATTCCTCCTTTGCCATAAATAGCTATCTTTTTTGTTTTCAAAATAATTCACCATAAACTAAATATGAAAATTTTATAATATTAATTACAATTAACTCTTTAAATACTTAAATAATAAATAATTGATAAATAATTACAAATATTTTTTAAAATTAAACTATTATTTTTTTTAAAATTAAACTATTATTTTATTTAATAATAAAATTAATATATTTAAATGATTTTAAATAATTTAATATATAATATCATTATTTTATTTAATAAGTATTTATATTTGTTTATAATGAAAAAAGTTTAAATATTAAAACAAAAGAATATATTGAAGATTATTACGAATAAGTTAATAATTCTTGCTATAATCCTATCTATATTAACCATTTCAATAGCTGTAGTAAATCCAGAACCAATACATAACTTCACGAAAAACATGAAAACAACAATTCAAGGTGAGCGAAACAAAGAAGATATAGTTAATATTTCAAGTAGCCAAGAAAAGATTAAAACATATAATGAAAATGGAATACTATTCAAATATCCTAGCAATTGGAGTCCTGACTCCTAAATAAGTTGTTTAGTTTATACCAAAAAGAATTTTTATGTAGATGGGATGATGGAGTAATAATATATACAGAAAATAACCCAATTGAATAAGAGCTAAAAATCCATCAAGGCTCTAAATACAAAAACCAAAAAAATATTAATGTTGACAATAATAAAGCTTACTCATTAACAGCTACAAAAGGGGATTATTGGCATTACCTAGTTTTAGTAGAAAAAAACAAAACTCAAACTTATATCATTATATTTTACTGTGATCAAGACCTTAAAAAACAAATAAAATCTTATTTGATGATATTTTAAAAACAATGCAATTTAATTAAAAATTAAAATTAATATAACTAATCATTTTAAAAATTTAATTTAAATTTTTTATTTTAATAAAAAAACAAATATTTAATAAAATTTTTTAATTTTAATATAAATGCAAATATTTAATAAAACTTTTTAATTTTAATATAAATGCAAATATATAATAAAACTTTTTAATTTTAATAAAAAAGCAAATATTTAATAAAACTTTTTAATTTTAATAAAAAAGCAAATATTTAATAAAACTTTTTAATTTTAATATAAATGTAAATATTTAATAAAACTTTTTAATTTAAAAAAATATCTATTAAAATTTAAGTAAAAAATCATAAAATGTTACGTTCATAAGTTAAAATCTTTTCAATAGATATACTCGGATTATAAACATCTTCTAAATCATAATATCTCCCATTAGCTAAAAATGCCAATTCCATGTTGATATTACGACCATGTTTATGTTTTTTTTCAAAATCAATAACAATAGTATAAATATTATTTTCAGCTAAAAGTTCCCCAATAGCTAAAACATCTTTAATAGGATTTCCAGTAGTATTTTTAAGATAGCTATTTTTTAAACCAACATTAGGCATTCCATCAGAAAGAAGAATTAACATTGGAATGAATTCTCCCTTTTTTTTCTCAGATTTTAGTATTTCAAGTGCTTTTTCTAATCCTGCAGCCATAGGTGTTGTTCCACCTACAGTAATTTTTTCAAGTTTATCTAAAAAAGAACTAGGTCGTTTAGTATTAGGAATAATAATCTCAGAATTTTGACCTTTAAATCCAATAACAGCTAATTTATCTCTATTTCGATTGATATTTTTAATTATTCTATCTAAAATTCCTCGGATTTTATTTACTTTCTTTTCACTAATCATAGATCCACTCATATCTACAACAATCACTACACTTGCTTTAGCTTTATGTTTTCGAACTTTTTCACGAATATCTTCTTTTTTTATGTTTATTTTTAAATCATCAGAATAATTTGGAATGTTTTTAGCATTTAAATCTGAAATAGACTCATTTTTAGAATTATACTTAATATTTAATTCTTTCTTCTCAATACGCATTGAAGCAGCTCTAAGAGTGGCATCAACAGCTATATCAGAAGAATTGACATTGGGAGAATATTTACTTTTTACATACTTTCCTTTTTCACTTTTAGAATCAACTCTGCTCCCATATGATTTTTCTTTTTCACGACCTTCCATTACTAATATTTTGCGAATATCTTTTTCAAGTGATTCAATATCAAACTCATTTATATCCTTTTCAGATTTATTTTGATTATAGTCTATTTGATTTTCATTATCTGTATGATTTGAATCATTTACATCAGCTTGAAAATAATTATCATCAATATTCTCATTATCCTCAGTATTTTCCATGTTATTATCTAAATTATCATCATTAGATTCATTATTAACAAAATTTTCATCATCATTTGTTTCATTGTCTATATCTGAATTATTCTCATTAAAATCATTATTCCCATAATCTTCATTTTCATTATCTTCATTTTGACTATTATCTTGATTATTATTATAATTCATATCATCATCAGTATTAGAATCATCTCCATCAGAAGAATTATCATCTAAATGTTGATTATCATCACTTGAGTCTTCTTGAGAGTCATTAGGTTGATTATTATTTTCATCAGAATCTTCTTGTTTTTCCTTATCAATATCATTTTGAGCTTTCTGTATTTGATTCTGAATTTGTTCATTATTCAATTGGTTTATTTCACCTAAAACAAGCAATATAGCTTCTTCAACATGACCTAATTCTACTTTCCACTGACCATCAAAAGCAGCTATAGTTTTAGCAGTTTTTAAAATAGCAATATCATTTCTATGGCCTTCACTACCAAGATTTCTTGTAATTCTAGCAATTATTTCAATATAATCATCACTAATTCTTACATTTGGAAATATTTCTCTAGCATCAGTTATCTTTTTTTGAAGTTCTTTTTCTTCATCTTGGAATTTTGTGATAAAAGAAATAGGATCTCTTTCAAAAGATTCTCTTCTTTTCATAATAAGAATTCTATCACTAATATCAGCGATACCCTCAGAACCTATTTCAAGACCAATTCTATCAGATAACTGCCCTCTTAGCTCACCTTCTTCAGGATTCATTGTTCCAACTAAAATAAATTTAGAAGGATGTGATATTGAAATACCTTCCCTTTCAATTGTATTTACCCCAAATGCAGCGGCATCCAACAAAATATCTACTAAATTATCATCAAGTAAGTTAATTTCATCAATATAAAGAATATTAGAATTTGCTTGAGCAAGTAAACCTGGTTCAAGAGCTTTAATTCCTTCATTAATAGCTTTTTCAATATCAAGAGACCCTAAAACACGATCTTCAGTAGCACCAAGTGGTAATTCAACGACTTTCATTGGTTTTTTACATAGAATAACTTCATCTTCAGAGGACTTGTCATTAATTTTATAGAGCTCAAATTCCAAATAGTTATTTTCATCTGAGTTAAAAGCACAACCTTCAACAACTTCAATTTGAGGAAGAAGATTAGCTAAAGCCCTGACTGCTGTTGTTTTTCCAGTACCACGATCTCCTTTTATCAAAACACCACCAATTGAAGGATTTATAGCATTTAAAATTAGTGCTTTTTTTATCTTTTCTTGACCCACAATAGCTGTAAATGGGAAAATATTCTTTTTCATGGTTTCACTCGATATTAATCTAAGAAAATATTTAATTTTTAAATAAGAATAAAAATTTTTAGTATAAACTAATTTTTGCATGATTAATTAATATTAATACACAAACTAACTACTAGATTTATATATTGTATGCAATATTTATTATCTCAATATATTGATTTATGATTAACATATTATATTTCAATGAAATATTATTGTATAAATATTTATTTTTATTATTGATTTATGATTAACATATTATATTTCAATGAAATATTATTGTATAAATATTTATTTTTGTTATTGATTTATGATTAACATAATATATTTCAAAGAAATATTATTGTATAAATATTTATTTTTATGATAATTATATTTTTTTATGTTATAATAAATCATATATATAATAAAAAATAAATTATTATAATATAAATAATGAGGTGATTAAATGTGTACTGTTGGAGGACCAATGGCAGATGTTAAAATGAAAAATCTCAAAACAAAAAGATACCGATGTTTAGATTGTGGTAATGAGTTTAAAGGATTAGGTAAAAAAGTAATTTGTCCTTCTTGCCAAAGTGATAATGTTGAAATTGTAGAATAAATCAATAATTTTAATTTTTAATTTTTTTACTTTATTCTTAATATCATTTAGAAAATATTTTATAAATTATATTATTTTATTCATAAATTGTGTAATATTATTGTAAATTATATAATTTTTAATTATAAGTTCTATAACTTTATTATTAATAATATAAAATATAATTTTTAATTATAAGTTCTATAACTTTATTATTAATAATATAAAATATAA
>Ga0082212_10003872_pt1 | contig 21032 bp, 15 predicted proteins | sample TergutNt197P3_FD_71548 | JGI IMG/M metagenome (GOLD analysis project Ga0082212, IMG submission 71548) | Neocapritermes taracua P3 segment gut microbial communities from Petit-Saut dam, French Guiana - Nt197 P3 | ecosystem: Host-associated > Arthropoda: Insects > Digestive system > Gut ... | reverse complement strand
CCAACTGTGGCGTTTATTTCCCGTCCTCGGCCGGCCGCGGCTTTCATCAATATATATACCAGCCAGGCCACGCCCAGGCTGTCGGATATGCGCCAGGACAGACCTATCAGGACCACAGCCAGAACGGCCGGGAAGGACTCGGTCGGGTCGCTGAAATCCAGTCGTGTCAGGGGCGAGAGCATGTACCAGCCCACCACCACCAGGGCCGGGGCCACGGCCGGGAAAGGAATGGCCAAAAATAGCGGGGCGCAGAATAGGGCCAGAGTGAAACAGGCGGCCACGGTCAGGGCGGTCAGGCCGGTTCTTCCTCCCAGAGCCACCCCGGTGCCGCTTTCCCCATAGGTCGTGTTGGGGGAAATGCCCAAGAGACCGCTTAAGATGACGGCCACGGAATCGGCCACAAAAGCCCGGCCCAATTTGAACCGGTAACGGGCTTCGGCCTCCGGGCCCATAATGCTGAAGAGACCCAGGAAACCGCCTAAGCTATCAAAAATAGCCAAAAAAAGGAAAATGAACACTGTGGAAATGAAGGCTTGGTCTGTCAGGCGGGAAAAATCAGGGTTAAGCCAGAGGGCGGCCGGACTGGGCGGGAGACTCAGGCCCAGGCCTTCAGCCGGCAGGATAGTGATCCCCAGGGGCCAACCGATGAAAGTGGTCAGGATGATGCCGGCCAATACGGCATAGCGGAATTTCAAGGCCAGGAGGCCGGCTGTCAGAAATAGGCCGATGAAAAATAACTGGACATTTCGATCCCTCAGTTGCCCCAAAGCCGGCAGGCCGTTATTGAAAACGACGGCTCCACTGTCAATGAGGCCGAGGCCGGCTATGAGCAGTCCCACCCCGCCACAGACGGCGTATTGCAGTGACGGAGGTATTTCCCGCAGTATTTTTTCCCTGAGCGGGGAAAGGGACAGCAAAAAAAACAGGCCCCCGGCCGTCAGGGCCGCGGCTACGGCCTGGGGCCAGGACAGGCCCAGGCCCAAAATGGCCACGAAGGCGAAGATGGCGTTTATGCCCATGCCCGGGGCCACGGCGAAGGGCAGATTGGCGATGAAGGCCATGGAAAGCGAGCCGAAAATGGCTGCCAGGGCGGTGGCCGTGAACAAGGCTTCGGCCGGAGCTCCGGCCTGGGCCAGAATGGCCGGGTTGGCCGCCAGGACATAGGCCATGGCGCAGAAAGTGGTCAGGCCGGCGCTGATCTCAACCAGGGGCCGGCTCTGGTGTTCCCGGAGCTTGAACATATTTTTCTCCTTATCTGAATTAAAAAAAGACCCTCCCGCGGCCGTTTCCGGCCAGGAGGGTCTTTGCCTTCAACCACGCCTGCTAAAGCTCGGGCGGTTTTATACGCGCCGTTATACGCGCCGCTCCGAATGTTCATCCGGTCTTCTGGCTTTCGGATCAGCCGAAACGCCGCAGCCTTCCCGGGATTTCACCCAGTGGCGGGGCCAGATAGGGCCCCTTAAAGCGACGCTCGTCCCCGATTACAGCGGCGGGTCCGCCACGGATTCGCACCGTGTTCCGAGAGAATGAACTCGGTTCATATTAGCCTAATCCGGGGCGGCTGGCAAGCTTTTTGCCCGTGATCCGGGCCCCGGAGGACGGATCATTGTGCAAAAAAGGCCTCCATGATATATTGGGTGGCCGGAAGTGCCGCTTTGTATCAAGCCCTGAATCTTGAGCAATTCGAGGTCAAAATGCGTAGTTACAACATGACCAGGGAGGACGCCCGGGCCCCTCACCGTAGTCTTTTGAAAGCCCTGGGCCTCACCGACGAGGAAATGCGCCGCCCCTTCATAGGTGTGGCCAGTGCCTGGAACGAAATAATTCCCGGCCATTGGCATTTGGACAAACTGGCCGAAGCCGTCTGCGCCGGGGTCCGCGCGGCCGGAGGAACCCCTTTTCGTTTCGGTAGCATTGGGGTGTGTGATGGCTTGGCCATGAACCACCTGGGTATGAAATACTCGCTGATGAGCCGGGAAATAATAGCCGATTCCCTCGAGATCATGGCTACGGCCCATCCCTTTGACGGCCTGGTGCTGATCCCCAACTGTGACAAGATCACCCCCGGCCTGGTCATGGGCGCCCTGCGCTTGAATATCCCGACAGTGGTCGTATCCGGCGGGCCCATGTTGCCAGGACGCTATAAGGGGCGGGACGTCGATCTGATCAGTGTTTTTGAGGCCGTCGGAGCCCGGGCCGCCGGTCGGATAACGGTTGAGGAACTGGAAAATCTGGAGGCCAGGGCCTGCCCTGGCCCGGGCTCCTGTGCCGGTATGTTCACGGCCAACAGCATGAACTGCCTCTGCGAGGCCCTGGGCCTGGCGCTCCCAGGCAACGGCACCATCCCGGCCGTGTCCGCCGGCCGCCTGCGCTTGGGCAAGCACAGCGGTGAAGCGGTGATGAAACTGGCGGCCCAGAACCTAAAACCACGCGACCTGGCCACCGAGGCCGCCTTTAGAAATGCCCTGGCCGTGGACCTGGCCCTGGGCTGTTCCACCAACACCGCCCTTCATTTGCCGGCCCTGATCCATGAAGCTGGCCTGTTCTTTGAACTCAGTTCAATCAATGATTTAAGCCGCCGGGTGCCCCACCTGGTGAGCCTGTCCCCGGGTGGTCGCCACCATCTGGTGGATCTTGACGAGGCCGGCGGGGTTATGGCCGTGATGAAAGAACTGGCTTCGTTCGGTCTGGTTGATTCCGAGGTCCGCACTGTAACCGGCCGACCCCTGGCCGACAGCCTGATGATGGCCCTCGGCGCTGATGGCACGGTCATTCGGCCTCTGACCGACCCTTATCACCAGGAAGGAGGTCTGGCCGTCCTCTACGGCGACTTGGCTCCCGATGGCGCGGTGGTCAAGCAGTCGGCCGTGGCTGAGAATATGCTACGGCACGAGGGCCCGGCGAGGGTCTTTGACAGTGAGGAAGAGGCCACTAGAGCCATTTTGGGCGGCCGCCTGAAACCAGGTGATGTGGTTGTGGTCCGCTATGAAGGCCCTAGGGGGGGACCCGGCATGAGAGAAATGTTGACCCCTACGGCGGCCATAATGGGTTTAGGCCTGGGCGGGGAGGTGGCCATGGTCACCGACGGGCGTTTTTCCGGCGGATCGCAGGGGGCGGTGGTGGGGCATATCTCGCCCGAAGCAGCCGAAGGCGGCCCGTTGGCCTTGGTGCGAGAGGGCGACCTGATTGAAATCGACATCCCCGGCCGCAGCTTGAGCCTTAAGGTGGGGGAGGAGGAAAGAGCCAGGCGCCGGGCGGACCTGCCGCCCTTTGAGCCAAAAATCAAGACCGGCTATGCCGCCCGTTACGCCCGGAGTGTTACCTCCGGGGCTAAGGGAGCAATATTGGAATAGTCAGGGGCTCAACTTTATTATCATTTTTTCAGGAGGAGGCGAACTCTGCCGCCAAGGGTTCGGCCTCGGGGTCGGCCAGGAAGAGCCGAATGGTCCGGCCCTGCCTTAGATCCTGATACAGGCGCAAAAAGCCCACCCGGGCCAGTTCCAGCACGCTCAGAAAACTTAAAATGACTTCCTCCCGATTCCGGTCCAGGGCGCAGAGTTCCTCAAATGTGCTCTGGGCCGTGGCCTTTAAAAAAGTCTGGATTTCGGCCAGCCGATCGGCGAGCGTCTTGGGCTCCACCACAAACTCCAGGGTCGGTTCCGGCGGTTTCTGGCCTGAAACCCGGCGGAAGGCGTCCACCAGATCAAAGAGTGAAGCTTGAAAGAACCCGTCATTGGCGGGCTCGACTTCGATCGTGCCGCCCCGGCCGAAGACGTCCCGGCCCAGGCGGCGACGGCGCCCCAAGGCTCCGGCCGCGTCCAGAAAAGTGATCTCTTTCTGGCCCAGCCGGGCCAGAAGAGGTTCAATAAGGATCGTTCGGATTTCTTCCTGTTCAATATCTTCTTCACTGGGCAGGAGAAGGCGCGATTTCAGGTGAATGAGAGTGGAGGCCATAACCAGGAAATCAGCGGCCACCTCCACGTTCAGGGCCTCCATCAAATCCAGGTACTCCAGGTATTGGGATGTGATGAGGGCCACGGGGATCTCATTCATGTCAACCTCATTTTTTTGAACGAGGTGCAGGAGGAGGTCCAGTGGTCCTTCGTAAATCTGCAATTTTACTAGAAGTTCGGTCATATTCAACTGTAAATGGCGTGAAAGAGGTGGAAGGCCAGATGGTTGATCAAGTGGCTGAAGACGCCCAAATAGGCCATGGCCACAAAAATTACTAAAAAAATCAAATTGTAACTCCGATTCGCCAGAAAACGCGTCCAGGATTGGGGTAAAAAGGCGGCCAGGATTTGAAAGCCGTCCAAAGGCGGCAGGGGCAGAAGATTGAAAACCCCTAGGGCCAAATTGATCAACACAATAAGATTAATGATGTGAAACAGGGGTGAGTCCGGAGAAGTTTGGTCAAAGAGGCCAGCCTGAAAGGCGATTTTCAGAGCCAAACCCAAAGCCAGGGCGGAAAAAATATTCAGGCCTGGGCCGGCCAGGGCCACCAGGGCCAGGTCCCGATTCGGGCGACTAAAGTTTCGGGGATTGACCGGCACTGGTTTGGCCCAGCCGAAGAGTTGGGAGATCAGCAGAAAAGCAGTGCCCAGGAGATCCAGGTGAGCCAGGGGGTTTACAGTCAGGCGACCGGCCTGTTTGGCGGTATCGTCACCCAGGCGGTGGGCCGCCCAGGCATGGGCAAACTCATGGCCGGTCAGGGCCATGAGGACCGGGATGATCATGAGGGTCAGATTGAAAAAATTTATTTTTTCCAACATGGGCGGATTTTACTGGAGCGGGCTGTTTTTTTCAAGCCCGGGCCAAAAAAAATGAGGCGGTTCATCCTGGTACCGCGAAGTTCCTTTGTCCCCGGCTCTTTTGCCCTCTCTTAAATTTCGGGCTCTGATTCGTAAGATTGACAATTTACCTCCATTAAAGTAAATTTTCGATCATGGACAAGCCATTGACTGCAACCGACGAGTTTCAATATCAGGAATCGGCAAACGATCAGCCGCAGGAAAATACTACGCCCTTTACGATCAACGTTTCTGAGCGGGTGAAGCGGTTGCCGCCTTATCTCTTTGCCGAGTTAAACAAACTAAAATACGAAAAACGCCGCACCGGAGCCGATGTGATCGACCTCGGCATGGGCAGTCCCAGCGATCCGCCGCACGCTCTCGTTACCGATAAGTTAATTGAAGTAGTCAAAAATCCGAAACTGCACGCTTACAGCCACGCCCGGGGAATTCCTCAATTACGCAAGGAGGTTGCCGCCAGATACCTGAAATACTACGGTGTGCGTTTCGACCCTGAAACCGAAACTATCGTTTGCATCGGCTCAAAAGAAGGACTTTCGCACCTCTGTTTGGCACTACTCGGGGCCGGAGACACTGCCATAGTTCCGTCCCCCTATTTCCCCGCCCACCTTCACGCCGTAATGCTTGCTTCCGCCAATTCTCTGTTGCTGGATGTTACCAAACCAGAAAAATTACTGTCGAACATTGCTTCGACGTGTCAGCATATTTGCCCAAAGCCGAAAGTGGTGATCGTCAATTATCCGCACAATCCGACGGCAACGGTCGTCGAGCAGGAATTTTACGTGGAACTCGTCAAGTTGGCGAAACGATATGGCTTTATGGTCATCAGTGATATGGCTTACGGCGATGTTTGTTTCGAGGGCTATCGCGCTCCCAGTTTTTTGGCGGCACCGGGAGCGATGGAGGTCGGCATCGAAACAACGACGATGAGTAAAGGATACAACATGGCCGGCTGGCGTATCGGGTTTTGCAGCGGTAATGCCGAAATCATCCGGGCCTTGGCAACGATCAAGACCTACTACGATTATGGAGTTTTCACGGCGTTGCAGATTTCAGCAATCGCAGCGATTCGGTATGCGGACAAGGCGGTGGAAGCACAAGCGAAGGTGTATCAAAAGCGTCGGGACATTCTTTGCAGTGGTTTGCAACGACTCGGTTGGAACGTGGTCAAACCGAAAGCGTCAATGTTCGTTTGGCAGCAAGTTCCAACAGAGTGGCAAAAGAGGATGAGTACGTTCGATTTTGCGATGAAGTTACTCCGCGAAGCCGATGTCGTGGTGAGTCCGGGTTCCGCTTTCGGCGAGGCGGGAGAAGGTTATATGCGCTTGGCCCTGGTCGAAAAGGAAGATCGGCTTCGACAAGCGGTTAGACAAATCAAACGTGCCCTGGCCAAAGATTGACGGAACTGACGGGTAAGGATGTACTGAAAAAAATTTCCATTAGAATATTTTATAAATAAAATCATCATGTTATGCGGTGGAGGGATTCAAGAGGCCATTAGTTTTCATAATCAAAGTCGTGATCGTATCCTAAATCTGCCGTGGGCATTGGTGGCATGATCATAAGAGGGTACTGAAATATTTTAAGAGCTTTAACAATTACAACACTTAAAGCCAAGATTAAGACCGCGAAGGTAAAGGTCAGGCATTCCGGAATCATTAGCCCGTCAATCAGTCCGGTTTTAAAACCGGAGAGATGCGGATTATATGGATCAATCCTAACTGAAACCTGCTCTAATAATTTGACCAAGGCGTAAACAGTAAACAGATAGGAACACCAGCAAAATAAAAAAAATGAGGGGAGTAAAGCAGGCATATTGTAAGTTCCTTAGGGATAAGGGGGAAGGCCCGTCTTTCTCATTTAGTCTTATCGTGTTTTATCTTTCCTTTCATTAGCGTTTTTTCTCCGACGCCTAATGGTTTACATAATATTAGTTATCGGGCAAAAAGAAGCCGGATGGGCCAGAGCCCTCGGATTCCGGCTTGTCCGCCTCACCCGGAAATGCTAAAATTCTCAAATGTTAAGGAGGCAATATGAGCCAAGATATCGGCCTTTTGTTTGACCACGCCCGGCCAGACCGCATAGGTCTTCCCGAGGCGGTTTTCTGCCAAGGCAAACATCCATCCGTTCTGGAAAAGATTCTAGCCGAATTGGGGCCCGCTCCGGAGCGCCCCATACTCTTCACTCGTCTGGAACCAGCCGTCTTCAGCCAACTGCCGCCCAATCTGACCGCCGGCCTGGACTATCATCCGGTCTCCCGGACAGCTTTCCACCACCCCCTAAGGCGAATCGAATCTCGAACCGAGCAAGCCCGGGTGGCCGTGGTCTCGGCCGGTTCGGCCGACGCCTTCGTAACCTGGGAGGCGGCCCGGACCCTGGATTACCTGGGGCTTGACCGCACGGTCTATGAAGACAGCGGTGTGGCCGGCCTTTGGCGTCTGGCCGGTCGTCTGGTTGAAATCAATACCCATCAGGTGGTCATAGTGGTGGCCGGCCTGGACGCGGCCCTGGCCTCTGTGTTGGGTGGTTTGACCCCCCGGCCGGTCTTCGCCGTACCCACTTCGGTTGGTTATGGTCAGGCCCAGGCCGGACTTACGGCCTTGAACAGTATGCTGGTGAGCTGTTCCCCGGGCCTGGGGGTCTTCAACATCGACAATGGTTACGGCGCGGCCTGCGCCGCCGCCCGGGTCATAAATCTTCTGGATTTTTGAGTATTTTATTCGTCCTCCGGTTTGAAGCCAATCCCCAGCCCAAAAATCTCCCGGCTCCTCTCCCTGGTGGCCCGAGGTTTCAATAATTCAATTTTATTGAATTTTTCTTTGAGGTTCCGGCTGAAAGCCTCGCCTTCTGGGCTTTGGAAAATTTTATATATAAAATGTCCGCCGGGTTTAAGTAGAATTTCAGCCCAAGCCCAGGCCGTTTGGACCAAGGCCAGGCTCCGGGCTTGGTCCACTTCTTTCCGGCCGCAGGTGGCCGGGGCCAGGTCGGAAAGGACAAGGTCAAAGGGCCCTTTGGGTTTGACCAATTCCGGGGAAACCGCCAGCAGATCGGCGGCCAGGAAAAAGAGGTTGGGTTCGTTTTTCAAGGCCGGGGGTTTTAGATCCAATCCGATTACTAAGCCGTTACGGCCAACTTTTTGGGCCGCATAGAGACTCCAACCGCCCGGGGCGCAGCCCAAATCCAGGATCCGTTGGCTAGGCCGGAACAGAAGATATTTCCGGTCCATTTCCTCCAACTTAAAGACAGATCGGGCCGGGTAGCCGCTTTGGCGGGCTTTGCGGCTATAATGGTCATCCAGGCGCGAACGGTCTTTGATGGTCATTTTTTTAGCCTGATAAATATTTGTTTGTTATCTGGTTTAGCTAAAATAAAGCTAAAATTTCAAAAAAGAAAAGTTTAACTAAAATAAAGCCCGCCCCCGTATAGGGGGCGGGCTTTGGGATGGGTTGACAAGTTACCTTAGAAAATACCCTTGACCTTGCCGGTGGCGGTGTCCACGTCAACGCGGCGGTAGGCCGGGTCGGAGGCGGTGCCGGGCATGAGGGTGATGGCCCCGGCCACCGGAACCACGAAACCCGCGCCAGCGTAAACCAGGCAGTCGCGGACGAAGAGCTTCCAGCCCTTGGGCACGCCCTTGACGGTGGGGTCGGCCGACAGCGACAGGTGGGTCTTGACCATGCAGAGGCCCAGCTTGCTGATGACGGGGTCTTTTTCGTAAAGCTCAAGCTTCTTGGCGGCATCGGGTGCATAATCCACCCCATCGGCCCCGTAAACTTCCGTGGCGATGGTGGTGATGCTCTGCCGCAGGGTCTGCTTGGTCGGGTCATAGAGGAACTTGAAGTTCGGCTTGTCGTTGCAAGCATCGACCACGGCTTCGGCCAGTTCCACGGCGCCTTCGCCGCCCTTGAGCCAGTGATCGGAAACGGCCACCCGGGCGCCGCCAGCTTGACAGATTTTTTTGATGGCTTCAATTTCTTCCTTGGTGTCGGTGACAAAGGAGTTGATGCAGACGACCGGGCTGATGCCGGCCTTCTTGACCGTGGCCACATGATGCATGAGGTTGGCGCAGCCGGCTTCCACCTGGCCCACGTTTTCCTTCTTGTATTCTTCGGGCAGGGGCTTGCCGGGCACCGGGATGGGGGCGCCGCCGTGGCACTTCAGGGCCCGCACGGTGGCTACGATAACGGCCGCGTTGGGCACCAGGTTTCCGTAACGGCACTTGAGGTTCCAGAACTTCTCAAAACCGATGTCGGCGGCGAAGCCGGACTCGGTGACGTGGTAGTCACTGAACTTGAGGGCCAGGCGGTCGGCTATGATGGAACTCTGGCCAACGGCGATGTTGGCGAAGGGGCCGGCGTGGACGAAGCAGGGCTGGCCTTCCAGAGTCTGCATCAGGTTGGGATTGAGGGCTTCCACCATCCAGGCGGTCATGGCCCCGGCCACATCGAGGTCGCTGGTGGTGATGGGCTTGCCGGTCTTGTCATAGGCGACCACGATTCTGCCGATGCGTTCGCGCATATCCTTCAGGTCACTGGCCATAGCCAAGATGGCCATGATTTCCGAAGAAACGGCGATACCGAACTTGGACTGCATGGTGAAGCCGTCGGCCTTGCCGCCGAGACCGATGATGATGTTACGGAGACACTGGGCGGCGAAGTCGATGATCCAGCCGTATTCCACCCGGGTGGGGTCAATGTCCAGGCGTTTGAGGCCCCGCTTGGACAGCTGTTCATCGGTATAGTTCCGTTCATGCTGCATGCGGGAGTTAATGGCCACCATGCCCAGGTTGTGGGAGTTCATGATGGCGTTGATGTCGCCGGTGAGCCCCAGGGAGAAGGGGGTCAGGGGAACGCACTGGCTCATGCCGCCGCCGGCCGCCGAGCCTTTCACGTTCATGGTCGGGCCGCCGGAGGGCTGACGGATGGCCGCGGTGACTTTCTTTTTGAGGACGCCCAGACCCTGGGTCAGACCCATGGTGGTGGTGGACTTGCCTTCGCCCAGAGGGGTGGGGGTGATGGCGGTGACGTCGATAAACTTGCCGTCAGGCTTGTTTGCAAGACGGCTTAAGGCCCTGGCATAGTCGATTTTAGCCACATAATGACCATAGGGCAGGATTTCGTCATCCTCAAAACCCATGTCCATGGCCAGCTTCCTGATTTTAATCAGGTGTTGTTCCGCCGCTTCCGCGATCTCGTAATCCTTGGCGCCTTTCGCCGTGTAATCTTGCCAATTCAAACCCATAATCGGAGCCTCCATATAATTAAGTGTGGTGACACAACCTTGACCGGGTTGTGGAAAGGGCGGATAAATAGCCGAGGCCATACATTGGCCGCCTCGCCCGAAAAAAGACGCAACGGCAAACGACCCCGAAGGACATCTGTTGATATTCAACCCATACAAGGTATAGTTAAAGACGGTAATACTTTAGCATTATCCACAGTCGATTGTCAAGCCTTTTATTGTTACTGGCCCCCGGTGAATTTTGGGAGCCAAACATTGACAGCTTTTCCCCTCTGGACTAAGATGCCTTGGTAAAATAGGGCGGCCTTCGGCTGGAGGCCTCCGAACCTGGAGAACCATGTTCCCGGAAATTTTTCTGCCCGATGCGGCGTCCACGGTCGTTGCGGGCCAAAAGCTGGGCCACCGGTTGGCTGAGACCGGCCGGCGCGGCGCCCTGCCCTCTTCCTTTTTAGTGACCTTGAGCGGTGATTTGGGGGCCGGTAAGACCACCTTATGCCAGGGGTTGGGCCGGGGCCTGGAGGTTGAGGATCCGGGTTCCATCGTCAGTCCCACCTTCACCCTGGCCAATGAGTATCGGGGACTGATGGACATATTCCACCTGGATCTCTACCGCCTGGAATCTCCCCTGGAGTTTGCGGAGGCCGGGCTTGAGGACTACCTGGCCCGCCCCGGGATGACCGTGGTGGAATGGCCGGAAAAAATGCCCCCGGAGTTCTGGCCGGCCGACCGTCTGGCCCTGAGCCTGGTCTTTCAAGGTGCGGGCCGCCTCCTGCGCGTCGTCTCCAGGGCCCCCTGGTATTAAGGTGGGACAGCCTCCGCCGCGGCCTTAAAATCGGTTGTTTTTGAGAAAATCGTAGAGCAGCCAGAACCCCACCACGGCGGCCCCGAAAAAACCAAGGATCCCCAGAACGGGCATCCCGTACCACAGGGGTGGGGCCTTGGCATGGACCATGACCGCCGAGGCGATGACCAGTGAAGCCAGGACCACGGCAAAGGACACGCGGTAACTGGTCCGGTCCAGGGTCTGGCGCAGTTCTTCCAGACCTTCGAGGTTGAAGTCGCTCTTCAACCGGCCGCTGCGGAGCATCTGGTAAAATGGTTTGAGGTCGCCGGGCATAAGAGTCAGAAAATCCGCCGCGCCGGTCAGAGTGTCCTTCAGGCGCCGGGTCCAATAGGCCGGGCTGGCCCGGCGGCGATATTGCTCTTTAAGGAAGGGGCGGGCCGCCTGGAGGATGTTGAAGTCAGGGTCAAGCCGGCGGCCCAGGCCCTCGATCTGGATCAGGGCTTTGACCAGGAGCATCAGGTCTGGCGGCGGGGAGAGCCGATGCTGGACGGCGATATCCAGCATATCCTTCAGGGCGCGGCCGAGGTCTAGGTCTTTCAGGCTTCGGCCCAAGAGGACTTCCAAAAAGAGTTCCAGTTCCATTTCCAGCCGTTCCCGGTCCGGCGGCGGCGCTTCCGGCTCGACGGGCGCCAGCTTCAGGAGGGCCGAGGCGACCCCTCGGGCGTTATGGCGGGCGGCGGCCAGTAACAGGTCCAAAAGTATTTCCCGGGTGTTCCGGTTGAGTCGGCCCACCAGGCCGAAATCCAAAAGGGCCACCTTGGGTCCCGGCTGGACCAGGAGATTGCCCGGGTGGGGGTCGCCGTGGAAATAGCCGAAGATCATGATCTGTTCCAGGACCACTTCGGCCCCGAAGACGGCCAGGGCCTTGAGGTCGTAACCGGCCGCCTTGAGGTTATCCGGCTCGTTGAGTTTCAGGCCCTCCAGTTTTTCCATGACTAGAAGGTCGTCGCCGCAGAGGGCTCGATGAAGGCGGGGCACCCGCACCTTGGGATTGGCTGCGTAGAAGAGCCCGAATCGTTCCTGATTGGCGGCTTCACGGTTGAAATCCAATTCGGCTATCAGGCCGCGGCTGAATTCGTCCACCAGGGACCGCGGTCGAAGAGCGGCCAGGGCCGGCAGACGCTTTTCCACCAATTCGGCCAATTCCCCTAAAATTTCCAAATCCGTGGTCACTTGTTTTCTCAGACCCGGCCGCCGGACTTTGATCACCACCTTCCGGCCGTCGGTCAGAACCGCTTCATGCACTTGGCCCACCGAGGCCGCGGCCAGGGGGTTGGGGTCTATTTTCAATATTTCCCCGGATTCGATCAGGTTTCTGGTCAGGTGTTCCACCTCGTCGTAGGGCAACGGCTGAACGGTATTCTGTAGCTTGGCGAATTCCCTGAGGTAGGCATCGGGAATCAGGTCGTCCCGGGTGGAGAGATACTGCCCCCATTTTATGAAGACCAGACCCAGTTCCTCCATGACCAGCCGCACCCTTTCCGGCCGGCCGGCCGTCTCAGAGCGGTTCTGCCCCAGGCCCACCAGCGTCCGCACATGGTCCAGAAGGTCGGTGAGCCCCACCCTGACCAAAAGGTCGTCAAAACCGAACTTGGCCAGGGTAGCCGTAACTTCCCGGGCTCGGCCCAAGTGGCGGTAGAGTCGGCCAAGGCGGATCAGACCCTGGGCGTTTTCAGATCTCATGTCGTCTCCCTTAAGGGCGGAACCTCCGCCTTGCCTTTGATATTGAAGCCTCCAGCCGCTTATGGTAGCATGAAAAAACAACCAGAGCCATAAGGAGATGACTCATGTCCGAAGTCAAAGATGTCGAAAATGAAAAAACTTCAGCGGAATCTATGAATGAACATCATGAAAATATTAAAAAAATAGAACCACCCAGCCAGACTCTCCTGGACTTGGAAGCCTCTGGCCTGACCCCCGAAGACATGGCCGAAGCGGCTCGCTCCGCAGCTGCGGAGGCGGAAAAAAAATCCCACCCAGACCCCTTGCCATCGGCCGCCCTGCCCCGTTTTCACTGGTTGGTTCTTCTTCTCCTGTCGGCGGCTGGCGGCCTGACCCTGGCCTGGTCGAGCCAAGACGGCCAGGAGAATATTCGGCTGTGGGGGTTGGCCGGACTTATTCTGCTACTATTATTAATATCGGCCCTGCCAGCTACCCGCCTCTGTCCCCGCCTGCCGACCAGAGGGGGGCTGGCGGCCGCCCTGTTATCGCTGGCCATTTTCATCCAGACTCTAAAAGGCCAGCCGGAGACTTTTTTTCAGGACTGCCCGGCCTCCCTGGTTTGGGCCGGGCTTTTGACCATGTCCCTTATGTGGGCGGTCGCGGCCGTGATTCGCAAGCTGGGCCGCCGACCGGTCACCGCCTTGGCTGGTCTTTTGCTCGCCTATACCGCCTTGGGTCCGGTCATGGCCCTGGTCGGCCACTTCTCCCAGGGAGGGCCGGCCCTGACTTGGGAGGGCCTGAACGCCAGCCCGGTTTTTTTGACTGGCCTTTTGCCTTGGTTTCTCTGGCCCTCGGCTTTGACTCTGGGGTTGGCCCTGCCCCTGGCCGCTTTCTTGGCCCTGGGGGATCAATACTCCTGCCTGCGGCGGCCGGGGGCCAGGCACGGAGGCAACTTTTTTTTGGCCCTGGCCTGGTTGGGGCTGGTGCCTTCCGGGTTTCTTCTGTTCTCTCCGGCCACGGAACATTACCCGGATCTGGTCCAAAAATTGCGGGATTTGGCCCCGGTTTTGGCCGGAATCGAGCCGGCGCCTTCATCAATCCCGCCCGTAGCCCTTAAACCCGCGAAGGCTGTCCGGTCCACCCCGGGAACCGAGGCCGTTCCGGCTGAACCCCAGCCACCTTCCGCTCCTGACGCCTTGATTCTTACCGAGTCAACGCCTCCGCCCGTGACCGTGGAAGCCCTTTCCACTGAGGCCCCGCCGGCCCCAGCGGAACCCGCGCCTCAGCCGGTATCCGATGAAATCTCGTCGGCTACCGCTCCGGACGACCTGGCGGCCCGGCTGGAAGGGCTTCAGCGTCGAAATGAAACTCTGGAATTACGGGTCGATGATCTGGAAGGTCGCTTGCAGCTTTTGAGTGACCGGCTGAACCAGATGGAAAGGCCTGAACAGCCTCGGAGCCTCACTCCGCCCTTTCCGCCGGAATTGGAGACCCCGCAAAACCTGACCGCCCCGGATCAGCCTCTGCCCGCCCCGCCGGCGGAAGGTGATAACGAATGGGAAAAAAGTTATTACGGCGGCTCGGCCACCTGAACCGTTATTAGCAGGCCGCCCCTTGCCCCGGTCTCTGACTCTTATAGGCTGCGGTATTTTCCAGGAAGAAACGGAAAGTATCCTGGCCGAACTTGACTCACCCCCGACCCTTATCTGGCAGCCGGTTGGTCTGCATGACAACCTTGAAATCATGGAGGAGACCCTGGATCAGGTCTTGGCCGATGCCCGGGCTGGAGGCGACCCGCCGCTTGGCCTTTTGTTTGGTTTCGGCTGTCTGCCGGAGATGCGGGCTTTCGCGGCGGCCAGGCGGACTCCTTGCTTACCGACCCGGAACTGCCTGACCGCCCTGGCCGGAGAGGAAGGGCTGAAGGGCCTGGAAAAAGACCGCACCTTGGTGGCCTCGCCCGGCTGGGTACGTAAAATGTGGCTGGCCAGGGCCGGAACGGCCGGCGGCTGGAAGACCGACGATTATCGCCAGAATTTCGGCCGATATGACCGGGTGGTAGTGCTGGATCCCGGCCTTATCCCCCTTACTGACGAGGAACTCATCACCTGTTACGACCTGATCCAGGTGCCTCTGGAGGTTCAACCTTTGGATCTGGGTCATTTCCGCCAACTCCTTAAGATTTTTATATCAGATTGTTGACCACCTTCTATCCGCCAGTTTCCGGGCTAAAGTGAACAGGCCAGGAATGAGGAAGACGCCGATGACCGTGGCCGCAATCATGCCGCAGAAGACCCCCGTACCCAGAGAGTGGCGGGAATTGGCCCCGGCCCCGGAGGCGATGACCAGAGGCAGAACGCCCAGGATGAAGGCAAGGGAAGTCATCAGGATGGGTCTCAGACGCTGTCGGCCGGCCGCCAGGGCGGCCTCGGCCGGGGACAGCCCGGCCTTGAGTTGTTCCTGGGCGAACTGAACGATGAGGATGGCGTTTTTGGCGGCCAACCCGATGAGCATGACCAGGCCGACCTGCATAAAGACATCCAAGGTTAAACCCCGGGCCAACTGCCCCCACACCGCGCCCATGACCGCCGCGGCCACGGACAACATGACCACCAGCGGCGAAATTAGGCTTTCATACAGGCCGGCCAGCACCAGGAAACAACAGACAAAGGCCAGGGCGAGCACAACGGTTGTCTGTCCGGCGGCCAAGCGTTCCTGGTAGGACTGCCCGGTCCAATCGAAACTGAACCCGGCCGGCAGAACCTGGCCCGCCGTCTCGGCCATGGCGGCCATAGCCTGGCCTGAACTATATCCCGGCCCGGACCCGGCCATGAATTCCACCGATGGATAGAGATTGTAGCGCGTCAGGTATTCCGGGCCGGTCGTATCCCGGGCGCTGATGAAGGCGGAAACCGGAGCCATATCCCCTTCATTGTTCCGGATGCGGAAGAAACGCAAGGTCTCGGGAGTCGCCCGGAATTCGTCGCGGGCCTGCATCTTGACCTTGTAGGTCCGGCCGAATTCCTGGAAATCGTTTATGTAGGAGCCTCCGAGCATTGTTCCGACCGTGTCGTAAACCTCGGCCAGGTTTACACCCTGCCGTTTGGCTTTTTCCCTGTTGACGTCAAGGTTGACGAATTTGCCCTGCAGGCTAAAAGCGGTGTAGGGGGAAGACAACTCCGGCCTCTTGGCGAAGGCTGTCTGAAGTTTGGCGATAACCGGCCTTAAGGCTTCCGGGCTTTGATCGGCACTTCGGTTTTCCAGCTCGAAAGTCAGGCCTAAGCCCAGGCCCAGGCCGCTGATGGTCGGGATGTTGAAGGCGAGGACCAAAGGTTCTTGAAATTTGTCCCGAGCCAGGGCCTGGGTTTTTTTTATGAGGTTCAGGGCGTCCTGTCCTAGGCCCCGGCGTTCATCCCAGGGTTTGAGCTGGACCGCAAAAGAGGCGACACTGGAAGCGCGTGCGCCGGTGGCCAGATTCTGGCCGCCGATGACGGCTATGGTTTCTATTTCCGGCAGATGGCTTTTCAAGGCCATGCTCAGGGCATCGGCCACTTCAATGGTCCGGGCCTGGGAGGCGCCGTTGGGCATCTGCATGGTCAGGAGAAAGACTTTCTGGTCTTCACCCGGCACCAGGGAGGTGGGCAATACTTTAAGACCCACGACGAGGACCAGATAGACGGTCCCGAGAATGAGGGCGGTGACGGCTCCGCGGCGGACAATCAGGGCCAGGAGCGAAGAATAACGCCTGAAAACGGCTTCATAGCCGATATTGAACAGCCGCACCAAAATGAAAGGTTTGGTTTCCCCGCTCTTGGGCCTCAAGAGGAGCGCACAGAGGGCGGGGCTCAGGGTCAGGGAATTGAAGGCGGAAATGGCCACGGCCAGAGCCAGGGTCAGGGCGAATTGGGCGTAGAGCTTGCCGGTGAGTCCACCCAGAAGGGTGATGGGCAGAAAGACCGCCAAAAGAGCCATGGTTATGCCCACGATGCTGAAGCCCACATCGTTCATGGCCAGGATGGCCGCCTCCCGGGGGGGATGGCCTTCCTCAAGGCGCACCTCCACTGCCTCGACCACGACTATGGCGTCGTCCACCACGATGCCCACGGCGAGGACCAGGGCGAAGAGGGTCAGGTTGTTGATGTTCAGACCTAGGGAGGGGAAGAAGGCGAAGACGCCTATGAGAGAAACCGGCACGGCCACCATGGGCACTAGGCTGGACCGTATGGACCCTAGAAACAGATAGACGACTAGCAGTACCAGGCACAGGGCCTCGAACAGGGTGACGACCAATTCCTCCAGGGAGACCTTGACGAACTCGGCCGCGTCTAGGGTGATGTTATAGCCGACATTCAGACCGGTCTTGGCCAGGTCGGCCTGGAATCCGGCCAGAACTTTCCGGGCCTGTTTGGATATCTCCACCGCGTTGCCTGTGGGCAATTGGAAGATGATAAGGGTGGCGGCGGGACGTCCATCGAGTCGGCTGAAATTGTCGTAAGTTTCGGCCCCAAGTTCCAGCCCGGGCCGGGTGGTGGTCCGGCCATCGGCCCCGGCGGTCTCCAGGTCCGGGGTCACGTCGCGCAGGCGCACCACGCCGCCATCATCATTGGTCCGCAAAATCAGGGCCCCGAATTCCTCCGGCGTGGTCAACCGTCCCTTTATCAGCCCGGCCCGCACGAATTTGACGTCCGATTCCATGGGGGCGGCGCCGAAAGAGCCAGCCGGGGCGATTCTATTCTGCTCGTTGACGGCCGCACGCACATCGGCCACGGTGAGTCCGTAATGACTGAGCCGCTCCGGGTCCAGCCACAGGCGCAGGCCGTAATCCCCAGCCCCCACCATCTGCACATCCCCCACCCCGCCCACGCGGCCCAGGTTATCCTTAAGAAACCGGGAAGCGTAATTGGCCAGGTCAAGATCGCTCACCCGACCGTCGGGCGAGAACAGGCTGATGACCATGAGCATATCAGGTGATTGCTTGCGAACGGTCAAGCCCTGGCGGGCCACTTCCTCGGGCAGGCCGGATTCGGCCGCGGCGACCCTGTTCTGCACGTCCACCAGGGCCAAATCATCGTTCCGGTCCACATCGAAGGTGACGGTCATGTTCAAATAACCGTTGTTGAAGCACTTCGAGGAAATATAAAGCATCCCTTCGGCGCCGTTGATCTGTCGTTCCAGAACGGCGGCGACCGATTCCGAGACGGTTGCGGCGTCCGCCCCCGGATAATAGGCGCTGACGGCTATGGAAGGCGGGGAAACCCGGGGATAGTTGGCCAAAGGCAGGGACTTGAGGTTGATGAAGCCCAGGACCACGACGAGGGCCGAAAGGCTGGAGGACAGGATGGGCCGGTCAATGAAAAATTTGAACATTCTCGTTCCTGGGGAGCCCATCCGCAGGGCCTCAAAAAGGACCGACGGCGGGACGGAAGATCAGGGCGCTGACGAAGTCGGCCCGGAAACCACCACTTCCACCGGCAGGCCTGGCTGGGCCGTCACTAAGCCTTCCACCACGACCTTTTGACCGGCGGACAAGCCTTCGAGAATAACCCACCGGTCGCCGTCTCGGCGGCCCGCCTCCACCGGCAGAACCACCAGAATGCTGTTTTCGTCCACTATAAACACCGCTTTTCCCCCGCCGCCTACATCCACCACGGCCTCATCGGGTACGGTCACCACCTCGCGCTGGCCCAGGACGCCAACCACGTTGACGAACTGGCCGGGTCTAACCATATATTCAGGGTTGTGGAATTCCGCCCGCACGCCCATGGTGTTGGTTTTGGGATCCACCACCGGGTCGGCCATTTCCAGGACGCCTTCATGGGGGTAAAGCCGGCGTTCGTCACCCAGATAGAGGAGGAACTTCAGGTCGTCTGAGTTCCCGCCCCGTTCCCGGATGATCGTTGAAAACCGGGTGAATTCCTTGTCCGTCAAGGAAAACTCGGCCCGGATGGGGTCCAACCGGTAGATGGTGGCCAACAGGGTGCTGCCGGACTCCACCAGAGCCCCCACCTCGACCAGGGAACGGCTGATGAACCCGGAGATGGGTGCGTTTATGGCCGCATACTCCAGGTCGACGGCCGCCCGGTCTTCCTGGGCCTTGGCGGTTTCATAAGCGGCCTGAGAGGCTGCGGCTCTGGCCACGGCGTTGTCGCGCTCCTGAAGGCTCACCGCCCCTGTCGCGGCCAGTGCCAAGTAGCGTTTCTTGTTGGTCTCGTCGTTTTTCCAGGTCGTTTCGGCCTTGGCTGTGTTGGCCCGGGCCGCTTCCAATCCGGCTCTCAGGTCGCGGTCGTCCAGCTTATATAGGAGGTCGCCCTGTTTTATCTGCTCACCTTCCTCGAAAAGCCGTTCTTTAAGATAGCCCCTGACCTGAGCCCGGATTTCAATCGTCTCCTTGGCTGCCAGAACGGCGTCAAAGGCGGCCTCTTCATTAATGGTCACCGCGACCGCCTCGGCCAATTTTACTTTCAAGGCGCCGGGCGACTTCTTAGCTTCTTCGCCGCAACCGAGAACGAAAACCGCAAGCAGACCCAGCACCGGCCAAACGGCCTGGCCTCGTGTCATAATCCTGATCATGGGTTTAATTCCCCTTAGACTTTTACCCCGGACGGGTCCGAACAATAATAAGGTTACCGTCCCATTGGGGGGCGTTGTCGAGTTGCCATGTAATAGCCTAAATATTTAATGATTATAGCCGGACAGGTGGAAATTTTCAATATACTTTTGCCCAAATGTAGGGAGCAAGTAAAATGTCCGATATAATAGCGTAAGAAACCACCCGATCGAATATTCCAGCTAACTGTTCCCATCTGCCGATCTTCTATGCGCATATTTCCCTTTATTGTTGTTTAAAGCGCCGTACCCTTTTTCGGAATAAAAAGGCTTGACATATCTACGCCCTCTAATTCAAGTAATTTCACTTTCATTTTAATGCCGCCGGAAAAGCCTGTCAAACTGCCATTTGAACCTACAACGCGATGACAAGGAATAATAATAGATATGGGATTATGCCCGACAGATCCGCCAACTGCTTGGCTTGACATGCTTCCTTTGCCCATTTTCACCGCTATTTTTTTTGCGATATCGCCGTAGGTGATGACTTCGCCGTAGGGTATTTCACAAAGAATTTTCCAAACCAATTGACGAAACCCTCCGCCAATAGGAGCTAACGACAACTCGGCAATATCGGGTTTTTCACCCGCAAAATATCTGTCCAGCCATTTTTTCGCAGTGCTAAACATAGGTATATCATTGTTTTCTATCATAGCTTCTGGTATGGCGTTTCCGTGATATTTTTGCCCTTCTGTCCATAAACCGACAAGGTTATCGTCATAACACGCAAGAGTAATTGTTCCTACCGGAGACTGGCATGTTGTTGAATAATACATTTATTCCTCCTTACAGTGTGTTCCACAAATTGATGGTGGCATAGCTGCGCCACGGTCGCCACGCTTCAGCCATTTTCAATAGCTCTTTTGATGTGTAGGGCTGTAGTGCTTTTTTATGCCTGCGTCTGTTTCAAGGAAAGCGTCAGGCCATTCCATAGAGCGCATGGCAATGTATCGCGCCGTCCAGCTTCCGATACCTCTAATTTTCATCAGCTTTTTCATTTCTTCTTCCGGCTGTGTGCAAAGGCTAAAATTTATTTCACCTTGTTTCAATGCTCGTGCCAGTTCGTAAATTGCATATGACCGCACCGAAGTCGCCCCTAATGCACCTAAATTATTCGCAATATCTTTACCCATAGCCAATACATTTTCGGGTGACGGGGAAACATGGGTCAATCCATCAATCCCGGTTTGAAAAAGCTATGGCCACCGACGAGGAATACGAGACTGAAGCTAATGAGTGGTGCAATGCTTTGGTAAAGGATTTTCATGATTAATCCACTCTCTTTAAAAGAATGACTTATCCGGCTCAAGAGTACTTTTCACCACTAATTTTTCGATCCGGGCTGTGAATTTCCCTTGTCCGTGCTATCGTCAAACGGTGAAGGGACTGTACGCAGCGAATATCTGGCCATAACGCCGTCAATATTTTCGACTATCTTTGCGTCTATAAAGCCTTTGGCAGCCATATCGTAAAGATACTGCATCGTTTCATCATGCGATCTGGCTCCATGATAAGGACGAGGCTCGCAAATAGCCTGATAAATATCTATGCACGCCATCAATCTGGAATTGAAGTCAAGCCCCTCTCCCGTTTTTCCGCGTGAATAACCTGCCCCGCTCAATTTTTCATGATGATCCGCCGCCCAATTTCTAATGTTTTCAAAATCAGGCACTTCATAGAGCCAGTCAAGAGTATTTTTAACGTGCCCCTTGATAATATTAAATTCTTCAGCATTGAGCTTGCCCGGTTTTTCCAGTACTTCCGTTGGTGTCCCTATTTTCCCGATGTCGTGTAGAGACGCCGCCAGAAACAGCGAATTGCGCTCCACCGGTCCATATCCGTAATGTTCAGCCATAATCCAGGCCCGATTG
>Ga0082212_10003871_pt1 | contig 21032 bp, 15 predicted proteins | sample TergutNt197P3_FD_71548 | JGI IMG/M metagenome (GOLD analysis project Ga0082212, IMG submission 71548) | Neocapritermes taracua P3 segment gut microbial communities from Petit-Saut dam, French Guiana - Nt197 P3 | ecosystem: Host-associated > Arthropoda: Insects > Digestive system > Gut ... | reverse complement strand
TGCCGCACGAACAGGCCGTGTATCTGCCCGACTACGCGCGCTGGAGCTTGGGCGTCAAAACAGGCGACCCATTCATCATCACGTACCGCAACAAACCCCTTGCGCTGACGGTCGCGGGATTCTTTGAAGCCTCGGAGTACGGGATGCCCAACGGGCTCGCGCTGAAATTGTTCGTCGCGGACGAGTGTTTTCAGGAACTCAAACGGCAAATCGGCACTTCGGTCTGGATCAGCGCCCGGTTCCATGACCCATATGACTCAACGGCGTTCAATGATGACTTCCGGGCGCAAATGGACGTAGAGATTTCTACCTTTGCCGAGGATTCCTTGATCGCGGATTTCAAGACAACATCGGAAAACTCCGTCACACCCATTATGATCATTGCCGCGCTGATCCTGGTATTCGCCTTGATTATTGTTCTGATTTCCCTGATCGTCACGCGCTTCCGCGTCACCAACGGGATTGAGGACGCGATGCACGCCATCGGCGTCATGAAGGCGTCCGGGTACACAAGCGGGCAGATCATCGCCGGCTATCTGACGGAGTACGGGATCGTCACCCTGCCCGCGGCGCTATTGGGCGTATTGCTCACCGTTCCTGTGTTCTCGGTGATCCGGCAGGTTTTAAGCCCCATTTCCGGCACGGTATGGACGCTGGGCGTAAACATCCCCGTAGGGCTGATAACGGCCCTGCTGATAGCCGCCATAACGCTTCTGATGGTGCTGCACTCCTGCCGCCGCATCCGTAAGATCGCGCCGGTGGACGCGCTGCGCGGCGGTACCGCCGCCCACAGCTTCCGCCGCAACCGCTTCCCGCTGCACAAGGGCGCGGGCAGCGCGCAGACCCGGCTGGGGCTGAAAAATACCATGGCCTATTTCAAGCAGTATTTCACCATCGGCATCATCCTTGCGGCGGCCACGCTGGCCATTGTTATCATTGCCGCGATGTATCAGAATTTTGTGATGGACAATACCGCGCTGATCCGAATGGTGGGCATTGAGACGTCTGACGTCGCGCTGACCGTCGCGCGGCATACCGACGCCGACGCGCTGGCAGAGGAACTGGAGCGGTTGCCGGAGGTTCGCAAGACGCTGATGATGGACCGGATTGGCTTTCAGATTGAGGGCAGGGATATAATGGGCTTCTGCTCAAACGATTACACGCGGATGGAAACGATGCTGACATACGAGGGACGGTTTCCTGTCTACGACAATGAAGTGGCGTTCCCCGCGCTTTTGGCGGAGCGGCTCGGCAAAACCATAGGGGACCGCGTTAAGGTCAAGGCAAACGGCGTTACGCAGGAGTATATCCTTTGCGGGTATTTTTCGAGCGCGAGCAACAGCGGGCAGCTCGGCGCGCTCAGCTTGGAGGGATATCAGCGGCTTGACCCGAACTACCGGCGCGGCAGCATTCAGGCGTATCTCAGCGAGGGCGTGACCTTTGGGGAGTTCAAGGCGCTGCTGACGCAGAACTACGGCGTGGTGAATGTCTATCATCAGCAGGAAAACGACCGTTACGCCGCCGCCAAAGCCCGCGCGGAGGAGAAAATCGCCAACTATCTGGAGTATTACGGCATCGACAGCGTGGAATACGCGGTCATCTACAACGGGGAGATCATTGTAAGCGGCTCGTCCGGCGCGTATCAGATCGAGGAAATCTCGGACTACAACGAGTGGATCAGTACGCAACTCAGCGTATATGCAGATGTCGTGGCCCTTGTGGCTCAGGTGGTCGCCATTATTTCGCTGGGGATCATCGTATTGATCCTGACCATGACGGTGCGCCAGATCATACAGAAGCGCCGCCGTGAGCTGGGGATCATGAAATCCGGCGGCTACACCACAAAACAGCTGGCCCGCCAGCTTGCCATCAGCTTTCTGCCCCTCTCCCTGCTTGGCGTGACCTTGGGGTGCTTAGGCGGCGCGTTTGCTGTGAACCCCGCCATGACGGCCATGTTTGCCAGCACCGGCGTCCACAACGCCAACGTGCATATCTACCCGCCGGCCGCGGTCGTCATCGGGGTGCTGGCGCTGCTGTTCACCTTTGCGGTGACCAACATTTCGGCCATGCGGATCAAACACATCACAGTTTACGAACTGTTATCTGAATAGGAGGACACGATCATGAAAAAGTTTTGGACGACCACTTTGGCGATCCTGCTCTGCCTGTCCGTAGCCGGCGCCGCGTTCGCGGTTTCCGGCGCGGCCCCCGGCGGTTCCGCCAGCCACCTGATGCAAACCGGAAAAATCTATGGGATCGGCTCGGTCAGCAAGGTGTTTGCCGCCGCCGCCGTGATGAAGCTGTCGGACGAGGGGAAACTCGACATCGACACGCCGATTATCAACTACATCCCCGAGTTTGCCATGGCGGATGAACGCTATCAACAGATCACCCCGCGTATGCTGCTGAACCATTCGTCGGGGCTGATGGGGATGACCGACAACAACGCATTCCTCTGCGGCGACAACGACACCTACAGTCATGATAATTTTCTGGATTTCCTAAAGACCCAGACGCTCAAACACGACCCCGGCGACCGTTCCATTTACAGCAACGACAGTTTCACCCTCGCGGAGGTCCTTGTGGAACGCGTCAGCGGCCTGACGTTTACCGATTATCTGGAGAGGGAGTTCTCCCTGCCGCTGGGATTGGAAAGCGTCAAGACCCCGCAGAGCGATTTTGACCATGCCCGACTGGCTGGCACCTATCTGGGCAACAGCGAACTTCAGCCGCAGAACCTTGGGCTGATCGGGTCCGGCGGCATCTATGCCTCGATGGAAGACCTTTGCCGCTACGCGACGATTTTTATGGACAGCGCGGACGGCTCGGTGCTGTCGAAACGGTCCGCGGACGAAATGGCCAAAAATCAGCACAAGATGGAAATGGCCGCCGCGGGCTCCGATACGATCTTTCGCTATGGGCTGGGCTGGGACTGCGTGGAACAGTACCCGTTCAATCAATTTGGAATACGGGCATTGAGCAAGGGCGGCGCGACGCAGGCGTTCTTTACCAACCTGACCGTACTGCCGGAATACAACATGGCGGCGGCGGTCGCGTCTTCGGGCGACGGCGGGCTGGAATCGCTGATCGCGCAGCAGATCCTTCTGGCGGTGCTGGAGGAGGAAGGGCTGATCCCGCCGGGGACGGAGCTTAGCCTGCCCCGGCAAAACCTGAACCGCGCCCCGGTGCCGGAGAGCTTACGGTCTTACGCGGGTTTGTATGATACCGGCATGATGGGCCTGTACGGCGTCGCGTTTACCGATGACGCCATGATCCTGACCCCGGTGGGCGTCCGAAACGAGCGCCCGATGGAATTCCTCTACAACACAGACGGCGAGTTTGTGTCCGCAAACGGAGATTTTATCGGAATGAACAGCACGATATCCGGGGCGCGCGGCGTGACGGCGCTTACCTTCGAGGGGAATTATCTCATGCTCCGGTCCTATGAGGATATACCGGGCCTGGGCCAATGCGCCGAAACCATGCCCTTCGCCGAAAAAACCAGGATCAACGCGGTATCCCAAGCGGCCCGGGATGCGTGGGCGGCCCGGAACGGCAATGAATATTTGCTGGTCAGCGAAAAATACACATCCGCGCAGTATATCAGCGCCGCCGTCGCCAAGACCATGACCGACGAGCGCCTCCCCGGCTATGTACTCCCCGGTATCTACAAGGGCGGCGGCAAGCCGTTCCCCGCCACAAAGATCACGAACGAACGCGGCGCAAAGGGGTATCAGAACATCCCCACCATGATGGGGCGCGACATCGTAAATCTGTCGGTAACGGCGGAAAACGGGACCGAATACCTCCACATAAACAACTATCGCTATATAAACGCGGCAGCGGCCAAATCCTTTTCCGCGCTGGACGGGACGGTCACGGTAGGCTCCGAACCCGTCTGGGCGGACATTGACGGAAACTGGGGCGGAAAGACCGTGAGCATTCAGATGCCTGATAATAGCTCATGGTTCATCTACGACGACAAGATGAACTGCCTGGCCACATCGCTGGAGAAGCAAGTCCGGGAAACGGTCATCCTTCCCGAAAACGGGCGGATCGCCTTCGCGGGCGAACCGGGGGCGGTGTTTGCGGTAAGATAGGCCGCGGGCGGCGTTCAGGCGGCGACCCCTTGGGCTTCGGCTCAAGGGGTCGTTTTTCACCTTGTATTCACAGACATTCCGTGATACAATCAAAGCCACCAAAGGCCCGTCCCCGGCGCAGCGCCGGGCGAAAGGATGAATATTTGTGTTCACAGAGGAATGGACAGCCGTCTCGGACGCGGCAAAAATCAAGCTTGATTTTCTAAGGCGCAATCCGTTCGGTTATTTTGTCGCTTCCTTGCTGGCGGGCCTGTTTGTGGGATTTGGCGTGCTGACGGCGTTCACCGCCGGAGGCTTGCTGGCCGGGCTCCCGTACGCGCGGATCGTGACGGGCGCGGCTTTCGGCATGGCCCTCAGCCTTGTCGTTATGGCCGGGGCCGAACTGTTCACCGGAAATAACATGGTCATGGCCGCCGGTATGTTTGCCAGGACCGTAAAACCACGGGACGTACTGATACTCTGGGCGGTCTGTTACATAGGGAACTGGGCCGGCTCTGTTTTGCTGGCCGCCGCTTTTTTCGGCACGGGCTTGGCCTCCGGCCCGGTGGGCGAGTTCATGGCGGCCGCCTCCGAGGCCAAAATGAACCTGCCTTTTGTACAGCTTTTTCTGCGGGGCGTCCTGTGCAACATCCTGGTATGCCTTGCCGTATGGTGTGCTTTCCGCTGCAAAAGCGAAAGCGGGAAGCTGATCATGGTGTTTTGGTGCTTGTTCGCCTTTGTCGTCGGCGGCTTTGAACACAGCATCGCCAACATGACGCTGCTTACCGTTTCCTTGTTGGCCCCGTTTGAGACGGCGGTCGGGTTTGGCGGGTATCTGTACAATATCCTGGTTGCGACGCTGGGCAATATCGTGGGCGGGGCGCTCTTCGTGGCGGCGCCGTATTATTGCGTCCAGAGAGGGCGCAAATAGCGACCGCTCACGCGCGAAGTCCATTCCTCCATCGAAATATTTCGTGGGAAAGCCCCGAAAATCACAACCCTGGTCGCTTTAATTTTTCCCCGTTATCTAATAATATGGAACAGTATGGGATCATACATAAGGATGAAGCCAAATGGGAGGACGGCCTGTGAAAAAGCGAAACCTGAATCTGCCGATACTGCTGACCGGGTTGGGATTTATTCTGGTCATTTTACTGTTGGTATTTATGTCCGTCCAATTCCGCGGCATGATGAAAAATTATGGAAGTTTTTCAACGGCCCTCTATGCGGAACACATGGAAAAACTGAGCAATTCAAGGCTTTTGGATATGTCGGAGTATATGGAAGAGGTTAAGGCCAACGAGGCCATTTTACAAGAACAGGAAAATGAAATCACGCAAAGGATCGTCATTACCTTTGTCGCCGCGTTCATCATAGTCGTCGTTCTTATGGCCTGCTTGCTGTGGCTGAACAAAACGTCCGTGATGACCACCGTAAATCAAATGGAAAACACCTTCCGCGCGGAAACGGAAGAGCGTACGCGCGCCAATGAGCGCGTCAGCCTGATGCTGAACGCGACGCCGCTGGCCTGCACCCTGCGGGATAAGGACTTCAAGATTTTTGACTGCAACGAGGAAGCCGTCAGGCTGTTCAAGCTGAAAGATAAGCGGGATTTTATAGAACGCTTCCAGCAGTGTTCGCCCGAATATCAGCCGAACGGCCGGTTATCGTCCGAACTGGCCGGAGAATATATCCGCAAAGCCTATGAGGAAGGCAAATGCGTGTTTGAATGGCAGCATCAGACGATAGACGGAACGCTGTTCCCCGCCGAGATCACGATCATCCGCGTCGGAACGGGATCGGACTACTCCACGATGGGCTATACGCGGGACCTGCGCGAGCAGAAGCGGATGATGAAAGAGGTCGAAACCGCCGTCAACTCTTTGGAAAGCATCCTGAACAGCATCGACGCCATGATCTATGCCAGCGTCCCTGATACCGGCGAACTCCTCTTTGTCAACGACTACATGAAAGAGGCTTTCGGCAAGAGCGGCGAGGAGTTGGTCGGGGCGTATTGCTACGAGGTGTTCCGCGGCATAGATAAAATGTGCGAGTTTTGCCCGTGCCACCGGCTGGACGAAGAAACGGAGTCCGTCATTGTTTGGGAGGAGTTTGAATTTAGCCAGAAACGCCATGTGCGCCATTTCGACTGCTATATCGACTGGCCCAACGGGGAAAAGGTACATTTGCAGCACGCCATAGACATCACCGAGCTGGTGAACGCCAGAGAAATGGCCGAGCAGAGCAACCGTTCCAAGGGCGTCTTCCTGGCCCAGATGAGCCATGAGATACGCACCCCGATGAACGCGATCCTCGGCATTTCAGAAATCTACCTGCGCGACAAACAGCTCTCCTCCCACGCGGCGGAGGGTTTTAGAAAGATATATGATTCGGGCAACCTATTGCTGCATATCATCAACGACATCCTTGACTTTTCCAAGATCGACGCGGGCAAAATGGAGATCATCCCCGACAAATACGATATACCGAGCCTGGTCAACGACACCGTGCAGCTATGCCGTCTGCGCTATGAGAGCAAGCCGATCGAATTTACCCTGCAAATCGACGAAAATACGCCGCTGGAACTGATCGGCGACGAACTCCGCATCCGGCAGGTCCTGAACAACCTGCTCTCCAACGCCTTTAAGTATACGGACGCCGGCGAGGTGGAGCTGTCCGTCGCCGCGGAACCGGGGCAGGACGACGATACCGTAACGCTTGTTTTCCAAGTCAGCGATACGGGACAAGGCATGAAGCCGGATCAGCTGGAGCGGCTTTTCCAAGAATATGAGCGTTTCAACATGGAGACAAACCGCGGCATATCCGGCACGGGCCTGGGGCTGAACATCACCAAACGCCTGATTGATATGATGGGCGGCGGGATCGCCGTGGAAAGCACGGTCGGCAAGGGCTCGGTGTTTACCGTGCGTCTGCCGCAGAAAACCTGCGGCCCCGTCCTGTGCGGGCCCGATATCGCCGAGAGTCTGCGGGATTTCAACTACGACATGTCGATCACGAAAAAGACGCAGATCGCCTATGAGCCTATGCCGTATGGCCAGGTATTGATCGTGGACGACGTCGAGTCCAATCTATATGTCGCCAAAGGGCTGATGCTCCCTTATGAGCTGCACATCGACCTCGCCAAAAGCGGGTTTGACGCCATTGAAATAATCAAAAGCGGCAAGGTGTACGACGTGGTGTTCATGGATCATATGATGCCTAAAATGGACGGGATGAAAACGACAAAGATCATACGGGACATGGGCTATACGCATCCCATCGTCGCGCTGACGGCCAACGCCATATCGGGGCAGTCTGAAATCTTCCTCGCCAACGGCTTTGACGGCTTCATTTCAAAGCCGATCGACTCACGGGAACTGGACATGTTCCTGATCAACCTGATCCGGGACAAGAAGCCGCCCGAAATGATCGAACAGGCGCGGCGGGAGCGGCGGGAAGCGGCGGCCCCGAAGAAAGAACTGACTGAACTGGAGAAATACTTCCTTATGGACGCCGAGAATATCATGCCTGCGCTGAGCGCTCTGTGCGCGATGGGCCCCGCCCTTGACGGCGGGGATATGGACGACTACATCACCGCCGCCCACGGCATCAAGAGCGCGCTGGCCAACATCGGCGAAAAGAAGCTGTCGGGATTTGCGTTCGAGCTGGAACAGGCGGGAAAGGCGCGGGACCTGGATGGGATCGCCGGTAAGACCCCCGCGTTTATCCAAGAACTTCAAGCCCTGACCGAAGAATTGAAACTGAGAGGGCGGTTATGAGCGGACTGCGGCATCTCCTTCCGAAAATATGGGGCTTCATCAGGGCCTACATCAGGCCGCTGCTTGTGTTCGCGGCGTTTCTTTTGCTGATCCTCTCCAGCCATATCATCATGGACAACACGCTGAACAAAAAACTGTCCGAGTATGTGGAAGAAACGGTAACGGATATGCAGGGGCTTCTATCGGCCGCGCTGATCGAACCGCAAATATCGCTGCATCACATCGCCGACGCGATACAGGAAATGATAGACCACGGCGAAAGCTTTGAATCCATACAGTCCTATATGCGAAAATGCTCCTCGGACGAATACAAGAAAAAAATCCAAACGACCGGCTATATGAGCGTGTTCGGCTATTTTGATGTGTTCGGCGCGTTTTACGACGGCATATCCTGGGAGCAGCCGGAAAACTATTCCCCCATAGGGCGCCCCTGGTATACCAACGCCTTGACCGGCAACGATGAGGTCGTGATCTCCAAGGTCTCTCTGGACGCGCGCCTGGGCATTCTGGTCATGTTTTATTCACGCTCGCTGTTTGACAGCGACGGCAATTTTCTGGGCGTGCTGGCCATGAGCATCCCCATTGAGTCCATTGAACAGCCGGTCACGGAGGGGCGGCATTTCACCGACGGCAGTTACGGGGCCGTGATGGATGAACAGATGACGCTGCTGATCCACCCAAGCGCGGAGCTGCGGGGGCTCCATATCACTGACGCCAACCCGGACTTGATGCAGGCCGCTAAACTGATCAAGCGGGACATGGACGTTTGGATGTACAAATTCCATGATTACCGCGGCATAAAGTCGTTCCTGTTTTGCCGGCAGATCTACAACGGCTGGTATATCATCTTGACGGTCCCTGAAGCGGAATATTATAAAGACCTGTATGATATGACGGCCATCATCGGCATACTCGGCCTGCTGATGGCGTCGGCGCTTAGTTTTCTGCTGATCGGAATGGACGCGGCCAGAAGCAGGGCGGACACCAAAAATCAGCAAAAGAGCAATTTTATCGCCAACATGAGCCATGAGATGCGCACGCCGATGAATGTGATCGCGGGGCTTACGGATTTGATGCTGGAGGACGATGATCCCGTCCATACAAAGGCGAACCTGAAAAAGATAAAAACGGCCGCCAATACCCTGACGGGGCTGATCGACGACGTTCTGGACATTTCCAAGATCGAGGCCGGCAAGCTGGAATTGAGGCCCGCGCCATACGACGTGGCCAGCCATATCAACGACATCGTGACGCTGAACCTGATCCGCGTGGAGGATAAACCCATCACATTCCAGTTGGATATCCAGCCGGATTTCCCGCGCACCCTAGTCGGCGACGAGCTGCGGATCAAGCAGATCCTCAGCAACCTATTGGGCAACGCTTTCAAGTACACCCATCAGGGGGCCGTCAAGCTGGGCATGGATCACCACTGCGAGGGCGGCGACGTATGGGTGGGCTTCACCGTAAGCGACACCGGCATCGGCATACAAAAGGAAGATATAGCAAAGCTTTTTACCGATTCCAATCAGGTGGATACCCGCGCGAACCGCACCATTGAAGGGACCGGGGTGGGGCTCAGCATCACCAAGCAGCTGGTGGAGCTGATGGACGGGGATATATCGGTGGAAAGCGAGTACGGCAAAGGGACGGCGTTCCGTGTGCGCATCCGTCAGGGGTTTGTCACCGATGCGCCCATAGGCAAAGAAACGGTGGAAAACCTGCGCACCTTCTGCTACGCGTATAAAAAGCCGCCGGCACACGAAACGCCGGCGCGGCCGGACCTAAGCTATGCCAGGGTGCTGCTGGTGGACGACTTCCCCGCCAACTTGGATGTGGCGGCGGGGATGCTGCGCAAATACAAGCTTCAAGTGGAGTGCGTAGGCGGCGGGCAAGACGCTGTTGACCGCATTCGATCAGGGGAGCCGGCCTACGACGCCGTTTTCATGGACCACATGATGCCGGGGATGGACGGCGTGGAAGCGGCGGCTTTGATCCGCGCGCTGGGCACGGAATACGCGCAAACCATACCGATCATCGCGCTGACCGCCAACGCGGTCATCGGGACAGAGCAGATGTTCCTTGAGCATGGCTTCAACGCCTACTTGCCCAAGCCCATCAACGTGATGGCCCTGGATGCTGTCATCCAGAGCTGGGTCAGGGACAAATCCAAGGAGCAGCGCCACTTGCACCCTGGGCGCTTGACATGATATAATACAACCACAGGAGGGATCGCGGTGAAAAATAAAGAAAATATCATCATTGTGGATGACAGCAAGTTTATGCTTATGGCGCTCAGCAACATCCTCAGCCCTTACTATCAGGTACATAGCTTCCATGACCCTATGGAGGCCATAGAGAATATTGGAACGATCGTCCCTTCGCTGATCCTTCTGGACGTCGTCATGCCGAAGGTGGGCGGCTTTGAGGCTTTGAAAATCCTCAAAGCCAAGCAATCCCACAGGGATATCCCCGTGATCATGATGACCGCGCAGGAGGATGAACACAAGGATATCGACAACGAGGTGCAGTGTTTCATGATGGGCGCGGTCGATTATGTGCATAAGCCGTTCAAGGCGCCGGTGGTCTTGGCGCGGGCCCGCTCGCATGTCAATCTGTATGAATACCATCGGGAATTGGCGAAGACCTCCGTTACGGACGCGCTGACCACGATCTATAACCGCCGGGGCTTCGACGACTTCCTGCACCGGGAATGGAGCCGAAGCGTGCGGGAAAAATCCCTGTTGTCGCTGTGTATGCTCGATATCGACCATTTCAAGCAGTATAACGACCATTACGGCCATCAGGAGGGCGACAACGCCCTGCATATGGTCGGGCAGGCCCTTAAAACCGCGCTGCATCGCCCGACCGACATCGCGGCGCGGTATGGCGGCGAGGAATTTGCGGTGATCCTGCCGGAGGTGGACGAAGCCGGCGCCGCGACCGTGGCCGAACACCTGAACAAGGCGATCACGGCCTTGAATCTCCCGCACGAATATTCATCGGCCGCCAAGGTGCTGACCGTCAGCATCGGCGTGGCGACGTCCCGCGCGATCCAGTCCGCCGAGGACCTGATCAAAGCGGCGGACACGATGCTGTACCAAGCCAAGGAAACCGGCCGGAACCGGTTTTGCCAGACGGTCGTGTAAAGGTCGCTATAATCGGGCGGGCGGGTCATCCCGCCCGCCTTTCTATTTCCACGCCCTGCGCGTATACGGGCAAACCTCGACGCACTTGCCGCAAATCGTGTTCCCGCCGCCAAAGCCCCGCTTGGCCCGCTGTCTGGCGGCCGCGCGGCATTTCACAGGGTCAAAAAATTCATCGCGGTATAGCCCGGCTGTCCACACCTTACCGGAAACCGCCCCGGCGGGGCAGGCTTTTGTGCAGGCCATGCAGTCCCCGCACTTGGATGTGTTGACAGGCGCGGCGGTTTGGAGCGGCGCGTCGGTCAGGATGGACGAAAGGCGGACCATGGAGCCGTACGGCTCCGTCACCAGCAGCGCGCTTTTCCCGATCCAGCCGATCCCGGCGCGGGTCGCCACGGTTTTATGCGGCAGCACTGTGCTATCCTCCGCCTCGCCGTTCCCGACCCGCGCGCGGGTCATGGCGATGGCCGTATGGCCCAGCGTTCGCAACGCTTCCGCGCCCAATGTGACCAGCATATCCAGCCGCTCGTTGAGCTTGATGTACCAGTCGTTATATTCCTGCGTAGGCAGCTCCGCGATCCCGCGGATGACCTCATCGGGATATTTGACAGCCACAGATATGCCGACAGGCATATGCTGACGCGCCTCCGGCGGTAACTCCGTCAAATCGCCGACGCCGACCAAGTCCGCGCCGTGGCTGAGGAGTTCTTCTTTGATAAAATGGGTGAGGTCACTCATATCGTCTGCCCTTTCATCATCTGCTGATACACAAAGCACGGCTTGATATGGTCGTTGACCATGCCTGTCGCCTGCATAAACGAATAGATGATGGTCGAGCCGACGAATTTGAAGCCCATTTTCTTCAAATCCTTGCTGATCTGATCGGAAATCGCGGTGGTCGCGGGCATGTCCCCCATGGTTTCCCAATGGCCTATCATGGGCTTATGGTCAACATAGCCCCAAATAAACTTGTCAAAGCTCCCATGCTTTTCCGCCAGTTCAAGAAAAAGCTTGGCGTTCACGATGGCGGCGTTGATTTTCAGGCGGTTTCTAATGATGCCCGCGTTTGCCATAAGCTCCTGAACCTTTTTCTCGCCGTATCGGGCGACCTTATGCGGGTCAAACCCGTCAAACGCTTCCCGGAAAGCCGCGCGCTTGTTCAGCACGGTACTCCAGGAAAGCCCCGCCTGCATCCCTTCTAAAATCAGCATTTCAAACAGCTTGCCGTCGTCATGCACAGGCTGTCCCCATTCGTTGTCGTGGTAGTCTATGTATAGGGGGGTATCGCCAAAGCATCTGATTTTTTCGTTCATAATGGTTACAATACCTTCTTCCAGTCACGGCGGCCATACAGGATACGGTCAACATCCACCGTTTTCTCATTTTCGCTGACAACATAAAAGACAATATAGCTTTTAACGACCATCGGGCGGAAGCCCATAGCCGCCAACCGGTCGTCCCTGACAAGCGGGTGAAGGAGCGCGTCCGTTTCCAGTTTGCCAATCGCCGCCCGGATCATCCGCACCATATTCAGCGCGGATGTCGGGGCGTTCAGCTGCGAAGAGATATACCGGGCGATGTCTCTAAGGTCTTGTTCGGCCGGTTCGTTTACCGCCACATCATAGACGTCCATCTATGATCTCCCGCTCAATTTCATTAAAAACTTCCCGATAAGGACGTTTCCGTCCGGCCCTAGACGCCGCCCGGCCTTCGTCCAACAAACGGTATAGTTCTTGCTTTCCGTTGAGGGCTTCAAACATCTCAATGCTCATCACCGCAAGGTCGCCTTGACCATTTTTGGTGATGAACACAGGCTCCCGGTTTTCATGGCAGAAGGTGGATATCTCGTTATAATTGTTTCTCAGGCTTGTGCTGGACTGTATATTTGGCATGACGCTTACCTCCCCAATCAAGCTAAAGATATTATACTCGATTTTCTTTAGGATTGCAAGACGGCATCCTCAATCCAGCCGGATTTTGTCCAGCGCGTCCAACGCGCCCGCGCAGTCGAAGTTCTTAAAGGCCGCCGCAGCTTTCCCCAGCAAATCGTTGGTTTCCTCTCCGTAATCATACGCCAGCAAATCGCTGATCGCTTGGACCCCCGCGTCGCTGTCAAAGTCATCGGCGGCGGTCTGCGCTGTTTTTACGCTTTCCGTCAGCAAGGCGGGATCGCCTTTTTCCTTCGGCGCGGCCTCCGGGGCCGGGAAGGCCGCGGATAGCTGTTCATGCAGCGCGGTCAGCTTGCCTTGCAGGACGGGGTACTGCCCCAGGCAAAAATCCAATTCCTTATTCTTCGCCGCGGACTCCAATTTGAACGCCATTTCGGACAGGCGCATGGCCCCGACGGTGGCCAGCTCGGATTTCATTGCGTGGACGGCGATGGCAAAGCCGCCTATGTCCGAATTGCCCAGAAATTCTTGCATTTTGTCGCACTTCGGCAACAGCGTGCCGCAGAAATCCTCCAGCGTGTCGCGGTACAGGCCCTCCATGCCGGAAAAGCGGCTCAAGCCGATCTCGGTGTTGATCTCGCGGATGCCCCGCACTATATCCAAGAAGTCTCCGCTTTCCGCCGCGTCGGCCTCCGGGCCGGAGCTTTCAGGCGGGCCCGCCTTCTCCATGATTTTGGACGGCGGCAGCCATTCGGCCAGTGTTTTTTGAAAGTCCCGCATTTCCACGGGCTTAGATAAAAAGCCGTTGAAGCCGTTGGATAAAAACATTTCCCGCGCGCCCTTGATGGCGGTCGCCGTCAGCGCGATGATCGGCAGCAGCCTGTATTTCCCGCCCAGCTCCCGGATGATTTTCGTGGCCATCACGCCGTCCATGTGCGGCATCATATGATCCATGAACACGATATCAAAATCATACATCTGCACCAAGTCGATGGCCGCCGGGCCGGACAGGGCCGTCTTGGCCTTGATCTTAGACAGTCCGAGCAGGCCCGAGGCGACGCGCAGGTTGAATTCATTGTCGTCCACCACAAGGATTTCCGCGTCGGGGGCGCAGATCGTCTGCTCTTGCGTCCCGGCTTCGCCCTGCGCGGTGTTGGCCGGGTCGCCCGGCACAAGCGGGACTGTGACCGTGAACACGGAGCCGTGCCCGTCCACGCTGTCGACCGTGATCGCGCCGCCCATCATCTCGACAAAGGATTTGCTGATGGCAAGCCCCAGCCCCGTCCCGACGATCGCGCGGTTTTTCAAAGAATCAGACTGCGCGTAGACGTCAAACAGCTTTGGCAGGTCGTCCTTGCGTATGCCGCGCCCGGTATCCGTGACTTCAAATTTCAGCGCACCCTCCTTGACGCCGACATACAGTCGGACATAGCCGCGGTCGGTGAATTTCACGGCGTTGCCGCAGATGTTGGTCAGCACTTGCCGAAGGCGTATCTCGTCGCCGAACAGCACCGGCGGCAGGTCGCTTTCCCGGACGAATTTGAAGTCGATGTTTTTCTTTTCCGCCAAATACGTCATAATGGTAGCGATGTTACCGATAAACAGGTTGAAATCGTAATCCACCGGGCGCAGTTCAAATTTCCCGGTTTCGATCTTCGACAAGTCCAGAATGTCGTTGATGATGGACAGCAGCGAGTGCGCCGACGCGTTGATATCGTTGACAAAGCCCATCTGGTGCGCGTTCAGCGGTTCGTGCATCAGCAGCTCCGCCATGCCGATGATGGCGTTCATCGGCGTCCTGATTTCGTGGGACATGCTGGCCAAAAACGACGATTTGATGAGGTTGGCCTCGTCGGCGCGCTTTTTCGCCAGATGGTTTTCGATGCGTTTGAGCAGCAGCGGCGCGGAAAAGGGCTTATGTACATAGTCGATCGCGCCCAGGCTCAGGCCCTCCAGCTCGCTGGCTTCATCGCGTTTGACCGTGACGAAGATCACCGCGATATCGCAATGCCGCGGGTCGGCTTTCAGGCGTTTGAGTACCTCAAAGCCGTTCATTTCCGGCATCTCGACATCCAGCAGGATCATTTCGGGCTTGACGTTCTCCAGGATTTCAAACAGCTTGGCCGCGGACGACGCGGGAAAGACCTCGTATTTCGCTTTCAGCATGTCCCGGCCTATGGACAGGTTGGCCAGGTTATCATCGACCAGAACGATTTTAGCGCGGTCTTGGGCGGGTTCCATATGCAAGCTCCCCCTTTTATTGCGGCCTTGGGTCTGATGGTAATGTGTGTTTATTATAGCATGTCAAGCGCAAACGGCGCAAGTAGGGACGGCCGCCTCCGGCCGTCCCTGCTTGTTCATGCGTCTGCCCCGCTATCCCTGCTTTTTCACGACCGGGACCCAAACCTCGCTCTTGTAGTCCGCCGCGGTCGTGTCGCCGTCGGAGTACCACTCGATTTCCGGGGCCATGGCGTGTTCGTAGCCCGACGCGGGGAACCATTCCCCGTAAATGCGGCCCCAGACCGCCTGGATCGCGCCCGGCATCGGGCCGACCGACTCGAAGATCGCCCACGTGCAGGCGGGTATCTCCAGCTTGCTCAAACCGTCCGGGCAAGGCTTTGTGGTCGCGGCGGCGATCCAGTAGTCAAAGCCGTCGTCGTACATGTCGGCGCAGATGCCCAAGCAGCCGGTCGGCTCCCGGTCGGCCATCGCCGCGATGGCCTCGAAGGTTTCCTTGGGGGTGTCGCGCCACATTTGCGGGATTTTGGTCTTCTGCTCTTCATTAACCGTCGACATGAACTGCTTGATCCCGGCGACCGTGAAGGCTTCCCTTTCCTCGATGCGGTAGTTCATTGCTTCCACTCCTTTGATTGTAACGGTGAAGATCAGGCGCGGGTACGCTTTCAGCCGGACGCCGTTGCGCGCCATCGACGGCTTGACGCCGTGCAGGGCGTGGAACGCCCGGGCAAACGCGTCGGCGGAGGAATACCCGTACTTGACGGCCACATCGAGAACTTTTTCGCCGTTGTCCCGCAAGTCAAACGCGGCCGCCGTGAGCCGCCGCCGCCGGATGTACTCGGACAGCGGGACGTCGCACACAAATCCAAACATGCGCTGGAAATGATACGGCGAACAGCAGGCGATTTTGGCGATCCGGTCATAGTCGATCTCTCCGTCCAGATGCGCCTCGATGTAGTCGATCACTTTATTCAGGCGTTCCAGTGTGGCGGTACTCATGCGCCATCCCTCCTGTTGCTGACTATATCATATGGTGAGAACAAACATCCGACAATCTGTGCGCAAATGTGTCGGGTTCAGCCTACCCCTTCCCACAGGCCCAGCAGATACGTGACGCCCAGCGCGCGGTCGTACAGGCCGTAGCCAGGGCGGCCCTTTTCGCCCCAGATCATGCGGCCGTGGTCGGGGCGTATGTAGCCGTCAAACCCCGCGTCTTTTAACGCCTTGACGATCGCCCGCATGTCCAGCGAGCCGCTTCCGGTCAGGTGCGCGGACTCGTAGGAGTCGCCGTTTTCCAAGAACTGAATGTTGCGCAAATGCGCGAAAAAGATATGGCTGCCAAACTCGCCGATGATCGCGGGCAGGTCGTTGCCGGGGTCCGCACCCAAGCTTCCGGTGCAGAGCGTCAAGCCGTTGTGCGTACTGGGATGAAGCTCCAGAAACGCCCGGATGCTCTTCGCGCTGTTGATCATTCTAGGCAGGCCGAAAATCGGGGTCGGCGGGTCGTCCGGGTGGATCGCCATTTTGATGTCCAGCTCTTCGGCATAGGGGATCACGCGGTCAAGGAAATACTTCGCGTTCTGCCAGTACCGCTCCGGCGTCATGCCGTCGTAGCGGCGCAGGGTTTCTTCTAAGCCCGCAAGCCGCTCCGGTTCCCAACCGGGCAGGGCGATGCCGCCGGCTTCCTCCGCGTACCGCTCGGCCAACGCCCGCGGCGTGGTATGGCGGATAAAGTCTTCCGAGAAAAACATCGTGTTCGTGCCGTCGGGCAGCTCGTAATACAGGCGGCTGCGCGCCCAGTCCAGCACCGGCATGAAATTGTAGCAGATCACCTTCACGCCGATGGTTTTTAGGTTCCTCATCGTCTGGATATACGCGTCGATATAGCCGTCGCGCGTATCCGCGCCCAGCTTGATGTCCTCATGGATGTTGACGCTCTCGATGACCTCGCTCTCCAGGCCCTCGGCCTCGATGGCGCGGCGCATTTCGCCGATCTCCTCCACGCTCCAGACCTCGCCCGGCAGCTTGCGGACCAGGCCCGTCACCACGCCGCTGACGCCGGGGATCTGCCGGATATGCCGCAGCGGCACATGGTCGTCTTGCGCCCCGAACCAGCGCATCACCATCTTCATGCGGGGAACACCTCTGTCAACAGTTTGCGCACCGCGCCCCTGTCCTCCAGCATCCGGCGGAAATAGCCCTCGATTTTATCACCCAATCCGGCCGCGACCAAGTCCGTCCCGAAAATGGCCTGATTGCGCAGGATTGGCGGAAGCTTGCCCTCCGCGCCGGCCGGGTCGCCCACGCGCACGCCGGACAGGGCCGCTTGCAGCGTCGGCAGCAGCGGGTCGTCGGACAGCTCCATCTCTTTTCCCTCGTCGTCCACGCCCAGCAGATAGCGCAGCCAGCCCGCGATCACCAGCGGGATGCCAACCAGCGTGTCTACAGAGCGCGCCGGATCGGCCATATACGCTTTGACCGTTTCGCCGTAGCGGATCGAGATTTTTTGGCTCGTATCCGTGGCGATGCGCTGGGGCGTGTCGGGGATAAAGGGGTTGGGCAGGCGTTTGGTCAAAACCTCGCCGATAAATGCCTTCGGGTCGAGTATGCCGGGGTCGGTCACCACGGGCAGGCCCTCGTCATAGCCGATCCGGCGGACCAGCGCGGCCAGCTGCGCGTCGCGCATCTCCCCGGCGATGCTCGTATGGCCCAGCAAACAGCCGAACACCGCCAGCGCGGTATGCAGGGGGTTCAGGCAGGTCGTCACCTTCATGCGCTCTACCTTGTCCACCGTCTGACGGTCAGTGAAATATACGCCCGCGCGCTCCAGCGCGGGCCGCCCGTTGGGGAACGCGTCCTCAATCACAAGGTACTGCGGCCCCTCGGCGTTCACAAAGGCGGCGATGTACGTCCCCTTGGCGGTGATGACCGTATCCATGCCGCCGATCCCGTCGCGCGCGAGGGCGTCCCCGATCAGCGGGGCGGGGCGAGGCGTGATCTTGTCGATCATGCTCCACGGGAAGGACACGCGCGACGCGTCCGCGAGGTAGTCCAGGAAGCCCGCGTCGATCAGGCCCTTGCCGCTCCACGCCGCGGCGATCTCCGTGACGGCGGCTTTCAGCTTGTCCCCGTTGTGACTGCAATTGTCCATGCTGACCATGGCGATGGGGGCGCCGTTCTTTTGAAACCGCGCGTACAGCAGGGCCGCGATCAGGCTCATCACATGTGTATCTCCAGCGGCAGACGTCTGCCGCCCTAGAGGCCCTGTTTCCATATCCCGCGCCACGATGTCCAGCAGCGCGCCGTCCGGCTTGTGCAGGGCATAGCCCTTCTCGGTGATGGTGAAGCTGGCCATTTGCAGGCTCCCGGCTTCAAAATACCGCTGCAATTTTGTAAAGTCTCCGTTTTCGCGCGAGGCGGTCAGGCCCTCGGCGATGCTGCCGATGACGCGGCGTTCGGTTTTGCCGTCGGGCAGCAGCGTGACCAGCAGCGCGAGGCTGTCATAGGGCGCGTATATCTTCTCAATGATCTCCGTGTCGAAGGTTTCCACGGCGATCACGCCGGCGTTTCCGGCGTCCTGCCCCAAAACCGTGTCACCCAGCGCGGCGATAAAGCCCCGGAAGATGTTGCCCGCGCCGAAGTGCAGCCACGCCGGCGACCGTTTGGTATTTTCCGCCGCGGCCTTGGCGTCGTAAGACGGCAGCGCGATCCCGGCGCGGTCCCAAGCGGCGGTGTCGGCGATGCCCGGATGGGTCAAAGTCAGCATACAGGATTTCCCCTCTCGTTACGTCTCCGCTTGGTATAGTATAACATGGTGCGGGCGAACTGACAATCATTCATAAACGCTTGAATTTTCTCCGGCAATCATATAGTATTAGGGAAGAGAAACGGAACGGAGGCGAACCATCCTTTGGACAATCGGCCAATCGGCGTGTTTGACTCGGGACTGGGCGGCTTGACGGCGGTCAAGGAGTTCCGGCGTATCCTGCCCGGCGAGGACATTGTTTACTTCGGGGACACCGCGCGCGTGCCCTACGGCTCGCGCTCGCGCGAGACGATCCTAAAATACGCGCGCCAGGACGTGCGTTTTTTGCTGACGTTCGGCGTCAAGGCCATCCTGATCGCCTGCGGCACGGTCAGCGCGGCGGCTTTGCCGGAGCTGGCGCAGGAATTTGACGTGCCGATGTCCGGCGTCATCCAACCCGCCGCGCGCCGGGCCGTCGTCGCCACGCACACCGGGCGCGTGGGGCTGATCGCCACGCAGGCTTCCGTCCGCGCGCGGGGCTTTGAACGCGCCATGCGCGCCCTTGAGCCGGGTATCACGCTGTACAGCGACGCCTGCCCGCTGCTTGTGCCGCTGGTGGAAAACGGGCGCGTGGAGCGTGACGACCCGGTGACGCGCCTTGTGCTGGAGGAATGCCTCGCGCCGATGCGCGACAGGAGCGTGGACACGCTGATTTTGGGCTGTACGCATTACCCGCTGCTGACGGACGCCATCGGCGCGGTCTTGCCCGGCGTCACGCTGATCAACTCCGGCGCGGAGGCCGCGCGCCATGTGGCCGCCGCGCGCGAGTGGGACCACGCCGAACCGGGCCGGGTGGGCAGTACACGCTACTATGTCAGCGACAACGTGGAAGGCTTCGCCCGCATCTCGAACCTGTTTTTAGGGCGTCCGATCGAACACGCCGTGGGGCTGGTGGATATGGAGACGATCATGTAGGGTATCGCGGTTGAATACAGAAATTCCTTGCCCCGTCATTGCATCAAACGCTTGCAATGACGGGGTTTTCTTTGTCTCCAACAGACAAACGGCTATCAAAAGGTACACCTTTTGATAGCCGTTTTTTGGCCCCATTTGCCGACGACCGGGGGGTGGTCGTCCCCACAAGGGTTTGTGCCTTCACGCGGTTGCGGGGCACTGTTGGATTTTTCTATTGCCATTCACCCGCAGCGGTGGTATAATAATAAAACCTATAAACCGAGGGCGGGTTGCCTGCCGCGGGGGGAGGGGGATGGGCGCGTTGGTCAAGATCAATCAGGAAGAGTTTCAGCGGATCGTCAAATACATGCGGGATAACTACGGCATCAACCTGTCGCAGAAGCAGACGCTGGTGGAGGGCCGCCTTTGGAGCGTGATCCAGAAGCACGGCTTCAAGTCGATGGGCGAATACTTTGAGTTTGTCATGAACGACACCACGGGCGAGGAAGCCAAGACGCTCATCACACGCCTGACCACGAACTATACATACTTCATGCGGGAGGACCAGCATTACAAATTCCTGACCGGCCGCGTCCTGCCGGAATGGACGCCGCGCCTGCGCGACAAGGACCTGCGCATCTGGAGCGCGGGCTGTTCCTCGGGCGAGGAGCCGTACACGACGGCGATGGTGCTGGACGACTATTTCGGGCCGGCCAAAAAAGAATGGGACTGCAAGGTGCTGGCCACCGACATCTCGCCGCAGGTTCTGCTAATGGCCAAGGAGGCCACCTACCCCGAGGACCGGCTGAAAAACCTGCCGCCGGAATGGAAGAAACGCTACTTTGACCAAATCGCGGGAACCGACTCGTTTCACGTCAAGCCTCTGATCCAGAACGAGGTCATTTTCCGCAGCTTCAACCTGATGGAGCGCGTATTCCCGTTCAAGAAGAAATTCCACGTGATCTTCTGCCGCAACGTGATGATCTATTTTGAAAAGGACACGCGCGACGCGCTGGTGGAACGCTACTACGACGCGCTGGAACCGAACGGCTATCTGTTCATCGGCATGTCGGAGACCGTCAGCAAGACCGATACGCGCTTCACGTTTGTCCAACCGTCGATTTATAAGAAGGGGGCGCTCTGACCCATGGGAGCTATCCGGGTCCTGATCGTAGACGACTCCATGTTTTTCCGCGCCGCCATCG
>Ga0082212_10003870_pt1 | contig 21034 bp, 17 predicted proteins | sample TergutNt197P3_FD_71548 | JGI IMG/M metagenome (GOLD analysis project Ga0082212, IMG submission 71548) | Neocapritermes taracua P3 segment gut microbial communities from Petit-Saut dam, French Guiana - Nt197 P3 | ecosystem: Host-associated > Arthropoda: Insects > Digestive system > Gut ... | reverse complement strand
AAGTGAAGCCACTTTTTCGTATTGGTTCGGCAATGTACGTTTTACCCATTTCATCGCTGCTTTTGTATTCCTGTTCAATTTTATGTTCCGTATTTATTGGGGATTTGTCGGGAATAAATTTGCCAGTTGGAAGAACTTTATTCCTTACCGTAAATCGCAATGGCAGGAAATATGGGAAGTGGTTAAAGTCGATATTTTATTGATAAAGAACAAACCGGTCGAAAGCATTGGGCACAACTCTTTGGCTTCCGTCATTTATTTCGGTTTGTTTTTGGCGTTTCTACTGCAATGTCTCACCGGTTTCGGTTTGTATGCCCAAATGAGTCAAGCGTTTTTACCCAAAATGTTTGCTTGGGTAGTTCCTTTGTTGGGAGGTGATTTGTGGGTTCGTCTCATTCATCACATTCTGATGTGGTTCTTCATTATTTTCGTTATCGTTCACGTATATTTGGTATTATACCACGATTACATCGAACGGAGAGGCGTTACTTCTTCCATCATTGGAGGCTGGAAATTCATCGAAGAAGAGGTTGCCGAAAAGGAAGGATATATTGAAGAAAAATAAAATTAATTTTAGCACGCAGATGACGCGGATTATGTTTATTTATAGTCCGTTCCATCTGCTCAAATTTTAAGATTGGAATAAAAAATCAAATCAAAATGTTCCAAAAAATCAAAATATTTTGATTTTTTGGAACATTTTTGTATTTTTGCAGACAGAATATGTTTGTATATGAGGCGAAAAATTTTTGATATACTTGTTGAGTGGAAAAATAGTGAAGACAGAAAGCCGTTGATTCTGAACGGTGCACGTCAGGTTGGTAAAACCTATATTTTAGAAAAATTTGGCAAAGCGTGCTTTGAAAATGTAGTTTACCTCAATATGGAAATTGAGGGCGCACTTGCCAATTTTATAGAAAAAGAACTCTCCCCTCAAAAAATAATTCAGTTCATAGAATCTACTAAACGTCAGGAAATTGTACCGGAAAAAACATTAATTATCTTTGACGAAATTCAATCAAGTGAGCGTACATTAACTTCATTGAAATATTTTTGCGAACAAACGCCCGAATATTATGTTGTTGCAGCAGGTTCACTTTTGGGAGTGGCAATTAATCGCAAAAAATATTCGTTTCCTGTGGGAAAAGTGAATGAATTAACAATGTATCCACTTGATTTTGAAGAGTTTTTATGGGCTTTGGGTTATGATAAATTAGCCGAAAAAATAAAATTTCATTTTGCAAACAATGAAGCATTGCCTGAACACGATTTTGCTTTGGAATTATATCAAAAGTATTTTATTGTTGGAGGAATGCCTGCCGCTGTGAAAATTTTCATCAAAACCAACAGTTATTTAAAAGTGCAAATCGTTCAAAATGATATACTCAACGAATATATTGCAGATATGGCAAAATATGCTGATACAACAACAAGCGTAAAAATTCGTGCTTGTTATGACTCAATTCCTGCTCAACTTGCCAAAGAAAACGCAAAATTTCAATACAAAGTAGTACAACGTGGTGGTACTGCTACTATTTTTGGCGAAGCAATCGAATGGTTGAACTTGGCAAATATTACACTCAAATGTCAGCAATTAGAACACGGTTTTATTCCGCTGACGGCTTATGTCGATTTGATAAATTTTAAATTATATATGGGCGATATCGGCGTTTTGACTTTGCGTTCCGAAATTCCGTTACAGACCATTTTGTCAACCATTGAAACTGACAGTACTTTTCTTGGTGCGATGACTGAAAATTACGTAGCTCAATGTTTTAGGGCTAAAAAATATCGCTTAACATATTGGAAAAGCGAAGGAAAAGCTGAAGTTGATTTTGTTTTGCAACTTGACGGAAAGATTGTCCCCGTAGAAGTAAAAAAAGGCAAACGCAACAGAGCGAAAAGTTTAGGTGTTTTTATGCAAAATTACAAATCAGAATATGCAATCCGTATATCAAAGAAAAATTTTGGCTTTGAGAATAAGATAAAATCTGTGCCTTTGTATGCTGTATTCTGCATTTAGCACATAATTAATATAAAAATTTTCGATGAAAACATTAATTCTTGGAGTGGGTAATCTTTTGTTGAAAGACGAAGGTGTCGGTATTCACGTGATTCACGCATTAGAAAAAGAAAACCTGCCGTCCGATGTCAGCCTGATAGACGGAGGAACAGGCGGACTTCACTTGGTTAACTGGCTGCGAGGTTACGACCGCATCATTATGATTGATGCCACGCTTGATGACAATCCTACCGGAACCATACGTTTGATTCAACCCCGTTATGCTTCAGATTTCCCTCCTTTGATGAGCGCCCACGAAATCGGACTGCGCGATATGATTGCTGCTATGTGTCTTACAGACGATTTGCCGGAAATCCTGTTGATTGTGATTTCTGTAGCAGACATCAGTGAGGTCGGCACCGAACTTTCACCGGAACTTCAAGCGGTTGTTCCGGAAATCGTGCGGACGGTAAAAAGTCAATTGTAATTTTTCAATTGCTACCATCAAATGGATCGGTAGTAGCCATGCCTTTTTTTGAAATACCCTCGCGTATGAAAATTTTCTTCAGGGTTAGGAAGAAGATTTTAATATCTAACTTCAACGAAAGGTGATCGACATACCAAACATCATATTCAAATTTTTGCTTCCACGAGATATCATTTCGTCCGTTTATTTGAGCCCAACCCGTAATTCCCGGTCGTATTTCATGACGCCGCTTTTGTTCCGGAGAGTATAGTGGCAGGTATTCGGGCATTAGGGGACGCGGCCCTATCAAACTCATATTGCCTTTTAAAACATTGATCAATTGTGGAATTTCGTCTAACGAAGTTGAACGGATAAAGTTGCCGATTTTAGTAAGTCTCATCTTATCAGGCAACAAGTTGCCACAAGGATAACGCTCGTCTGTCATTGTTTTGAATTTGAGTACTTTAAATATCTTAGCACCCTTTCCGGGACGCTCTTGAACAAAAAAAATACCCGCTCCTCTGTTGGCAAAATACAGAAGCAGAATAATAATCAACAAAAAAGGAAACGATAACAGCAAAATCATCAAAGCTACCGTAAAATCAAACCATCTTTTGAAATATTGTTTATACATCTTATTTTATTCAAACCTGTCAATATTAATGAAGAAGTATTTCTATGAAATGTATATTGTTGTACATTATCCTTTTAGTGATGATTTAAGTTTATAAATTCTTTCTATTATACCCACCACTTTAAGTCCATCCATGGCGTTGGTCGTAATGATATCTTTGCCATTAAGTACTTCAACTACATTTTCTATAACGTAGATATGATTTTGAGCAGAACCCATATAAGCTCCGTAATCATTCCCCGGATTGGTAGGAGACAGTTTGGGCATTTCATAATCCTTTACATGGCAATATTCAACTTTGTTCATATATTGTCCGCCTATTTTTATACTTCCATTTTCGGCAACTACAGTCACGCTGCTTTCCAAATTTTTGTTCCAAACAGCAGTTGAATAGTTGATACAACCTACTCCCTCTCTTTTGAAGTCGAAGCTGACTATACCGGAGTCCTCGAAATCGGTCAGATTTTTGTGGTTGAAATCTTTGAATTTCGCATGTATGTTGGTTATATCTCCAAACAACCAGTACATGATGTCAATGAAGTGTGAAAATTGAGTGAAAAGGGTTCCGCCATCCAAATCCGAGTTGCCGTGCCAATTTCCGTGCTTGTAATACCGGTCGTCGCGATTCCAGTAGCAATTCAATTGAACCATGTAGATTTTGCCTAATTTTCTCGATTCCACCATTTCTTTTATCCAAACCGAAGGAGGAGAATAACGATTCTGCATTACGCAAAACACATGCTTATTCACTTGTAAAGATGTGTATATTATGTGTTCGGCATCTCTTGTTGATAAGGCCATGGGCTTTTCCAGCACGACATGTTTTCCTGACTTCAAAGCGCTGATTGCCATTTCTGCGTGCAAACCATTGGGTGTGCAAATGTTTATTACATCTATCTTTAAGTTTGAATCGAGTAAAGTATCTATGGATGAGAAAAAAGGAACACTAAATTCTTCAATACCCAACTCCTGTTTTGTACGGATGTCGCAAATCGCAACCAATTCGGCGCCTGCATTTCCCGCTATCATTTCCATATGACGCTTTCCAATATGTCCGCAGCCAACTACTGCACACTTGATTTTTTCCATTATTTAATTCTTGTCACAATGTTATCAACTAATTTGTACTCCTGTTTACTTTCCGGGCATATAGCTATACCTTTATTGTCGAATTGCAGTTCATGGCCATATTCACTTATCCAGCCGGTTTGCTTGGCAGGATTACCCACTACCAATGCATAATCGGGTATATTTTTTGTAACAACCGCACCCGCGCCAATGAATGCATATTTACCGATATCGTGTCCACACACTATTGTTGCATTGGCGCCTATCGAGGCGCCTTTTCCCACATGCGTTTTGTCGTATTGTTCCTTACGGTTTATGGCGCTCCTTGGATTTTTCACATTCGTAAACACACATGAGGGGCCTAAAAATACGTCGTCATCACAGGTAACACCGGTATAGATAGATACATTATTTTGAACTTTAACATTTTTACCCAAAATCACACCCGGAGAAACAACTACGTTTTGGCCAATATTACAATTACTACCAAGTATGCAAGTCTGCATTATATGACTAAAATGCCATATTTTTGTGCCTGTACCTATCGTACAACCTTCATCAATTACAGCGGTTTCGTGTGCATAGTAATTCATAAGAAGAATTTTTTTATTTGTTCTGTTATGTATATTTGTTCGTTTTCCTGAAGCTCAGTATGAATTGGTAATGAGAGTACCGAGCTTGATAAAGAAGTAGCATTTTTCAAATCTTCCGCCCGGCGGGTGATGGTCTTAAAAGCTGCATGTTTCTGCAGTGGAAGTGGATAATATATCATAGATGGAATACCTTTATCTTGAAGAAAAGCCTTTAATTTATCTCGTTTTCCATGGTCTTTTAATTGAATGGTATATTGATGATAAACATGCGTGGAATATGGCATCTTTTGTGGCAATACAATCTCTTCAAGGTCTTGTAACAAAACGTTGTATCGTCTTGCAGCCTCTTGTCTTGCTTCACAAAATTGATTGAGATATTTTAGTTTCACCCGTAATATGGCAGCTTGAATTGTATCTAATCTGGAATTACAACCCAGAATTTCGTGGTGGTATTTTATTGATTGTCCATGCCGTGATATCATTGAGAGTTTTTTTGCCAATATTTCGTTGTCGGTCATCATCGCGCCACCGTCTCCGAAACAGCCCAGGTTCTTACTTGGGAAAAACGATGTACATCCGATATGCCCTATAGTCCCTGCTTGCTTTATGCTACCATCCGAAAACAGACAATAAGCGCCTATTGCCTGCGCGTTATCTTCTATTATATACAAATTGTGGGCTTCGGCAAAATTTATAATACTTTCCATATCACAACTCTGTCCAAATAGATGAACAGGGATTATGGCTTTGGTTTTCGACGATAATCCTTTTTCGATATTTTCCAATGTCAGATTGAAACTCTCAATGCTGACGTCTACTATGACAGGAGTTAGTCTTAACAGTCCGATTACTTCGGCGGCGGCGGCATACGTAAAGGCAGGAACAATAACCTCGTCACCCGGTTTAAGTTCCAATGCCATCAGGGAAATTTGCAGAGCATCGGTTCCATTACCGCAACTAATTACATGCGCCGATCCGGTATAATTTTCCAAATCTTTTTGAAATGCCTTAACCTCCGAACCATTTATATACTCGGCATCAGACACCGCATTTAGCAAAGCGGTATCGATTTCCTGTTTTATTCTCGCGTATTGACCTTTAAGGTCGACCATTTGAATGTTCATTGCAACCTCCGGTAAATAAGTAATTGACTATATTTTTTATAGAAATTAGAAATTCCATATTTTATTTAAAATTCAGCATGATAAAAATATCAACAAAATTACATGAAATTTCTATAATTCCAAGCGATTGAAATAAAATCGAGGGCACAAGTTCTTCCGAAGGACTTCCCTTTGTGGCAAATTGTCAAGTGGACAATAATAAAATAAAACTGTATATGGATCGAAAGAATTTATAGGGGAAAAGTATGTTTTTTTATTTTAACCAAATTTATTCCTTGATTTATTAGTCATATTTGCTTTTCTGTAACTATATTTGCATTCTATAATTATTTATTTTCAGGATGAAGAATTTATTTTTTATTACTGTTTTTTCCCTTTTGACAGGCATTTTGAATGCGCAAAACGGAAGTAATCCGATTCAGTTAAAAGACATTGTTGAACGGAAATACGCTGCACAAGGCGTGGAAGAAATGCGCTCGCTACCCGATGGCGAACACTATACGATGATGAGCAGCGACCGAAAAGCCATTCTCAAATATGCCTACAAAACAGGTAAAGTTACTGATACCTTGTTTAATGTGGCGACAGCGCGGGAGGCCCGCTTGGATAGAATCGATGGGTATCTAATTAGCAATACAGGTTACCGTATTTTAGTACGGACAAACACAGAATCGATTTATCGCCGCTCGTGGAAGGCAAATGTGTATGACTACGATGTCCGAAGAAATTTTTTAAAACCGCTGTCGGATACCGAAGGGAAAATAATGATTCCGACTTTTTCGCCCGATGGAAGAATGTGCGCTTATGTGAGGGATAACAACATTTGGTTGAAAAAATTCGATTATGATACCGAATCACAGGTAACCAAAGACGGAGAACTTGGAAAAATTCTGAACGGAGTAACCGATTGGGTGTATGAAGAAGAATTTGGAGTTACGAACTTGATGTCCTGGTCGGCAGATAGTAAATTCTTGGCTTTCGTGAAGTCCGACGAAACTTTGGTGCCTATGTACGGTTTCCAACAATTCGATGGAACGCTTTACCCCGGAGTATATTCCTACAAATATCCCAAAGCCGGAGAAAACAATTCGATAGTCGGGGCTTATGCTTATAATGTAGATACAAAGGATATTAAAAAAATGGAAGTTCCATTAGACGATGACGGTTATATTCCCTGTATCCGATTTACGGAAAACGAAGACCAGTTGGCAGTTATGACTTTGAACCGGCATCAAAACCGGTTCAGTATGTATTATGCAAATCCGAAATCAACCGTTGCCCGCTTGGTTTTTAGAGACGAAAATAAGTATTATATTGATTCCGACTGGATAACAGCCATTTATTTTACGAAAGATAATTTTGTGTATGTCAGCGAAAAAGACGGATTTGCCCACGCTTATTTATATACGATAAACGGCGTTCAAGAACGGCAATTGACTTCCGGAAAATGGGACCTTACCGCTCTTTACGGCTATAATCCCGAAACGAAAACGGTCTATTATCAATCGGCGGAAGAAAGTCCTTTGCGCCGTTCGATTTATAAGGTAGATGCCAAAGGCGTGAAAACCAAACTGTCGGCAGAAACAGGAAGCAATTCAGCGGCTTTTAGCCGAAATTTCCAATATTATGTCAATACTTTTTCAAATACAACTACCCCGACGGTTATTTCTATCCATGACGAAAAAGGAAAACAACTTTTTGTTTTGAATGATAATTCCAAAGTGCAGGATTTGCTTCAAACGATCCGTTATCCGCAGAAAGAATTTTTTACTTTTACCAACTCACAGGGTAATACCTTGAACGGCTGGATGTTGAAACCGACCGGTTTTGATGCTAACCGGAAATATCCCGTATTGATGATTCAATACAGCGGGCCCAATTCACAGGAAGTAACGGACAGATATGGTATTGATTGGTATGTTTATTTGGCTTCGCAGGGCTATGTTATCGCAGCGGTTGATGGACGCGGTACGGGCGCTCAAGGGGAAGAATTTAGAAAATGTACGTATCTGAATTTGGGAATTATGGAATCGGACGACCAGATTTCCGGAGCACAATATTTGGGTAACTTGCCTTTCGTAGATAAAAGCCGGATAGCCATTTGGGGATGGAGTTATGGTGGATATAATGTTTTGATGGCTATGAGCCGCGGCAACGGCATCTTCAAATCCGGAGTAGCAATTGCCCCTGTTACCGATTGGCGATTCTATGATTCGATTTATACCGAACGATTTATGCGTACACCAAAAGAAAACGAAAACGGATACAATGCCTCGTCACCCCTGAAATTGGCTAACAATTTGCAGGGACGATTGTTACTTGTTCACGGTACAGCCGACGATAATGTGCATTTTCAGAATACAATGTATTATGTGAAAGCCTTGGAAGATGCCGGTAAGCAGTTCGACACGCAAATCTATCCCGACAAGAACCACAGCATTTTGGGAACAACCACAAGGCTTCATCTCTACAACCGCATCATTGAATTTTTGGATAAAAATTTATAAATGGAGGTATCAAAGGAACGTATCCGCAAACCGGATTGGCTGAAGGTACATTTGGGAAATAACCGGCAATTTTCGATGACGGGAACGGTTGTTGCTTCGCGAAGTTTACACACCATTTGTCAGAGTGGAAGATGTCCGAACTTGGGAGAGTGTTGGAATCAAGGCGCTGCTACGTTTATGATTGGCGGCGATATCTGCACACGCTCCTGTAAGTTTTGCAATACGAAGTCCGGAAAACCTTTGCCTTTGGATCCGAACGAGCCGTTGCGGATTGCACAATCAATTCAAAAATTGGGGTTGAAACACGCGGTCATTACATCTGTCGACAGGGACGACTTGCAGGATAATGGGGCAGGGCATTGGGCGGAAACCATTTGCCAAATCAAAGTTTATAATCCTCATACCACTTTGGAAGCCTTGATTCCCGATTTTGGCGGAAACAGGGAAAATATCGCCCAAGTGATTGAAACAAAGCCGGAAATCATATCGCACAATATGGAAACCGTCCGGCGACTGACTCCTTTCGTGAGAAGCGCTGCCCGGTATGAACGGAGTTTATCGGTGCTGAAACAAATCGGAAAATCGAAGGTGTTTGCTAAAACCGGATTGATGCTCGGACTGGGTGAAACCGAAGCCGAAGTGTATGAGTTGATGGAGGACGTATTGTTGGCGGGCTGTTACTTATTGTCCATTGGACAATATCTACAACCTTCCCGAAAACATTTACCTGTAAAGGAATATGTTCATCCGGAAATGTTTGAAAAATACAAAAAAAAGGCTTATTCCCTTGGATTTCGGCACGTAGAGAGCGGTCCTTTGGTTCGTTCCTCGTATCGTTCGGCGGAGTTTTTGAAAGGAGAATGAGCATTCGTTGCTTAAAATAACTACGGAAAAGTTGGCTGATTTGTCGATACTTGTATTGCTGACGGAAAAGTCATTTGTCTGTGTGTAGTAATCCAAAAATTTAATGCTAATTTTTGTACCATAAATTTTGGACTTAATAAGGCCTGTGATATATGCCTTGGTTAAAAAACAATTTGAGACAGATGTGAGTAATAAAAAAAATACTACCTTTGTGAAATAAACTCAAAAACAATTTGCTTATGATGTAATGACAAATTAAGACATTGGATGATAATATAAAGCGTTTGCTTTATTGCTTGTTGTTGCAGAAATTACCACTTCAAAAAATAGTCAAAAAGTAATATAAGTGAATGCTCATGTTATATAATAGGCATGGGCTTTCTTTATTTTGACTGTGGGTGTGGTAATACCTTTGAAACAAATGGAGCGGGTATTGTGCCTTATTCATTGTAAAAAATAAGCCACAATACTAATCTGATAATATATAACTAAATTAAAAATTACTAATTTTTAACATATAACTTCAAGATAATTATGGCAATTGATTTACAAAAAGGACAGCGAATTGAAATCGGACTGTCGAAAGTAGGAGTAGGTTTGGGTTGGGATCCAAACGAAGGAACAGGATTTGATTTTGATTTGGACGCTTCGGCATTTATGCTTGGAGTAAACAAAAAACTGCCGAAAGACGAGTTTTTTGTTTTTTACAACAGTGATTTACGTGTTTTGCCCGGTAATTTGACAAAGTTTGAACCGCATAATTCAACAAAGTATCCGTCGTACTTCGATGATGAAGAGCAAAAACAAATATCAAGTAAAGATCATTGGAGAAAAAAAACAAGACCAATGTCGCCTGATTTTGCCGTTTGTGGCTCGTTTGACGACACGTCCGGTAATGAAAGTGATGGCGGGGATGATGAAACAATTAACATCGATTTGAATAAAGTTGATTCAAAAATTCAGGAAATCATTTTTACCGTAACTATTCACGATTACGAAAATCGGAAACAAAACTTTGGACAAGTAAGAAATTCGTATGTTAGAATTTTCAATGATATTACAGGAGAAGAAATCGCAAAATACGAATTAGATGAAAATTTTTCAATTGAAACGGCTGTTGAATTTGGACGTTTATATAAACGAAACGGAGAATGGAAATTTGAGGCTATGGGGATAGGCTACAATGGTGGATTACAGTTTTTTGTTGATAAGTATGTTTAATTCTTAAATCATCATAATCATGGCAATAATTTTAGAAAAACAGGGCGACAGTCATAAAATTGACTTGACAAAAAAAGGGGATAACGCTTCAAAAGAAATTATTATTAACTTGAACTGGTCGCAAGAAAAACAAAGCGGTTTGTCGAAATTTTTTCGTGGCGACAAATCTATTGATCTTGATTTAGGTGTTTGGTACGAACTGCAAGATGGCAGCAAATCCTGTATAGATGGCTTGCAGTTTGCGCATGGTCGAGGAGGCGCTAAAAATCAGATTTCAAGTCAAGGTTGCTACACACAAAAACCTTGGATATGGCACAGTGGCGACGATCGTTCCGGCGCTTCCGCCGAAGGGGAAAATATGCTTATCAATCCGCAAGGTACGGCAGATTTAAAACGCGTAACCGTATATTGTTTTATCTACGAAGGTGTAGTGAAATGGGCGGATACCAACGCAGTTGTAACAATTAAAGTACCCGGAAACCCCGACATCATAGTTAAAATGGGTCAACAATATTCGTCACAGAATTTTTGCGCCATTGCCGAAATTTTGTTTGGAACGAATCATTCAATGACCGTTAAAAAATTGGTTACGTTCCATAATGGACATGGCGATTGCGACAAAGTCTATAATTGGGGGATGCAATGGCGTGCAGGAACAAAGGAGTAAATAAAATCGTATTTATAAATTATTAAAATTAAAAAAATGGCAAGAAGACTTCCCGTATATTTGGTGCTCGACACCTCTGGTTCGATGATGGGCGAACCGATTGCCGCCGTAGATACAGGCGTTCAAACATTGGTAACTGCATTGCGACAAGATCCCTATGCGCTTGAAACCGCTTATTTGAGTGTAATTACTTTCGACAGTAATGCCAAACAAATAGTTCCGCTCACGGAACTTACCGCATTTCAAATGCCTCCAATTCAAGCCGGTGGAACCACTGCTATGGGTGATGCTTTATCGTTGCTCGCTAACAAAATCGACAGTGAAGTTACTAAAACTACCGCCGAAACAAAAGGTGACTGGAAACCTTTGGTGTTTATTATGACCGACGGGGGCCCAACCGATAACTGGCAAAAAGGACTGTCTGAATTCCAAAAACGCAAGACAGGTGTTGTTGTTGCCTGTGCTGCCGGACAAGGTGCAGATACCAATGTATTAAGACAGATTACCGAATGTGTTGTGCAATTAGATACGGCAGATACTTCCTCCATTAAAGCATTTTTCAAATGGGTTTCGGCTTCGGTAAGTATTGGTAGTCAGAAAGTAGATAGTGGCAACGAATTGGTGGGATTGGGAGAATTGCCTCCCCCTCCGCCCGAAGTTAATATTGTTGTGTAATAGTAATGAGAAGATTACCGGTATATATTTTAATTCAGACATCGGGGTCAATGCGTGGCGAGCCGATAGAAGCAATCAAAGTAGGTTTGGAAACTATGGTTGCTTCGCTCAGGCATGACCCGTTTGCCCTCGAATCGGTACATATCAGCGTAATAACATTTAATCGTTCACCTGAACAGATTTTACCACTTACGGAACTTGAAAACATGCAAATTCCGAATATAGTGCCGCCTGTTGCTTCAGGCACACATTTGGGCGAAGCGTTGGATTTTGTGTGCCAAAAGATAGACTCCGAAGTAATCTTAAGCACCCCCGAACGCAAAGGAGACTGGATGCCGTTGCTGTTTATCATGTGCAATGGTCAGGCTAATGATGTGCAATTTTTCAAGAAAGCCGTACCAAAAATCAGGGAGAGGCATTTCGGAAGCATTGTTGTTTGCCTTGTAGGCGATAGACCCCGAACGGAAAATGTGAAGCAATTCACCGATAAAATTGTGAATTTATCCACAACCGACGGGGCAACATTCCGTCAATTTTTCAAATGGGTATCGGCTTCGATAAGTGTCGGAAATCGCAGTGTAGGGGCTACGGATGAAATTTCATTTCCACCTCCGCCTCCGGAGGTACATCCAATAATTTAAAAAGTATCGTTTATATGTCAGTGAAAATTGATTCGGGAATACAGCCCGATAAAGAAAAAGCCGCAAATGAAACATTGGCTTTTGAAATTAAAAATAAACAGATTACATTTCCGAATGGCAAAGTAAATCAAGAATATTCTTTTGACTTTGACATCGAAGATTTAAAAATTCCCGAAATTTCCGAAGTTTCTTTTGTAAAATTGAATGATATTGGATTAGAATATATTCCGGAAGAAAAAAAGGTAAAAGGCATTCCAACCTGTGCCGGTGATCACAAAATTGAGATGAATTTCAAGCGGAAAGATTGGGAAGAAGGCAAACCCTTGTTATCGCGGGAAGTGTTGTTCATCGTAAATCCAGACCCCAAAAGTTTGTGGAAAGATGATCCTACGCCTGAAGATATTGAATACTACAAGACCGACAGTGACCGGGCTTTCATAAAAATAGAAGCGAAGAAAACAAAAGGAATATTGGGCTTCGGTAAAAAAGAAATTTTTCGCAAGAATATGGTTGCTGCGAGCCAGCGAGGACGTTCTCACGCCAATGAGGGAAAACCTCGTGATGATGATTTTGCTTTATTCTTTGATGAGGAAAGAGAATGGTACATCATGGCGGTTGCCGACGGAGCAGGTTCGGCACAATATTCTCGCGAAGGGTCGAGAATTGCCTGCCAAACGGCTGTAGAAATATGCAAGAAACAACTTGCTGAAGAGGGAGAATTATTGGAAGAACAGATTAAATTATATTCCAATAAACAGAGTGAAGAACGAAAGGATGCTTACGAGTTTTTACATCAAATTATAGGAAAAGCTGCTTGGCAGGCATATATAAAGATATGCGAAGAAGCCGAATCCAAACAACGAATCCCCAAAGAATATGCAACTACTTTAATTTTGAGTATTTGCAAAAAATTTACGTTTGGTTGGTTTGTCGGTACATTTTGGGTAGGTGATGGCGGTATGGGGATTTATCGTCGAGATACTCAGGAGTTAAAAGTTTTAGGTGAACCCGATGGTGGCGAATTTGCGGGACAAACCCGTTTCCTTACTATGCCGGAAATATTCAAAGACAGACCGCGTACACAATTCGAAATTGTCGAAGATTTTACAGCGGTAATACTTATGACCGACGGTATTACCGATCCCAAATTTGAAACAGATGCCAATCTGAACCGGATCGAAAAATGGAATGATCTTTGGGATGATTTGAACGGAAAAAACGAAGACAATGCGAAAGTTGATTTTTCATCCGGCAACGAACAATCAGCCGAGCAGTTGTTGAAATGGTTGGATTTCTGGTCAAAAGGCAATCATGACGACAGAACAATTGCAATTTTATTTTGAGAGGAATATGGCAAAGACAATAAAAGTTACAGCCACAGACGGCTCTCCCATTGAGTTTATAGATGAAATAAAAGCCTCCGGCGGAATGAAAGATGTGTATTTTAGCCCTGACAAATCGTATGTAGTGGCGTTTTTCAGGGATAAAAAACAGAATACGCCTCAAAATAAAGACCGGATGGAAATAATCTGTAATAAATACAGGGAAAGCATATTTAATCAACAGGGGGGCGACTATTGGAAAAAATTGTTTGTTTGGCCTACAAAAGTCGTTCAACATAACAATAAAATTGGCATTGTAATACCGTTTTATCCAAGTACATTTTTCTTCAAAACAGGTTCAGCGAACAGCGATTTTCTGGGTATTAAGGGGAAAGAAAAACAAGGTAAATGGTATGCTTCGGCAAAAAATCAAAACAGATTTCTTGCACCGGAAGAACGTGGAAATTGGTTCAATTACTTTCAAATCCTTATCAATATCAGTCGTGCCGTACACAGATTGCATGCAGCAGGATTGGCTCACTCCGATTTGTCGTATAAAAATGTGCTGATTGACCCTACAACAGGAAATGCCGCTATTATAGATAATGACGGACTGGTTGTGCCGGGTAAATTTCCTCCCGATGTGTTGGGAACACCTGATTTTATTGCCCCCGAAGTTCTATCAACTAAAAATTTGCCAATTAACGATCCCAATCGCAAATTGCCTTGTAATAAAACCGATTGCCATGCTTTGGCTGTAATGATTTATATGTATTTGCTCTACCGGCACCCTTTACGTGGAGGAAAAGTTTGGGACACCGACCCTGCAAAAGACGAAGATTTGTCGATGGGCGCCAAGGCTTTGTTCGTGGAACATCCATTTAACGCAAACAATCGAGTAAAAGTAAGAGATCTGCAATCCTCTCAACTCCCACAAGGCGATCCTGCAAAAATTCCATATACGGTTTGTGGCCCCCATTTGAAAAGACTGTTTGATAAAGCATTTATTGATGGATTACACAATCCCGCTGCACGACCAATTGCTGCCGAGTGGGTACAGGCCTTATTGAAAACGGTCGATTTGATGCAACCCTGCCAAAATCCGAGATGTTGGCACAAATGGTTTGTGTTTGATAATACGACCAAACCAAAATGTCCGTTCTGTGGTACGGAATACAAAGGGCAATTGCCTGTTCTTAATCTCTATTCTTCACGTAAAGCAGGTTCATTTACCCCTGAAAACTACCGTGTTATGGTGTATCATAATCAATACTTGTATCCTTGGCACGTAAACCGTAATATCTCACCAAATGAAAAACTGAGCGCTGAGCAAAAAAAACCTGTCGGATATTTTGTGTTTCACAACAATAAATGGTTATTTGTCAACCAACGCCTGCCTGATTTGCAAGATAAGACGGAAGGGAAAAAAATACCCATCAATCAAGCCGTTGAACTGACCGACGGTAAACAAATTCTGCTCTCAAAAGAAGACGGAGGCAGGTTGATTATTGTACAGTTGGTTATAAATTAAAACAGTTATATCAAAAATTAATAAAAATATGCAACTACATCATCATTTTACCGGTTTGACCGACCAACAAGTTGTAGAAAGCCGCAAACAACATGGAGAAAATGTTTTAACTCCTCCTGAGAAAGAGCCTTTGTGGAAAGAATTATTGGAAAAATTCACCGATCCAATAATCGTAATACTGCTGATTGCCTTAGGCTTGTCGATAATAGTTTCGATCTATCAGTATTTCTGGGGAAACGAAACGGCAAGCGTGTTTTTTGAACCTGCCGGTATTTTGATAGCAGTACTTTTGGCCACTGTTGTCGGCTTTTTTTTCGAGTTGAGCGCCAACCGGAAATTTGAATTGCTTAACCAAGTCAGTGATGACACATTGGTTAAGGTGATTCGCAATGAAAATATACGTCAAATCCCAAAAAAGGATATCGTTGTTGGTGATATTGTAATTTTGGAAACCGGAGAAGAAGTCCCCGCAGATGGAGAACTGTTGAGAGCGGTTTCGCTACGAATCAATGAATCAACCCTGACCGGAGAGCCAATCACTAAAAAAACAACCAATCCCGCCAGTTTTAACAAAGACGCCACCTATCCCTCCAATTATGCAATGAAAGGTACGACTGTCGCCGATGGGCACGGCATTATGGAAATCAGGGAAGTTGGAGATGCCACTGAATATGGCAAGGTGTACGAAGGTGCGCAAATCGATAGCAGCGTGAAAACACCACTCAACCTGCAATTGGATAAACTGGCTGGTTTAATCACCAAAGCAAGTTATGCGATTGCCGGTTTAATCGTTATTGGCCGGTTAATCAGTTATTCTGTTGGTTTGGAAACTTTCGAATGGGTCAGTTTCGGCGGGTTTTTCCTGAAAACAGTCATGATTGCCGTAACAATCATTGTCGTTGCCGTTCCCGAAGGCTTGCCGTTGAGCGTTATGTTGAGTTTGGCATTGAGTATGAAACGGATGTTTTCTACAAACAATCTTGTTCGAAAGATGCACGCCTGTGAAACAATGGGCGCAGCTACCGTAATTTGCACCGACAAGACCGGTACGCTCACGCAAAACAGTATGAAAGTTTATAACTATGATTTTTACAACTATGATCACAGTTCAGGCATCATTCATGAAGGTATTGCCGCCAACTCTACGGCATTTCTTGATTTTTCCAATCCTGACAAAATAAAAGTACTGGGGAACCCGACCGAAGGAGCTTTGCTGCTTTGGCTGCACGAAAAAGGCGTCAATTATCTGCCCTTGCGTGAAGATGCAGAAGTCATAGAACAACTCACATTTTCTACCGAACGCAAATACATGGCAACCGTTGCAGAATCGCCTATACTTGGCAAAAAAGTCTTGTATGTGAAAGGTGCGCCTGAAATTGTACTTGATATGTGTCGAACGACCCCTGTTGAGAAAGAAGACGTACAAAAACAACTGATTGATTATCAGAGTAAAGCAATGCGTACTTTGGGTTTTGCCTATCAAATAATTGAAGATGATACAAATTTTATTCATGAATGTAGGTTGCAGCATGCAGATCTCACATTTTTGGGTATAGTTGCTATTTCCGACCCTATTAGAGAAGATGCTCCGGAAGCCATAAAATCCTGTATGAATGCAGGTATTGATGTAAAGATTGTTACAGGCGACACGCCCGGAACAGCAAAGGAAATCGGTCGCCAAATCGGTTTGTGGAAGGAAAACGAACCTGAGGTTCACCACCTCACAGGAGCGGAATTTGCGGCAATGAGCGATGAATCCTTGTTAGATCGTATTTTGAGCCTGAAAATTCTTTCGCGCGCCCGTCCGATGGACAAACAACGTTTGGTACAACTTCTGCAAAGTAAAGATCAGGTCGTTGCCGTAACCGGCGATGGCACCAACGATGCACCTGCCCTAAATGTTGCTCAAATAGGGCTTTCTATGGGTGATGGGACTTCTGTAGCCAAAGAAGCAAGCGATATAACCATTCTTGATAATTCATTCGGCAGTATTACAAGGGCTGTGATGTGGGGACGATCGCTGTATCAAAACATTCAACGCTTCATCCTGTTTCAGATGACTATCAACGTGGCTGCCTGTCTCATCGTACTCATCGGCGCTTTTCTCGGAACGGAATCTCCTCTGACGGTTACACAAATGCTGTGGGTAAACCTTATTATGGATACTTTTGCCGCCCTGGCGCTGGCTTCCCTGCCACCTAACGAACAGGTGATGCTGGAAAAGCCCCGCAAAACGACCGACCACATCATCAACCGGGCAATGGCAAAAAGTATTTTGTTTGTGGGACTTATTTTCGTTGTCCTGCTGTTTGGTTTGGTACAGTATTTCAAGCATACGGATATTACTTCGCTGACCCAATTCAATCTTGCGGATTTTGGACGTAGTTTCTTCGATTTCAGTGCAGGAGACGGATTGTCGGCATACGAGCTATCTTTGTTCTTTACCATCTTCGTAATGTTGCAATTTTGGAACATGTTCAATGCCAAAGCATTTATGACAGGGAAATCAGCATTTGCGAGTTTAAGTAAATGCGGCGGTTTTCTTGCCATTGCACTCGTAATTCTTGTAGGTCAATGGCTAATCGTCACCGTCGGAGGTGAAATGTTCAACGTAACGGCGCTGCATCTAACAGATTGGGCAATTATTATCGGGGCTACTTCAATCGTTTTATGGATTGGAGAAATCGTGCGAATGTCATCCGTATTTCATCGTTAAACCATTGCTATCCTTGTATCAAATTCAAGATTTATTTAATAATCGGCTGTCTGATTAAATTTTTTTTGCTACTTTTGTCCATGTTGTTTTTTATTGTTAGAATAACAAAAATACAACATGGAGGTGAAACTTTGTTAGGAGTAGCTCTCTTTATTGAGTTTTTAATGGGTCAGTAATGAAAAAATAAAAGTAAAAACAGATGAAACCTACATTATTTGTGTTGGCTGCCGGAATGGGTAGCCGTTACGGAGGACTGAAACAGTTGGACGGACTTGGTCCGAATGGAGAAACCATCATGGACTATTCCATTTACGATGCTGTCAGGGCCGGCTTTGGAAAAGTCGTTTTTGTTATCAGAGAATGGTTTGAACAGGATTTTCGAGAAAAAATTCTCAAAAAATATGAAAATCTGATTCCCGTAGAATTGGTTTTTCAGGAGTTGGATAAACTTCCCGAAGGATTTCAACTGAACAAAGAGCGTGTAAAACCTTGGGGAACCAATCACGCCGTTCTGATGGGAAAAGAGGTAATCAAAGAACCGTTCTTAGTCATCAATGCCGATGATTTTTATGGAAGAGAAAGTTACCGGATTGCAGCCGAATATCTTCAATCGCTTGAAAATAAAAAGAATCACTACTTTATGGTAGGATACCGTATGGGGAATACTTTATCGGAAAGCGGCTCTGTGGCTCGCGGAGTTTGCGCTACCAATGCCGATGGATTTTTAACTTCAATCGTAGAGCGGACTTATGTTATACGTGATGAAGACGGTAAAATCAAATACAAAGACGAGAACGAAAACTTGATTGCATTGGATGAAAACGCTCCTGTTTCTATGAATATGTGGGGTTTTACAACCGAATATTTCGATTATTCCAACACACTTTTTGTCGATTTCTTAAACAAAAATCAAGATAATCTAAAAGCGGAAATGTTTATCCCTTGGGTAATCGACTGTCTGCTCGAAAAATCTCAAGTCGAAGTAAAAGTGTTAGATACACCTTCCAAATGGTTTGGTGTAACCTATGCGGAAGACCGCGCTTCGGTAGTGGAAAAAATCAATCAATTAGTAGCACAGGGAGAGTATCCCGAAAAATTATTTTCTTGATTAGTGACAGGTGACGAGTAATTTTTTAATTCCTAATTCCTAATTCTTAATTCTTAATTAAAAAAATGGATAGACGTAATTTTTTAAAAAAGACAGCCGCGACTGGTGTAACCGCTATGCTTTTGCCGGAAATTGTAAAAGCGGCTATGCCTGAGTCGGCAAATGCTGCCATGAAGTATGGTTTGACAAAAGGCGATGTTGTTTTGTTTCAAGGCGATTCCATCACCGATGCCGGAAGAAACCGCGGGGATGAAGCTGTTCCCAACACGCCGGCTTCTTTTGGGTCGGGATATGCACTTTTCGCAGCCGCATCGATTTTAGCAAATAACCCGAATAAGGAATTGAGTTTATATAACAGAGGAATATCGGGAAATAAAGTCTTCCAATTAGCCGAACGTTGGGAAAAAGATTGCCTTGAATTGAAACCCAATATCTTGAGCATACTGATTGGCGTAAACGACTTTTGGCATACCAAAAACGGTAGTTATTCCGGAACAATCGAAACTTATGCAACCGATTTTCAAAATTTGATTTCACAAACCAAAGGTGCGTTGCCGAATGTAAAAATTGTTATTCTCGAGCCGTTCATTATTCACGGAGGAACTGCTTTAGACCATACTTGGGAAAACGATTTCGCTCCCTACCGCGATGCAGCAAAGAAAGTGGCAAAGGATAACCGATTGATTTTTGTCCCATTGCAATCCGTATTCAATGAAGCGCTGAAATGTGCACCGGCAGAATACTGGGGGAAAGACGGCGTACATCCTTCTATGGCAGGCGCTCAACTGATGGCTCAGGCTTGGCTGAAAGCGACGCTTTAATTCCATGTATTCGGTAGAAAATTTAACGGTTTCTTTCGGAGGTTTTACTTTATTAGACTCCATTGGGTTTGTTGTTGATAAGAAAGAAAAGATTGCCTTAGTCGGTAAAAACGGAGCAGGCAAAAGTACGCTGTTGAAAATTTTTGCCGGTCTGCAAGCGTCTACTCAAGGGCGGGTAGTTATGCCAAAAGACACAGTAATCGGTTATCTTCCACAGCAAAAGCAATTTTTTTCGGAACGTACCGTGAAAGAAGAAACCACCCTTGCTTTCGATTATATCTTGCAGATAGAAAAGGAATTGGTGCAGTTAAACAGGGAATTAGCGAATCGAAAGGATTATGAGTCGGACTCCTATCACAAATTGATTGATACAATCACTCATCTGAATGAACGTTTGGCGATGGAGGGCGCTGTGCAAATCGAAGCCGAAGTCGAAAAAACTTTGATGGGCTTGGGTTTTGTAAGGAAAGATTTTGACCGTCCGGTCGCGGAGTTCAGCGGCGGCTGGCAGATGCGTATCGAGTTAGCCAAACTCCTGCTGCAAAAACCGGACATTCTTCTGTTAGACGAGCCGACCAACCATTTGGATATAGAATCTATTCAGTGGGTAGAAAATTTCTTGGCTACGCAGGCAAATGCCGTCATTCTCGTTTCGCACGACAAAGCATTTCTTGATAATGTAACAAAAAGAACCATTGAAATTTCATTGGGGAAAATTTATGACTATCGGGTCAATTATTCCAAATACGTAGCGTTGCGAAAAGAACGCCGCGAACAACAGATGCGGGCGTATGAAAATCAGCGGAAACAAATTGAAGATACGGAAGCCTTTATCGAACGTTTCCGGTACAAAGCGACGAAAGCGGTACAGGTACAAAGCCGCATCAAACAGTTGGACAAAATAGAACGCATCGAAGTGGACGAAGAAGATCTTTCCGCTTTGCGGCTGAAATTTCCCCCATCGCCCCGTTCCGGCTCTCACCCTGTGATTATGGAAAATGTATCTAAATCTTATGGCGACCACTTGGTTTTTGCGAATGTTGATTTAATGATTAGCAGGGGAGATAAGGTTGC
>Ga0082212_10003869_pt1 | contig 21035 bp, 15 predicted proteins | sample TergutNt197P3_FD_71548 | JGI IMG/M metagenome (GOLD analysis project Ga0082212, IMG submission 71548) | Neocapritermes taracua P3 segment gut microbial communities from Petit-Saut dam, French Guiana - Nt197 P3 | ecosystem: Host-associated > Arthropoda: Insects > Digestive system > Gut ... | reverse complement strand
AAGCATTCTCAATGAACCTATACTCTTTCTCGCATCTGACAAAGCCGAAGGAATGACCGGAGAGAGGATAATCGGCAAAGAGTTTCATGAGTGGCTTGCCGAAAAAGGAATAGAGTTTCAAGCAGATTTATAAGGGGTATTATACCCCTTCTTTTTTGTAATTTGATTCAGTCTCCTGTTTCGTGCCTTTACAGAAACCACCGGAGTGTGATACATTATGCGTAAAGAACCGGGAAATCATGAAATAAGTATTACTAAATAAAGGAGTAGAAAAATGGAGAAACTCAAAGGCAAAACCGCGTTCATTACCGGGGGCGCGAGCGGGCTTGGCTTTGCTATTGCAAAGGCTGCCTCCGATTCCGGCATGAACATAATACTCGCGGATCTGCGCCGTTCAGTACTCGATGAAGCTTTGAAAAAGTTCAAAGAATCCGGCGTCGACGCCTATGGCATAGAGCTTAACGTAGTCGACCGCGAAGCATATGAAAAAGCAGCTGCGGAAGCCGTGTCGAAGTTCGGCAACATCCACCTTCTGTGCAACAACGCCGGTATCGGCTGCACCCGTGGCAGGCTTTGGGAAGTCACAGCGGATGACACCGACGTCGCCATCGACGTTAACCTCAGAGGCGTGCTCAACGGCATCCAGGCTATCCTGCCCGGTATGATAAAGCACGGCGAAGGCGGGCATGTCGTCAATACTTCGTCAAAAAACGGGCTGCTCCCTCCCGCTACGCTCGGCTTGTATAACATGACCAAGGGCGCGGTCGTCTGCCTGACGGAAACGCTTGCGGCGGAGCTCCCCGAAGGCTACGGCGCCAGCGTCTTTTGCCCCGGGCCTTTCCACACGACCCTCGGGCAGACCTCTATCGAGGTCCCCGCGCTGCTGCGGGGCGAGACCCCGCCGCCCGCCGCCGAGCGCGCGCCCATGGACTTCGGCGACGAAGTGCTGCATTTCGACCCGATGAGCGCGCGCGAGCGCACAATGCCCGCCGAACTCGCAGGCAAGCTGGTGCTGCGCGGCGTCCGCAGGGGCGACTTGTACATAATCACGCATTCCGAGTTCTACGAAGGCGTCAAGGCGCGTTACGACGCCGTCCTGCGCGCATTCCCGAAGGACCCGCCGAACGAAGCGTTCAAAGCAATGATGTCGTTTTTGACATACAACCCCGTGTTCGCACTGCAGCGCGAGTACAAATAATCAAACCGGAGGAGGATCATTGATTTTGGAGGATTATACCAAGTTCAAGCTGAAAAAAAAGGATGAACTCATATCGCTCCTTGAAAACAAGAGTGATATATTCATCGTCTCCTGCAATAAGTGTTTCAAGGAGTTCACCGCCGAAGACGAGCCGGAATGCGGCGAACTGCAGCAGCTTATAAAAGAGCAGGGTAAAAACGTCACCGGCGGCGTCAACATAGATTTCCTGTGTAACAAGACTTTAACGGAGAAAAAAATAGCGGACGCCATGCCTGAGGGCACTAAAAGCATTTTTGTGGTATCCTGCGGCCTCGGCATCCAAACCATCGCCGGCTTCGCATCGCTGCCGGTCTGCGCGGCAAGCGATTCGGTCAGCTTCGACGGCAGGCACGGTATGGCTCTCACGCCCCGCCGCTGCGAGGCATGCGGGCAGTGCTATCTGAACAACACAGGCGGCATTTGCCCGGTGATCGACTGCTCTAAGAGCCTCGTCAACGGACAGTGCGGCGGCGCGAAGAACGGCAAATGCGAAGTCGATAAGGAAAAAGACTGCGCGTGGGAGAATATTTACAGGAGGCTGGAGCTCCAAAACCGCACTGCGGATCTGCTCAGCCAGCCGGTTCAGCTGCGCGACTATTCAAAGGTCAACTTCAAGCTGATAAACGACTATGTCAAGAGCATCCGCGAGAGCCGGTTCGACGGTTACTACGGGGGCATACACCCATCCGAGCGCAAGGAGCTCAGCGAGCATATTCCGCTGGTTGCCTTCCCGGATCCGAAGCAGGTAATAATACCGCTTTCGCAGCACACAGGCGCGCCCGCGGAGCCGATAGTGAATGCAGGCGACCATGTAAAAGTAGGCCAGAAGATCAGCGAAGCAGCCGGGTATGTCAGCAGCACGCTGCATTCGAGCGTCAGCGGCACAGTTTCCGCTGTAGAGCCGCGCAAGCACCCGACCACCGGCGCGAACGTCATGTCCGTCGTTATCCAGTCCGACGGAAAAAACGAGCTTCACGAGTCTGTTAAGCCATATGGCGGGCTCGACAGCCTTACGCCTGACGATATTCTGGAAATAGTCCGCGAAAAGGGCATCGTCGGGATGGGCGGCGCCGCGTTCCCTGCTTCAGTCAAGCTGAAGCCGACGAAACCTATAGACACAGTGCTGCTCAACGGCTGCGAATGCGAGCCGCTCCTCACGGCGGACCACCGCGTCATGCTCGCCTATGCAGACGAGATAATCTTCGGCCTGAAAGTTCTTCTGAAGACCGTGAGCGCGGAAAAGGGCATAATCGTCGTCGAGGACAACAAGCCCGACGTCATCGAGCTCATGGAGAAGAAGACGGCGGATATCGCCAATATCGAAATACTCACCGCAAGGACGAAATACCCGCAGGGCGCAGAAAAAATGCTCATCAAGCGCGCAGTGGGGCGCCAGGTCCCGAGCGGCGGCCTGCCGCTGGACGTCGGCGTCATCGTCAGCAATGTCAGCACAGTAAAAGCGATCTCCGACGCGATCCAAAAGGGCATGCCCCTCATCGAGCGCGTTATCACTGTGACGGGCGAGAAGATCAAAAAACCCGGCAACTACATCGTTAAGCTCGGCACGCCGGTCATGGAGCTTGTCAGCCATTGCGGCGGAGTGACCGACGACGACGTCACCTTCAAGCTGGGCGGCCCGATGATGGGCGTGGAAGTAACGGATCTGAACGTTCCCACCATAAAAGGCAGCAACGGCGTCATCGCCATCGAAAAGGCTGAGTCGGAGCCTTCCGAATGCATCAGATGCGGCCGCTGCGTCGACGTTTGCCCGATGGAGCTCCTCCCGCTGTACTTCCCCAAATACGCGGGCGCAAGCAACTGGCAAGGCGCAAAGGACAAGAACGTCAGGGACTGCATGGAATGCGGCTGCTGCGATTTCATATGCTCGTCAAAGATCCCGATCAGGGCGGCTATCAAACTCGGGAAGACGGGTGTGACGGAAATGGAGAGGAAGAATTAGTATGCTGATAACACAACTGAAACAAAAAGAAACGCTGCTCCCCCTTGCCGGGAAGAATGCGTTCATAATCACCTGCGAGGGCTGCAAGGAAGTCTACTTCCCCGAGGAGGAAGCAGCCGGGCTGCGCAAGGAGCTTTCTGCGTCCGGATCGCTCGTCACCGAGTACATTTGCAATCCGGAAAACCTGCTCTTCCAGCTCGAAAAACATAAAGACAAGCTCAGCGCGGCGGATACTGTCCTCGTGTTTTCCTGCGGCGTTGGCGTGCAGACCGTCGCTGAAAGCTTCGCCGGGAAAAAGGTCTTCGCGGCATGCGACACTTACGCGCTCCCCGGCGACCAGGGCGTGACGCCGCTGGAATACGACTGCGACCAGTGCGGGGAATGCCATCTGAACGCCACCGGCGGCATTTGCCCTATCACAGCATGCTCCAAGAGCCTTATCAACGGCCAGTGCGGCGGCTCAAAAAACGGTAAATGCGAAGTCGATAAAGACATGGAATGCGGTTGGGAGCGCATATACAGGCGGCTCGAAAAAATGCAGTCTCTCGACGCACTCGCATACCCTGTTAAGCTGCGTAATTTTGCATTGGATGACTAGGAACCAGGAACTAGGAACTAGCCACTCTTTCGCATCCCACGTCCTCACTAGCTCCTAAATCCTAGTTCCTGCGCGCCGCTGGCGCGTCACCCCTGTTCCCTGAGCTCTGACCCCTAAATTAATGAAAGGTATGGACTACAAATAAATGAGAATAACTGAACTGTTCAAAAAAGGCGAATTTGTCATCACTGCGGAAGTCGGCCCCCCGAAAGGCTTTCATATAGACCACATGCTCGACGAAGCCAAGGAGTTCCTCGGCGGCGTCACTGCAATAAACGTGACGGACTGCCAGTCCTCAATCATGCGCTTTGGCTCGCTCGCTACATGCAAGGCCCTCCTTGACAAAGGCTTTACATCGATATTCCAGCTCACATGCCGCGACAGGAATAGGATCGCGCTGCAATCCGACCTGCTCAGCGCCGCGTATTTCGGAATCGAAAACCTGCTGCTGCTTACCGGCGACCACACGCGCATGGGCGACAATCCGCAGGCAAAGCCGGTTTTCGACCTTGACTCGGTGTCTTTGCTGCATGCGGTCAGCCAACTGGAAAAGGGCGTGGACCTCGGGGGCAACGAGCTCGTAGGCGAGCCGCCGAAATTCGCGAAGGGCGCCGTCGTATCGCCTTGCAGCGACTCGGTAGACGTCCAGCTTTCGAAGATGGAGCGAAAAGTCAAGGCAGGCGCGGAGTATTTCCAGACCCAGGCGGTTTACGAGCCTGAAAAATTCATCTCCTTCATGGAAAAAGCAAAGCAGTTCGGCGTTCCGGTGATGCTCGGGGTCATAATTCCCAAGGGCGCGGCTATGGCGAACTTCATGAACAACAATATCGCGGGAATCAGCGTTCCCCCCGAAATGATCGAAGAGCTCAAGAAGGATCCGGAAAAAACAAAGGCCGGAATCACGGGCGTCGAGATCACAGCGCGCATAATCAAGGAATGCCGCGACTACTGCCAGGGCGTCCACATCATGGCGCTCGGCTGGGAATCAAAAGTTCCCGACGTGCTCAAGCAAGCCGGAATAGCATAGTTACAGCCGGGTGGCCGCTGGTCAAATCGCGTCGTTAGATTTGGCCGGCGGCTGCCCAGAAACAATTAAGATACAAAAATGATACAAAAAGGGTTGCAAAAATGACATTTTGTGATACAATGGATGACAGATTAAAAAAATCACAAGTTCAATAATCGCAGAAAAGTGAGATATAGCACGGAAAAACAGCATTCCCGCAGTTAGTACGAACTGTAGCGGGAAGAGTCTCATCGTAACAATATCTCATTGAAAAGGAGTGAGCCTGTGACAAAATATGTCATTAACGGCGGCAACCAGCTAAACGGAGAAGTGGAAATCAGCGGCGCCAAAAATGCGGCTGTGGCGATAATCCCCGCAGCCCTCATGGTAGACGGCATCTGCAGGATCGAAAACCTCCCCCAAATTTCCGACGTCTCTTTATTGCTGAACATACTCAAGGAAATGGGCGCGGACATCCGCGTCGTCAATAAAAGGACCATAGACATAGACTGCACGCATGTAGGCACCTCCCGCGCCACTTTCGATTCCATGCGGCGCATCAGAGCCTCCTACTACCTGATAGGCTCACTGCTTGGCCGTTTCGGCAACGCTCACGTGGCAATGCCGGGCGGCTGCAACTTTGGCGGCGTGCGCCCGATAGACCAGCACGTAAAAGGCTTCACGGCCATGGGCGCAAAAATCAGTATCAAAAACGGCATCGTTTCCGCAGAAACCGAAGGCCGCCTCAAGGGTACCGCAGTCTATCTCGACGTAGTATCTGTAGGCGCAACTATCAACATAATGCTTGGGGCTACTCTTGCGGAAGGCATGACCTTCATCGAAAACGCAGCGAGAGAGCCCCATATCGTCGACTTGGCAAACTTCCTCAACTCAATGGGCGCAGACATCCGGGGCGCCGGTACGAATGTCATCAAGATCCGCGGCGTGCGCCGTTTGAAGGGCGGATTCTATTCGATCATCCCGGATCAGATCGAAGCCGGCACATACATGGCGGCGGTAGCCGGCACGGGCGGGCGCGTCCTCATCAAAGACGTCATCCCCAAGCACCTTGAGTGCATTTCGCTAAAACTCGCGGAGATGGGCGTCACAGTGGTGAACAACGAGGATTCCGTGCTTGTCTCACGGACCGGCCCCCTGCTCAGGACAAATGTCAAGACTCTTCCCTACCCCGGGTTCCCGACAGATATGCAGCCGCAGATCTCCACCGTGCTCTGCCTTGCTGAGGGCAGAAGCACGATAACGGAAGGCGTTTGGGATAACAGGTTCAAGTATGTCGACGAGCTTGTGAAGATGGGCAGCACAATACATGTAAGCGGAAGGACTGCTGTTATCGAAGGCACCCAATGCCTCACAGGGGCGCCGATAAAGGCAAGCGACTTGCGCGCCGGAGCTGCGCTGGTCATCGCAGGCTTGTGCGCTCAAGGCAAGACACAGGTCGAAGGCGTCAGCTATATCGAGCGCGGCTACGAGAAGATGATCCAAAAGCTCTCCGCTCTGGGCGCGGATATAAAGAGCGTCTACATCCCCGAAGAGCAGCCCCTAAGGGTCATGAGCGCAGGCTAACGCGCCCACGGCGTGTAGGTTATAGGATATAGTTTGGTTAACAACGAAACAGCAGTTTGATATCAGCATGTTGAAAATGGAGAATGAGAGTGGTAAACGTTCATTTTCCATTTTTCTATGAAAGGCAGCTGTTCAGAGTGCGCAGCAAACAAGTACTCAAAACACACTGAACAAGCTTCGTTATCGCGGGCTTGACCCGCAATCTCACGGGAAATATATGAGAATTAGCACACTGGCCAGTTCCTCTTCGGGGAACTGCACTGTTGTATCGCACGGCAGTATCCATATTTTGATAGATATGGGAATATCGCTCCGCAGGGTGAAAGAATCGCTGCGCAGTTTTGGTCTGTCTCCGGGCGAGCTTACAGGCGTTATTGTCACACATGAGCATATTGACCATATACGCGGGCTGAAAATGCTGGTAAAATACCATAAGACGCCTGTGTTCTCCAGCTACGGCACAGGCAGCGGGATAGTCGCAGCATACCCCGAAGCAGAGCCGTTCATAAATGTTTTTGAGACCGGCTCCGACCTCGATTTCGGCGGCATGGCGGTGCGAAGCTTCAGCACCCCGCACGACGCCTCGGGCAGCGTAGGGTTCACACTGAGCGCAAACGGCAAAAAGCTGGCCTACGTCACCGACCTCGGCTTCGTGACGCGCGAAGTCGCCGGGGCCGCGCTTGGGGCGGACATTGCGATCATAGAAGCCAATCACGACAAAGAAATGCTCCGGCGCGGCCCGTACCCGCTCTCCCTCAAAACCCGCATATTGTCGGAACACGGGCACCTCGCAAACAGCGACAGCGGCGACTTCGCCGTCAGCCTCGCCGACTCCGGGCTGCGCTATGTAATGCTGGCGCATCTAAGCCGCGAAAACAACACTCCCGAAATCGCCCGCGCCACAGTCGGCGACGCCCTGCGTGCCGCAGGTTTCGAAGTGGGGCGTGACGTCGAGCTGGACGTAGCCCCGCCTGATACACCCGGACGGGTTTACGAATTATAGTTATCTTCAGGAGTCAGGGGGGTAGATAAATGTTAAAGATAGATTTGATCTGCGTCGGCAAGCTAAAGGAACGGTTTTATATCGACGCCGCGGAGGAGTATTGCAAAAGACTGTCCCGGTACTGCAATATCGAGACAATAGAGATACCGGAGTACCGCCTGCCGGACGACCCGCTCGACTCGCATATCATGCTCGGGCTGGAAAAAGAAAGCGAATCGATCAAGAAAAAACTCGCCCCGGGAGCGTATACAGTCGCCCTGTGCGTCAGCGGCAGCGAGATGAGCAGCCCCGGGCTGTCAAGCTTCATCAGCGACAGCACGGTAAAAGGGACTTCAAGAATAAGCTTCATCGTCGGCGGCTCCTACGGGCTGCACGAGAGCGTGATAAATTCCGCCGACCTGAGCCTTTCCCTGTCGAAAATGACCTTCCCCCATCACCTAGCGCGCGTTATCCTTCTGGAACAGCTCTACAGAGCATTCAACTTCAGCGGGAAATATAGTAAATAGTACGCGCTAAAACGCGCAGGAACTAGAAAAAAGCCTTCGTCCAAATCATAACCAATCGGAGAAAATTGTATGAGTAACCGTAGTTCTAACTTTCCCGGCAAAAACGCGCTGCCGTGGCCGGATGATGAGAACGGGGAGCCTGTTGAACCCGCGTTCCTCAAGCACATCCAAGGCGGGCCGCTGGATATGGAGCTCACGCTCAATCTGCTCGAAGCATATGGGATACCGCATGTCAGCGGGTATCCTAACGACGGGTTGTTCGGCAAGCTGATATTAGGCTACTCCCCCGGCGGCATGGACATCTACGTGCCTGCAACACTGCTTGAAGACGCGCAAAACATACTAAGCGCGGATGTATATGATGAAGATGAAATGGAGGCCGATGATAATGGACCACAATGAGCACTACAAAGCATGGCTTGGCAGCAGTTCGCTGTCAGACGCTGAAAAAGAGGAGCTCCGCAGCATTGCCGGGAACAGCAAAGAGATCGAGAGCCGTTTCTTCAGCCCGCTCGAATTCGGCACAGCGGGGCTGCGCGGCATAATGGGCGTCGGGCTCAACAGGATGAACGTCCATGTTGTAAGGCATGCCACGCAAGCCTTTGCCGAGCTCGTCCTGGCGGAACCCGCCTCTCAAAAATGCATCGCGCTCTGCTGCGATTCGCGCATAAACAGCGCTGAGTTCACGCGGGAAGCCGCCTGCGTCATCGCGGGGAACGGAATAAACGTCAGGGTATTCGAGAGCCTCCGCCCCACGCCCGAACTATCGTTCGCCATCCGTGAGTACGGTTGTATCGCGGGTATCAACATAACAGCCAGCCATAACCCGAAAGAATATAACGGCTACAAAGTATACTGGGCGGACGGCGCCCAGCTCCCCCCTCATCATGCCGCGGTAGTCGCAAAAAAGATGGAAGAACTCGACATCTTCACTTCGATTCGCACGATCGACTTCGACACTGCAGTCAGCCGCGGTCTGATCACCATAATGGGGAAAGAAACCGACGAGCTTTTCCTTAAAAACGTCATGGCGCAAGCCAATGACCTTGAAGCCGTTAAAAAAGCGGCCGGCAGCTTCAAACTTGTCTACACCCCGTTCCACGGCACCGGCCACTACCTCGTGCCCGAAGCGCTGCGCAGGCTCGGCATAAAAAACATCATATGCGTGCCGGAGCAGATGGTCACGGACGGCTCCTTCCCCACCGTGGACTCCCCCAACCCGGAAAACCCCGAAGGGTTCTACCTTGCCATCGCCCTGGCGGAAAAGCATGGAGCCAACCTCATCGTCGGCACAGACCCGGACGCCGACCGCGTCGGCATAATGGTCAAGGACGATAACGGAAAGTTCATCCCGCTGACAGGCAACCAGACAGGAGTCTTGCTGCTCGACTACATTATCGGGGCAAAAAAAAGGTCCGGCTCTATGCCTGAAAAACCTGTCGCGCTTAAAACGATAGTGACGACGGAGATGGCGCGCCGCATAGCTGAGTCCGAAGGTCTGGATTGCTACGACACATTCACAGGCTTCAAGTTTATGGCGGAGAAAATGAACGCCCTCCAGGCGAGCGGCACAGGCAACGTCGTCTTCTCATATGAGGAATCGTACGGCTACATGCTCGGTGACTTCGTCCGCGACAAGGACGCGGTAACAGCGTCGATGCTCATTGCGGAAATGGCCGCGTGGTACGAAGGACAAGGCATGACCCTGTATGAGGCTCTTCAGAACCTATACGTAAAATACGGCTGGTACGGCGAAAAAACCATAAATATCATGATGCCGGGGCTCGACGGCCTGGCAAAAATGCGCGGCCTGATGGACGGCCTGCGCGCCTCCCCTCCCGCAGACATGGCCGGCAGCACGGTCGTCGCCATCCGCGACTACCAGTCCGGCACAGCGACCGACCTGCGCACAGGCGGGAAATCAGAAATCGAACTTTCCGGCTCAAACGTGCTGCGCTACGAAACGGACGACGGCACAGTCGTCATAGTCCGTCCCTCCGGCACTGAGCCGAAAGTGAAAGTATACGTCCTCACGAGCGGCTCCACCAACTCTCAGCGCGATGCAAATATAGATAAGTATTCCAAGTACGTGATGGATACTTTTAGTGATTAGCAATCAGGGGTCAGGGACTAATTGATATTTCGCGCTTGAAAGCGTAAGTAACTCTTGTTATAATGTCAAGCACGGGAGCAACTCCTGTGTTCCCCATACAGCGCGTGGAGAAAGGAGCAGACTATGCAAAGAACTATATTCGTTGTGGACGATAACGACACAAACCTATCCATGGCAAAAGAAGCGCTCAAGGACCAGTACAGAATCATGACCCTGCCCTCAGCGGCAAAAATGTTCTCCATGATGGAGAAAATAACTCCGGACTTGATTCTGCTTGACATCGAAATGCCGGAAATGGACGGGTTTGAAGCGCTGCAACTCTTGAAAGACGACGAATCCCGCGCAACGATCCCGGTGATATTCCTTACGAGCATGACTGACGCCGCAGTTGAAGTCCGAGGATTCCAACTGGGCGTTATTGACTTTATAACCAAACCATTCTCCGCCCCCGTCCTTACAAACCGCATAAGGACGCATCTCGACATTGACGACATCATCCGCGAGCGCACAGCCCAGCTTCAGCAAAAGACGCTGCAGCTCCAAAGGCTGCAAAACGCTATCATCTTCGGCTTCGCGGACCTGGTCGAAGGTCGCGACGAAACAACAGGCGGCCACGTCGAGCGCACGGCGACTTATATCAAAATCCTTGTGGACGCCATGGCGGAGCAAGGCGTGTACGGAGAAGAAATCAACGAACTCGATATGGATCTGTTCGTCTCATCCGCGCGGCTTCACGACGTTGGTAAGATCTGCATCTCAGACACCATCCTTAACAAACCCGGCAAACTGACGGAAGAAGAGTTTGAGATCATGAAAACGCACACCATAGAAGGCGAAAAAGCGATAGACCAGATCGCGTCGAGGACGGACGACGTGGAGTTTCTGCGCAACGCCAAACTCTTTGCAGGCAACCACCACGAACGCTGGGACGGCAACGGCTACCCAAGGAAGCTCGCCGGATATGATATTCCGCTTCAAGGGCGCCTCATGGCGTTCGCCGACGTGTACGACGCGCTCGTTTCCGAACGCCCGTACAAAAAGCCGTTCACAAACGATGAAGCCGTACAAATGATGATGGAAAACTCAGGCACGCAGTTCGACCCCGCAATAGCCGACGTGTTCTTCGGAGTAAAAGAGCAATTCTTTGCCGTTAAAGCATAGGTATAACAAATGAGGCAACTTGTCAAGTCAGATAAGAGTTTATGCACGGGCTGCAACAGATGCGTGCGCGAATGCCCGATGGAGACTGCGAACATTACCTACCAGGACGACGACGGTACAATAAAAGTCACCATCGACCATGACAAATGCATCGCTTGCGGCTGGTGCGTTTCGGCGTGCCAGCACGACGCCAGGTTCTATGAGGACGACACGGAGCGTTTTTTCAGCGACCTCAATAGCGCAAAGCCGATCTCAATAATGACAGCCCCCGCCATCAGGACGAACATCCCTGAGTACAAAAGGCTGTTTACTTATCTGAAAAACCTTGGAGTAAAAAGGATATACGACGTCTCGCTCGGGGCGGACCTTTGCATATGGGGATATGTCAGGTTCCACGAGAAAAACGGCGGCGCGCCTCAAATAACCCAGCCATGCCCCGCGATAGTCACATACATCGAAATGTACCATCACGACCTGCTGTCGTACCTCTCGCCGGTCCAAAGCCCGATGGCTTCTCTTGCCGTATATATGAAGAAATACGAAGGCATAACAGACAGCATCGCCGCAATTTCGCCCTGCATAGCAAAAGCGCATGAGTTTGAGCAAACCGAACTGACGGACTATAACGTCACGTTCCCGAAGCTGCTGCAGTATATACAGGACAACGGCATAGAGCTACCGGAAGAAGAGAGCGACTTCGACAACTACGAGTGCGGCCTTGGCTCGCTGTTCCCTATGCCGGGAGGCTTGAAGGAAAACCTGGAGTATTTTACAGGTAAAGATGTGAGCATAGACAGGGCGGAAGGCCAAAGCGTATATGAGAAATTAAACCTCTACGCGGAATCCCCAGAAACAATCCTGCCGGAAATATTCGACGTCCTCAATTGCGAGGAAGGCTGCAACATGGGCACAGCATGCTCATGCACAGACAATCTGTTCGGCATAAACCGCCGGATGGACGTCAACAGAAAAAATGCCACAGATTCCCGGAAAAGAGAGTATTATGAGGAACTCTACAAGCAATATGACGACCTTTTCGAGCTTACCGACTTTTTGAGGAGTTATGAACCTATAATTCTTTCAGTTCCAGAGATCACGGAAGAAGATATAGGCAGAGCTTTCGTCCGCCTGAGCAAGCTGGATGAAAACGACCAAAAAATCAACTGCGGCGCCTGCGGCAGCGAGACCTGCTACGACATGGCGCGCAAAATAGCCCTCGGCGTGAACATCCCCATAAACTGCATCCACAAGGTCATGGAAGACGCTCGCAAAGAGCATGAAGAGAACATAAACGCGCAGGAGCACATCTCCGAGATGGAACGGATGCACGAGTCAGCCGAACGCGTCCGCGTCATTCTTGACTCAACTCCGCTCTGCGCGCATCTATATGACAAAGAATCCGTGATGATCGACTGCAACCAGGAGGCTGTCAAGCTGTTCAGGATGTCCAGCAAGCAGGAGTACATGGACCGCTACGATGAGCTGACCCCGAAGCACCAGCCCGGCGGCACGGTTTCAAAGGAAAAAGCCGCATGGTACATAGACAGGGCCTTCGAGGAAGGCTACCAGCGCTTCGAATGGATGCGTCAGCTTGCAAACGGCGAGCCGCTCCCCGTCGAAGTTACTCTGGTCCGCGTCGATTACAGGGGTGAAACGCTCCTTGCGGCATATTCGAGGGATCTTCGCGACCAAAAGCAAATGATCGGGGAGCTCCAGGAAGCAACGTCAAAGGCTGAGGACGCGCTCCATGCGCTCGAAGCCGCGCAATCCACCACGGCTGCCGTTTTTGAGGCCAACCCCTATATAAACATAATGTTCGACTCGCAGTTCAGGGTGATCGACTGCAACCCTGCCGCTATAGAGTTCATGGGTTTTATGACAAGGGAAGACCTGCTTGCCGGTTTCATCGAGCGTATGGTAAAGAGCATCCCTCCGACTCAATCCGACGGCAGGCCGTCGGTGCCGCTGTCTGAAAGACTTGTCGCCGCGTCAACAGAGGGCTACATCCGGTTTGAGACGGAAGTTATCCTCAATGACATTCCAAGGAACCTGGACGTTATTCTAGAGAGGATCCCTTACGGCACAAGCTTTGCGATAGTCGGTTATGTCGTGGATATGACTGAAGTCCATGACAGGGAGAACGCCCTCCTGACAGCGCGCAGGCTGAACGAGCTGCAGCTGACAAAGCTGAATCTGGTCGTGCAGGCGTCCAAAATCGGCCTGTGGGATATGGAAGTCAACCTCATCGATCTTGTAAACCCGATGAATCCCTTCGTATGGTCCGACGAGTTCAGGCACATGCTCGGGTATACCGACGAAACGGACTTCCCAAACGTTCTTCACAGTTGGAGCGATCTTCTGCACCCCGAAGACAAAGAAATGGTACTCCACAAGTTTACTTCGCATCTGCTGGATACGACAGGCAGCACGCCTTTCGACGTGGAGTTCAGGCTTCTGAAAAAAGACGGCGAATATTCCTATTTCCGCGCGTCCGGCGAAACCGTGAGGGACGAGCATGGCAACGCCCTGCACATTGCGGGCGCCCTTCTGGACATCACGGAAACCAAAAACATACTGCTCGACACCGAGAGGCAAAGAGTCGAGGCGGAAGCCGCGAACCAGGCGAAGAGCGCGTTTTTGAGCACAATGAGCCACGAGATACGCACACCCATGAACGCTATCCTGGGCATCACCGAAATCCAGCTGCAAAACGAAAAACTCGACGACGGCCTAAAAGAGGCTCTCGGCAAGATATATACTTCAGGCGACCTGCTGCTGAGCATCATCAACGATATTCTCGACCTGTCAAAGATAGAAGCGGGCAAGCTGGAACTGATCATTGCAAGGTTCGAGATAGCCAGCCTCGTCAGCGACACTGCCCAGCTCAATATGATGAGGATAGGCAGTAAAAACATCGAGTTCGAGCTGTACGTCGACGAAGAAACGCCCGCATATATGATGGGCGACGAGCTTCGCGTCAAGCAAATATTAAATAATCTGCTTTCCAACGCCTTCAAATACACCGAAGAAGGTACGGTCACCCTGTCGATGTCTTCTGAAAAGAGCGAAAGCGGCAACGACAATGAAGCGGTCCTCGTGATAAGCGTCGCGGATACCGGGCAGGGCATGTCGGAGGAGCAGGTCAATAAGCTCTTCGACGAGTATTCGAGGTTCAATCTGGAAGCCAACCGCTCAACAGAAGGCACAGGGCTCGGCATGAGCATCACGCGCAACCTCATCCGGATGATGAACGGCGAGATATTTATAGACAGCGAGCCAAAAAAAGGCTCCACTTTCACAGTGAAGATTCCTCTGGAAAAATCCGGCATGGATGTGCTGGGCCCCGAAATGGTGGAAAACCTGCACCAGTTCCGCACAAGCAGCAGGGCGCAGATGAAGCGGGTACAGGTCACGCGCGACCCGATGCCCTACGGCAGCGTCCTGATCGTCGACGACGTCGAGACAAACATCTATGTCGCCAAAGGCCTGATGACGCCGTACGGGCTGCAAATCGACTCCGCCGACAGCGGTTTTGCCGCCATCGAGAAGATAAAGAACGGCAGCGAGTACGACATCGTGTTCATGGATCACATGATGCCGCAAATGGACGGCATAGAGACGACCCAGAAGATCAGGGCAATGGGTTACGACCGCGCTATCGTCGCCCTCACGGCAAATGCAGTAACGGGCCAGGCCGAAATTTTCCTTGGGAATGGTTTCAACGATTTCATCTCGAAGCCTATAGACGTGCGCCAGCTGAACGCAGTGCTCAACAAGCTGATTCGCGACAAGCAGCCGCCCGAGGTCATTGAAGCGGCGAGGCGCCATCAGGCCGAGGAAAAGGACGCGCCCGCGTCTGAGAAGGATTCGGCGCCGTCTATCGACCCGCACTTCGCCGAAATCTTCTGCCGCGACGCGAAGAAGTCCCTGTCCATCCTCGAAGAGATAATCGCCAAAAACGGCGATTACAGCGAGGAGGAACTCAGGACTTACGTCATACATGTCCACGGCATGAAAAGCGCCCTCGCCAATATTGGCAACATGTCGCTCTCAGCCATCGCGCTCCGCCTTGAGCAGGCGGGCCGCGACAGCAACATCGAAGCAGTCAGCGAGCAATCCCCGGCTTTCCTCAGTTCGCTGCGTTCTTTCATGGAACAGATCGAGCCGGAGGAAGAGAAAGCGGCCGTCGACGCATCCGATGAGGACAAAGAGCTTCTGCATAATATGCTGCAAGCCGTGACCGACGCCTGCAACGACTACGACGAGACTTCCGCGGACAAGACAATATCCGAGCTGCGCAAGCAAAGCTGGTCGCAAAAGACCACAGACCTCCTCGGCAGCATAGCCGCCCATCTCCTCCACAGCGACTTCGACGAAATCCTTGCCGAAATTGAAGCGTTCATGGCAGAAGAATGAAATAACATTATACATGCAAAGCCGCTCAAACGAGCGGCTTTACTTTAGGACCTGTCATTGCGCGCATGACCCCTAACTCCTAACTCCTAACTCCTAACTCCTAGTTCCTACGCGCCACAGGCGCATTAGTAGTAAACTATTACAACCTGCCGGGTACTGTTTATGAACTCGACCGCGCACCCCAGGTTCTCAGCGGCGAATCGGATGGGCACCATCGTGCGCTCGTTGATGCTCGTCGGCGCAACGTCGATAGTCTTAGCTGTACCGTTGACATTTATCGTCGTGACGTCCAGCCACATGCGAACCGTGTTCTGCCTGTAAGTGAGCGTGACCTCGCGTGTGCTCTCTTCCCAGTCCACTCTCCCCCCGATGCCCTCTACAATGGCGCGTATCGGAACCAGCGTGCGGTCGTTGCGAATAATCGGCATCGTTCCCCTGCCGGGGTCTATCTCCTGCCTGTTTCCGTTTGCCATAGTCATAAGCGGGTCGTCGATCTGCATGACTATTATTTTTTTCTGCATTTCAGCTCCGGGAGAGGGTAAGTCGTCGCCGATCACCTTGTCCGGCGCCCGGCATTCAAGCTGCGCCGACTGCGCGCCATACGTCTCAGGCGCGCCCTGTATAGTGGCTTCGCTGATTATTTGGCGCACTGTATAATAGTACACTTCTCCCGGCTCCACGTTCACATCTATGTATTCGTGGAACAAGCAATAAAAGTCAGTAGCGGAGACGCCCAAATCTCCTGCAGCATCGGAGCGGTATACGCGGTAACCAATGCTGCCCTCGATTGCGTTCCACTGCAGCTTGATTCCGACCAGGTCGACCTGCTCAACTGTGAAGCCATCCAACCCCGGGAACGGCTCAGACGTCGGCGGCGCGGGCGGCTCAGTCGGATCAGGCGTGGGCGTCGGCGTGGGCGTTGGAGTCGGATCAGGCGTTGGCGTCGGCGTCGGCGTCGGAACCGGCGGGTCATCCGGCGGCTGATCAGGCGGGTTTGCCCCCGGAGTCAATGGCGGGTATACATATCCCGTGGACAGGTCTTTTACCGTAATGGCTGTACCGACTAATTCCGAGCCAAAGTAAATAACTACCGGGCTGATCGCATCCAGAGCCGTGAGGACAGTCCGCCTTTTTGCGCCAATATTATGCGTGCCGGTAGTAGAAGCGGCGGATGATACTTGCTTCCCGCCCTCGTCATATGTCGTGGCTTGATACTTGTTACTGCTTGTCGCCCTCAATGTGACAGATGCTGCTGTGTTGTTGGTAAACTCAAAGCTTTTCTTGTCTGTCACGGTGAAATACGCGTTTGCGCGCGTGTTGCTGCGCTCTCTGACTGTAACTGCTGCTCCCACAAGTTCAGCGCCGAGATAAATATCTACCGGGCTGATATCGTCCAGCGCAGTGATCACGACACGCCTTTTTGCGCCTATGTTATGCGTGCCGGTGGTAGAGTAGGAAGAACTTGACTGCTTTCCGCCCTCCTCATATTCCGCATACTCATACTTGTTGTTATTCGTCGCTCTCAGCGTGATCGCGGCGGCGGTGTTATTGGTGAACTCAAAACTAGTCCTGTCTGTTGCCGTATAATATGCGTTTGCCCGGGTGTTGTTCAGCTCCCTCACTGTGACAGCCGATCCGACAAGCTCGGAGCCGAGATATATCTCAACAGGGCTGATATCATCCAACGCAGTGATAACAACCTGTCTCTTTGCGCCCAGATTGAATGTGCCGGAAGAAGATGAGCTGGAGCTTTGCTGCTTTCCGCCCTCCTCATATGCCGCGTACTCATACTTGTTGTTATTTGACGAGCGCAGCGTGACCGAGGAAGCCGAATTGTTGGTGAACTCCACGCTCTTTGTCTTAGTCGCAGTGTAATACTTGTTAGCCGAAGACGCGCTCGCCGGAATGACCGACAACAGCACCACCAGCACCACAAATACGCTGATAAATCTCTTCTTTGCCACTTCAAAAATCCCCCTTAAAACTGATTATTTTGCATTGAGATGTTGTACACTAATCCTGTTGCATTATTTACATACATTTGAACATTCCGGCCATACCAGCCGATAAACTCATAGAGAATATGGTCGTCATTTTCCAGTCTGATATAGAGTTCGCCGCTGTCCAGCAGGGTTTTATATACGCTCTTCATTTCTCTTTCCGATGTACCTATAGTGACGCCTCCCGGCAGCACCGCTTCAATATCGTGGTTGCTGTCGCCAAAGAACTCGTACTCTGGCGACGTGATGTTCTTGATGCCGTCGACGAAAAAGTTCTCTATTGTACGCACTCCCTCATTGATCTCACCCAACTGCACCCTTTTGAATGTTTTGCCGCCCCGCGTCAAGTCTACTGCCAAATACCCGAACTCATACGCCTCGATTTCTTCGAGGCCTTCTTTTGAGATTTCCCATCCATTGTCAAGGAACACCGTCAGCGGCGCGGGCAGGCGATAAAGGTCGCCGTCTAATTCTACGTTAAAGCTGCCTAGTTCATTACCTAACTGAGTAGGCGCGGTATAAAAGAACTCTCTCTGAGCAGGCTGATAGTCGTTGCCGGCGTCCGCATCCGAAGGCTGCTGCTGCGCAGGCTGCCCGGCGCTTTCCCCGGACTCAATACCCTCATAACCGCTTATAGTCGGCATTGCAGTGCCCCCCGCCTCTTCATCACCGCTATTCGCCGCATCCGAAATTGCTCTGAACACATCCGCCGGCGACTCGCATGCCGAAAGCATGATCGTGAGCGCAATGAAGAATATGAGTATCAGGACAACTCGCCTTGTCGGTGTCCCTTGCTCCCCCATAAAAACCACTCCTCATAATAGTATAATTGCTAACGAGCTTGCAGTGTTTACTGCGTCCTCGTTATTCAATCTCATATGCTGATAATAATACCACTATATTATCCCATGGGTACCGCCACAGCAAAATCGGGCGATTTGACAGCAAAATCGGGCGTCTTCTGTTGTCTTATCTTGACACATACCTATTGTCTTACCTTTGTAATCTTTGCTCGAACATGTTACAATAATGCCTGCTTGTTTTTTCGTAATAAGACATTAACGGAAACAAAGAGTTGGATCGGAGGGGCTTATGAGAATTGCGATATGTGATGATAGGCAGGATGTGCTGGCGCATGCTGACTCGCTTATCAGTTCGCTTGAACCCCATTGTGAAACGTCGCAATTTTCGGACATTTTGAGCCTGTTTCAAGAAATGAAGGGCGGCGCGGAATTTGACGCCGTCTTTATGGACATCGAATGGGGTAAAAAAGCGGGGGGGATGGACGCTGCGGCGGAACTGTATAAACAGTGCCCGGAAACAAAAGTCATCTATGTGACGGGTCGCGTTGAATGGTACTCCCAGCAGATATTCCTGAACCGCGCCAATCTGAGCGGATACCTCACAAAACCGGTAGACCCGGAGCTTTTGCGGGCTAACCTGCAAAAGGTAGCGGACGCGCTTCAATATGCCGAACAGCCATCGCTTGTCCTTCAGCAAAAAGGAGCGCCCGTCTCGATCCCGTTACGCGAGATATACTTTATCGAAAGCGACGGCCACACAGTAACAGTCCATGCCGGGAGCGAGCCGGTTTCGGCGTACGAACGGCTTGGAAATATCATTCGTTCGCTGCCTATGGGGTTCTTTCAATGCCACAAGAGTTTTATTGTCAACATGAGTCATATACGCCGTTTTCAACCCGGTGAAGTGCTGTTGAAAAACGGCGCTAAAGTGCCTGTGAGCCGATCAAAATACAATGAAACAAAAGAAGCCTACTTCAAATTCGTGGGGCAAGCCTTCTAAATAAAACAATCCCACGTCAATACGTAAGAAGGGAAGGGGTGCAGAAATGGAAAAGGTAATGATTGTGCTTTCGATTGCGCTTGTTGCGCTCATAGCCACCACGATTTGGGTGATACTGTGGAGATTAGCGCAAAAAAAGAGTTTCCCGTTTCTGATATTGCTCTTTCTTATCCTGCCCGTCGGCCAATTGTTTATGCTATACAGTTTCAAGTTTGAAACATGGACGGTTTTCTGGCTCGCCGGAGTGGTTTTAAATCTGTTGGCAGATCTTTTGCTCTTGATCTACACGATATCACAGGAACGAAAAACAGAAGCGGAGGAAGAACTGAAAGAAGCGCAGCACAGGATGGAGATGGAAAGAGCCCACTACGAAGCCGTCTCAGAACGCAGAGAAAAACTGTCGGAGATACGCCTGGACTTCAACAACCGGCTTGAAACAGTCGCCAGACTTGTTGACGAAGGAAAAGACGGCGCTGCAAGGGAGATGGTAGCAGCTTTAGCCGCCCAGATAAACAAGACAAGCGCAAGTCCGTTTTGCGGGATCCCGGTCGTAAACGCGGTTTTAGCAGAAAAAGAAAAAGCGTGCGAAGAAGCAAGCATAGGTCTTTCGGTCGAACTGAACATCCCCGACGAGCTTGCTGTTTCCCCAATGCACTTGTGCAGTATTTTCAGTAACATACTCGACAACGCGATAGCCGCGAGCCGGGGGCTGCAGGAAAAAAGCAAGCCGATCATACGACTGTCTTCCCTCGTCGACGGGGACTACCTGTTCATAAAAGCGACAAACCCGTCCGAAAAACCAAAGAGCAAACCCGCTCCCGGCCGGGGATATGGATTGAGGATACTGGCGGAACTGGCAAGAAGATATGGCGGAGGATTTCAAAGCGACTACAGCGATGGCATTTTCACCGCGGTGATATCCCTGATGGCGGCGGGACCGCCGGTGGAAGCCTGATGAGTATATATGCTGTTTTCCGGGAGACGCTTGACGCCGGCGCGTTCGGCCTGCTTATATCATTTTCCCAGTATTTTTTTATCGCGTTCATCGGCTACTGGTTCATGAGCAAAATGCTGCCCAACCGTCTCGGCAAAATCGCGCTCGTCGCCATATCGCTGGTGTATGCGGCTTGGGCCGTGATGAGGAGGCCCGCCCTCTATGGAACAAACTATCACCTGTGGATGAACGTTTTTATTAACGCCTGGGTGCTCTTCATTCTGGTATTCTTTTTTCAGGGGAAATTTTGGCGAAGGATCATCGTGTACTGGTATTTCGAAATAATACACGTTATGTGCGAAACTGTTTCGTTTATTCCCGTCTTCCTGTACTTCAGTTTCAGCAACAATCGCGGCGAATGGTCCGGTATGATATCCCATATGGAGTCAAACGCGCTGTTGAGGTCTGTCTATGTTTTGACTATTTGCCTTTTGTTTGTGCTATTGGGATGCCTGTCTTTAAGACTAGGGCGCAAACTTCTGTTGAGGAGGTTTCACCCGTTTTATTTGCTTTTCGTGGCATTGCCGCTCGGGCAGATGTACTCGCTGTCGAAGGTTGTCCACCCCGGTATGGGTGATATGTTTTTCGGGATATTATACGTGCTTGGTTCTAGTGCGGAAACCTCATACACTGTCCTTTCGCTGTTTGGTGCTG
>Ga0082212_10003868_pt1 | contig 21051 bp, 17 predicted proteins | sample TergutNt197P3_FD_71548 | JGI IMG/M metagenome (GOLD analysis project Ga0082212, IMG submission 71548) | Neocapritermes taracua P3 segment gut microbial communities from Petit-Saut dam, French Guiana - Nt197 P3 | ecosystem: Host-associated > Arthropoda: Insects > Digestive system > Gut ... | reverse complement strand
ATCGGTCAGGTTCCGGGTAAACTGCAATATCGACGGGCGCATGTTCCCTACCGCTTCAACGACCGATTCGACGACACGGAGCTTGATATATTCGCGCCATGGCCGGTTGACGCCGCTTGTAAAATAAGTTTCACCCCATGGCCCCAGCATGTCCGGCGCTTCATGTACGTGCGTGGACACTACGGTCAGGTAAGTGATTCCGGCCTGTTCGGGCAGCATCCTGCGGATATCAAGCACATCCGAATGTGACATGCCTATCAGGTCGCACGATACCACAGCCAGACGCGTTCGTCCGTCGTCAACAATCATCGTCCGCGCCCATAAATCGTCATGAACCCCGTTGGCGGCTCTCTTGTGACCAAAACCCGCAATCCAGTACGCATCAAACTTTCCGTTACCGTTCAGGTCGTCATATGTATCTCCTTTTTTAGGTTCGTAACGGGCATTGCCGTCGTTATCGTGCCACCGGTCGGGAATTTCAGGTGTGATTGTTACAGCTGCAAATCCTGTCCTGATAGGCGCATCGTCTGTCGACCGGATGTTCAAATCAAGCGCATAACCCCGGTGTCTGTCGCGTAAATTACTGAATGAAAAAACGACGAACGCTATCACGAATCCAAGCAAAATAATCCCTGTAATCTTCATTATTTTTTTTATAATCTTCATAACGTTTTTTTTGAGATGGTGCAATTCATTGTGTTACCAAATACATTTCAAACCCTCATTAATATAAAAATTCATTTTTTTATCCTTGCTTACTAATGTGTAATTACCTTTTATACACTGATATACCAACATTCTATCGAAAGGGTCTTTGTGATTCTCCTTATAAGGTAATATTGAAAAACCTATTGCTTCCAACGGAGTTAGCGGTATGAGGCTAAAATCCATTTGTTCACAATATTTCAGGATATCTTGTATTGCAAAATTTAACTCCAATTTTCCTATACAATATTTAAGCGATATTTCCCAAAATGTTATGGCGCTAACAAATACTTCATTTTCTTTGTTGTTTATTAGTTCTATAACCTGTGGTGACAATTCATCGGTTTTGCCTATTGCCCATAAAAGCACATGCGTGTCTAATAATAATTTTTTCATTGCAAATCCAGCAATTCTTCGGTTGACATTTCGAAATTTTCTTTAAATACAATTATGGCTTTCCCGTCTAATATACCTAATTGGCGTTTTTCCGTTATTTCCTGTTGAGAAACAACCGGATTGTAACCATTTATTAACAGCCAAATAGTATGTAACATTTTTTCGTCGTCAATATGCAAAATTTTTCGTGCTAAACCGGCTTTTTGTGCTTCTAATTCTATTGAACTCATAATTTTTTACTTATTAAAATTTGCGCAAAGGTAATAAAAAACTAATTATTTTTATCTTTGTAACCAATTGTTTCATAAAAATAGAAATTATGGCTGAAATATCAGGGTCGAACCGACTACTATCCTTAGACGCTTTTCGTGGTTTTACAATTGCCGCGATGGTATTAGTGAATAATCCCGGTACGTGGAAGCATGTATATGCGCCGCTCCTTCATGCCAGGTGGTGGGGCATAACGCCAACCGATATGATTCCGGCGTCATTCCTGTTTATTGTGGGAGTGGCAATCGCTTTTGCCTATACAAAAAGGAAAAAAGCAGAAACACCTTTAAGAAAAATACATTCAAAAATAATCATTCGCTCCCTGAAGATTTTTCTTGTCGGGATGTTCCTGAACCTCTTTTCACTAATACCTGAAATGAATTTTGAGATGTTGCGCTGGACAGGCACCTTACACCGTATCGCCTTCGTTTTCCTGTGCTGCGGGCTGCTTTTCCTGCATACATCGTGGCGGATGCAGGTAGTTATCGGGACTTCCATTCTTCTTCTATATTATGCCGTCCTTGTTTTTATCCCTACACCCGGCTATGGTTGCGTCATGCTCGAACCCGGGATAAACATAGCGCACTGGATAGATCTGCACCTTTTGCCGGGTCACATGTGGCAGGGAAACTGGGACCCTGAAGGTTTTCTACCCAATATTTCATCGGTTGTCTCGGGAATAACCGGCATGTTGGCTGGCGCTTACCTGTTGACCTCCGCCGGATGGGAGCGAAAAGTAATCAATCTGTTCTTTACAGGCGGGCTGGCGATCCTGACCGGTATCCTGTGGGGATGGGGGTCCATACTGGGCGTAAGTGCAAGCCTCTGGTCGCCTGCTTATGTATTGATATCATCCGGGTTTGCCGCTTCAATGCTTGCAGGTTGTATATATGTGATTGACATTCCGGGTAAAAACAACAACCCTGCGGTAAATTTCGGCGTCATCTACGGGATGAATGCCATCGCCGTATATGTATTAGCCGATTTGCTGTCCCCGTTTTTCTATGGGATCAAATTTGGCGGGTCGCCTTTAAGCGACCGGTTCATATATCTCATGTCAGATGTGTTGTTCTTCACCCCGAAATTTGCAAGCATGTGTTACGCAATCCTTTATGTATTTATCTGTTTTGTACCCGCCTATTACCTGTACCGGAAGAAAATATTTATAAAATTATGAGTCCGCGCTCTTCGCTTCTTCCCAGATGGCGTCCATCTCGGCAAGGGTCATGTCTTTTAAGGAAAGGCCTTTGCGGAGCGTTTGCGATTCAAGATAATTGAAGCGACGAATAAACTTCTGATTCGTTCGTTCCAGTGCATTATCGGGATTTATCTGATAAAGGCGGGCGGCATTGATCATGCTGAAAAGGAAATCGCCAAACTCGGCTTCTTTCGCGTCTTCATCCATCCGCTCCACTTCGTATCGCAGTTCTGCCAGTTCCTCTTCGACTTTATCCCACACCTGTTCGCGTTTTTCCCAGTCGAAACCTACATTACGCGCTTTTTCCTGGATGCGTTGCGCCTTGATGATCGATGACAGGGAGGCGGGCACGCCTTCAAGCGTCGTTCTGTTTCCGCCGTTTTCCTTCAGTTTCAGTTGTTCCCAGTTTTGCTCGACTTTTCTGGAAGTATCGGCGTGAACTTCACCGAAGACGTGCGGATGGCGATAGATTAATTTTTCGCAAAGTGTATCACATACGTCTTTCATGTCGAACATCCCTTTTTCGGAAGCGATTTTAGCATAAAAAACGATATGAAGCAGCATATCGCCCAATTCCTTCTTTATTTCAGTCTGATCGTCGCGCATCAGCGCGTCGCACAACTCGTACACTTCCTCAATCGTATTGGCACGCAGGCTTTCGTTCGTTTGCTTGCGGTCCCACGGACATTTTTCACGCAGTTCGTCCATAATATCAAGCAACCGCCCGAAAGCCGTCATACATGCTTCTTTTTCTCCCATTTCCAAATAACTATAAAACTAAAAACCGATAATTATCTGCGATACTTTGTTTTGCCGTTCTCAAGGAAGCGGATGTATTTAGATATATTCTCATCGTAAGCGTATGACGGCGATAGCGGATACCCTTTATTGTCGAGTATTACATAAAAAGGCTGTGCGTTTGCGCCGAATTTGCTTCGCTGTAAATAACTCCATTTATCGCCGATTGTTCTTAACATACGGGATTTTCCGTTTTCTTCTATCTCAATATTTTGAGGTAACTTCGTTTTATCGTCGACGAACAAGGTTATCAGCACAAAATCATTTTCTATCAACTGTTTCACACGTGAATCCGTCCAAACGGCGGCTTCCATTTTCCGGCAGTTCACACACCCGAAACCTGAAAAATCAATTAAAACAGGCTTCCCTACCCTCTTTGCATATTCCATTCCCGTCTCATAATCATCATACTGTGCATGAACGCCGTCACTGTACAAATTAAAATCCTGCGTGGATAGCGGTGGTGCAAAAGCGCTGATCGCTTTGAGCGGTGCGCCCCACAGTCCCGGCACCATGTAGATCGTAAAAGCAAACGAAATGATTGATAAAAACAAACGGGATACGGACACATAATGTATTTCCGAATCGTGTTTGAAGCGGATTTTCCCGAGAAAATAAAAACCAAGCAAAGCAAAGATTACTATCCAAACCGTCAGAAAGACTTCACGGTCGAGTATGCCCCAGCCGTAAGCCAGATCGGCCACCGAAAGAAATTTGAACGCCAGCGCCAGTTCCAGAAAACCGAGTACGACTTTCACCATGTTAAGCCATCCGCCAGATTTTGGCATACTTTGAAGCATATTCGGAAAGATAGCGAACAATGCAAACGGAATAGCCAGCGCAAGTGCAAAACCGAACATGCCAATCAACGGGCCAACGATATTACCCTGAGAGGCCGCTTCGACAAGCAATGTTCCGATAATCGGACCTGTACACGAAAACGAAACCAATACAAGCGTAAAAGCCATGAAGAATATACTTAATAATCCTTTGGTCGAATCGGCTTTGCTATCTATTTTCGTTGTCCATGAAGCCGGTAAAACAATTTCGAAAGCGCCGAAAAAAGAAACGGCGAATACGACAAGCAACAGGAAAAACAGGATGTTGAAAACGGCGTTGGTAGACAGGTTATTCAGCGCACTGGCGCCAAAGATACCCGTAATCAGTAAACCCATGGCCAGATAAATGACAATAATCGAAAGGCCGTACAGCGCCGCATCGCTGATGGCTTTCCTGCGGCTTTTGGTACGTTTCAGGAAGAAACTTACCGTCATCGGAATGACAGGCCATACGCAAGGCGTCAATAAAGCGAGCAGGCCGCCCAGAAATCCTGCGAAAAAGATGTATAGCAAAGAACGGTCGGTCGCCGATGTTGATTCATCACCCAGCGCTTTTAACCGGTCGATGACAGGCGACCAGATCGACGGTTCATCTTGTGCTGCATTAGTTGTCGCAATAATCTCGCGCCTGGCGATCGTGCGGGGTTTCAATGGCTGCACTGTAATCGAAGGAGATATTTCATCAGCGATATTTTCGATTGCAACGGTATCGGTGCCGGTAATCTCTGCCGCACAATCCTCCTCCGGTACCGCCCAGTCCGACAATTGACCGTCGTCGCCTGCAGCAACCGTTATATTTCTTATATCCTTATTATTGAAGGCAAATGGAATTCGCACGGGTGCCAGACATGTCTCGTCGTTACAGGTCATATATTCAACTTCGCCTGAACACTTGAACTTTTTAACGTCGACAACTTTTATTTTTTGGGTAAAAGAAACCGTATTTGAATACCAGCGGATATTCATGTCAAATGTCTTGTCGAATCCTTCTTCCGGTTTAACGGACGCTTCAGGTTTGCCGATCAGTTCCGCACCCAGTATCGTTTCAAAAGTGATGGATGTGGCTATCGGCCCCCCGTCCGGCAGATTCATATCGTATATATGCCATCCTTTGGCAATGGTCGCCTTAAAAACAATCTCTTTTACAGCCGAAGGCAGGTCATTAAATACAATAGACCACTTTACCGGATCGTAAATTTGACCGTATAACCCCGTAGCCCACATAAGCAGGCATAAAAAAACAGCCTTTCTCATCATACGCACTTTTAAAAATTAACATTTAACCCTGCCATGGCTGAAAACGGCTGTAGCGGGTATCCATAGTACAATGACTGCTGTTGAAACAGCAAATTGTTAAATTGCAGGTAGATACTGAATGTATCGTTAAATTTCCAGGAAGGACGGAAACGAAGATCGTTGATGGTTTTCATTTTCACATTCACTTCGGGATTGTAGCCATGATTGGCGTAAATGCCTGACAACATGCAATAGTCAAGGCTTAATGTCAATGGCTTAACCGGACGTACATTGATACCGGCGTTGACAGTTATTTCCGGTATCCCATACGCTTTCAACTCGCTGTCGTCATCCAATCCGGAGCCTGCATAGCGGTTTTTCCATGTATCCGCATATTGAAGGTCATAATAATTATATATGCCTCTCAGATAAAAATCGACAATATGCATATGATCATATTTTATCGTTGCACCTGCCTGAATACGCTGTGTCGTCGGCTGAAAGACCATGCTTACATTATTAAAACCGTCTTCAATCCAAACATAGTAAGACGGATTAAACAAGACGTCCGATTCCGTCAATTTGTAACCGGCAAAAATATCAAACCAAAAGCCTGCCGCCGGACAACCCCGTACCCCCAGTTGCCCATCCATCCATGTTTTGGACGCATCGGGCGTAAACGCCGGATTGATAAAACGGTTTATTCGCGACAGTTCCGCCATCGAATTTGATTCGATACCGCCTCCTAACCTGGTATAAAACACATTCCATTTTGCAAACGGCGCCTCAAATGAAATATTAGGCGAAACAAACGGATAAGTTTCACCGTTCTGCGAAACAAGCATCAGATTCACACCCAACAACAATTTCCAGGTATCGCTTTCTATACGGTAATAGGGAGTTAATGTTGCGTTGACATGTGTATCGAAAGCGGTACTGTCGATTGCGACGATGGGAGATCTTGAAACAGAAGAAATTGGATTATACGGTTCACGATAGGGTTGCATCGGCGCCGTATAACTCAGCATATTCGTTTTCAAATCCACTCCGAAAGATTTTCCGCCATTCACTCGCGACCGCAATCCCAAATTCACGCCGATATGGTTTTCGGTCATCCCGTCAAGTTCCTTACTCAACGAGTACTTCTGATGAAAATTTGTATAGTCGACACCGATATGATAACCTGGAAAATGGGGCTTATCGGATGAAATAGATCCAAAAGCATTGATGAGCCGATTCTCCTGATTGGTTGTGACATCATAAGCCGGAATGGTGTAGTCGGGATTATCGTCAGGATAACCAGGATAATATATACTGCCCGCACTGCCAAGAAAAGGATATATGTTCGTCGGCATCCCATAATAATTAAACATTGAATACCCGAAGTTACCTCCGAGCGAAAGGGTTGCCTTGTCGAAATGATGTTTGAAATCAAGTCCGCCGAGATTATCGTTAAAAATTGCTTTTCGGGGTTCTATCGCTTCGTTTTCAAACTTGACATCTCCTTTTGAAGAGCGGTGCGACAAAAAGATGCCCAGACGGTCGCGGTCGGTATTCAGGATATGATAACCGAGATCGCCCGTCAGGTTGAGTAACATGCCACCGCCAAGATGCAGATAGCCATTGCGTTTCGAATGTTCAATCTCCGTCATCAGCGTACCCGGCGGAAGAATATTCATTTCTTTCTCCGGCAACGCCGGCACAACATAGTCGGAATAGGTGATCGGGCGTTTGGTGATATTGATTTCACGGATGGGCGGCAACGTTGTTACTTTTGACGCATCCTGCACGATAGGATCGTATTCACGTTCAAGCGTCATCTCGCGATTTAAGTTCTGCTGCTGTTCATTTTCCGTATTTCGTTCCTGTGCGAATCCTGTCGAACCGATTCCCCACATGAAAGCCGATAGGATCGCTGCTTGTATCTTACGCATTACCATGACTTATTTATTTTTTAATTTTTCCATTCTGTTTTCTATCATCCGGTCAATATCTTCGCTTCCCTTGTAATTGATCTTCAATGAAGTAAGATATTGACGCGCCTGAAATTCATCGCCTTTATCTATATAAATATCAGCAAGCAGAATAAAACCGCGCGCCAGCCAGTATTGATGGGGTGTACCGTTGTCCATAAAATTGAGCAGTTCCTTTTCTGCGCGTGCCACATCGCCACTATTATAATAGAGCAGTGCCAGCTGATATTTCGCTTCGGCTCCATATTCTGTGCGTGTGTCTTTACTCAATGCCGAAAAATCGTCCCTTGCTCTCGTCGTCTCCCCTAATTTGAGGTAAGACTTCCCGCGCAGATAACGCGCTTCAGCCTCAATTTCCGGTGAGAGGTTCACCTCTTTCAGCAGTTCGTTGGCAGCATTAAGCGCTTCCGATTCGTTGCCGGTATATTGTGCGCAACGCATGATGCCCAGATTCGCCGCTTCGCGATTCTCGCGTGTACTTGCTACGGCTTGCAATTCCCTGAATGTACCGATGGCATTCGAGTAATCTTTATCAAGGTATTCGATTTCAGACTTTCGCGCCAGCGATTCTTCACGAAACTTCATGTCACCACTATTCAGCACAAGGGTAAACAGCCGTTTGGCTTCGGGATAGTTTTTCCGGTCGAAGGCTATCTTGGCAAGGTAGTAATTGGCATTCGAACTAAACGCACCTGCGGAATACATGCGCAGATAATTCGTCAGACTGTTTCGTGCGCCCTCGAAATCACCCCTTGTAAACAACCGTTCCGCTGCCAGGAAGGTCAGCGAATCCTGCTCGCTCACCTCTATGTGCATACTGCCGCCAAGCGAATTGACATAGGCGGCATACGTGCCAATATCATTCAAATCGATATACACCGACTTCAAATCCTGTACAGCCACCTTGGCTTCCTCGCTACCCCTGTATTGGCTGATCACACGTTTATAAGCCTCGACAGAACGCTCCAACTGATTGCTGTTATAATAAAGCAAACCCATCTGCACGCCTGCTTTCGGTGCTAATGCACTTTGCGGATACCTGTCCATCAACATCCTGAACGATGAGGCTGCGTCATTATACCGGTCTAACAAGACATAGGTCCGTCCCCGTTCGTACAATGCGCCATCAGCATTTTGCGATAAAGGAAACTCATTGATGATACGGTCCATCATCCTTATTTTTCCTGCATGATCACGTAGCAATCCCAGTACAATCCCCTGTTGAAACATGGCGTAATCGGCTGTTTCGGGTTGTAAAGCTACGGCGCGTGCATAATTGATTTCAGCTTCAGCAAATTGACGGTCATAGAACAGGCAATCGCCGATACGCTTGTATGCATCCGCAAACGAGTTCAATGACTGATTCTGTTCGGATGTCACATAACGGCGGAAAAATGTCAGCGACCGATTGAAATCCCTGTTCTTGAAATAGCAATAGCCAAGATTGTATAAAACAAGTGAATAGGATTCGGATTCGTTCCGTCTTGCCACATTCTGGTACATATCGAAGTCAGCAATCGCATCATGATATTTACCGAGGCGGTAATTGGCTTCGCCCCGCCAGAAATAAGCATCAGCCCGAACCCGTCCGTCATAGTTTCCCATGGCAATGGACTGGTTAAAATAATCGACTGCATTATCCATGTTATTATCCATATACGCCTGGTTACCGAGTTGAAACAGGATACCCTGTTTTGCCTCCAGAATTTTTATTGCCGGTCGGCGTATTTTATTAATCGATTCAAGCGCCGCCGCATAATCCCTTGATGTAAGGAAAACCTCTACCAGATAATCATTTACCTTATCTGCAAACTCCGAATCGGGAAAATCATTCAGGAACTTTTCAAATACTTTAACCGACTCACCGAATCCGGTAAAGGCGGTTTCGTGAATCAGCAGTGCATAATTGTATAACGCCGTCTCCTGTATTTTTTTATTGAATGTGAGGGAACTTGCATTCTCGAACGCCATTCGTGCGTTCCGTTTATCGTTAAGCCGCAAATAACTGTGTCCCAGATACAGACTTGCGTTCTGTGTGAGTTCGTCTTGCGTGATGATGGTTTGCGAAAATGCATTGACGGCATCTTCATATTGTCCCCGGTTATATTCGCATACACCCAGCAGATAGACGTCGCCGCGTGCAGGATTTGCGACCGACGACACATACCGTTTCAACATTTCAATTGCTTTATCCTGGTTGCCTGAATGATAATAGGAATTACCCGCAATACGATACAACTCCGTATTGTTTTCGCTAATCGGATAGGCGCGAAGCAGGCGGTCGACCAGTCGGACTGTCTCGTCATATTTGCCTTCAATGAAATTAATCTGAGCGATAAAATAATTGGCTTGCTCCCTGTATTCGGGGTCATTCCGCAGGCGGCTGAACTCACGCATCGCATCGCTGTATTTACCGGAAGCATAATCAATGTAGGCGATGTAATAGGTAGAGGCGTTCATAAACACGCCATCGAACCCCTGCGCTACCAGAAAATTAAATCTTGCAGTCCGCAGGTCGTTATTTTGCATCAGCGAATAGCCCAACCGGTAATGAAGCGCCTCTTTCTGTTCGTCATTCAAAGCATCCACGCGGGCGTCAGCCAGCCAGTTTGCCGCAGGCAGGTAGTCTTTTCGCTCAAAATAACCACTTCCGATAAGCAAGCAGGCTTCGTCGCCATGACGTGAATCAGGATAGGTTTTCAGGTAGGATTCGAGCATTTCCACTGCATCGTCTTTTCCCTGTTCGGATGCTATAAAAGCAAGCATATAATCCGCTTCCTGTATCAGGTCGAGGTCGGTCGCCACTTTTTTATACGCCTCCAGTTTATCCGTACATCCGGCATAATTTTTTTGTTCAAAGAAATCTTTACCTTCCGAGAAAAGTCTGTCTGCCGGTTCATACTCGAAAGAACGCTGTCCGCTCACAGTAAAACATGCTACTGCCAGACAAAGCGGAATAAGGATTTTTTTACTGTTCATCATACTAATTGTTCATATCAACTGCAAAGATAGTGCAAGTTGAGAGCAATGCAAAATTTAAAACAAAGTTTTTAATTTTATATTGTCGAAACGCAGTGACTTCTGTTTCCGGCAAAAAGATAGTGCAAGTTGAGAGATCGAGTAGGATGCCCTGCCGCATTTGTAATGCGGCAGTTGTGAGTATTAGCATTAGTAACGCGAAAATTAAAGAAAAGCGGATTACAAATCCTTTCAGCCTTCTTTCACTTCCCAGCCTAACGCGCTGGCGCCGAGTACGGCGGCGTCGCTTTCTTTCAATTGTGAAACAAGCAGTTTTGTCTTACCTTTATAAATTTTAAGCACATTTTCGTCGATCGACTTTCTTACCGGATTGAGAATCAAGTCGCCGGATTTTGTCAGTCCGCCGAAAAGCACGATGGCTTCCGGGCTTGTGAACGCGATGAAATCGGCTAACGCCTCGCCAAGAATATTTCCAGTATACTCGAATATCTCCTGTGCCAACTTGTCGCCTTTGACCGCAGCCTCATAAACATCTTTTGATGATAATTCTTCCGGATTGATATCTCTCAACAAACTGCCGTCAGTCCGGTTTGTCAGAAATTCGCGCGCCGTTCGCGCAACGCCGGTTGCCGAGCAATAGGCTTCGAGACAACCGTTGCGACCGCATCCGCAGGGACGACCGTTTCGCCTGATAATCACATGTCCCAACTCGCCGGCAAAGCCGTCGTGACCGTAGACTAATGTACCGCCGACAACGACGCCGCTACCCAATCCCGTTCCGAGGGTGATTTCGATAAAATCCTTCATTCCACGTGCCACGCCGTATGCCATCTCACCGATAGCAGCCGCGTTCGCATCGTTAGTGAGTGTGACAGGAATCTGGTATGTTTGTTCGCTGATAAGTCGTGCAAGTTCAATTTTTCCTTTCCATGGCAGGTTGGGTGCAAACTCAATGCACCCATTAAAATAATTGCCGTTTGGCGCTCCTACGCCAATGCCACGGATAACGCCGGGTCCACCCGCTTTTTCAATTACTTCTTTAATACCGTTTGAAAGCGCTGTAACATAATCGTTGATGTCTTCATAAATACCGGTTTTGATCGAGCCGTTATAAAGGATCGTCCCTCTCGCATCAACAACCCCAAAGACTGTGTTAGTACCGCCTATATCAATACCGATAACATAGGATGTATCCATCATCTTATTTCTTTTTGGCTTCGGTTTTCTTTTCTGCGATTAACTTGTCAACCTCGCAACAGTCTTTCTTTTCACCGGCTTTTGCTACCGCATGTTGATCGCTGCAACACGATGGCGTTGCTGCCTTAGCAGCGCAACATGCAGGAACACTTGTACTTGCTGCACAACATGCAGGAACGCTTGTACTTGCTGCACAGCAAGATGCTTCCGTTTTTGTGGCTTCCGCTTTCGGCGCTTCAGCGTTCGTTACTTCTGTTTTTGTGGCTTCCTTTTTTGTTTTTGCACCCTGAGCATAAACATAAATACCCGATGTAATCAACATGGCTATAATGATAGCCACTCCTAACAATACCTTTTTCATATCTTTCCTATTTTTAATGTGTTATTTAAATATTTTCGTGTCTAAATTCGCGGTCAAAGTACGTGATTATTCCTGAAACATCCAATCACTTTTGTGATAATTACTACTTTTACGAAAAGATTTAAGTTTTTTTAGCAAATCGTTTGCGTTTCAACTGCTTTTTTTCATATCTTTGTCCCGAAACATGCATCATTTTGCATCAACATGGAAGAAAAATTTCCAATTAATACAATATGTTATGAAAAATTTTAAAAAAAACATCATGCCCTTTCTGTTGTTGTGTTTTTCATCTACAATCATCAACGCACAAACAGAAGAAAACCTGCGACTTGTCGATTGGCAACCTGTAAGCCAAGTGGTTGTCAAAGAGACCAGAATTATGAAGCCTAAATATCCGGTCATTGATTTTCATAATCACCTGAGAAACTTAAACAACGCGCAATCCTATCTGGAAGAGATGAATGAAGCCGGTATCTGGGTGTGTATCAATTTAGACGGGAAGTCTGCAAATGATTCCTATAAACAGACCCTGGAAACAGCCAAAACCGTTTCTAATGAACGCTTCAAGGTATTTATGACACCCGACTTCAGCAAAATTGACGAACCTGATTTCGGCAAAAAAGAAGCAGCCAAATTGGAAGAAGCCGTAAAAATGGGCGTCAGGGGTTTAAAAATATTCAAGGAACTCGGATTATCTATCAAAGATAAAAACGGGAAACTCATTCCGGTTGACGATCCGCGCATTGACCCGATTTGGGCAAAATGCGGAGAATTGGGAATACCCGTGATGATTCATATTTCCGATCCCAAAGCATTTCATGCAGGCCCCATCGACCGGTTCAATGAACGGTATGATGAACTGATCGGACACCCTTCATGGTCATTTTATGGAGACACCTATCCTTCAAAAGATAAACTTTTAGATCAAAGAAACAGAATGATTGCACGGCATCCCAACACCATTTTTATTGGAGCGCATGTGGCCGATTTAGCGGAGGACCTTGGTCGCGTATCCATGTGGCTTGATCGATACCCCAATTATTATATTGACTTCAGCGCCCGTATCAGTGAATTGGGACGCCAACCCTATACCGCCCGGAAATTTATGATAAAATACCAGGACAGGATTCTTTTCGGTTCGGATACTCCCCCCAAAGCCGAATCGTACAGGGTTTATTACCGCTTCCTGGAAACCGACGACGAATATTTTGACCCTACGCCGGCGCATAAACTGCAGGGAAGATGGATGATTTACGGAGTGTATTTGCCGGACGAAGTATTGGAAAAAATATACAATAAAAACGCTTTAAAAATTATGAGCATGTTTAAAGGCGCTTATTAGTAATAATTTCTTACTTTTGCCGGAAAATTTTCGCTACATCCCCTATTTACATGAAATATTTATCCCTGTTTACGATGATTGTATATTGTGCGGCAGGATATGCACAAAACGATTCGGTCATCCCTTTCGAGCAAGCCTACAAACGCGTTTATCATATTACAAAAGTTACTGACAGTCAGCGTCCGGTAATGGATGGCCGGTTGGACGAAGATTTCTGGACGAAACAGGGCGAATGGTCCGATCCGTTTATCCAGGTGACGCCCTATGAGCGGCATCCGACCGATTCACCTACTAAGGTGAAAGTTTTGTACGACAATAAATATATATATGTAGGGGTTTATTGTAAGGACGCCGTCCCGGAAAAGATGAATGCTTTTATCGGGAACCGCGATGACAACAGTATTGGCGATTTGGTCAGTGTGGCTTTCGATACCTATCACGATTTCCGTGCGGCGCCCGAGTTCAACCTGAATATCGGAGGAAACCGGACAGATTTGATTGTGACCGACAAACTGTCGGTGAACCTGAGCTGGAATGCCGTATGGGAAGGACGTACGCATATCAATAGGGCGGATTCGTCGTGGACAGCCGAGATACGGGTACCCTTCAATCAATTAAGGTATAATCAGGTCTCTGATTCCGACATCTGGGGACTTCATGTCAGGCGTATCATCCGGCGTACAGGCGAAGTACAAAACTGGAGTCTGATCCCGCTGAAAAATAACGGGCATGTCTTTTCTTTCGGCGAGATGCATGGCATGGCCGATCTGCCCAAACCGCGTGGAATAGAGCTGTTGCCCTATGCTATGGGAAAATATAAAAAAGAGCCTGTAATTGCCGGTAGTCCTTACCGGAAAGGACATCTGTGGAAAGGTAACGCCGGGTTGGATGTAAAGATGGCGCTATCGGATTATACGCTCGACCTGACGGTAAATCCTGATTTCGGACAGGTTCAGCTGGATCCGTCGGAAATGAACCTTACCACCTACGAAACATTCTATGCCGAGAACCGTCCTTTTTTTCTGGAAGGCAAACACATCCTGGACTTTCCGATGGGAAACGACATGATGTTTTATACGCGCCGTATCGGCGCCGTTCCATCCATGCAACCAAACGGAATTGACAATACAAACAGTTTTGCCGAAACGGTCGGTAATGTACCGATCATCGGCGCCCTGAAACTGACAGGCTCCAACCGTCGCGGCGTGACATTGGGGATTGTACAAAGCCTGACGGCGCGATCGTCTGTTGATGTAATGCGAAACGGAGTGGAAAATTCGGAAGTAATCGAGCCTTTGACAAATTTCACCGTGGCACGTGTCCAGAAAAACTGGAAAGGCAATACCCTGTTAGGCGGTATGCTTACCTCAACAAATCGGGCATTAAACGAACCGCGTCTTGATAACTACTTTGTTCGAAACACTTTTACTGCCGGCATGGATTTCACACAATTCTTTGCAAACCGCCTTTATTATGTCGAGATGAAAGGCATGATCAGTTCACTCAATGGCAGTACGGATGCCATTACCCGGTTGCAAAGGAATGCGGTACACTATTACCAGCGTGCATCCGGTCGTGATTATCTGGGCGTAAACGAAAATCGAACCTCGTTGAACGGAACCGGCGGCTACCTGAAAGCCGGACGAAAAGGTAATGCCAAATGGGCATTTTCAGAGACATTTAGCTGGTTATCACCCGGTTTTGATCTGAATGACGTCGGTTATCTGAAGCAGGCAGATATGATGTCAGTCGAAACGGCGGTAGAGTTTCGCCAGACCGACCCATGGAAAATTTTCCGGCGCGGCACGCTTTCCCTGGCACAATTGAACCGGTGGGATTACGGCGGCAGATCATTCGGGAACAGTTTTATTTTGTCTTGGAGGTCATTATACATGAACCTGTTTGAAACGAATATCACCCAGACGTATGGATGGAATAACGTACAAAGTAGGCATTTACGGGGCGGACCGGACGTTCGGACCGACGAAGGGTACTCCATCACATCCTCACTCAACACCGATAAATCAAAACGCATCATGTTTATGATGCAATATAATGGCGATTACAACCTGCATGGCGATTTCAGTTTCAATACGCTTGCACCCAGCCTGACCCTCCGCCTGGGCAATCGAATACATCTGACCGGAAAATATAATTATGCATGGAATCAGTATCAGATGCAATATGTGTCGACTGTTCCGCTTTCGTCCCAGTCCGAACCGGCTTACATTGTCGGAAACATGAACCAGAAAACGTATGGGTTAACCATGAAAATGCAGGTAAATGTGACACCCGACATATCCTTGCAATGGTATGGAGCGCCATTTACTTCCACGGCAAAGTATAATAATTTTAAAAGGGCTATAAACCCCGAATCCCGGATACGAAGCGATCGTTACCATACATTTTCGCCGAATGAAATAAGTTTTTCGGAAGGTCAGTTTCATGTGCTGAACGATTCCGGGAACTTCGGTTTTGCGAATCCGGACTTTAACTTCAACGAGTTCAGGTCGATCATGGTAGCCCGCTGGGAATACCTTCCCGGCTCCACGCTTTATTTTGTCTGGGAACATTCAATGTCGAACCGCTCCGGCGATTTCATGCCTGGCTGGAACCGGAATCTGGAACGCATGTTCGGACTCCCTGCGACAAGTGTAATGATGGTGAAGGTAAATTATTGGTTTAATTTGTAACTATGAACAAAACTATCAGGGAAGATTTTCCCATTCTACAAAGCACGGTCTATGGCAAACCGCTGGTGTATTTCGACAATGCCGCTACAACACAAAAACCGCGTTGCGTTGTCGAGAAAATTACGGAAGAGTACTATAATATCAATGCCAACATACACCGTGGCGTCCATTATTTAAGTCAACAGGCAACTGAAGCGCACGAAGCGGCACGACGCACTGTCCAGCAGTTCATTAACGCCGCCAAGTCAGAAGAGATCATCTTCACGCGCGGTACGACCGAATCCATCAACCTGATTGCATCCAGTTTCGTCTACGAGATGATGTCGCCCGGTGAAGAGGTTATCCTTACCGGCATGGAGCATCATTCCAATATTGTCCCCTGGCAGATTCAGGCGGCGCGTAGCCATATCTCCATTCAGGTGATACCGGTCAACGAAGCCGGAGAACTTGATATGGAATCTTTCGAAAAACTGTTTTCCGAAAAAACGAAATTAGTATCCGTCACCCATATATCCAACGTACTCGGAACCGTCAACCCGATCGAAGAAATCATCAGGATATCCCATGCGCATGGTGTACCGGTATTAATAGACGGTGCACAGGCTGTCGCACACCGGCAGGTCGACGTTCAAGCTTTGGATGCTGATTTTTATACCTTCTCCGGTCACAAAATTTATGGTCCGACAGGTATTGGCGTCTTGTATGGAAAAGAAAAATGGTTAGACAGAATCCCTCCCTATCAGGGCGGCGGCGAAATGATTGCATCCGTATCGTTTGAAAAAACAAAATTCAACGACCTGCCTTTCAAATTTGAAGCCGGCACTCCCGATTATATCGGTAGTGGCGCGCTCGCAACAGCCCTCGACTATGTAAATAAAATCGGTTTACCGGAGATAGCACATCATGAAATCGAACTGCTGCGTTACGCCACCGAACAATTAAGTAACATTGACGGTATACGAATCATCGGTTGTGCAGCTAAAAAAAGCGGCGTACTCTCTTTTCTTGTCGGCGCGATTCATCCCTATGACATGGGTATGCTCTTGGACCGACTCGGTATCGCCGTCAGAACCGGACACCACTGTGCCGAACCCTTGATGCACATCTTTGGCATCGACGGAACCGTCAGAGCCTCCTTTGCATTATATAATACAAAAGATGAGATTGACACACTTGTCACCGGCATCGAAAAAGTCCGTAAAATGTTTTAAACAAAACGTAAATTTCTCACTTCGAAATAATATCTTTCATTCATAATTCATAATTCATAATTCATAATTCATAAAAAAATGCTCCTCCCTTATTTAGTAAAAAACCGGATCGAGGCCGGATGCGACGAAGCCGGTCGCGGATGTCTTTGCGGAGCGGTTTTTGCTGCGGCGGTGATATTACCTTTGGATTTTCATAACGAACAGTTGAACGACAGCAAGCAACTGACCGAAAAGCAACGCGACGCCTTGCGTCCTGTCATCGAAAACGAAGCAATAACCTGGGCTGTCGGTATGGTGACGCCGTCGGAAATCGACCGGATCAACATACTAAGAGCCTCCTTCCTTGCCATGCACCGTGCGATTGCACAGTTAAAAACCATACCGGAGCATCTGCTGATCGACGGGAACCGTTTCGTCCCCTACCCCGCCATACCGCATACCACCATTGTCAAGGGTGACGCCAAATACCTTTCGATAGCGGCAGCCTCCATTCTGGCGAAAACACACCGCGACGAATACATGCAAAAACTGCACAATGAATATCCCGAATATGCATGGAACCAAAACAAAGGCTATCCTACCCGCTCGCATCACGAAGCCATCAGACAGCACGGCGTCACGCCCCATCACCGTCAATCGTTCACCCTGCTCCCGCCTCCACAATACTTATTCGATTTTCAGAAATAATAACGAAAGGAAAAAGATGATTTACAAAGCAATACGCTACTGGGGAAGGACAACCCTAAAGCCAAAATAATCGTTGCTGCCGTGAGAATTTGGGGAGTAACGACTGCGCGCAGATACGCGGCAGTTCTGTTCAGAAGAGTTCCATTTGCCGCCGCGAAGTACGCGGCCAGAACCCGATGATGGGCCTGCAGGGTTTGTTTGTGCATTGCTGTTATATTTGTCGTACCAGTCGTGACACCATTCCTGAACATTACCGCTCATATCGTAAATACCCAGTTCGTTAGGCTGTTTTGTGCCGACTGGATGTGTTTTTTCTTTTTTGCGACCTTCATACCAACCCACATCTTTAAGGAAGTTGCTACCACTGTACCTGAAACCTTTACTATTGCTTCCCCCGCGTGCAGCATATTCCCACTCTGCCTCGGTGGGTAAACGATATTTTTTGCCTGTGGCGGCGTTCAATCTAATGATAAACTCCTGAACATCATTCCAACTTATATTCTCGACCGGATGATCGTCTCCTTTATGCAGGCTTGGATTTTTACCCATCATGGTTTTCCACTGTTTTTGCGTGATTTCGTATTTGCCAATATAAAAACTGCTCACAGTTACGTTGTGCAATGGGCTTTCACTATCTCGACATTCTTTTCCCTGCTCGTCGGTACATCCCATCCAAAATGCGCCGCCTTCCACATATACCATTTCGGGTTCGGCAGGGTGGCGTTGATCAGTGAGCGGGTTTGACGGATTTGGTGGAATTGTTGGCGGAGGCGTTTTTGTAGCCGGTGGAGGCGTTGGCTCCGGTAAAAATATCTCACTTTTACCGTTGATGTATCTGATCATATATACATCCGATTTTTTTATGACATAGATAGGCCCGGTGGGGTTGTCGTGCCTTAGGTACCTTATAACCTCCATGTCGAAATCGATTTCCTTAACCAGGGCAAAAATGACATTGCTGTTTTTTAACGTAATAATGTCCATTTCCAACTTAATGTCAGGATCGGTAACAAGCAGACCGACAGGTGTTCTCGCTTTTAACTCCAGCGGGTAGTCATAATTTAAGTAACCATAACTTTTGATTGTTAACCTGCGACCTTTATAATTGGCTCCGGTTGGAAACAATAACTTGTAAATAAAGAAACCTCCTTCCTGTTTTTTTTCATATACATTTACCTGCTTGTCCATCGTTGATTCAAAGTCAAGAGGTACATTACTTTGTACTTCGACAACGGTTGCATTATCGCCAGGTTCTCTATAAATGTTTTGACTTACATCTATTTCAGTTACCTGCAACCTCTTTTGGCCGGTTGCAGGCAAAACTGTGAACATCAAAACGAAATATAAGAATATCATTTTTTTCATTTTATAATCCCTGATTCGTGTCGGGCGCAACTTTTAAAAATTGATATTATTAAACAGAAATACTTTTTTCATTTACTCAATCTTTTACACAGCGAACATAATATGTATTATTAGCATTTCTGCGTTCTTTATGACAATCGTTAGTTGTTATGGTAATCGGTTTGTTTTTTTCAACACTACTTGTCCAATATTCATCCTGTGAAATTTGTAGCGTAGTTTTTTCACCATAATTTTTTGGGACTTTTATATAACTGAAACCTACCCGATAATTTGGGCTATGTTCTTTACATATACATTGTATTTCGTTGAGGGCCGGCAAATGATAACCGGAAGGACAAGCTTTTTTAGCATCATTCCAAGTCATCTTATTCTGCAAATCGTAACACATAATTTGAACGCCGCACTTTGTATCTATAATACAAATATTATTAACGTCATAGCTCTTCAATCCAGACGGTTCCGGTTCAGAAACATCTTTATCAGTAGTTGGTTTCGCTTCTTCTGAAAATATATCTTTCGAACCATTTGCATACGTAACCATAAATATCTCCGACCTTTTCATCGTATAGACAGGTCCGGTGGGGTTATCATACCTTTTATACTTTATATCTTCCATACCGACTTCCTGAACTAATGCAAAGACAACCTTACCGTTTTTCAAGGTGACAATGTCCATCTCCACCTTAATTTCAGGGTCGGAAACCAACAATCCGACAGATACTTTCGCCTGTAATTCAAGTGGGTAGTCGCAGTTGAAAAAGCCGTAACTTTTGATTGTCAACCGGCGACCTTTGTAATTCGTTCCGGTCGGAAATTTCAGCTTGTAATAAAAGAAACTGCCTTCCTGTTTTTTTTCATATACATTTACCTGCTTGTCCATCGTCGATTCAAAATCCAGGGGAACATTACTTTGTACTTCAACAACGGTTTCGTTGTCGCCTGCTTCCCTGAAAATGACCCCGCTCATATTCTTTTCGGTTATTTGCAATCTCTTTTGTCCGAGTAAAGGTAAAATCCAAAATATTAACGCAGTAAAAATAAATATTTTTTTCATCATTTCTAATTTATAAAATTTTATAAGTTTATTCTGTTCGCCTAATAGTCAAATTTGTTTCTATTCTGCTATATAAGGAGTAATATCATTAATAAAATTATCAACGACTTTATCTATAGTAAACATTGTTGACCAACGATAGCTTGCTGCAAAGACTTCTCCTTCTTTTAATGATTTGTCAAAAATGCGAAACCGAAAAGATGAAGCTCCATCAGGATGAACAACAATATCCATAGTCAAATCATTGTCATCTGCCTTACTATATACACAGCAAAATCCTATTTCTCGTAATTTATTTTCTATTGATTTACGCATGTTTCCTTTCGCAAGCCTTAACCCATATACTCTTACTACTATTTTATCACTTTTCTTCAATTTGAAATTTGTATTGATTGGCAAATTATTATTTACATTCGCTGATTCTACAATAGACGCATTTTTTTCATCAACAGATATTTCTTCTTCTAAAAAAATATCTTTGCTGCCATTAACGTAACGAATTTGTGCAATTTCAGATTTTTTCAATACATAGTTCGGCCCATTTGGATTATCGAATTTTTTATACGTAATATTAACATCGTCAATTTCTTTTACAAAAGTATTAATTTCCGTACCGTTTTTGAGAGTTATAACATCTTGCGAATTTACAATAACACAAGAATTGATTACTGTAATTATAATTAAAAGCGCTCTTGTCATACGTATTTAATTATGTATTGTAAAAGTACCAAGATGGAATATCTCATC
>Ga0082212_10003867_pt1 | contig 21054 bp, 12 predicted proteins | sample TergutNt197P3_FD_71548 | JGI IMG/M metagenome (GOLD analysis project Ga0082212, IMG submission 71548) | Neocapritermes taracua P3 segment gut microbial communities from Petit-Saut dam, French Guiana - Nt197 P3 | ecosystem: Host-associated > Arthropoda: Insects > Digestive system > Gut ... | reverse complement strand
TTTCAACTATTCACCTTTTAAAGAAAACCGGAACCGGTTTAACATTGTTGCGGTATGGGCGCCTTCGCACGACGAGGGGGTAACCATTCCGGGCGAGCATGTATGGAAACGTACCGCCACAGGAGCAAACTTCTATACATTCGACTCCGAACGGTATCAGACCATCAGCGATTTCCAGTTATTACGCGATATTGCCGGCCATGTAGCCTACGATTATATATATGTATTGTCGAATACCCAGAAATATGGCGGCGGCGGTATCTATAATTTCTACGGCATCAGCGCCGCCCATCATCCGGCTTTGACAGGCAAGGTCTATGTGCATGAGTTCGGGCATCTGATGCTTGGTTTGGGTGATGAATATGTCGGCGGCGTTTCGTTCAACGAAATGTACCCCGTCGACCGCGAACCGTGGGAGCCGAACCTGACTACCTTGGTCGATTTCGACAAAAAAGCATGGAAAGGGATGCTCGACGTCAAAACACCTGTTCCAACGCCTGTCACCAAAGAATTTGCCGACAAGTTAGGTGTATTCGAAGGAGGCGGATATGTCACGAAAGGAGTATATCGCCCACGCCAGCAATGCCTGATGAATCAAATCACTTTATCCGACACTTTCTGCCCTGTCTGCGTGCAAGCGATCAACGAAATGATTGATTTTTTGACGCGATAGGATTACGACAATTCAGCAACGACAGCATCTTGCCATATCGGTATGTGCAAAACAGGGTAAAGCCATTCAGGCTTGTGATTTTAATCTATGCGTAGAGATGGATAATTTTCCTTCTCTACATATACATAGCATTGATTTGTTGTGTGTAGTTTTTGGCTATCACAGGGCGGCGCAATTTGAGTGTATCGGTCAGTTCGCCCGATTCCATCGAAAAAGGATTGGCCAATAACGTAAAGCGTTTGATCTTTTCATAAGAAGCGAAATCTTTCTGACATTCTTCGATATTCGATTGATAAAGTCGGATAATTCTATCGTCTGCAATCAGTTCTTCTTTGTCCTGGTAAGTAATTCCGTTTTTTCTCGCATAATCTTCAAGCGCTGTGAAAGCAGGGACAATCAATGCGCTGACAAATTTATATTCGTCGCCGATTACGGCACATTGTTCTATGTATGCGTTGCCGCTCAAACTTAGCTCAATGGCTTGAGGAGCAATGTATTTGCCGTTCGAGGTTTTGTACAGATCTTTTATTCGTTCAAGAAAAAAAAGTGTATCTCCTTCGAGACGACCGGCGTCGCCAGTGCGGAAAAACCCATCTTCGGTAAATGCTTTTGCTGTTTCTTCGGTGTTGTTGTAATATTCGGAGAGGATTGTTTTCCCCTTAACCAAAATTTCATTATTCAAAGGATCGATTTTCACTTCCACGTCGGGCATGATTTTCCCGATTGAGCCAATCTCGTAGTGTTCTTCGGGATAGAAACAGACAGTTGCCGTTGTTTCCGACAGACCATAACCATATTTAATCGGGATATTAACCGACAAAAGCAATTCAGCTATATGGTCTGCCAAAGGCGCTCCGGCTACAGGAAATAAACGGCCTCGTCCAAGTCCGATTTTTTTTCGCAATAACCGAAAAATGGTTTTATCGAAAAAATGAAATTGAGCAGAAAGTTTTGCAGAAGGTTTTATTCCCTGCCGGATATGGTTTATGATATATTCACGTCCCACAACTAATGCCTTTTTAAACAATGCCTTAGGAATGTCTGATGAGGAATTGATTTTGTCCTGCACACCAAGAAATACTTTTTCCCAAAAACGCGGTACATTACACATTAATGTAGGATTGACTTCCCGGAGGGTCTGTTGTATCATCTTGGGATCCCTGTTTACAGCAACCTGCAAACCTTTATGAAAACAATAACAAACCCATGCTTTCTCAAAAATATGCGTAAACGGCAAAAAACACATGGATATATCATGGTCGTTTACCATTGGCAGGCGGATATCATGGATACGCATTGCTTCCAAAAAACAAGTATGCCTTAAGACCACGCCTTTAGACACGCCGGTTGTGCCGGAAGTATACATAATGGTGGCAATATCATCGGGGAGCGCTTCATTACGATGTATCTTTACTTCTGATTCGGCATACGTATTATCGCCCATACGAATAAAATCATCGAAATAAACGGACTTGCTGTCCGCAGGATTTCGAATGACGGTCGGATCGAAAATAACGATTTGTTGCAGAATTTCGCTTGTTTCCTGTTGTACTTTATATGCGTTATTGTATTGCAACTGCTCGCCGACAAACAGGATATGAATATCGGCATCTCGAATCATGTATTCGATCTGGGCCGGAGAACCGGTCGCATACATTGGCACCGAAACAGCTCGAACGCCATATCCTCCAAAATCACAATAAAAACATTCGGGCATATTCTGCGCATAAATACCAATTCGGTCTTGTGGCTTTAGTCCAAATTCGACCAAAGCCTGAGAGGTAAGACGTACTTTTTCGACAAAAACGTCCCATGTAATTTTAAGCCATCTACCGGTGTTATCATCACGGTACCGGATAGCAGGCCGGGAGGGATAATTTGCTGCCTGCCTGTAAATCAAATCTGCAAAATGGTAGTAGGTCATTTGTTGTGGGTTTTATTAAAAATTCGTAGCAAATATAAATTAAATTTTCGATATCACAAACAAACGGATAATTTTTAAACATATACGCGAAAGTTATGAAAGTAATAGAGGCTTTACAAAGTTATCAAAAATTATCATAAAAAATTTTATATAAAAAAATTGATTATTTTGTTGGAATGATTATCTTTGCCCAATTATTTGAAATAACGGACGATTGATATAATAAATTATAATATAAAAAATTTTACATTATTTTTTTGTATAATACAGATTAAAATACAATTAACAAAAATATTATGAAAGAAAATGTTACGATTCAGCAATACATTGTGTATGCTTATTTTTTCATTTTGGCGCTTTGTGGGTTAATTTTTTCCCCTCTCGCTTGCACAGAGATTGCCATTGACATTCCTGAGGTTGAAAAACCGATCGTTCCCACCATCTCAGGCAGAGACGGCAATTTGAATTTTGTGCTCAATTTTAATAATTACGACGAAGGCGACGACATATCCTTGCGTAGCGTTGAAGATTTGAAGGCAGAAACGGTTGTTATTCCACTTGGCGACGACCTCTCCATGTATGCAACCCTCGAACCCGTCACGGTAGGAGGAGTCCGTACACGCTCAGCCGAATTACGTTCCTTTGCGGCCAATACAAGGCTGATTATCGTGGCTTACAAGCAAAGCGCTACACCGACAATCTATAACTACGAACAGCATAGAGGATTTCGTGTGGATTCTGTCGGCTTAGCTTCAACGCTTACGCGGGATGACCTGACGCCGTTTTCTCTCTCTAACGATACCTACAAATTCGTTGCTTACTCATACAATGACAATGTCACACCTTTGCCGGTAGTCGATTTCCATTTGACGATGGATATCACGGATATTGACAACAATATCGACCTGATATGGGGAACATCCGACGACATACCTATCTCCGCCGGCTCCAACGATGTGTTAATAAAGATGACACACAAGTTCTCCCAAGCCAGAATAGACGCTATGTGCAAGGCGAACGTGGGTAATATCACAGAGATTTCTGAAGTTAAGATGCTCGGTTATACAGCTGACTTAGATGTAGAACAGGGCATCCTGACGGCCGGAACAGACAGCACCATGTCGTTTTCGGGCTTTCCGGCTATGCCTTTCAGCGCCGACTCAATATCTTCAAGCTACCGTATCGTTTACACGGCAGGAACTACCCCCACCATTGTTACGATAGGCTCTTTAGTAGTTGGCGGCAATCCATACAATGATTTGATCGCTACCTTTTCGCGTGCATTAAAACCCGGTTATAAGTATGATATCAAGATACGCTTTGGCGATGCGAACTATTTAAATGACGATACGCCTCCGACGGGCTTCAACCCCTACATAGGTGCTTTCTGGAGACACAACCAAAAAGGCGAACGGCTGATTCGCATGGAACGCCCGACATCTTCCACCGCCGCCGACGGCGTTTGGTCGGCTACGGTAGTGAAAGGCGCCGACTGGATTGTTCTTGACAAGTCGCCCAGTACTGACAATAACCTCTGGAAGCTGACAGACCCTGACTTGAGCGGCAATGATCCGGGATTTGAATCGACGCACTATCTTTCCGGCAATGATATCTATGTCAACGGTGTAATGGATGCCTCCACACCGGAGATTTACTTCCGCATCGGGTTAAGAAATACGCTGAGTGACGCTAATGCCCACCGCTACGGCATCGTGCTGTTAACCTACGCGGACAATACCAAACGACAGCGTATCTGGATACGACAAGGCGAAACACCTGATTTTCTAATGAATACTACAGATGTAGGATCCGGGATTGCGAATCGTCCCGACGCTGTCAGGTTCGCGGCATACAATCTGAAAGATCCCCAAGAAAACTCAATAACTGATTACAACGGCATGGTTAATACCTCTACCGGTTTGATTGGACCAAGAGGAGGCAGTTTTACCGATTATCCCTCTCAAGCAGGTTATCACTTCGCATGGAATTATTCTACCCGAGCTTTTAATCCATATTCTCTCACATTTGCTAATATGTATTATTATCCCAATTCTCACTTTGGCCCTGCTTTTTGGAATCCTGTTACCGATGAGACATGCCCGCCGGGATACCGCCGTCCTACTGACGGTTTCAATAATACAATTGCACACAACACTACAGGCGATGTAGCAGGTTCGGAGTTTCGACAGTCGCTGTGGTTAAATCCCTCGTCGGATAACTTTTCTAATAAAGATAATGCGGTAGCCGGATATTACGCCGACGGATTTTTCGACCGCAGGCAGCTTGTACCCGGTCCTAACAGTGGTGGTGGCCCTAATCCTGCTGTATCCACAGGCAACAGCGGGATTGCATATCAGGGCGTACTTTTCTTTAACCCGAGTACGAATGCCAGTATCTTCTTCCCATTTGCCTCTTTCCGCCTTCCAAGCCCTTCCGGGGGAACCATCAATTCCGGATTTGAAGCAGTGTATATGTCAAGTTCATCCTATAATTCGTACTTCGCGTGGATAATGCACGCGACGCATAATGCAGCTGTTGTAGGCATGGCAAACAACGTCCTGGCTATGTCCCAGCGCGACGTTGCCTCCAGCATCCGCTGCGTTGAGGAAGAGTGCTTTGCGGTATCCTCAGTTACGATTTCGCCCTCTTTGGGAGACGTCACTGTAGGCGCTTCCGTTCTTCTGACGGCCACCCCCGTGCCGGGTGGAGCAAACAATCTTACCTATTTGTGGGAATTTTCTGTTGATGGCGGTTCTTCGTGGCATATTGCCGATGGCGAAACCGGCGCAACCTACAATGCGCCTGCGATGATAGCAGGCATAACCCAATACAGGGTAACAGCTTCCAACCATTGCAGCACAACCCCCGGAAGCAACGTAGTCGAGATATCAGGATCGGGCGCCGAATTGCCTCCGCCGTTGGGATTAAATCTCTATGCAGGGGCTTTCTGGAGATGGAACCAAACAGGAGAACGTTTGATTCGTATTGCCCGTCCCAATCCGGCAAAATATACAGACCCTGTTGATCCGGCTGTTGCCGACGGGGCATGGACGGCTATCGTCATCGAAGGCGATAGCTGGATAAGGCTTGACAGGAATCCTTCTCCGGACAACGGCGTGTGGACGTCCGGCGGTCCAAATATAAGTGGAAATAACGGAGGTTTCGAGGGTGGCACCTACAATGTGGGCGGTAGCGCTACTATGGTTACCGGCACATTACGTCCGACCACCGATCCGAATTATCAGGCCAACGATGAGTATATCTATTTCCGCATAGGGCTTACCGGCAATCTCTCTAATACAACAGATCACCGCTACGGCGTAGTATTGCTTGTCTTTGGCGACCACACGATGTCGCAGCGTATCTTTATCCGCCAAGGCGATGCGCCCGACTTCCTGATGCGCCCGAATGACGGAATTCGTCCCAACGCCGGCGTGTTCTCAGCATTCAACCTTACGACTTCAGGAGGATGGAACTCTTCCATGACCGGGGTGCAGCTTACTGTCAACGGAGCGCCCTCAAGCGGAGGGATGTATCAGGGTGTATTCACTGAATATCCTTCTCAGGCCGGCGCTTTCTTTGAATGGGCAAATCCCGGTACACGTACCCGTTATGCCTGGGTCGGAGATGCCAATCATCTTACAGGGACTACCCTTTCATCGCCGGGATGGGCTTCTCTAAGTCCGGGAAGTTACTGGACGGCGCCCACAAACCTGAGCATTACACACGAAACCTGTCCTGTAGATTACCGGCGCCCGGAAGACGGGCCAACCAATGCTGCATCCGCAGGCGCGATTACCGGTTCTGAAGTACGACAGTCGCTGTGGTTAAATCCGCCGAATGGACAGGACGGGTTTAACCCGCCACTCCTCTCCAACATCTCCAATTCGGTTTGGGGATATTACGCGGACGGTTTCTTTGACCGTAGGGAGATTGTGGATGCGGCCTCTACCAACAATTCGCACCGAACGCTCTCATCGGTATCTGCAACCACTACCGACATTGCCCATATAGGTCGTCTATTCTATAATCCGAATACCAATGCGTCCCTCTTTTTCCCTGCCCAGGGCAACCGGAACTCGAGCGGTCAATTGGGGAGTATGGGCGTTACGGGTTACTACTGGACAAGCTCAAGCGAAAGTACCAACAATGCCTGGTATGTGCGTCTCTCTGACGACAAGTGGAACTTACATTCAACGTCGATGCACACAATGGGTACGAACGGCGCTGTGGGTATCCGTTGCGTCTATGATCCCTGTTTTGCGGTAACAGGCGTTACGCTGGCCGCATCTCCTTCGGGGACGCAACCGATTGGCTCCAGCATAACCTATACAGCCACTGTGTCGCCTTCCATCGCCAACAAGGTGCATTACGTGTGGGAACACCAGTCAAGCGGAGGCACGTGGGAGGTTATTTCCGGCGCATCCGGCTCGACGCTGCACATGGCCGTGATAGCGGGCAGCAACAGTTTCAGGGTTACTGCTATTAATGGCTGCGGCTCTGCTTTGAGCAATGTAGTTACCATTACCGGCAGCGGATATATGCCCGATGACAAAGGCGAGCTACCCTCCGGACAGGTTTTCGCTTACGTAGGCGCATTCTGGAAAGCAAATGAAACAGGCGAGCGTGTCATACGCATCAATATGGGCGATAATCCCTCTACCCAAGCCGGTAACTGGGGTCCATGGAGCGCTACGGTGGCATTTTATGATCCGAGGTGGAGTCCGGCAAGCGGCGATGGCATCGTATTTGCCGCAGGCCCCAGCGGCGATGCCGGTATCACCTATAACACTTCCACCCAATCTCCCGGAAATGCGGAAACCTACAATTTAGCCTATTACGGTTCCAGTTTGAGTCCCTCTTCCATAGTAATGGGCGAAGTTGATCCTACCTACGGTGGATATATAGAGTTTCGGATGTTCCCGCAGCAGTCATTCACCTCTACCGGCAAATTCCAGGCCGATGTGCCGGGTGGTTCCGCATCTTTGGATGCCAACTACTCCACTACCTGGCCGGCACGTTACGCCGTGGTGCAGCTTACCTACGGAGTCGCCCCCATTAAAACCATGCGGCTCTATTTGCGGCAAGGCGAAGGTTCCGACTATGTGATGTACGACCAAGCGATTAATGTGGGAGCTTCTTCAAACGATCCGGGTTTCGTCCATCCGGCAGGAACTAAAAGACCCTACACAATGCGTATCCCACCCTACAACTTGACTGATCCAATGGGAAGGGCGACTGCTGACTGGAACAGTGTGACTCAGTTAAACGCAACAGTCAGCGGAGGAGGAGGGAGTTTTGTTTCCTATCCATCTCAGGCGGGTTATCACTTCCAGTACTCCACAAGCACTAAAGCCTTTCATCCGAGTGATCCTATTACCATATCAAACTGGAATAGCTCCTTTACTGCATGGACCTCGCCTCCTTGGATTCCTGCTAACAGCGAGACCTGCCCCGTTGGTTACCGGCGTATAAAAGACTTTGACGGAGGAGCAAACGGAAATTATAGCGACATTGCTACTTCCGAGGTGCGTCAATCGTTCTACTTAAATCCCAGCGCTGGTCAGTCTACACAAGACAGCCCTGTAGGACTTACATGGGGTTACTATGCAGACGGCTACTTTGATCGCAGAGAGATAGTAATTCAGAATACGCAATTGGGTGCACAACAACCCTCTGCCGTATCGTGGGGAACGCCGCAAAGTGCATATATTGGAGCGATATTGTACAATCCCAATACCTATTCCAATCTCTTTATACCCCTTTCGGGAATTCGCGAGACCTCTCTGAATAGTGGCATCTTAAGCAATGGCGAAATCGGAAGAGTGGGCGTATGGGGTTATTATTTGACTTCATCGTGGTCAGACTTTGGTTTAGGCACTGCCGGTCAATATTCCAAGTCGTTTAGAATTCAAGGAAACTGGACATCAAACACATCATCAATCGCTGTAGAAAATAGCTTCAGGGCCAGAGGTTTCAGTATTCGTTGTGTGAGGGAGCGGGTGGTTTTTTGATTTGAACAGCCCCTTCTGCGTGAAGCGTGACGCAGAAACGAAATGTGATAAATGGGCAGCCATGTTTTGCAAATAATAATAGCCTTATACGTTGCGTTTCGCTCCCTCCTCGGTAGAGACGGATAATTATCCGTCTCTACTTTTTTGCCTTTGCGCGTTTAAAATTCTTGAACGTTTCAAAACTTTTTATGTTAAATATTGTTAAAATATAGTAGCATGTATTGCATAGTAAAAAGTATTGCCTATATTTGCGGCAGAATTATTTAGTTTTCAGTTATTAGTTTTCAGTTTTCAGAAAATATCATATTTGAATACAAGTAATTAGATAGTTATATGTGAAAATAAATTATAGGTTTTATATACAAAAGTAAGCGTTATGAATGTAGAAAATGTAAAATCGCAGATGAGAAAGGGAATATTGGAATATTGTATTCTCCTGCTCCTTGAAAAGGAGGCATTGTATACCACTGACATCATTCAGAAGTTACAAGCCGCCCGGTTGATTGTAGTAGAAGGGACGCTATATCCATTGCTTACGCGTCTTAAAAATAGTGGTTTGCTCGTCTATCAATGGGTTGAATCCAACCAAGGGCCGCCTCGCAAATACTATCGACTGACGGAAAACGGCTCTTTATTTCTGAAAGAGTTAGAAAGTGCATGGCAAGAATTAAACGACACGATAAATCATATAAAAAACAATTTAAATTTAGCATAATTATGAAAAAGACATTAAATGTAAATCTCAACGGAAGCGTATTTACCATTGATGAAGACGCTTACAATTTGTTGGATAATTACCTGAGCAGCCTTCGGGTTTGTTTTCAGAAAGAAGAAGGGGCGTCGGAGATTATCGCAGATTTTGAAGCGCGTATTGCAGAATTGTTTAGCGAAAGGAATCGCTTGGGACATCAGGTAATTACGTTGGAACATGTAGAAGATGTAATTACACGCGTAGGAAAGCCGGCTGATTTTGCGGAAGTCGAAGATAATGAAGAAAATAAGCAAGCTATGGAAAATGATCCGGGAAAAAGTAAAAAGAAATTTTACCGGAATACGAACGATAAATTGATTGGTGGTGTTTGTTCGGGTATCGCAGCTTATTTCGGATGGAGCGTGGTAGCAGTTAGGATTATATTTATTATTGCCCCTTTTGTCTTTTCATCCGTAATAATGGCTCCGATTAAGATAAATCATTTTTTTGGCCCTTTTCCTTTTATTACGAATTTTCCTGCTTTGCTAATTCTTGCTTATATTATAATGTGGGCCATTATTCCTCCGGCTCAAACGGTTGCACAAAAACTACAGATGGAGGGCAAACCGGTTACGCCCGATAACATCGGGAAAGCAGTAGCCGCCGAATCGACGCCTGTAACACACAATGAGCAGAAAGGATGTGTGGCCGGGTTTGTCGATATATTCGTAACGCTCCTAAAAGTAGGCATAGCAGGCATAGGTTGTTTAGTCGGATTGCCTCTTTTGTTTGCATTAATCATTGTATTAATTGTATTGTTTGCGGTTTTGTTTGGGGTTGGTGGCGGTTTGTTGGGCGCCGGCGCAGGTGTGATGGGTATCCTGCCTCCTTTTTTGGCAGTAAACCACCCTGTATTAGCGGCAATAACCGGCATCATGCTGATAGGGATACCTGTCTTTGCTATCATCTACAGCATCATCGCTCATTTTGCCAAATTAAAACCTTTGAAGCCCTCGCTTAATTGGGTTTTTCTGATTATTTGGATTGTAGCATTATTTATGTTTTTCTTTTCAGGATTCAGAATTGACAGGATAGAACGGTTAGACAGATTTTCCCGTTGGCCTCATACAATTGTCGGTAACGGAATACCAAAACAAAAAATGATTGAATTAGACGGCGCGTTCACTTACTTGGAAATCAACGATGAATTAATAGCCAATATCCAAATTGAACAAATCCCGTATGATGTCCGGCCTTCTATTGAAATTAATGGCGATGAAAATTTAGTAGAACTGGTACGGTATAGCTTATATAATGAACGATTGACATTATCCGCACACAATAGATTTCGCAGTAAGAGCAATAATTTAACAATTAATTTACGAACGAACGATGTAAAAAATGTGCAAGCCGGATTTGTCGGAACCATTCGAATGAATCATGCATTTGCAGGCGATGAAATGGAAATCATTATGAAGGGCGTCAGCAACTTTTTTGCCGATAGTCTATATGTAAATTCATTGATGGTTCGTACCGAAGGCGTCGGTTCGGCTACATTGTCCGGAAAATCGGGTAATGCGCGTTTCGAAACAGCAGGGGTCGGAAAGATCAATGCGATGGCGTTACTTTCCGACACGATATATGCCAAAGTAGAAGGCGTAGGCTCCATTGATTGCAATCCGGTGGAATATTTGGAAGGGTATACGTATGGTATTGGCTCTATTACCTATAAAGAAGAGCCTGCTAATAAGCATACCGAATGGTATGGCCTGGGAAGAATCAAAAGGAGATAGAGACTAATGGTTAGTGGTTAATGGGATTTACATTAACCGTTCTCTGATAAGGGCAGCTGTTTGGGCTAATTCTTCCGGTGTTTTCTTCGATTTGTCGGCAAATAGATCCGATTCTTTGCTGATTGGTATCAGGTGGATATGAGCATGTGGGACTTCCAGACCTATTACTGCCACCCCGATCCGTGTGCAGGGGATGGCTTTTTCGATCGCATGGGCTACCGTTTTGGCAAATACCATCATTCGCCCCAATACTTCATCGTCAATATCAAAAAGATAGTCGATCTCTTGCTTTGGAATCACTAAGGTGTGCCCATCGGTTTTGGGATTGATATCGAGAAAAGCGATAAACTCGTCGTTTTCCGCTACTTTGTGGCAGGGGATTTCGCCTGCGATGATTTTGCTGAAAATGGAAGACATAATAATGAGTTATGAGTTAAGAACTAAGAGTTAATATGTAGGGGCGTAAGGCTTACGCCCTTTGGAATTATTTTTGAGAATTGATACATCCCCCTTCCCCCCTTTAAAGGGGGATAAGAGCTGAAAACTATAACGTTATTTCCAAAATTTCAAATTTAATGATGCCTGAGGGGGTTTTGACCTCTGCCACATCGCCCACCTTTTTACCCATTAGTCCGCGGGCGATAGGGGTACTGACAGCGATTTTGTTCTCTTTCAGGTTTGCTTCCGAGTCGGCTACCAATGTATAGGTCGCAATGGCATTGTTTTGGATATTTTTGATTTTTACCTTATTTAATATCTGAACGGCATCAGTTTTGATTTGATGTTCATCAATAATGCGAGCGTTGGCAATCAGCCCTTTCAACTGCGCAATCTTCCCTTCCAACACACCTTGTGCTTCTTTTGCTGCGTCATATTCCGCATTTTCGGACAGGTCGCCTTTATCTCTCGCTTCGGCAATCTGTGCTGATATCTCAGGTCTTTTTACACCCTCTAAAAAATTTATTTCGGCAATAATCTTATTATAGCCCTCTTCAGTCATATACGTGACAGCCATTGAACAACATCTCCTTTCATAAACAAAAAAAATAAAAAATAATCCCGATCAAAATCGTTGACCGGAACCATAAAGTCTAAAGCTACAAATATCGGATGGCAAAAATAACTTGTTTTTTACATTTCACCAAATTTTTATCTGTATTTTTACAATATGTTTTACATTTTTAGCCGTTTTTGTAGTTCATCATCTGTTAAAACAGACATGATTGTTTTGCCGTCGGGCGTTATATTGTTGGCTTCTATTGAAAACAAAGATGCGACGATTATTTCCATTTCCTCTACAGATAATGATTTGCCCGATCGAATTGCAGCAGATTTGGCTAACGATAAAGCCAATAGTTCCGCCTTTTCATCTTTCTGCGACTTTTCCGACTCAATCACACTGTGTATGATTTCCTTTAGTAAAATCACAGGACTTCGATCACATACGCTTGCAGGGATGGCATTGATGGAATAACAATTATTTCCTAAAAGGCTTAAATCGAATCCTAACCACTGTATCTCGTTCATTAACGATGGTATCAAGGCTGCCTCTGAGGGGGTAAACTCTACAATTTCCGGAAATAGCACTTGTTGTGACACGCTTTTTTGCAGTTTGATATTCGACATATACTGTTCGAATAATATCCGGACATGTGCCCGGTGTTGATCAATGAAAACTAATCCTGATTTCAGGGTGGTAATGATATATCTGTTTTTATATTGGAAACAAAGGTTTGAAATATCTGTAAATATTGTTTCTCTGTCATCTTCCGAATCCAATATAGGGACTTCGATAAATGTTTTTTTCTCAATTGGGACACGTTCATTTTCAAACTCTTCCAAAAATTTGCCCCAGCTTTGACCAATAGTTGTTGAGTGTTTAAAAGGGTCATACCCGGGATTTAACTGTACTTTGGGGATTGTTACATTGTTTGTATTGGCCGGATCATAAACAGGTATTTCAATTGCTCCTTCCATATTAAAATCAAGCGATGGAATGGCATTAGATTTGCCTAAAGTCTCCCGAATAGCCGACGAAAGGATATGCCAGATAGGTTGTTCGTTTTCAAATTTGATTTCGGTTTTTTTCGGGTGGATATTTACATCGATCGAAGAAGGGTCTAAGGTCATATAGATAAAATAGTCGGGTGTTTCGCCGGTTGAAATCAACGGCTCATAAGCGTTCATGATTGCTTTGTGGAAATATGGATGACGCATGTATCGCCCATTTACAAAAAAATAATTCAGAGATCCTTTTCGTTTCACAGTGTTTAAATGCCCGATAAAACCATGGATACTGATAAGAGGAGAGGTTGTTTCTAAAGAAAGTAATTGGGTATTCAACTTTTTCCCGAAGACATTCAATATGCGTTGGCGAACTCCGGAAGCAGGCAGATTCAAAACTTCCATGTCGTTATGAAAAAGGTTAAACGCTATGTGCGGATTTACCAAGACAACACGCTCAAATTCGGTCATGATATTTCGAAATTCCGTTTCATTGGTTTTCAGGAATTTTCGGCGTGCCGGTACGTTAAAAAACAGATTTTTAACAGAAAAGACACATCCTTCGTTACAGGCGTCCATTTGTATGTCATCCGTAATAGAGCCTGAAATAGACAAACGTGTACCAACTTCGGCGCCTCTCTGCCGTGTTCGCAATTCAACCTGCGATACAGCCGCAATCGAAGCCAATGCCTCTCCGCGAAAACCCATTGTACGGAGTGCATACAGATCCTGTACATTGGAAATCTTCGATGTGGCATGTCGTTCGAATGCCATTCGTGCATCTGTTTCCGACATTCCTTTCCCGTCGTCGATCACCTGAATCAACGTACGTCCGGCTTCTTTGACAGTTACGATAATATGTCCGGCTTCTGCGTCGACCGCATTTTCCATCAATTCTTTGACGACCGATGCAGGGCGTTGGATCACTTCGCCTGCAGCAATCTGATTCGCAATATGATCAGGGAGTAAGTGGATTATGTCGCTCATTGTTTAAGAAAAAAATACCAGAATAGAACAGCTATAATTGCAAGAATAAGCAATAACCGCATATTTTTACCGGTACGTACACGCATATCATCTCCTCTTGCCCTGCTTTTCCTCAGATGCGACATTCCTGCGACGAAAGATCCCTTGATATTAGGTTTGTACTCTTCCTCCGTCTCCTCACGTACGCCCATCTCAATTTCTACTTTGCGTATTCGTTCATCCAAAGCCTCCTTACGGGGATCCCAATAGATGGGTTTGTGATTAAACTGACGCGGCTTGCGCACGTTGTAAAAAGAAAATAGTGCCATATATTTAATTAAGAATTAAGAATTAAAAATTAAGAATTAAAAAAAATCAAATTACGACTTTACATTAGTCGTTTTTGATAGTACAAAGTTATACATTTTTTCATCAATCTATTCGTAATTATTAATTTTTAATTCGTAAATACTTAATTGTCTCCTGCTGCACGGATATTAAACCGATTGCTTCGTTGAGGTTTGTCTTCTGTTTTGATTTTTGCTTCGCGGAAAATATCATCTTTGTCAAATGGTCGCAGGTAGTCATACCAGTAGAATCCACTCAACAATTTTTGATCCGGCTGAAGATCGGGGATTGGCGTTATTTTCCCTTGTGGGTTAGGCCATATCGCTAATGCTTTCATCTTGTTATCTTCTAAGGTTAACTTTAGATAAGGACTTTGCGTTTCGTTTAAGCCTATTTCTGCCCCGTCCTCTTCGTAGAGGTAATAAATTGATTCGGCATTTCCGTTTACATCAATGGTTCGCACTTCTTTCCCGTCGAAAAATGCTTTCAGATCGTTGCCTTTCAATTGATTATAATAAGTTGAATCCAATTCTTCGATAGCAAATGCATATTGTATCACATGGACGTAATCAACTGTGCTGTCATTCAAAAATATCTTTATTGTCTCACCTGAAAGCTGGTATTGTTCGTTCCATAATACAGGATCGGTATACATACATAAAACGGAATCTATTGTATTGTACTGCATCGAATCGCACACTCCCTGTATATCTGTTCGAAAAAAACGCACGTTATAGTAACCCCTGAGTTCTCGGGCAGTCGAATCAATGGTACACATTTTGAATGTATCGGCATGGATATACAGTGTGTCGCCCTGTGAAAACTCGAAACATCGTGCACTGTCGGTAGTCATTGCAAATTCCGTCTTTTCGTCGTAATATCCGTATTGTCCTGTCAGGATTACTTTTTCTAATGTATCGTGCAGGAAGATATTCCCGAAAGCTTCGCCAAAACCTGTCTCGCGGTCGTAAATGATTGAGTCGCCAATCAGAATACGGTTACCTGAGCAGATCTGTGAACGGTCTAACAAAAGCGATATGTTACTCTCCGTATTATACCATCCTCTTGATGAATAAATAGTGCTCGTATCGTTAACAATCACGGAAGGACCCAGTATGGTTGCTATTTTTGATTCGGTGTGATAGTGTAAGGTGTCTGAATTCAACGTAAATTTCGGATTTTCCAGTTGTACATCATTGTTGAATATGGCAAGTTTCGTTGCGGGCGAATATTGGCCGTCAATAGAGGTCAATTCATTTTCCGCATCGACTATCATCCCTCCTTCAAAATAGTAGCCGATATCTTCAACACGGTCATAATTCAGGCTGTCGGTAAAAAGCGTGACAATCGACGAATCCTGCTGAATACTCTCCATCTTTACATTATAGCGAAGTTTAGCCAACCGGGTATTTCCGTCATAATAAAGATAATCTCCAAAGACAAATAATGTATCGCCTTGTTCCATCCTTACGCTGCCAAACGCCTCGAGCGAGTTGCTTTGTTCGAAGAGATAGGCGCTGTCGCAATACATAAATGAACTGTCGTGCCGAAACACGACATTTCCTTCCCATAATGTTCTGTCTTTATCTATTTCATCATTATGCGATTGCACATCGGCATGTTCCAGATAAATTTTTGTTGTTTTCTCAGGTGTTTGTACCGGTTGTTGAGATGACAAGACAAAAAATAAAAACAGGATAGAAACGAGATAGAGATACTTTAATAACCATTTCATTCTTTAATCCATCCGGGAAATTGAAAATCACAACCACGCCAACCCTCAAATATTCGTACGTAGGTTGTTTTTTGTTTCTTGGCAATCCATTCGCGCAACAAATCTTCTTTTTTTCGATTTTCTACGATAGATCTTAACGCCTGAAAATCATCTGTCAGGTTAGCCCGATGGCTTGTAGTTCTTGCTTTTAGTTTGACGATTGCAATGACGTCTTTCAGTTTATCCGTTTTCATTTGGAAAGGAGCCGATATTTCTCCAACTTTCATTGTGTCAATTACCATAGCTATTTCGGGAGGCAAATCCTGCATTTCGAACTTGGGTGTTCCGGCATTGGAACTTTCATAATTTGCGTTGACCATTATCCCTTTATTGTTCTTTGTGTCTTTGTCGTAAGATACATAAAAGGCGGCATCTTCAAATGTCAGTTTTTCTGCCAGAATATCTTGATAAAGCGAATCCATGCGGGCGGTAGCCTCTATTAATTCATTGTCGGATACGCGGGGGCGCAGCAATATATGACGACAGTTTATACGGTCGCCGCGTTTTTCAATTAATTGGATGATATGAAAACCATATTCCGTTTCCACAATATTAGATACTCTTCGCGGGTCGGTCAGGTTGAATGCAACATTAGCAAATTCAGGGACAAGATTAGTTTTGCTCATCATACTCATTTCGCCCCCACGCATGGCAGTACCGGGATCTTCCGAATAAGCAATCGCCAGTGTTGAAAATTCCCTTTCTCCATTATGTACCATATCGGTAAACTCCCTTAATCTGGCTTTAATGGCATCTGTTTCTTCAAAAGGGATTTTAGGTTCGAGTGTAACAATCTGAACTTCAACAGTAGTTGGTACGGTGGGTAAGCTGTCGGTCGAAATATTCCGGAAATATCGGCGTACTTCAGAAGGGGTAAGTTTTACATCGCCGACTAAATGGTGTTGCATTTTAGTCACAATATTACTTTCGCGTACCCTTGATTGCTGTTCTTCTTTTATCTGGGACATTTTTTTATTATAGTATTCTTCTACTTTTTCTCTTGACCCATACTCATTAATCAGATAGTTAACAACTGCATCCGCTTCACGGATCACAGCGCTTTCATCTACATCAATACTGTCAATTTTTGCTTGGTTTAAATACAGTTTTTGAATGGCAATCTGTTCGGGAATAAAACAAAGAGGGTCGCTTTCAAAGCGAATTCTTTGACTTTGCATGTACAGTCGCTGGCTTTCCACTTCTGAACGAAAGATAGCTTCATCGCCTACAATCCACACGATTTCATCAATTACATTATCCTGGCTATGTAATACCATATTTTTACTACAGGCCAGCAACACAATCAATAACATATACTTTTTTATCATAGTCAATATTTTATTTTTGATTTGTAAAAAAAATCACTTCTCCTTTACGAATAGCATCCTGATATAGCTCTGTTTCAAAAGATTTCAGAAAATCCATTTTCCGATTATTGATCATCAATTCTTGAATCTGCGTATCGGCATATTCATAAGGTGCAATATTTCCGGGAAGTAAATACGCTGAAATATTTAAAAAATAGCAAAAAGCGCTGTCACTTAATTCAACCGCCGAATTGGTTTTTAAATAATGGGATTTATTTGATACATGAATCGGCATTTTATCCAATATTTCGTCAAAATCGACCCAATGGTCATAAAAATAATCATATACAGAAGCATTCTGAATGCTGTATTTCTCAATGTTTTCGATTACATCAGGGTCTTGCGATCTGTACCATTTTTTTACATCCAATAACCCCGGCGCCTCAGCCGGTATTTTCAGAAATAATCCTTTAATCAGATTTTTGTCTAAAAGAAATTTTAAAGTATTTTCGTTGTAATAGGCCATTTTCTCATATTCCCTGATTTCGGCTGTCAGTCGACTTCTAATCAAATATTCCTGATAGCGATGTCGAAGCAACGAACTGCGATAATCTTCAACCAACCGGTTGATTTCATTTTTTTCTTTTCCGAGATAGCGTTGAGCCACTTCAAGCATTAATATATCTTTGATCCATTTCTGTATAAAATTCTCGGCAATCAACAAACTATCTGATGATGAAATGGTTTTTGGAATCATCTTTTCCACTTCACTTCGATTCAGAATATTACCATGCACCTGCACTAAAACATCGTCTTCATTCAACGTTTTTGCCGGGCGACAAGCGGACAGGATAGTTATCGCTATCAGGTAGAAAGCAAACGCATATCTCATCTTTTATTTTTTTTTGGGGGGTACATACAGGGCAAACACACAGGTTTGCTCCCAAACGTTATTATAAATATTTTTTTATATTATTGACGACCTTCTTGTTAATCTTTACTTTGTATGCTTTGTTTAATTCCTGTAGCCATTCCTGTTCCAACGTTTCCTGCTCTTCAGCAGGCTTACTCCATATCCTGGTATCACTTACTTCGAAAAATAAAATTCCATCGTGATATTCGTTCATCAAATTAATAAATTCGAGGTCGTTTTCCAAATCCTTTTCAATCAATTTTGTTAAAATTTCTCTCACAAAAAGGGTGTATTGATCGTCAAGAAAATCACCCGCATAGGTTTTTTGTGAAGTTGATTTCAGTCTGATGTAATCGGCAAATTCATATTGCGGGAAATCCTGTCCTTGCAATTGCATAATTGGTTTTGTCAATAGGATGGCACGGTTATAAAATGCCGTATCGGTTGGAAAATAGTCGTCGCATAGTTGCAATAATTCATTATAGGCATCCGGATAGAACGTATATCCCATTTTTTCTTTATTCTTCTCATCAAATACACTATATAGCTCGTGAATCAAATCTCCCTCATTCATAGCCGTGTAAATGGTCTGACTTATTTCGTCAAAGGATGGATAGTCGCTTACAGCCATTAATTTAATAATATGATACCCGAATCGGGTACGTACAGGCTTTGCTACATCTCCAATTTTTTCTAATGCAAAGGCAGCCTGTTCAAACGGCAAAACCATATTGCCGATTCCGAAAGGCGGCAATATTCCACCGTTGTATTTTGTATTTTCATCGTTCGAAAATTCTTCAACCAATTTTTCAAATTCTTCTCCGGCTTGAATTTTTTCGTAGAGATCATTGGCTTCTTTTGACAATGCTTGTTCGTCGTCCGGATTGAGGGCTTCGTCCGGGACTTTTAACAAAATATGCGCAACCTGCAATCTCTCCATATTCGGTATTATCCGATTCAGCCGGATGATATGATACCCTAAGGGCGAACGTATAGGTGCGGAAATTTCGCCCGGCGACATCAAAAATGCCGTTTCAACTATCTCCTTAAAAGTCTGTATCGGAAATACATAGTCTTGTTCTTCATAAACCGCTCCCGAATGTTCATCTTCCATCAAACCGCTCCCTACCGTTGCAAAATCAGCGCCTGCTTTTAACTGCCGATACACTTCATTGGCTTTAATGAATACTTCGAGCGTGTCTTTTGTTAATGAAGGTTTAGGCAAGCTGAGCATGATATGACTCAATGAAAAAAGATACTTTCCTTGTTCGTAAACTTTTTGCATCGCCATTCGTTCGCCTTCATAATCAGACAAATAGCTTTCTGCCAATTGAGATTGATAAGTCGCTAACTCATTCCTAAACAGGAGCGATTCCTGAATTCGAAGAGAGAGAGCGTCAGCAACTTTTTGTTTGAACGTTTTAAATAACCCGAGATAATTCTCCAACGATTTTTTATCCAACAGATTTACGCCGCTATCATCTTTTTGTGCAATAAAAAGGAATTCGGAAAGTGGTACTTCAATCTCTCCAACGGTCATTATTATAGGATCTGCATTCTTCTGAGCATAAGCGAAACAAAAATTCAATCCTATAATGATTACAAAAAATTTCTTCATTTCTTTATTTTTTTCGATTCAATTAAACATTATCTAAATATAACGTTTTTTTCTGCATTTTATTTTATAAACAATTTTCCCTGCTTTTCTTTCTGAAAACTGAGAACTGAAAACTGAGAACTAATTTGCCAATTCTGAAAGGAACTTAATGCGAATCAACCGGATTTCCTCTTCTGTATAGTCGCTGCCAAGTTCGGTGATAGCTACTTCTAAATTATCTGTTTCCGACTCCTTGAAATAGTCGTAAATATCCTGGATATGATCTTCATCCATTGCTTCGTTGATAAAATAATCAACATTAATCCGTGTCCCGGAATAAACAATCGCTTCGATTTCATCCAGCAATTCATCAAATTCCAATCCCTTTGCTGTTGCTATATCATCTAAAGCAACCTTACGGTCAATACTTTGGACAATCCAAACTTTCATTTTCGATTTATTGGCTACCGTACGAACCCGCAAATCCTCCGGGCGCTCTATTTCATTTTCTTCTACATATTTTTTGATGATCGATACAAATTCGGCTCCATATCGTTTCGCCTTACCGGCTCCTACTCCGGGTATATTTTGTAATTCCTCCAAAGTGACCGGATAAGTAGTTGCCATCGCTTCCAAAGATGGATCCTGGAATATAACAAATGGCGGTACATTCAGGTTCTTCGATAATTTCTTCCGAAGGTCTTTCATAATTGAGAAAAGAGTTGGATCAACGGCTGAGGAACCTCCGCTACGCGCAGCGCCATCAGCGCTATCATCGTCATCAAATTCGTTGTCTTTCACGATTTTGAAAGAAACCGGTTTGGCCATGTATTCCCGCCCTTTGGGAGTAATCTTTAATAATCCATAGTTTTCAATTTCCTTGGTTATATAACCGGCAATCAGCGCCTGACGGATCACGGCATTCCATACTTTGTCGGTTTCATCCTGACCGGTGCCAAAGATTTCCAATTCATTATGAGAATATGAGATATTCTCGGCCGTTTCGACTCCCAACAACAAGTTCACAATATATTCGGCTTTATATCTTTC
>Ga0082212_10003866_pt1 | contig 21054 bp, 19 predicted proteins | sample TergutNt197P3_FD_71548 | JGI IMG/M metagenome (GOLD analysis project Ga0082212, IMG submission 71548) | Neocapritermes taracua P3 segment gut microbial communities from Petit-Saut dam, French Guiana - Nt197 P3 | ecosystem: Host-associated > Arthropoda: Insects > Digestive system > Gut ... | reverse complement strand
CATGTGAGACAGAATAATATCAGGTGTGAGTCGTGCCCATGACTTGTACTCACAGTCTTCACAGTTTTTCTTTTGACCTTGTTTCTTTGGACATATTTCCGTCCAGAGATTTTTGCATTGTGGGAAATATCCACCCTTTCTTGAGCGTTTTGCATATACATCCTGCCGTCCCCAAAACATTGAAAAGAATCTGTTGGCTATATCACGATTTAACTCATAAGTATTTATTCGATTGCTTTGGTCGGCGTCATATTCCATTGATTCTGTTGGGTTACTATCGAAGAAATCATTAGGTTTGTACGGAATACTAGCTTTGTCCAGTAACGCTTTTAGGTACTGGTTTTCTTTCTCAAGCTTGCGAAATAAAACCCGGAGATCGTCATTACTAAATGCTTGCAGACTCATGGCTCACCTGTGTTCTTGCGTACATACTTCTGATTTCGACTTGTTGGTTTTTCCGGGATTGTCATCTGTAGCAAACCTGAATCAAGAAGCGGCTGCAAATAGTGGATTGTAAAACTATGCCTATCCTTGTAACCGCAATGGTTTACGATTTCTGCCTTTGAGCGTGGCACAGTACAAAAAATCATGATGTTTTCCTGATTATCAACTTGTGGGCTATCTTGTAGGTTGACTTGTGGGCTATCTTGTAGGTTGTCATGAGCAGCCGTGTTAACATACGGCCCAACGCGCCCGGTAGCAATCTCTGATAGCGGGACTACCGCGCGGAAAATATCGCCTTCAATGAACTGCGGCTGCTGACCTGAGTACAGTTTCGAGTACTTATAGGCATTGCGCATACCCGAGCCCAACTCATCAGCGAGAGCCGTTTCCCTGAACACTCTGGAAATAGCGGGATTCTTGGCAAATGGTATAAATGTTTTCAAGTCCAGAATACCAGATCTCTGAGAGCGGTTAGCATTTTCTGTGAACATTCTTTCTTTTTCTATGACGAATTTAGCAATATAACCGGAGGAATAATCTCTATGCGCGAGACTGTTCGAAAAAACCTCGCGTAAGATTTTATCCCTTGCGCTGACACTATGGATACCCTCTAAAAAGAACGGATCGGAAAGATGCTTTGCGCCAAACAGCATAAGGCGATCATAGGTTTCATAAAGGTTTGTGATGATAACATCCCTGTCGTCATATCTGTCCAGATTCGCCATCCGGAATATTGCATCTGTTTTATGCTGCGGAACTGCCGCCATGATAGTTGAGTCAGTACCAAACAGTAATATCGCTGCAATCGTCACCCCTTCAACTTGCTTGTCTGGGTCAATTAGTATCAGCCCGGCATTGCGTAGCAATTCTTCGTCATTCATGGTCAGCCATGGGTGGTCATCCCTTCTCAAGCGGCTCATTTTTCTTGCTCGATCAATCAGATCAGAGCGCAGGCTGTTAATACTGAAGCCAGTCACTTTGTTGACATAATAGCTGCCTTGTTTGCGTGCGTAAAGCTGATACACAGCATCGGAGTTGTTGGTGATGTCGATGTCCGAATCCTCGATGCGATCCATTATTCTACCGCTCAAGCGGCAAGCCTGTGTACTGACAGGTACATATATATGAATGATAACCTTGCTGTCGATCTCAACAACTTCTGGCTTTAAGTACAGCGGTGGATATATCTTGTTCGGGTTGTTGATTGTCGTAACAAATTCGCTTTTTATCCGGTCAATAGCTTTTGGTGCAATGTCAATGATAATGCCGTCGTCGTTGACGCCCAACAGGATATGCCCACCCTCCCGGTTGGAAAATGAACAGACTGTTTCGTAAACATCTTTAGTTACGCTGTTAGTTGATTCCTTAAACTCAACTGTCAAGCACTCGCCGCTTTCAATTAAAGTTATGATTTCATCGGCTGTCATACTGTTCGCCCCTCTCGCCGGAACTCTTATTTATAATGCAAGTACATCATTGCCCGTCTACCGAAGACAGTGTTCCCATAAAATCTACATCAGGAACAAGTTTTATCATGCCTTCTAATATCCCTAATTGTTTATACGTCATCGTAAGCATTGTCAATAAGTTCTTCATCTATAGCGAAAAGTTTTCCGTCCATCAAGGGTCGTGGAGTGAAAGTATAAAAGCTGAAAGGCGCTAATGGCCGTATAGGTTTCCAATTATCATCCAAGTTCTGCTCATATTCACCCGTATATTGAGACATGGCACACCTCGCACCTAAAACATCTATTTCATTATACAACGAATAGGCGAAATGGCCAATGCGTAACTTTATGTATATCAATATTTATCTACATTAGTGAAATATAGAGTTTGGCGTTTACACCGCCTAAGGGCACCATATGCTTCCTATCCGAACACCCTATTTATCGGTAAGTGTTTCGGAATCGTAGTAAAATCACTGCACAAGTATTACATAAAATCCCCGAGAACACTTTTTTCTTGGGGGTTTTGCGTTATCGGTATCTCTTGCATAACGCAAGCGAAATTAAGCTGCATTACTCCCTTTCTATTGACCTGAAGCTTCGGATTGAATAATAACGCAATAGTGCTTATCGCTCGCTATTTCGCTCTCAAATCAAATAGTTTCTTTAGCAGTTTTTTCACTCGTGTCTGGCCTGTTGCGGTCAGACAAGGCAGCCGAGCTTCCAGAACCTCTGTAAAAGCGTCTGCATTCCCGCTAGTGAAGCATACAGAGGCTCTTTCGGCGTGTTGCGGCACCTCTTTCGGTTTGCATTTTTTAAGATGGTTTATGAGAATCGGCAAAACCTCTTTGGCATAGCTTCCGTCAGCCTTGCACAAACCCGCGAATACGCTGATGCTGTTGTCAACAGTAATAACGCTCCCGTCCTCATAAGCTGCCTTTACCACGGACAATTTCTCAAAAATCGGCTTTGGCGCGTGTTCTGCGATTTTGCCCAACGCAGTCATGCTCCCCCAAGCTAAGCGATTATTCTTCGAGAGCAGATTGGAGATAAACTCATTGGCATAACCAGCGATCAGCTCCGGCTTTCGTTCGCCGATTTCGTATAGAACCTTGATGCAGTCGTTGGCAACGGCTTTATCCGAACCTGTGAAGCCGCCAACAATTTCATTTATTCCTGCTGAATCGCTGTTCCGGCACAGTTCCTCAGCTAATTCAATGTTAGGGACTTCATCGTTGCGCCCTAATTTGCAAGCTAATCTTTCGAGCATAATTCATTCCCTCCAATGTGAAAATATTCCGACGGACTTGCAGTGGTCCTGAAAATCCAATTGCTGCGTCCAGTTTAGCATATGCTGTTTGACAGTTCAACAAGCGAAGCTGCAGGGCACGCAAAGAACTTGTGAGCAGGGTGTTTACGCGCTATAATGTGCCGGTAGGTGTTTTTCTGCATTGTCGCAGTTATTGTCAAGTATTTGTGTAAGCGATCCCATATACTGTTTACAGGTGGTGGATACAGATGGGAGAACAAAACAAGGACGCAATCGACGCAGTTGAACGCATGAAGCGGTACATAGTCGAAAACATCAACGAGCAAATAACATCGAAATCGCTCGCTGACGCGGCTGGCTATTCGCAATACCACGCTTCGCGGCTGTTCAAGGAACATACCGGATACAACCCCTTCGAGTATATCCGCGAACAGAGGCTTATCCGTTCCGCGCTGATGCTGAGGCGCGGCAGCAAAGTTATTGACGTAGCATTTGATTTCGTATTTGGCAGCCACGAAGGATTCACAAGGGCGTTTGCCAACGCGTTTGGCATCGCGCCGAAACAGTTTTCTTCCGTACCGGAGCCAAGCGACTGGATAATCCCGTTTTCTGTTGTCAACCGCCGCAAAACAAAATGGGAGGACAAAAAAATGACCGGGAAAACAGCAATAATATTTACACAGATTGTCGAGCGCCCAAAACGGAAACTACTATTGAAGCGCTCAAAAGCAGCCGGGGACTATTTTGAGTACTGCGAGGAGTTCGGATGCGTCGACGACGGTACAGGAAACTCAATTCCATGGGACGCCATGAGCAAAATCAAAGAAGCGCTATATGAGCCTGTGGGGGTTTGGCTTCCCGAGAACATGCGCCCTGCCGGAACGGGCGCCTATGCACACGGGGTCGAATTGCCCGCAGATTACAATGGCATTGTGCCGGACGGTTTTGCAACCATCGACTTGCCGCCTTGCAAAATGCTCGTTTTTCAGGGCGAGCCATTCAACGACGAGCAGTATGATGAAGCGATTACTTCATTATGGGAGCGAATAGAGGTTTTCAACCCTGTCGTATATGGATACGAGTACGCCGACGAGCTTGCGCCAAAGATGCAGCTTACGCCACTGGGATGGCGCGGTTACATAGAAATGCGCCCTGTCCGCGAGATAAACAAGTGAAATCATCATTGTCCATTATACGCCATACGCCGTAACACTAATCGTTTGCCGTGGGAACACAATGGCTAAAAGTGCATATATGCAATAAAAAACGATTCGAGACAATGAAACCGTGGAAAAGGGCTTGACAAAAGATTTTGTTTATTATACGATTCTTTCTGTTATTTCATATGTTCGTTTGCATGAAACGCCACAGATGGGAGGCCATGAAAATGAAAAAACCGACGCAGGGTCGACTGGCTTTGATACTACTCATTGCTATGCTCCTCATAATATCGGCGTCAGCATGTGGAAGTGAACCGCCGCCAAGATTATCTGAAACATTTACATATAATCCGGGGGCTCAGTTTCAAACAAATCTTCTCGATTCAGATCCCAGAAGAATCGTTAGGTGTACGGTAATGTTTGAAGTAGTTGACGCGCAGGCAAGCGAAGATCTAGCAGCGTACAATTCGGCAATACGCAATGCTGTTTTGACGGTTCTGGGGGGGCTTACGCTAGAAGAGGTTACTGAGAGAAGGGATTTAGCGGATATATCTCAGAGACTGGTCGAACAGGCTAATCAAGCGGTAAGCGGCGTGTCGAGTCTTATTATTGCAGCATATTTCACAGAATTTCAGATAGCCTGATTGTGCAATGCTATTTGTGGTTCCGAAGTGATTTTTCTTGACAAACCAAAAGAAATATTGTAGTATTTCGCTTGTCACCAATAGTAATCCGGCAATTATCCGTTAGGAAGTTACCAGTTGCTAAGGTGCGCGATGTGGTCAAGAGTTGGTGTTTATTACGGTGAGGGTCCACCCGTTCCCATTCCGAACACGGAAGTTAAGCTCATCAGTGCCGACGATACTTGGCGGGTGACTGCCCGGGAAAATAGGTTTTCGCCAACATTGATTTGAGCCTATCAACATAGGCTCAAATATTCCTCAATAGCTCAGCCGGTAGAGCATGCGGCTGTTAACCGCAGGGTCGTTGGTTCGAGTCCAACTTGGGGAGCCAAATCATGATAACCCGAACCAGGTCATCCCAATAGGTGACGTGTTCGGGTTCATCATATTTCCAGCGTTGTTGTGGCCGTCCTGGGGGGGCGCTTGCAGGGCTCCCCGCCATTTATGGAAAGGAATTATGCTTATGGAATATATCAAGCTTGCTACTACAGGAATAACAACAAATAAGAACGGGTTTGGCGCAATACCCATACAGAGAATAAGCGACGATGCGGCTATAAAACTGCTGCAAAAAGCCTACAACAATGGCATTACATTTTACGACACTGCCAGGGTTTATTCTGACAGCGAGAAAAAAATCGGCATGGCGCTTTCTGGCGTCCGCGACAGGATTTTCATAGCTACGAAAACGGCGGCTCAAGACGCAGAGAACTTCTGGAAGGATCTTGAAACCTCCCTCTCTATGTTGAAAACAGGATATGTGGATATTTACCAGTTCCACAACCCGCCTGTTTTCCCGAAACCCGGCGACGGATCAGGGCTATATGAAGCTATTCTGGAAGCAAAAGCGCTAGGCAAAGTCAGGCACATTGGAATAACGAATCACAGGTTGCCTATTGCTCGCGCGGCCATGGAATCCGGTTTGTATGAAACAATCCAGTATCCTGTTTCCTACCTGTCGTCGCAGGAGGAACTGGACTTTGTCGCTCATTGCGCCGAACGCAAAATAGGCGTCCTCGCGATGAAGGCGCTCGCGGGGGGGTTCATCACGAATTCTGCCGCCGCATATGCATTCCTTGCTCAGTATGACAATGTCTTGCCAATCTGGGGCATTCAGTTCGAAAACGAACTGGACGAGTTTTTATCATACCAGGTTTCCCCGCCGTTGCTCGACGAAAAAATGGAAACCGCTATCATGCGTGACTTCGCTGAATTGAGCGGAGACTTTTGCAGGGGTTGCGGATACTGTCTTCCCTGCCCTGTGAACATCGAAATCCCAATGGCAGCAAGGATGACAAAACTATTGCGACGCGCGTCAGTATCGGTTTTGCTTAACGAAGAAAGCAAAAAAATGATGGATCGCATCAACGATTGCACTGATTGCGGCTATTGTAGTGAAAACTGCCCATATTCCCTTGACGTCCCGCGCCTTCTGCGCGAAAACCTTGAGGATTACAAAACGTTTTGTTGACAGTAGTGATTATCAACTACTCGATGAGGCCCCGTAGTTATATGTACCCCGTCGATTGCGTTGCCCGCAATGAATTGGATTCCGGAAAGACCCAAGAAAACGTCCGCGCCCCACTATGTGTTCGTCCAGTAGATTTTTTCGGGTGAATGCCACCTATCATTGACAATCGTACAAATTATGCCTATGTCAATACTTTTTGCCTATTGCCTTTTTATAGGAACTGTGCTAGTATAGCCAACACGACCTTACCGAAAATCAGTCGTCCTATACCCCTCGTGGGCCCTTAGCTCAGTTGGTCAGAGCATCCGGCTCATAACCGGGCGGTCCCGGGTTCGAATCCCTGAGGGCCCACCACACAAACGCTGTCATACCAATGGTTTGACAGCGTTTGTCCGTTCGGGCTATGCATATATTTGGTCGTTAGCAGTGTGTTATTCCGTTAGAAACTCGAATTTTCCGTTAGCAGAATTGCTACTTTTGCTAACGGAATTCTGTATGGTTTGCCGTCCGATTTGCCATTTGTTTTATCGTTGTTGCTAACTGATTAAGCTGATAACGCAGTATTGGCAATGCTTGCAGGTTTCTGCTACCAAAATTGGCATTAATCGTCAATATAAGAGCATATGCGGCTCAGACCATCCGGATTCCACACGGTAGGTCTATTTAGTACCGGGTATTACCAAGTATCTTTAAGAGTATTTAAAACGATTTCCGGCGTCCAAACCTCACGTGCTATATTCACTCTGGCCGGGCAGGCATTCCGAGTGATTGGATTCTTTCCAACATACTCCCAATCAACAGCCTTGCTAAAAGCATTTGAGAGCAAGAGGTTAATATCGTAGATATTCCTGTCAGATACCAGTCCCGGACTGGTACTGCCACTTTTCTGAACAGCGGGATGCGATTTCAATTTCGTGAAGAACGAGTCCATCTTCTTTGTTGTGATATCACCCAGTTTCCACTTCCCGATTATCGGATCTATATAATTGCGTATGAGGCCGGTGTTGCTTGAGTACGTGGAGTGGCTCCACTTTACAGTGCCATATATCTCCACGTATTCGGTCAAAAACTCGCTTACTGTTCTCGGATTCGGGGGAACGAAGTTGCCTAAAGCCTTCTTTTCCGCAATCTCCGAAATCCTGGCATCAGCTTCTGCCTCTGTTTTTATGTCTCCCATTTCTGCTTCCCATTAACCAGATGAACTACGATAAACCTATTACCTCGTCGAACTTTCGATGCCATAATGCTGATCTCCTTTACATTTTTCTCTTTGAAATTAAAACCTGGTCGGTTTCGTACAAGTTGATTATATTGATACGCGTCTTAATGGAGCAGTTTCTGTTTTACGGCATAAAAAGGAGCAGCCTCATTGCTGCCCCGGAAAACTGGTATTATTACTATTCGCCCCAACGCCATGGGGGCGCTATTATCTGTTCCGTCTTATCTGGTAGTAATGTAAAACTTCGCGAACCTTTGTATCATTAACACTATCAAGAATAGTATCAGTAAAATTATAAGCGAATATTATAGGTTTAGCTAAATCACGCTGTTCATCAGATAGTGCCGTCCATTTCGACCACCATTCGGCAGTAACATTATCCTTGTACTTCATGCGGTGAACAATCAATGCTTCTGGCATTATTATTATCTTTTGAAACTCTTCTTCATTTGCCCCAAAGGCTTCATTGAAAAAGGATATACCGCGTCCTATTTTTCCATGTGTAGAATTAAGCACGGCTTGTATTGCGCGAATATACTGGCGATTCCAGTGGGTTCCTATGTAATCGCGGTTGTTGAAATATTCAGGGTGGTCTATCGGATGGTACTTCATTGGAAAGGAATATGTCGAAATATCCAGTTCCTCGCATAAGTCCACGTTTATCCGCATGCGGCGATAAAGGTTTAGCGGAGTATCATTATCAGTATCACTGTTGTAAAGCAAGTAGTTTGAAAGCTCTGTTATACCTTCATTTGCTGCTGCTCTGACTGATTTTTCATACTCTACATGTAACGACCAATCGTCAAAAGCTATTCGGAGAGGCCGAATGCTTGTTTCAGCGAGCCGCTTTGCTTTTGTTGAGGTTAACAGTCGCAAGTCTACACCTTGGTTAAAGTCTATGTACCGGACTAGCGGCTTATGCTTGAAGTGTTTTGCGAATAAAGGAGCAACGAATCCATCAAGGTTTTCTATTGCTTCAAGAGTAGCCGTTTCATATCGGACTAATCCTAATCTTTCACGCTCAATGAAGAAATCACCGATAGTATCGTCGTCAAGTTTTACTGCTAGTGTATCATATAGCTTAATCATTTTTCTAAGGTAGATCGACATATTGCTTGTGGTGCTTAGTCTCGCCATGATCCTTCCATTCAAGTCCCTTATTGACGTCTCCATAATCGGGATTAGGGCGGTCGGCATTATCAAGGCTATACTTATGGGCCTTGTAACTCTTCCCACCCGTTTCTTTTTCCAGTATCTCTGTTATTCGCTTATGTTTAGGCTCCAATTGCTCAGACACTGATTTTCCCCACTTTCAAATGCGCCGGTCACGACATCTTTATACACAAGTTCGTATCATATTATGAATTTACTAAATAAAGCTTCTGATTATTATCGCTGGGATTATCAGGGATTGTGTAGGCTATCTTGCCTTCCTCAATAAGTTCGTTGACAACACGGTAGAATGCTCCGCTCCTGTGAGTGGAGTACCCAACCCTTATAGCTAAATCCTGCGAGGATAAAGCCCCGGATAAGAGCGCGTCCACTATAGCAGACTTGACGTCGGCTTTTTTTCGCCGTTTTATTTGTTTTAGAGGCGCTTGGTTATTCCCTGTTAAAAATGCGTCTTGGACTAAGAAAGTGACGCGAAAAAAACTCCTGTCGGCGTCTGTTTCAAAAACAGGCGGTGGAGAGCCATTGCTTTCAAGCGCACGTAAAATGGAAGGTATACCAGTATTTCTTCCTTCAACCAAATGTAGTTCTTTCAGAAATTCTCCGACTCGACGATTGCGGTATCTTGTGGCGACCATCCGCAGAGAATTCATTGCTTCATCAGTTATGGATTTATCTGGTCCCGGAAAGCTCAAGATCTCCATTTTATCAAGGGTCACTGTCAAAGTAATCGGTTCTGGAATTTGATAATCCTTGTGATGAACCGCGTTAGATAGGGCCTCTTCGACTGCTGAATATGGGTAATTATATATCCTATCAGCCTCCGCGACGTCCGCATATTTTATGACCTTTTCCTTTACAATATAATTTCGGATATACGCAAGAGCATCGCGCAACTGCCTGTCCAAAGGCCCGAAAAAGGTCTTTTCCGTCATGCCAAGGCCGGTTTCATCCGGTTTATCGACAACTTCTATTCTGGCATATCTGAAATAATCATCTGGGCGATCGTTGAAAAACATTAATCCAACATTTATTGGCTTCAAGTACTCGGATGGACCTTCGGCAATCTTCATATCAAGAGCTAGTGACTGAAGCGATAAGGTTTTTGATGGCTCATACAATCCGCTTTTTACCTCGTGGAGAAAATTGCTTATTAGCGTGGGACGCAAATCTTCAATGTCCGCTTTGGGGTTTGTCCTGTCATCAAAAGGAATGATTTCGGAAAGCGCAAACAGATTGTGCTCATCTTGCGCATTTGCCTTAATGGTACTGGCCAGCCGACGGATGTAATAGGACTTACCTGAAGGTTTGGAAAGCCTATCGGGGCACTTATATGGCCTGTTAACGCCACCAGGTATCCACAATACAATCAAGTCTTTGCTTTCAAACACTACATGATCGGACACGGGGATATACCTTGGATCAATCAGATTACAGATATTAAGAAGTTCCTTACTGATGTTATTAACGGAATTTTTTGTAACTCCGGCAATAGGAAAAACTGGAGTTCCGTCTATTTCTTCGATTCCAATAACAATATAGCCTCCACCCCAATTGTCAACATCGTTTGCGAATGCGCATATTGTGTGTAAAATAGGTTCCGGGTTCCAGTTGGCTTTAAACTCAACCCGAGCGTTTTCTACGACTCGTCGATTTATTAAATCATTGATATTAATTGGTATTGCCATTTAGTCACCCCATATGATAATCGGCGCTACTGTTCTCATTGCTGCTCTCAACGGTGTTCTCATTGCTGCTCTCATAATAGCATAAGAGTGTAATCAAAAGCAAGATTTTTCTAAAGGTAAACTTCACTGCCATATAACCCTGACATCGCCACCACCTTTTATTTTACCGGCTTTATCGAAAGCCGGGGGAGCGGCATAGAAAAAATCTTCGATACCTGCCGGGAAGATGGCGTGCCGCTACCAATTTATACTATTCATTCAGGCGACATTATGATAAATTTCACCGCTCCGGAAGATTGCGTGTTTCGGAATGGTGGAGATGTCATAGACAATGTCGTAGATGATGTCGTAGAAGGCATATCTTGATAAAAGAAACTCCCTACATTACAACGAAGCAAATTGCAGTTAGACTTGCCATTAGGAAGCGTCAGGCACAGCGAATCATTAAAAACTCAAAAACTCAGAGAAAATACATATTGTTTTTGAATATTATACGGGCTATGCTTGTTGAAAGGCTTCCCTATTTACGATAAGGAGATAGATTATGAATAAACTGATTCGTAGAATAATTGGCGGTGTTCCCGTGCTTGCGATGGCTTTGGCAAAATTATATGTTGCCCTACCCGCCCACTTCCTTGTGTATCAGCCTGAAGTACTAGGTGAACTGAAAAAATAAGCAGATATGCTTGACACAAAGGCACATTAATACTATTTTTGTGAAAGTTTTTCAGAAAGAGGAAAACGTATGCTATAACGCATTTATAAAACTAGAATAATTATTACGCTTGGTTTGTCCATTCCTGAAACCAGGTTTAAACTATATATCCCACCGAAGCATAAACGGAAGTAATGCACTTGTTCTTATAAGATTTCATTGCAGGGCTGCCAGTTTCGGTAGCCCTATATTTTTCCGTATTGGAAGTGGGAGCGAAGTAATTTAATGGACAAGCGATACCTACGATGACATCGACCGTAACTGTTATTTAGGAGAACATAATGCTTTATTACACAAGCGACCTTCATCTGGGTCATGAAAATATTATTAAACTGTGCAAGCGGCCATTCTTTTCGCTGGAAGAGATGAATGAGACGCTGATTGGCGACTGGAATAGCCGGATAACTAATGCCGATAATATCTATATCATGGGCGACCTGTTGTTTCGTTCGGCGACAAACCTAAACGAGTTCCTCTTGCGGCTCAAGGGTAAGAAGCATTTGATTGTCGGTAATCATGATAGTTCATGGATGAAGAAAGCTGACCTTGATAGGCATTTCGAAAGCATCGACAAGTTTAAAGTCTTTTCAAACGGCAGGTGTAAGATCACGCTGTGCCACTACCCGATGATGAGCTTCGAAGGTAAGTACCTGATTTACGGGCATATTCATAATAACAAGCCGCCTACATTTTGGCCGCTGCTAAAAACAATGGGAAACGCTTTGAATGCGTGTGTGGAGGTTAATGGCTATATGCCTGTGACTTTTGAAGAGTTGATAGAAAACAATGCCATATTCCGGACAACGCCGTAAATCTACCTGGGAGATTATCTGAATGATGGTGATAATAAACCGGTATTATATTGGGAAGTAACGAAGTCTTGTTTTACTGTCATATTATCGCTATAATTCGTTGTTGCATTTATGACAAGGGTGTAGTATACTAAGCCTACTGGTTCTGATAACCAACGGAATGCGGTAAGGAGGATGATTTCAATGTCTGCAAATACAGTAGTTATTGGTGGAAACGCCAAGCGTGCAAGAGAAGCCAATGGTTTCTCTCAGGCAAACGTGGCCGATTTTCTGAAAGTGGACCAAAGTCTCATCTCTAAATTTGAAAAGGGCGACCGCTCCATGCAATCTGATATGCTAGAGCGGCTTGCAAATCTGTATGGATACAAAGTATCGGATTTTGAACACGAAGGCGGCATTCCTGAGCAAAGAATGAAAGCGGCCTATCGATCGAGCGGAATATCTTCGGATGATATGGAAGTCATTCATGATATTAAGCGTATCGCTATGAACCTGTTTTTTATGGCTGATCTGGCAGGCGGTGACAGCGTTGAGAGATAAATATGAACTTGCAAAAGCAGCCAGCGAATTACGTCGGCGACTTGGAGAAGATGACCACTCATATATTGATGTTTTCCAGCTGGCGCGCACGATAGAATCGTTGACATTGGTTTTTTATCCCATGGGCGAGCGCATTAGTGGAATGTGCCTCAAGGGTACTGAAGACGTCCTAATTGCTGTTAATTCATCAATGACGTATGGACGGCAGCGTTTTTCAATGGCTCATGAACTATACCATTACTTTTATGACGACATGAATACCATGATATGCTCATGGGATATTGGCGAATCAAGTGATGTTGAGAAAAACGCCAACATATTCGCGTCTTTTTTTCTCGCACCTCCGGCGGCGCTCTCTGCGGCAATTAAGGAAACAAAAAAGAGCCGGCCGGTGTTGGATCGGACAAGCGTTGTTAAGTTGGAACAAATGTTTGGTATGAGCAGACAAGCAATGCTGATCCGACTTGCGGATGAGGGGGAGTTATCATATGTGGACACAGCGTCCATGCGGACAAGTATTATTGCCCACGCGTTATCCCTTGGCTATGACGACACATTGTACCGTCCGCTGCCGGAAGATAAGGCCCGAATGACGTATGGACGGTATATTAAGCGTGCTGAAGATTTGCTGAATCGCGGGTTGATTTCGGACGGGAAATATGAAGAACTCCTTCTTGAAGCATTCCGTGCTGATCTTGTTTACGGACTGGACGAGGGAGGCGAATTGGTTGACTGATTCGCTTTATTTCGACACCGACTGTATATCATCATTTCTCTGGGTCAAGGAGGAACGTCTTTTAACATCCTTATATCCCGGTAAAATAAAAATACCGCAGCAAGTATACAACGAACTATCGTATCCTGGAACTCCTCAGTTGAAGGCGCGTATTGACGTCCTTATCAATAATGGAGATGCAGTAATTGAACCGATACTGACGGACACGCGCGAATTCAATTTTTATTCTAAACTGACCACATCCCCAGATCAAGGGCATAGTATTATCGGCAAAGGCGAGGCTGCCGCCATAGCTTTAGCGTCGGCGTCAGGAGGCACTGTAGCAAGCAATAACTTGAAAGATGTTGCGGCATATGTTTCTGAACTTAGTCTCCGGCATATCACTACCGGCAACATTTTGATAAAGGCTCTTGGAGAGTCTTTGATTTCCGAAGACGAGGGGAATATCATATGGAGCGCGATGCTGGCGAAGAAACGCAAGATTGGGGCGGCATCGTTTACAGAATACATTCATAAACGATAGCTTATAAAAATGTTATGCTTTATTCTATAGATTTGTATTTTTCATATTACCATGAAATCTTTTTGGAGTATAGCATTACTGGTAGCAATGGAAAAAAGATATGCGAGTAAGAATAATTTTATTAACAGATTTACATATTAAGCCAGATAGTACACCTGAAGTGCTACCCTGGGTTAATCACTTATGTAGATTTTTGTGTAAGAACTACTACCCGGAGACACATATCTTCGTATTAGGCGACATTATTGACAAGGGTGAAACAAATAAGTCTGCTGCGTTTTTTGCTGCAAACCGAGTATTTTCATATATTAAGACAGAATTATCCAGTATCAAATATCAGATGTCATTTATACCAGGGAATCACGATTATTGCGATAGAACCTTATCTGAGTTTGTACATTTTTGTAAAATTCACCAATCATGGTACTCTCAAGAATTTGATTTTTCCGTGCGGAAGACTTGGAGCTACTCCTATAAAGAGGCAAACTTCATACTCACGGATTCTATCCAAAACGGTAACTACGATATGCCCGGACAACTTGACACGCAAGGGGTTTTAACTTGTTTGTTGCCCGAAAAACTGAATATATTACTTTTGCATCACAGCCTACTTTTTGATGATGAAATGAATCATACTGGAATCATCAGGCAGCCGCAAGCCATTGAATTTCTAAAAGCACACAGTGTTAATTATGTATTCCACGGTCATACCCATACTACCCGTCTCATCTTCCTTCTCGACAATATAAAATGCTTTGGCTTGGGGTCTATTGGATTAGAACAGGAAAAGCTTGGGAACCTCGTAAATGAACAGGATCAGTTCCTTGAGATAATAATAAACGGAAGACATGTCGAAGTAGTAAAAAACTGGATTTATCGCAGTGGGATGGAATCGTACATCCCCTTTCAGATTTATCCAACTGATAGTATATACGGTGAACGAGCGTCTGCTACACAAAAGGCTTACAATCCAATACAAAACTATATTACAAGGTATATCTTGCCGCGTGAACTTGCATCTGGAGATATTTTTATTCGCTATTTTAATAATGACAAAAAGACTTTACTTTTTGAAACCTGTTGTGAACATCCCCATGTTCTCTTGATTGCAGATGCAGGTTTGGGAAAAAGTACTGAGATGCGAAATCTTGCATACGTTTCCTCAATTGAAAATCCATATAAACTGCCAATACTGGTACCGCTAAATACATATTGCGGTGAAACTATTCAGGATTACATATATATGATTGCTCCTGAATACAAAACGCTTAACCCAGAGCAGTTTCTTCTTATAATGGATGGGTACGACGAGATTTCTGATGTTGGCTCATTTAAGCGCAACTTGAAACAGTACATCGTTCAGAATCCAAATACACACATTTGCATTTCAATGCGAAGCAATTTCCTAGTGACGGTATCAGAACTTTTTTTGGATTTCGTTATCTACCAGTTATTAGAGTTAGAACATCAAAGCATTCTTGACGAATTAAATAAGCAATGCGTTGATTCGGATGATTTTCTTGCTGAATGCAATCAAAAAGGACTTAACAATCTTCTCAACAATCCCTTTTATTTGAATGAGATTATAAAGCTTTATTTGAGATCCAAGGAACTCCCACTCTCATCAGAGATAATGGGACGCATTATTGAGGCGATAATAAGTGAAGATAAATCCAAGTATGAGTATAGTACTTCTTCTTTAGAGGAATCCAGATACGAGATAATGCTTGCTTTGACGCGCCTTGCATACGGAATGCAACTCCTAAATATTTTCGTGCTTGATGATGATAAATATCAAACTTTATTATGCAGGGAGGATCGTGATTTACTAAAAATAAATGGTTTGATAATCAACACTCCAAATGGACATATGTTTTCGCACAACAATTTCAGAGAGTATTTAGTTGCAAAACATTTATCTATGTGTGATAGTAATAGCATTATTGAGCAAGTATCAGTATCTAACGCAGCGTCACTAAATCATAATTGGCTCAATGTTATTGGATTTTTTCTCCAAATGAAACAAGACAATGAGTTAACATTATGGCTTAATGATATAGAACCACTGGCATTAACAAAGTTGGAGCCTGCTCATATCAATGCAGAATTACGGTTTCAAATCTTTAGGAGAACTCTTGAAGATATAATCAGAAAAAACATTTGGTTTCGAAATGATATGTGTTCAACTGAAGGGTTGGCAATGTTTTCTCAATCAAAACAAGTTCTCGAACTTATTCTACAGCATATTGCAGCACCTGCACACTTCAGATCGCTTAATTTTTGCCTTAATGTTCTCTTATCATTCTCTGAGCTATATAGGTTGGATGAGCGAGTACGCCGAGTGCTTGTTGAGTGTTATCAGAGTGACGCCATACGTACATATGAGAAGCGGTATGCTATTTATTCAATTGCGGAATTAGGACTTGATACCAACGAAATCACAACTGATTTAGTTACACGTTACAAAGAAAACAGTTCTTCTTATGAACGTTTAGGAGTATATGATTATCTGCTTAAAACAAAAAGCGTAAATGAGTATGTCAGCTTTCTATTATCTGGGTTGAAGTACATTTCGTATTCGTACGAAGATGAAGAAATATCAAACGGTTCGGAGCATTTTCGATTAAAGGAGTGTATAGAATGCATTGATACTCCTGAAGCTGTTACAGAATTAATTTCTTGGTATTCTCAGGAAGAGAATATTAATCATGATTTTTATATGAAGCGAGAGTTGTTCTCAGGTTTCTTCCTTAAAGCAGCAACACATTTTAACAATGGATATTATAGATTATTCAGCGTCGTGTATAATTATTTCGTTAACGCTACTAGGGCTTATGCAATGGAAAATATTTCAGACTCAATAAAGTTCTTTTCCGATACCAGTACGATAGACTGTGCCTTCCGAAAACTAGTGACAGAAGAAAGAGACGAAAAAATATTCTTGATTGAAAGCATAATAATGGAAAAACCTGAAATAATAGACCAATTCTGTAAGCTATATTTTGAAGACGAATTAGATAATCCGGCACTATTTGAGAATTTTGCTGCTCGATGGCAGAGGACGCCTGAAATCTTCATAAAGTGCTCCGAAATAATAAAGTTAAAAACGGGAAAGGTACTTGAACCTCCAAAACCACTAGTAGACTATGACCGGCTCCAGAAAGAAGATACACAATGCTACTTCAATGCTCTCTTCAGTCAGTACGACGCAAGAGAATTACTTAATAAATTACTTGAAGTTTACGGTATCCCTGAAATAACATATATACAACTGCGTGAAGGCGACTTTTGGAGGAATACATACCCTACAGGGACGAAAATGCTAAACACAGCTATTTATAGGAGTGGATTAAAAGAGCAAAAAATCGCAGATTTTTTTGAATTGATTGATTGGAATAGGTTTTTTGAAAGCGAGATAATTAATATTCTCAGTAATGAGAATAGAAAGAAGCAAATTACTATTAGTCAAGAACAATTGGCAGTTCTATCAGGAGTCTATCATAACCTTGAATGCGATATGGACCTCCACACTGCTTTTCAAGAGAACGGCACAAATAAATATACTTTTTCAAGAAATGTCCAATACTATATGGTGCTGAAAGAAACTCTGGAGTTTTCGTCGCCAGAATCATATTATTTGGGGTTATTAGAGATTCCACACTTCTTTATAAACGGAAAAAATACGGTTGAGGAAAAATACGAATACATTGAGCAGTACTTATCTATCAGCACAATTTCAGAACGGATTATTGAGATAATATCCAAGGAAACCCGAAATACAAATTTATGCGACCTATTCTTTGGTTGTAAAAGGTATCGTCTCAATGAAGGGAAGACATTTGCAATTCACTACTGTATTGATATAAATATAACCGTATATAATCGTAGAGTTGCGGTTGAATATCTCTATGAGTTGTTTGGCATAGAAATTGTAATTAGAGAAATCATCCCTTCGGCAGATGAAACATTATTTGAATCTATTATTTCAATAATTAAGGAATCCGATGATAGATTAAAAAAAGAGCTGCTGTCACGCTACAGAAAAAATAAAAGCATAGTATTACTAAAAAAGATGATTTCTCTTAATATGCCAGAAGGACTCCAAGCATTCATTGACGAGTCACGAATAATGGGGAAGCCGGTTGGAACAAGCGGAGGAATTGGGGAAGCAACAGAATCCATTTCTCTTATTAGCGATATAGATATGCTTCCACTTTTGGTTGAAGCGGTTTGCTTGCTGTTTTCCGAAGGATTTATTGATGCCTCTTTCCATTCGTTATATAGTTCACTACTTTCAGCTTTTACAAATTGTGCCAAAACTGATTTTAATACTGTATTTAGTGCGATTAACGGGTTGAAAGAAGAGAAATCTGAAAATCTGGAATGTACTGGTTTCTGTAGTAAGTTACAAGATGATTTATTTAAAAATTACAATGAAAAGCATATTAGGACATGGACAGTGCAAGAGGCTAGAAAAGTAATAATGGAAATCGTTTAGCTGCGCCGCAGTCACTTGGTTGTAATTAGGATCACAATATTAATATTTATGTTATGTGGTAGACAGCGATTATTAACTTTACCAGATGACGAAAGTCTTGTCAGAGGAAAAACTGCGTAGGAGAAATGTGTGTATGCGTTATGGCGAATTTATCTTTTATAATACTAATGATTTAAACACTGACGAAAAAGCTGCATTGCTCAGGGACTGCAAGGAAATAAGCTATATATGGTGGGCGGACACGCTCGACTGTTCGGTTTCTGGTACAAGACAAAAATACGACTGCTCTTTCGATGAGATTCTTGAGAGGTTAGAAGAAAACGCACACTTTGTTGTAATAGATCGGGGGACATGGGGTAATCCATTTGGAGATGGCGAAGAGTACTTTGAGATTGGTTTTCGGACAATGAATTCTCCTATTGATTATTTCTTGTTCATTAAAGTGGATAGCAGTAAAATGTCGCCAATACTGGATAAATACAAACTCAAGCCGATGGATTAAGGACTTTTATACCAGTGGGCGGAGAAAGGTCATTGCTAAATGCCACTTTTATACTAACCTGATTTGCCTTTTACGCACGCTCCCGTGAGCAGTTAATTTCATAAGAGTTTATACAAATGTGGGCTGCTCTTCTTAAATTAGTTGACGAGTTAGTAAAAGTTTGCTTATTTGTTTGCTTATTGACGATTGAAGCAAACTTTATTAAATTAAGCAAAATGACGTTGCTTAATTCATGAAATAGACAAACTGTTTTCAGTGTACATGACCCTTACAGCTTTTCATTTTTTTAGTATGCTAAATATAGTGAGCAAATCGAACGGGGGAAATTGCCCGAACCGAACGGGGAGACCCATTAGAAGATTTTGCGATTCTTCTAATAAGTTTCTAATCGGACGCCCTGGAAACCATGATATTCTGGAACACTCTGGCACACTCTGGACTAAATCAGTTTTCGGAAACCTCTGTAATTATGAGTACTCAGGAGCATTGTAGAGTACGCCAGCATACTGTGGGACAACAAGGGCACTTAACTCATAACCGGGCGGTCCCGGGTTCGAATCCCTGAGGGCCCACCAACTGGAACTAATGTGAACTCTCCCCGATGCTTTTTCGTCGGGGAGACGTTCGCTTTTTCCTTTTCGTTGGATTATTTTTCTACTGAAAAAGATAATCGCCCTAAAACATACGATAGAATCGATGCGACCCCCCATCGCCCACGGCTGATAAAATTCATCCGACACGATAAAATGAAATTTTCTATTGACAAAACGATTAATCTGTGCTATCCTCATGATGAAAGGAGGGTTCATCATGAACCAAGATAGGATTATTCTCGAATTGTTAAGCAGAATCCAAACTCTTGAAGAAGAAGTTGAAGGGCTAAACCAAAGGCTTTCTGCTGTTGAGGGCGAAGAAGCCAACTACTCCGAGGAAAGTGATTTGGCTAACCCTGAGCCCGGAACAATTACAAGGTATCAGGCGCGAGAAAACGCGATGGAAAAAATCAGAAAATTGCATCCAGATTTTGTCGTGGAAAAGGCTGCGCGTATTAAAGGTAGTGGAATTTTAATTCACAAGCCAAACGGAACTCAAATAATCAGATTTTCCCACAGCAAAACTTTTCCTCGTCAATCAGATGGAACGGAGCATGGATGGCACTCAGTCTTGATGAGCGAAATCATGGACGGCATCTATGACCTCTGTTTGTTCTCCACTATCGACACCGCAGGGCGATGGAATTATTTTATGTTCACGCCTAATGAACTTGGAGAATACAACGAAAATAAGAGAGCGGCTCGCAGTGACGAACTTCATTTATATCTGAGCGCACAAGGCGAAAATGCCTTTGACCTGCGCGAAGAAAAAAATGATGTGACTGAGCATTTTAATAACTGGGCGTTAATCGGAGAGGAGGAAGCGGAATAGATGAAAGTGGAAATGGAGGGCTTTCAATTTCAATTTGTACAGGAGCTTAATCCTGAGCGCGATAGCATGGGACAAATAAAACAATTCATGCCACAATCAAATTACGAGTATAGCTTAACAAGCAAATTGAATCCACATGGGAAAGGCCCGTTTTGCAAATTTGCAATCAGTTCAAAATGGGCTGGATACAGCGGAGTATACGCTCTGTTCAGCGATGAAAAACTATTATATATCGGAGAATGTATTGACCTCTACAAACGTTATTACATGGGATATGGAAATATTTCACCGAGGAACTGTTTTCAAGGCGGTCAACCAACAAATTGTAAAATTAACACGATGGTGTTAAGTCAGTACCTCAACGGAAGAAAGGTATCGTTATATTTTTATGAAACAGACGATTACAAGCGTATTGAAAGCATACTGCTTCGTAAATTCAACCCGCCATACAACGGGACAAGAAAATTCACAGAATCCGCGCCAACTATTCCGCAACAAGCGAGCGCTCCGATAAAAAATACCTGCGGACACGAAATAAAATCCACAGATAAAGCGTTGTGGCAAAAACTAATTAGCGTATTCTCAAAAGGAAACACAGAACTACATACAATTCCAAAATCAAAATCAAGAGAGCCACTATGGTTTTCTGTTTATGTAAGCGATGATGATATTTATATTTGCAATGCAAAAGAGCATACCCCATCCTCAAGACTTGCTGGCGAACGACGATTAAACCATCTCGAATTTGAA
>Ga0082212_10003865_pt1 | contig 21055 bp, 20 predicted proteins | sample TergutNt197P3_FD_71548 | JGI IMG/M metagenome (GOLD analysis project Ga0082212, IMG submission 71548) | Neocapritermes taracua P3 segment gut microbial communities from Petit-Saut dam, French Guiana - Nt197 P3 | ecosystem: Host-associated > Arthropoda: Insects > Digestive system > Gut ... | reverse complement strand
GCCCATTGCCGACAAAGGTATACGAATCGTGACTTTTGAGGCATTACCGTACAGGGACGGCAAATCGATCAATGGACTTGTCACTACGTTTCAGGACGATTACCGTCTTGCCCGTCTGAGTCTTGACGCGCTGATTTCCTATAGCCTCGGTGGGGAAAGGCGTCCGGCAAGGGTCATCCGCATTGCCAGCGATCCGGGAATAACGTTTATGGATCGCAGGGCTTGGGAGTTTGACAAGATGGTGAATGAGGGCAAAATTGTGGAAGCGGCAGTTGTCAGGCTGAATGGCATGGATAACCCCCATGGTGTGGCCTGGGATGCTATTGACGCGATACTGCCCCGTTTTCCCCGCTGGTCGGTTGACGCCCTTTGGGTTCCCTGGGATGAATTTGCAGGAGGTTGCGCCGAGGCACTTGTCGCCGCAGGAAGGCAGGACATCAAACTGGTCAGCATAGGTATTTCCAACGAAGACATTCGCCTGATGCAGCGCCACCGGGGGATGTGGCTTGCCAGTTCTGCCGTCGATTTGAAGCTTATCGGTACGGTTAACATGCGCATCCTTGCCGCCTCCCTTGCCGGGGAAGCCCTGGAAGGCACTTTTTCCTTTGACCCGCAGTTGGTAAAGACGGTTGATCTGAGCCATGCGGCAAACATTGCCAATCTTTCGGTGATGCTTCCAAACTGGGGGGATGGGCAGGGGCTTTTTGACCATTATCAGTGGATGATCGATCTGAAAGCGGCTGTTGGACAATACCTGAGAATCTCCCCGGCAGTACCATGAAAATAAGAACCCGTGTCCTCATCCAGACCCTCGGCGCGTCCCTCGCCCTGATCCTTGTCCTCGGTACGGTGTTCTTCCTTTCCGTGGCGGGCATCAGGAACATGGTACTTGAGAATTCGAATGTACTGGGGGATAATGCCGCCGATATAAGCGCATACGCGCTGGAAGTACAGCTTACCGAAAAGATCGACAGGATAGCACAGGACATAGCGCTAATACTTGATGAGCGGTTGAGCAAGATAGAAAACCATACCCGGATGACCGCCGATATTGCCGGTTCAATCTACACCACCAGGCAAAGCTGGAACCCCAAGATACTGCCACGGGTTTTGGAGTCGGAAATCCCGCCGCCCGAGCCCCATCTGTACCTTGTTCCGGGTGTTGATTTTTCCCGCATACGCGCCGAGGTAGAATTGGCGGGGAACATAAGCGATATGCTCAGGCAGATAACGGTGGTGGACAGGGGCATTGCCACCAGCGCCATTGGCGGTGTGACGGGTTATGTCATCTCTATGGATACGTACCCCTGGCCCTTTGCGGATTACGATCCGAGGACCTATGTATGGTATGAAGGCGCAATCACGGCGGGAGGCCTGTTCTGGACGGATGTGTACGAGGACCACCGGGGCAGGGGGCTTGCGATCTCCTGCGCCGCCCCTTTTTATGAGCAGTCAGGTGGCGACCGTGTGTTGAGGGGTGTTACCAGAAGCATGATCCTGCTCTCCGGTTTTTCCCGGATGATCGATTCCACCGGGGCAGGGAGTAATGGCCAGCTTTTCATACTGAACAAGGATGGGGTTAAGATATTTTCTTCGGAAGGCGTTGATCTGACAATAGGGGAGGGGGGGGCTGTAAAAGGGGAAAATCTCCTTGAAAGTCCAAGTCAGCGTGTCCGGAGCCTGGGCATGAGCATGACCCTTGGTGCGTCCGGTATGACCGAGCTATCCATGGACGGCCTTCCCGTCTACGTTGCCTATGCCCCCATTCAAACCCTCGGCTGGAGTCTTGGCATTGCCGTCTCTGTCCAGGAAGTCTCCGCATCGGCTTTTCTCATTGAAAATCAGATTTGGAGGATGACCGAAAGAACAAAGGCAGGCATGGATCGGTACATGCTTCTGTCGACAGGGCTTATCGCAGTCCTTTTGGCTTTGACTTTGCTGGGTATAGGCATTTTTGCGGTTCGTTTTACGCAGTCCATTACCGGCCCAATTCTCGTGCTGAGCGGCGGGGTAAACGAGGTAGCGGGCGGTAACCTGGAACGTGAAGTAACCGTCAGGACGGGCGACGAACTTGAAGAGCTTGCATCGTCGTTTAACATGATGACGTCTCAACTGCGCAGGCATATTGAGGAAATCGCCAGAACTGCCGCAGAACGGCAGCGAATTAATACCGAACTCGACATAGCAACCCAAATTCAGATGAGTATGCTGCCCGATAATTTCCCGCCATTCCGGGGCAGAAAAAACGAATTTGATCTGTATGCAGAAGTGCATCCCGCCAAGGAAGTGGGCGGCGATTTTTACGATTTCTTTTTTATTGACGACGATCATTTTGCCATGATTGTCGCCGACGTTTCGGGCAAGGGGATACCGGCGGCGTTGTTCATGGCAATTACCAAAACTATCATCAAGAACCGTCTGCAAAGCGGGGAAGATCCGGCACTGGCGCTGGAGATTATCAATCACCAGCTCTGCGACAACAACATCATGAATATGTTCGTTACCCTCTGGCTGTGCATACTGGAAATTTCTTCCGGCCGCCTTGTGTATATTAACGCCGGTCATAACCCACCGCTGCTCAAGCGCGGGGATCAGGGTTTTGCATTCCTTGTTTCCCCGCCCGATCTGGTTCTTGCGGGGATGGACGATACCCGCTACCACAGCCAGGAAATACAGCTTGCCGTCGGCGATATGTTGTTTCTGTACACCGACGGCATTGTGGAGGCGGAAAATCCAGCCGAGGAATTCTATGGTAAGGAACGGTTGAAGGCTTTCCTCGATGCGAACTCTTCTGTACCGCTCCGGGAAATGCTCCCCCTGCTCCGCAGCAATATAGCGGACTTTGCCTCCGGTGCCGAACAATCGGATGATATTACCATGCTCGCCGTCCGCATTTTTGATTCCAGTGAAGCTGCCAAAACACAGGCTATTGCCCTTAAGGCCGATATTACCGATCTGGACACGCTTAACGCATTTGTCGGTACAGCGCTTGAAGGGACATCCTGCCCCCAGCGCATTCGCGGGCAGATAGAGCTTGCCGCCGAAGAGATTTTTGTCAACATCGTTAACTATGCATACCGGAATAAGAAAGATGCAGGAGAAGTGCATGTTAACTGTAATGTCAGTCTGACACAAGAAGGAATGACAATAACGCTGGTTTTTTCCGATTATGGCCATCCCTTCAATCCACTTGAACATGCTGATCCTGATATCACCCTTCCGCTGGAAGATCGCGGCGTAGGAGGGTTAGGCTTATTGATTGTCAAGAAAACTATGGATACAATACATTACAGCCGTGAAGATGGGTTAAACCGTCTGGAATTTACAAAATCATGGCAAAAGGAGGGACAATGATCATAGAACAGGAAAAGGTTGACAAGAATACAGCTGTACTGACCCTTTCGGGACGTCTTGATACGGCAAACGCCCCGTTGCTTGAACGGAAGATCAAACAGTGGGATAAAGAAGTAACAGAACTTATTCTTGATTTTGCGGAACTGACCTATATTTCAAGTATGGGTCTGCGTGTCCTGCTGCAGGCAAAAAAAACGTTACATGCAGAAGGCTGCAAAATGATTATAAAAAATATGCCCGATACCGTACGCGAGGTCTTTGAAATGACCGGATTTCTCAACCTGATGGTGCATGAAGAGAAATTTGTTGTCGTACGTAAAGAGGAGCAGGAGACAATCGTGCTTTCGCTGAACGGGCAAATGGAGCTTGAACACATCCCGATGCTGTCGAAGGAACTGTTCGAAATCAGAAAGCAAAGCCTGCCAAAGGAATCACCCGAACTGTTGGAACATGGGCCAAAAGCGGCAGGACCTGTTACGGTGGTTCTGGACATGGAAAAACTGACCCATATTTCCTCCAATGTACCCAAACATTTAAGCCAGACCATTACCGATACCAAATGGGAAGGAAGAACCTTTAAAATACGCAACGCATCGCGTGAAATACGGGCTTTACTGGAAAGCGAAGGAATGAAGAAACTACTGGAAGCTTAATAGCAACAGATAGCATTTTGGGGAATCAAACCTACCCCAGTTCCGCCGAACGCCGCCACGCGGCTTGTACCGCATTGATAACCGTCGATCTGAAAGCGCCTTCCTCAAGCGCGGCAATCCCGGCAATTGTCGTGCCGCCCGGCGAGCAAACCATGTCTTTCAGTTCACCGGGATGCCTGTCCGTTTCCAGAACCATCGCCGCCGAGCCCATCACGGTTTGGGCGGCATAACGCAGGGCCCTTTCGCGGGGCAGGCCGGCAAAGACGCCACCGTCGGCAAGAGCTTCGATGAACAGGTATGCAAAAGCCGGGCCGGAACCTGAAAGGCCGGTAACGGCGTTGAAGAGATTTTCGTTGATGCGATCGACCGTGCCGGCGCCTTTAAGTATTTTTTCCAGATACGCGATATTTTCCTCGCTGACTTGCACATCGGCGGCGAGGGCGATCAACCCCTTTGAAACAAGCGCCGGCGTATTGGGCATAATTCGTGCCACGGGCACGTTTGCCACAGGCACGTTCGTCGCACCGGCGGTTTTACCGGCGATTGTGGCCTGAATTTTCTCGATTGACCAGCCTGCCGCCATTGACACCAGCACCGGTGCACGGTTTTCATCCAACCGCCTGCCCAGTACCGGGGCAATCTCCGACAGCACTTCCGCCAATACCTGCGGCTTTACCGCCAGAAAAACATAGTCGCTTTTTTCTACAGCTTCGGTATTGGAGCCAAAGACCACCGCCCCAAGTGCCGCCGCCGCTGCCTTTGCCTTTTCTGCATCCGCATCGGCAAAACCGATACCCGCCCCGCCGATAATCCCGGCAATGCCTTGCATCAGGGCAAAGCCCATGTTCCCGCTGCCTATACAGGCAATTGTCATAGTATCCATGTGTAATACCTTAGCAGAAATGTATGTCTTTTTACATACTTTTCAGCTACAATTTAATCGTGGCGTTATTAGCTGATCTGCATAATCATTCCTGTCTTTCTCCCTGCGGATCGCTGGATCTGTCGCCCCGCTATATGCTGGAAATTGCCTCCGCCAAAAAATTGCAGGTAATGGCGCTGACCGATCATAACTCAAGCCTGAACTGCCCTGCCTTCGCAAAGCTCTGCCCCCGCTTTGGGATTATTCCCATCTTTGGCATGGAAGCGACAACCAGCGAAGAGATCCACGCTCTTTGCCTGTTCACCAGCCTGAAGGCAAGCATGGCCTTCAGCGAGTACGCCTACTCGATACTGGTTCCTTTTCTCAATAACCCCGAAAGGGCCGGGGATCAGGTGTATGTGGACGAAGAAGACAATATTGAAGGTGAAGTTGAATATTTTCTGGTGAACCCCCTTGAGCTTTCCATTGATGAAGTAGGGGCGAAAGTTGCCGAATACGGCGGTATTGTAATTCCCGCCCATGTTGACCGTCCCGCCTTCTCCATGACCAGCCAGTTAGGTGTAGTGGTAGACGGCCCGTGGGCTGCCCTTGAATGCGTCCGCATTCCGCCGGCTCTGAACGGGCTGCCGCTGGATACCCACGGCTATCCCCTTACCACCTCGTCGGACGCCCATTATCCGGAACACATTGCCCGCCGCCCCTTTGTGCTTGAGGTTACTGCGGAAGAACTGCAGCCCGGTGGGCCCGGCACGGAGGCGGACATGGAGGCGTTCAGGCGCGCACTGAGAAAGAGACCGGTTGGTGAAATGTAATTTCTCCAAAAGAATATAAAGTCTTGATTGGGCGGCAAGGGAAATAGAATTTATTGCAAAAGAAACTGCAGAAAAAATCGATGAAATAATCAGCAAAATCAGCGTGTTATTATTTGAATAATCTGATCGCCTTTCACTCTCCGATAATTTTTATCAACACCCGCTTGCGGCGCTGGCCGTCGAATTCGCCGTAAAAGATCTGTTCCCAGGGACCCAGGTGGAGCTTGCCGCCGGTTACCGCTACAACCACCTCCCGGCCCATGATCTGCCGTTTCAGGTGGGCGTCGGCGTTTATCTCCCCGGTGTTGTGGCGATATGAGGACACTGGCTCATGCGGCGCCAGTTTTTCCAGCCATACGTCGAAGTCGTGGTGCAGTCCGGATTCGTCGTCGTTGATAAATACGCTGGCGGTAATGTGCATTGCATTTGCCAGGCAAATGCCTTCCTGTATGCCCGATTCCCGCAGCAGGGCGTTGACCTCTGGGGTAATATTGATGAATTCGCGGGTTTTTTTTGTATTAAACCATAGTTCTTTGGTGATCGATTTCACGCACTGTTATCCCTCAGCCTCTTCGAGGCCGAGAGCTTCATTGGAATTTGCGCTGTCGGTTACCTCACTGGGGCCGGATTTTACTCTTTGTGCGGCTTTTGTTTTTCGGGGCCTGGATCTGGATACTCGCTTGGGCCGGCTGTAACTGCGCGCCACATAGTTGATCAGGAACATATACATCACCAGGGCGACCGTTATGGCAATCACCTGCCAGCTGGTGATAACCTGAAAGAGCAACTCCCTTACTTCACGTGAGAACATACCACTTCTATAATCGGCGTTTTTTGGGGAAATCTCAAGGTATTGTGACATTTGCCAAAACCTGGCGGATAAACTATATTGTGCGTATGCATGTTATTTTCGGTCTATTTTTGTCCTTTTTGCTGATTTCCTGTTTTCAGCCAAAAGGGGAAAGGCGGGAAGCCCAGGATAAAGTATCGGGTGTCTTGGTATCAGATACTGTAAAGGCAGCTGGAGATATGAATAGCGCTGATATTTATGAAGCGACAGGCGGCAGCAGCGATATTGCCTCCCGGCTCCCGGCTGTGATGCGCAATGCGGATTTGCCCGAAGCTCTGTGCCGAAAACTGCTGGAGTTATCGGCTGCGAGCAACGCTTTTTATGCCGATCTTTTGGATTGTCTTGCAGGCGACCGGCATTTACGGGAATTGGTGGACAAGCAGCACCCCCTTCCCTCTGACTATGTGCCTTCCGATCTTGTCACGCTTGCCGGTGGTTCTTACCTGGTCAACAGGGCAGGAATGACGCTGCGCCGCGCCGCCGCTGTAGTATTGGAAGAAATGGCCGCCGCCGCCCGCGCCGAGGGTGTTACCCTTGTTGTTTCATCGACTTACCGTTCTTACGATTATCAGGCGGAGGTTTACAACCGTACAGTGCGGGAAATGGGCCGGGAGGCCGCAGACCGGGAATCGGCGCGCCCCGGCCATAGCCAACACCAGACTGGTTTGGTCGTCGATTTTGGCTCAATTGATGATTCTTTCGCCCAAACTGCCGCAGGCCGCTGGATGGCAGCGAACGCTTCGCGTTTCGGCTGGTCGCTTTCCTACCCCGACGGCTATGAAGAGATTACCGGCTATCGCTGGGAGAGCTGGCATTACCGCTATGTTGGTAAAGACCTCGCTGCCTTTATCGACAACTACTTCGGCGGCATTCAGCAATACTCCCTGCGCTTTTTGCATGAGTGGGAAGCTCAATAGAGTTACAAGTTACAAGTTTCAAGATGTCTGTCTGTGTAGATATGATTGTTTGCTTTGATCTGCCTTAAATCTTTTATGGCAATGGTATATAATTATTGAAGCTGGCAGACCAGCGTAATTTTCCGAAATAGGAGTTTATTCATGAAACTGATATTTCTCGGCCCCCCAGGAGCGGGCAAGGGTACTTTAGCCGCCAAGGCGGTAGATCTCGTCGGTGTGCCTCACATCTCCACCGGGGCGATTTTCCGTTCGGCGATTGCCGCTCAGTCGGAGCTGGGCCTCAAGGTAAAGGCGATCATCGACGCGGGAAAGCTTGTTGACGACGATACCACCATCGCACTGGTCAAAGAACGGCTGGCCCAGGCAGATGCCCAAAAGGGCTACATCCTGGACGGTTTTCCCCGCACCATCCCCCAGGCGCAGGCCCTTGCGGAATTCTCCACGGTGGACAAGGTGATCAATTTTGACATCCCCGATGACGGCGTGCTTGAACGGCTGGGAGGCCGCCGTGTCTGCCGGAAATGCGGTTTTAACTTTCACACAATTTTCAACAAGACCAAAACCGAAGGAATCTGTGACCACTGCGGCGGTGAAGTGTATACTCGCGACGACGACCGTCCCGAGGCGGTGCAGAAGCGGCTTGAAGTATACCGCGCCCAAACCGCCCCGCTCATCGACTTTTACCGGCAGAAGGGCATCTTAATCGACGTTGACGCCCGGCCGTTGGTTGATGAGGTTGTGGTTGAATTCAAGCGTGTTCTTGGCTTGTAAAATACTTTCGCCAGGCCTGCTCCATGCCCGCAAGGGATTCTTCGCGGTTTAGCTGGTTTTTCAGGTAATTTCCCCATTTGAGGTTGTCACAAAAGAAGCCGAAAAAGCGCCGCGCCCTGGAAATATGGAACTCCGGCGGCTGCCAACGCGCCAAAAGCTCCAGGAACCGAAGCCCAACCTCCTCGAAGGAATATTTATCAACAAATGACGCAACTGAATCCGAATAACTAGTTTCGGTTTCGTATTTATTCGTGAATATTCGCGTAATTCGTTGACTCTTTTTCCAGGCCTGGGCGAAAATCCACGGCTGCTGTACTGCCGCTCTGCCTGCCATAACCCCGTCGCAGGGGCCGTCAGCGCGGCCTAGCAGCTCTTCCGCGCTAGTGATATCGCCGTTTCCTGCCACAGGTATCCGCAATTCCTGCCGTAATGCGCCTACATAGTCCCAGCGGGCACGCCTTTTCAGCTTTTCCTTGGCTGTCCGGGGGTGTAAAACGATAAATTCCACCCCCTCGGCCTCCAAACGGCGGCAAAAACTCACTAAATAATCAAAATCATCGCTAAAACCGATGCGGATTTTTACGCTGAGTCGCCGTTTTACCGCCTTTCTGACTTCTTTTACCAGTTCTCCGGCACGATCTATCGATCCCATCCAGGCGATTCCCCCGCCTGCTTTGCGGATCAACGGGGCGCAGCAGCCCATATTGAGGTCGATTCCGGCGCATTCCAGGCTATCAAGTAAGGCGGCGGCCTTGGCGATTTGCCCGGAATCGTTGCCAACAAGCTGAAAAACCAGCTTTTCGGGGCAAGGGCCGTTGTCAATGTACCATTTTTCAAAAGGACCCCCAGCAAGCAGGGCTGCGGCGCTTATCATTTCGGTATAATAGACGTCGCAGCCGCCAAATCCTTCGACTAACTCCCTCAGAGCACGGTGACTTAATTCCGCCATTGGCGCCAGTAAAAAAGGTACTTGCATAAAATCCCCGATTAACGGTTTCCCCCTTGACTTGATCTATTTTATCACATAGAGTATATAATATAGAGGAGAGGAGCGTCCGCATGATAGCAAAGAGTGATATGCCCAGCATTAACGAGAAAGCAGCCGAAGGTATTAAACCGGAAGGCACCCCGTACCGGGTTCTCGTGGTTGATGATTCTATGTTTATTGCAAAGCAGCTTGGTCAAATTTTCACTTCCGAAGGATTTGAAGTTGCGGCGACTGCCGCCGATGGATCTCAGGGACTTGAGAAATACAAAGAACTGCATCCAAACATTGATCTGGTAACAATGGACATTACCATGCCGGTCATGGATGGGGTTTCCGCGATGGAAAAAATTCTTGAATTTGACAAGAATGCCAAAATAATTATGGTCAGCGCTCTGGGCAAAGAAGATGTGGTTAAAAAGTGCCTGTTAATGGGCGCGAAGAGTTACATCGTAAAGCCCCTTGATCGCAAAAAAGTTCTTGAGCGCGTAGTTTCTGTACTAAAGCAGTAACATCTTTCTCTGCAATTAACATGAAAGCTCAACGTATCTCGGATGGGGTTTATTGTCTCCACGCCGATATTCATACGGAAGATCTGTTCGAGGGGATTTGGCCCATACCCAAAGGTGTCTCCTTAAATTCCTACATTGTAAAAAGTGAGAAAATTGCTCTTGTCGATCTTGTCCGCGACTGGACAAATGCCCCCCGCCAGCTTGAGGATTGTCTCGCTTCGATAGGTCTTTCTTTTTCGAATATAGATTATCTCATTCTGAATCATCTGGAGCCCGATCATACAGGCTGGCTCAAAGAATTCCGGGAGCAGAATCCCAACGCCGAAATTATCGCCACGCAAAAAGGCTGTAACCTTATCAAGAACTTTTACAAAATTGATAGCAATCTGCGCCCGGTCAAAAACGGCGACACGCTGGATTTGGGTGGCAGGATTTTGCATTTTTTTGAAACGCCCAACGTCCACTGGCCGGAAACCATGTTCACGGCGGACGCCGCTTCCGGCACGGTTTTTTCCTGCGACGCCTTCGGTTCTTTCGGAGCTTTGGGCGAGCGGGTTTTTGACGATGAATTTGACGAAGCTGAACATGCCTTTTTTGAAGAGGAAGGCTTGCGCTATTACGCCAACATTGTTTCCTCTTTTTCTTCTTTTGTGGAAAAGGCTGCGCAGAAACTGGCGGAGTTTGACATTAAGTGCATAGCTCCCAGCCACGGCATGGTTTGGCGGCGCGATCCTCAAAAAATAATTGATCGTTATTTGCAATACGCATCCTGGGCGAAAGGCCCGGCAGAAAAATCCATTGCCGTTATCTGGGGCTCTATGTACGGCAACACCGAAGCCGGTGTTACCGCACTTGTCAGGGGCATAGAGCGTGAGGGCGTACCATATACAAAGCACCGCATCCCCGATGAAAACATCTCATGGGTATTGACCGGCGCCTACCGGAGTTCCGGCCTGGTACTTGCCATGCCCACATACGAGTACGCGATGTTTCCCCCCATGTCCTATGTGCTGGATATGTTCCGCCGCAAGCACCTGTACGGAAAAAAGGTACTCCGCATCGGCTCGTGGGGCTGGGTAGGCGGTGCGAAAAAGGACTACGAGGCCGCCATCGAAAGCCTTAAATGGGAAAGCGTTGAATCCTGCGAATGGCCGGGTTTTCCCTCCGAAGAAGATTTGAAGACGCTTGAAGAACGCGGGGCGGAGTTAGCGAAGAAAATCAATTCCTAATGCTATAGACAACGCCTGCCCCAATTCAAAGAATTTTTTTTCTGAAAGGATACCAACATAATCGGTTAATCGCGCTTTTAAAATGCTGATCAGTTCGTCACAGCGTATTGCGCTGGGGTGTTTTAGACCTTCCTCAACGCCTACGGGGATCTGGGTGCTTAAACCATCGTAATTGGTATATACCGGTGCGCAAATAAGAGTGGAATATGCGCTGTCGATAAGTTCTTGTCTGGAAACAATAACGTACACCCTTTGTTTTTTTGTGTCTGTTTTTGATCCCGGAGAAACACGGTAGAACTCTCCCCGCTTCATAATGCTACCTGGAATTTAAGGTTTTCTTCCGCTTCCTTGTTAAAGCGTTTTGCATTGGCATTGATGATTTCCATGTCCTGCCGGCCGCGTTCCTGTCTTTTGAGTTCCTTAATGTAATAGATCAGGGCAGCTTCAATAAATTCTGAAAAATTTTTATTTTCGTTCAGCAAGACAAGCTCTTCCAGCAATTTACTGGACAAGGTAATTGATTTTTTAGTTTTCGTTATCATGCTACCAAAATACTACTTTTTTTCACTTCTGTCAACTTGTCATAAATACCAGCCATTAAGTATCTTATAGGTATGGACTACGAACGACTCACCATTAAAGCCCAGGAGGCGCTGAACGGCGCTTCCGCCATTGCGCAGAAAGAAGATCACTCGCTTGTTGAAAACGAGCATCTGCTGCTTGCCCTGCTGCGGCAGCAGGACGGGATTGTGCCGCCCATTATCGAACGGATTGGGGGAGATGCCGGTCGGCTGGCCGCCGACACGGAGGCATTACTCAGACAGACACCCAAGGTCTACGGCGAAGCGGCGCAGTTGCAATTTTCCCCTGCGGCATCTAAAGTCCTTGCCAAAGCGGAAGCGGAAGCTGCCGCGCTGAAAGACGATTATATCTCGGTTGAGCATATTCTTATTGCGATAAGCGAGAGCGAAGGCCGTGCGGCAGATATTCTGAGAAAAACAGGTGTTACCAAAAAGGCGATTCTTGACGCGCTCAGGCAGGTGCGGGGCAACCAGCGGGTGACCGACCAGAACCCCGAGGGAAAGTACCAGGTGCTGGACAAGTACTGCCGCGACCTTACCGCCCTGGCCCGGCAGGAAAAGATCGATCCCGTAGTGGGGCGCGATGAGGAGATACGCCGCTGTATGCAGGTGCTGTCCCGCCGCACGAAAAACAACCCCATTCTGATAGGCGAGCCGGGGGTTGGCAAGACCGCTATCGTCGAGGGCCTTGCCCGCCGCATTGTCGCCGGGGATGTGCCAGAGGGGCTGAAAGACAAAAAACTCCTCGCCCTGGATTTGGGCCTCTTGGTCGCCGGGGCAAAATTCCGAGGCGAATTTGAGGAGCGGCTCAAGGCGCTGATCCACGAAGTACAGGCCTCCGAAGGGAAAATAATTCTTTTTATCGACGAACTGCATACGCTGGTCGGGGCGGGGGCCGCCGAAGGGGCGACCGACGCTTCGAACCTGCTCAAACCGGCGCTGGCGCGGGGCGAACTGCGCTGCATCGGCGCGACCACCCTGGACGAATACCGCAAGCACATCGAAAAAGATGCCGCCCTGGAACGCCGCTTCCAGCAGGTGTATACCGCCGAGCCGTCGGTGGAGGATACCATCGCCATTCTGCGCGGCCTCAAGGAACGCTACGAGGTGCATCACGGCGTGCGGATAAAGGACGAGGCGCTGGTGGCGGCGGCGACCCTGTCCAGCCGCTACATCACCAGCCGTTTTCTGCCGGACAAGGCCATCGACCTGGTGGACGAAGCGGCGAGCCGCCTGAAAATGGAACTGGACAGCCGCCCCACTGAACTGGACAAACTGGAACGCCGCCTCCTGCAGCTTTCCATTGAAAAACAGGCTCTCTCCCGCGAAGAAGACGCCGCTTCAAAAGAACGCCTTGCCAAACTCGAGAAGGAAATCGCCGACATCAGCGCCGACCGCGACGCGATGCAAGCCCGCTGGGACGGCGAAAAAAAGGAAATCCAGGGCATCCGCGAACTGAAGCAGCGGATTGAAGAACTGAAAATCGAAGAGACCCGCTACGAGCGCGAGGGGAACCTGTCCAAAGCTTCCGAGCTAAGGTATGGGATGATCCCCGATGCGGAGAAACAGCTTGCTGCGCTGACAAGTCAAATCGAAAAGAAGCGTGAGGACGGCGAAGGCACCGGCGCGCCGTCCCTTTTGCGGGAAGAGGTGAGCGAAGAGGACATCGCGTCCGTGGTTTCCGCCTGGACGGGGATTCCCGTTTCCAAGATGCTTTCAGGCGAGATGCAGAAGTACCTTGATTTGGAAAAGGTACTGGAACAGCGGGTAGTGGGGCAGGATCGGGCGCTTGCCGCAGTTGCCGACGCGATACGGCGGAACAAGGCCGGGCTATCCGACGCGGCGCGGCCTTTAGGCTCGTTTTTATTTTTGGGGCCGACCGGCGTAGGCAAGACCGAGCTGGCGAAAACCCTCGCCGATTTTTTGTTCAACGACGAAAAGGCCCTTACCCGGATCGACATGAGCGAATACGGAGAAAAACATTCGGTCAGCCGCCTAATCGGCGCGCCCCCCGGCTATGTCGGCTACGAGCAGGGCGGCCAGCTAACCGAGGCAGTGCGCCGCCGCCCCTACAGCGTGATTCTCTTTGACGAGATAGAAAAGGCCCACCCGGAAGTGTTTAATGTTTTTTTACAGATTCTCGACGACGGCCGCCTTACCGACGGCCAGGGGCGCGTTGTGGATTTCAAAAACGTTATTATCATCATGACCAGCAACCTCGGCTCGGACATGATCCTTGGCACAGATGATCCCGAAACTGTGCGTAATTCCCTTCTGGAACTGCTCAAACAGAGTTTCCGGCCGGAGTTCCTCAACCGCATCGACGAGACGGTGATCTTCAACCGGCTGGGCAAAGGCGAAATCGGCAAGATCGTTGACATTCAGTTGGCGCGGCTGGTCGAGCGGCTTGCCCAGCGGAAGATCGCCCTGCGGATCACCGATGCCGCAAAAGAACTGCTCGGCGAGAGGGGCTACGACCCCCTGTTCGGCGCGCGCCCCCTCAAGCGCACGATTCAGGCCGACCTTGAAAATCCGCTGGCAAAGCTCGTCATTGCCGGAACCATCCGCGAGGGCGATACCGTCACTGCGGACAGGGCCGCGTCGGGCGAGGGCGCGTTGACAATTTCTTCCTTATAAATTCATCCCTCTACAATCGCTCCAATCGCTGAAAAAAAATAAAAATATTTTTCAAAACTATAAAGCAAATCGAAACTATTCGCCATATAAGGGGTAAATAACTTATTTGGAGTTGGTTATGAAAGAAACAAGATTGCATTTTTTACCGGGACTGATCCCGGCGCTGCTTGCGGCAGTGCAGGTGTTTTGCGCCTGTGCCGCACAGGGGCCGGGCCGTCCCGCCGAGGAAGCCCAGCCGGTATTTGCCGGTCTGCCCATTTCCTCGGAAAATGGGGCCGAGCCGCTTACGCCGTCGGACATTGAGCGAATCTCCGGCTTGCTGGAAGAACTCGCTGAACTTGAGCGATCCGGACTGTTCCGGCGTGAAATGGCCCTGGCCGAGTCCAGCCTGCGGGAAAAGATCGGCGATTATGCCGGCGCGGTGGTCGCCATCTACAAGGATATGTCCTGGGGATACGGCCATGGGATCCTGGCGGAAGGGGAAATCGAGAAGGGGCTGACTCGTCTGCTTTCCCTGGAAGGACAGGCTGGAAAAGAACCGGCGGTGGACGCGGCCTATGCCCTGCTTGCCTTTACGCGGGGGCACTGGAACGAAGCCGAACATCGGCTTGCCGCGCTTTTCGCTGAAGCAGACGAGATAGACAGCTTTGCACGCTGGATGCAGTTGTCCTGCGCCCTGGAAAAAGACAACGGCGACAAAAAAGCGGGATCGGCGTACCGTGCGATACGCGCCCGTTATATGCAATATCCCGAATACTGGTACCGGGGGGCAAAGGTCTTTTCCGATACAATCGCGTCGGAATATGCCGAGATATGCATCAACCTTGCGCCGAATGGTCCCTATGCCGGTGAATGCCGCAGTATCCTCGCCGCCTCCGCCGGTCTCAATAGGGAAGACGGCCATGCAATAAGATCGAAAAGCGAAATCGAAGCTGCGATCGCCCAGGCGGTTAACCTGGGAAATCCCGAACTGCTGGCGCCGCTGATCCCCCTTATCGGCCTTGCCGAAAATCCCTACACGCTCTTTGCAATCGGCGCGTTGAAATCCCTCGCCGCGCTTCCGCCCTTTCGGGATTACTTTGACGGCCTTGCCGTGCGTTCCAAAGGGCGGCTCGCCGACAGGCTTGCCTACATAAGCAGGGGCTGACATGAAAGCGTTTGTCTATATACAACTGGCAGCCGCGATCACGATCATCTTTGGATCGTGCGGCAGCAAGACGGATACGGAGGCCCTCCGCCTCTATGCGAATGCCCATGAGCTGTACTCGAATGGGCAGTTTTCTGAAACGGCGGAACTGCTGGACAGCGTAAAAAATTTCCCTCCGGCGCTGACGCTCAGGGCAAAGGCGGAATATTTTTCCGGCGACCTTAACAGGGCGGAACAGTTATTCAAAAAGGCGGTAAAGGCGCGGCCGGGAAACTTTGAGGCGAAGCTCTACCTTGCGCGGATTCTGCGGGATCGGGGCGAAGGGGCAAAGGCGAAGCAGTTGACGGAGAACCTTCTGGCGGATAATCCCCACGATCTCAGGGCGCTTCGTTTGGCTGCGTCTCTTGCCCTGGAACTGGGCGATCCCGCCGCCGCTTCGGTCCTTTTGGATCAGGCGGCTGACGCGGCGGCAGACGGGGCGATGGCTCTTTTGGATCGCGCCCGGCTCCGCTGGATTGCGGGCAGGGGCAGCGATGCGCTGGAGGATCTTTCACGCGCAAGGGCGATGCTCCCCTGGGAGACGGGGATTACCCGATCGATCGGCCAGCTTGAAGACCGCATTACGGAGGCAATGCAATGAAAGCAAAAATCATTTGCACCATTTTTCTTGTTGCCGGATTTTTTGTGGTTTCCTGCAGCTCTGCGCCGTCGTCGTTCAGCCAGTCCTGGGCGGCCTCCGGCAGAGAAGGAAAAACAATCAGGCTGATGGGAGTTACCGTTGACCGCTCCGGCGGCTGGGACTCCCTGGAAAAAGAGGTCGCCGCAATCGCGCCGATGTTTTTTTGGCGGAAGGGTTACCGGCTGCTTGAATCGGAAGGCCCGGCGGATTACGCGGCGCAGATCAGCCTGCGGGAAAGGGAATTTGCCGCCGGATGGAAAACGCGCCGGTCCCTTGCAATTGAGGTGCGTGTCTGGGAATACGAAGGGGAAAGTTCCGCCGGGGAACTGTCGGGCAAGCTCCCCTCGGCGGCGGGAAGGGTTGTCAGTATCGGCGACGGGAGTTTCGCCTCTTCCAGAACCACGGGCAAAATGCTTTCCCGCGCCATCGGCAGAACGGTTGGCAGAATGCCGTCCAAAAAATTGCGTCCGGTAAAAATGTCGGCTTCCGATATGCCGCCGGAAGAACTGGAGGACTAACAATGCCGATCCGATTTTTCCGCAGGCCGGTAGCAGCGGCAGCGTTTTTGCTGTTATGCGTAACCGCTGCCTATGGCGCCGAAACTCCCCGCTCCATAACCTTTGCCCAGGCGGCGGATATGGCGGTTGCCGCTTCGGCGGATCTGCGCTTCGAACACAGGGGGCAGCAGATCCGTGAGAGCGCCTGGACGCTGGGATTTCGCAGCTACCTGCCCCGCCTGAGCATAAGCGCCCAGGAAAACGACCGCCTGCAGGAAATCGGATCGGACTCGTTTGTAAAAAATTACAGTATCGGCATGGATCAGCTGCTGTGGGACGGCGGCAAACTGTCGATGTCGCGGAAACTTGAGCGGATGGAACTCAACCTTATCAGCGCCCGCATCGATCGCATGGCCGATGAAATCGCCGAAGCGGCGCTGTCCGCCTACCGAAGCGTCCTCAGCGCCCGCACGATTCTTGCCATACGGATGACGGCGCTTGAATCCCTTGGCGAACAGTTGAAGATACTTGAAAAAGAAGTCGAACTTGGCCTTGCACTGCCATTGGACCTTGCCGAGGCGGAGCTTGCCGTGGCGGAAGCCCGCATCGAAATCATCTCGCTTGAATTTGATCTCGCCGAAATGGAACAGCAGTTCGCCGACCTGCTCGGAATCAGAACGCTGCCCGAACTGGAAGAAAAAATCGATCTGCATCGCGCCGCGCTGCTGCCGTCGGTGCAGGCTTCCATTTCCCTCGCCGAAGAAAACAATCCCGATCTGGCGGAGGCGCGCTTCTCGATCACCAAGCGGCAGGCCGAGTACCGCTACGCTTCCCGTATATGGATTCCGACGCTCAGGCTGAACGGCAGCTTTGCCCTGACCGGGCAGGACTATCCCCTCAGCCGTCATTCCTGGTCGGTGGGACTGAGCATTGATTTTTCAAATCCCTGGCTGCAGAATACCTTTGCCGTTCAGATGGGCATGGAGTCCCCCCGCGACCGGACGGCGAACATGCAAAACAGCGCTACTCCCTTTCCCGATCCCGCCGCAAGCCTGGGGAAGCGGCAGGCGGAGATGACGCTTGCCCTTGAAAGGGAAAAGTACGCGCTTGCCTTTGAACGCACTGGACGTTTCGCCGAACTGATGCTTGAAAAATGCCGTCTTGCCGAAAGGCGGCGGGGCATTGCCGTCGAAGCGATTGACATGGCGGTTAAGCGCTGCGGCCTTGAGGAAATCCGTCTTGGCCTGGGGCAGATTACCCGCCTTGAACTTATGCAGGCGTACATCAGCTGTACGGAAAAAGAAATTGCCGCCGTTGAATCGGTGATTGCCCTGATGCAGATGGAACGGGAGTTTGAACGGCTTCTGGATTTAAAACCAGGCGAGCTTGCCTCTTTTGCCCGATCCTGTTCGCCGCTGGCCCCGACCAATAATTTTTCAAACGGAGAAATACCATGAAATCGCAAATTATTTTAACAATGATTTTTCTGCCTGTCCTGTTTTGCCTTTCCTGCGCGGAAAACGGCGGAACGGAAGATGTGCGGCAGGTTAAAGGCATCGCTGCGGCGTTACATGAAATCCCTGATGAAACGGGCGGTTTCGGAACGCTTTCTTTTGTCAGCAAACTTGACATCGCCGCCTCACAGGACGGCCTTGTCAGAAAACTCTACTACCGCGAGGGCGGGGAGGTTCCCGGCGGGGATACCGTTATTCTTCTGGAAAACCCGCAGATAATCCTGGCGCTTGAGCAGGCGGAGAATCATTTTTCGCAGGCGATGGCCGCTTCGGATTTGGCGCGTTCCCGTCTTCTGGAAGGAGAGTTCCAGGCCGAGGCATATCTTCTTTCCATAGAAAAGGCCGAAGCGGAACTGGTCCGTATCAGGAAGAAGTGGGAGGAGGACAGCCGCAAGTACCGGAATCAGGAGGTGCTGTTTAACGCCGGAGGAATTAACGAAGAGGCGATGCGAATCGGGAAGTTCAACCTTGAATCCGAGTGGGATCAGATTCTGATCCTGGAGAAGGAACTGGAGATTCGCCGAATCGGATGCAGGGACAGCGACCTTCTTGCGGCGGGGATTCCTGTTCCTTCCGTCGAGCGGGAAAAGCGGCGCGCACAGATTACGCTGTTAACCGCCAGCCTGCGTGCCGAGTTAGGCGCAACACTCGCACTGCTTGACGCGGCGGAGAAGAACCTGCAGTCGGCAAAGATTGTTTTTGAGGATTTGCAAATAAAAAGCGAAGCGGCCGGCGTTGTCGGGGCGCGGTACTTCGAGGAAGGCGAGCGCGTCAAAGCCGGTGAAAAAATTCTGACGCTCATGGATACTTCCTCGCTGTACGCTATCTTTCCGGTGCGCGAAAAAGATGCGCTGCGGATTGAAAAGGGCATGGCGGCGAAGGTGCAGATCGACGGTATCGGCGGCGAGCGGGACGGCATGGTGGACCTGGTATACCCGCAGGCCGACAGCCAGAGCTTGAGTTTTCTGGTACGAGTTATGATTGACGGAGAAACCGGCGATCTCAAGCCGGGGATGTTTTCCCGCGTTCAGGTGATCTTGGGGCCGCCGCGCAAGGGTGTGTTCCTCCCCGCTTCGGCGCTTGCAGCGAAACGGAACAACGAAGCGGAGGTCTTTGTGATAAACGGTAAAACCCTTTCGGGACGGAAAGTGGTGTTGGGGCAGGCGCAGGGCGACCGGTGGGAGATCAGTTCGGGGATCAGCGCCGGAGAAATTGCCGTGCTGCGCCCCGATTCGGAAATGCGGGAGGGAACCTTTGTATCGCTTGCGGATTAACACTTTTCTTGTTATTTTTGCGATCCTTTTCGTTTCGTGCGGGTTTGTCGATCTGCGCCCGATAGAGGTACGGACAAATCCCGTCGCGCTGGACACGGTTCTTCCCGAAACGTACAGCCCGGTAAGCGTCTGGTTTAACACGGAGATGGTCAGGCGCGAGGCGGAGAATCTTTTGCAGGTAGGTTCCGACTCAGGACTGGTAGAGGGTGATCGGCGCTGGGACGGGAACACGCTGGCCTTTGTTCCGGCGGCAGGCTGGAACGCGGGGACCCGGTACGTCCTGGGACTTTCGGGGATGGCGCGTTCGGCGGATGGCCGTGAAATTCGCCTTGATCGCAATGTTTCTTTTTTCGCCGTCAACCGCAGCGGACCTCCCCTGGTGGAATGGCACTATCCGGCTGATGGCGAATCGGTCAGCGCCAACGGCCTGCGAATGGAGATACGCTTTTCCCGGATGATGGACAGGATCGCCGTTGAATCGGCGCTGACCGTGGAAGGCATGGGGGATAAAAAATATCAGTGGTCGGATGATGACCGGACGCTTGCGATCATTCCCGAAAAAAGCCTTTCCCCCTGGACGGTGTACCGCTGGACGCTGAAGACCTCGGCGAAGAGTGCAGACGGGGTTCCGCTGCCGAAAAATTTTTCGGCGGTGTTCTGCACCGATCTTGACCGGCTGCTGCCGGAGGTGAGCAAGGTATACCCCGTGCTGGAGTCAGACGGGCGGTGGATTCCCACAGGCGGCAGTCTGGAAGATGATCTCGGTCCCGCTCTGGGTATTGCCGTTGAATTTAACAAGCCGATGGCGGAAGCGGCCTTTCGTTCCCTGCGCTTTGAGCCGTCGCTGGCGGGAAGAACGGAAAAACTCTCCGATACAGGCATGGTCTTTATTCCCAGCCGCGACCCCGATCCGGAGGTTGTCTACACCCTGATCATTTCGGGCGATGCCAGAGACGCAGAGGGGCTGAAAATCGGCAGCGACTACCGGCGGGGGTTTACCGCCGATATTCCGTATCTGCGTGTTCTTTCAATTAACGCTGACGGTATTAGCATGAATCCCGCCGACGGCGAGATACTGCCGGTTGTTGTCAGCGAGGCCGACGGGGGCCTTATCCGTTTTACGATCCATTTTTCCCTGCCGTTCAGCGATGAGGCGAAACAGAAAACCGCGCTGGCAATTACCCTGATCCCGTTTTTCCCGGCGAGCCTGGACCCCATTGCCCTGCGTTTTGTGTCATGGCTTTCCGACGACCGGCTTGGCATGGAATGGGAACGGCTCGGCGCGGGGACTTCCGCCTCGGGGCATTATTACCGGCTTGCGATTCCCGGCGGCAGGGGCGGGATTGCCAGCGGCGGGGGGATGTATCTGCAGGAGGACATCGTTGTGTATCTGGAGGCGGTGGAATGAAACGGTTTATCGGATTGGGAATGGCGGTTTTTGTTCTTTTTACGTCATGCGACATTTTACGTTTTTCTCTTTTTGAAGTTTCCTCCTGGAGTCCCGGCGGCGGTTATCATGCCGACCCCGAATCGCTGGAGGTTTCACTTTCCTTTTCGCGCGATCCCGACATTGCAAGCGCGGAAAAACATTTTTCCCTGAGCACGGACGGCGAACAGGTGCGGGGAGATTTCCGCTGGGAAGGCAGAAAAATGTATTTCACGCCATTTGTTCCCCTGGAGGCGAACCGGGAATATTCCGCCGGTCTTTCCGCCGCCGCCCATGACAAAAAGGGCCTTTCGATGGATCGGGATTTTGAGGG
>Ga0082212_10003864_pt1 | contig 21056 bp, 19 predicted proteins | sample TergutNt197P3_FD_71548 | JGI IMG/M metagenome (GOLD analysis project Ga0082212, IMG submission 71548) | Neocapritermes taracua P3 segment gut microbial communities from Petit-Saut dam, French Guiana - Nt197 P3 | ecosystem: Host-associated > Arthropoda: Insects > Digestive system > Gut ... | reverse complement strand
ATAATCAAATCCTATTCCAGTCTGGGGATATCCACGGCGGAAGTCTTTGCCATTTGCGTCCGTGCCCTGGTAATATCATTTTTACTTGCCCGCCATCCCGGCAATGGCGCCTACACTGCCTTGGCCGTGCTGTGCATAGGTTATGGGCATGGCTTTGAAGCAGGCTATCTTATTCTGAAACCGATGGCGTTTTATTTAATTGCGGTAGGCACATTTCTTGATGTGATGATTGCATCATTTGCCGCCTACGCAACAGCACATTTGGGCGGCTTTATTACCGAGGAAAAAACCGCATCGCATTTTATTTAACCATGGAATTTTCCGGAGAATTTATTGCAGCTCTTGCCGCCGGTGAGGAGCGGTTAATCAAAGGTATTGCAGAAACCCTGGCTGTAGGCGAGGCACAGGTTTCGGCGGTTATTGCGCTGTTCTCCGATGAATGTACGGTTCCCTTTATCGCCCGCTACCGGAAGGAAAAAACGGGCGGACTTGACGAGGTGCAGATCAGGGACATTGAGCATATATACTCCCGCAGGAAAAATCTGGAATCACGCCGCATTGAAATTATCCGCCTGATATTTGAGCAGGGCAAACTGACCGAAGAGTTGTACAATAATATCAGAAGTGCGGCGACATTGAGCGAACTGGAAGATATTTATTCTCCGTACAAACGAAAGAAAAAAACCAGAGGGATGCTGGCCTGTGATAGGGGGCTGGGGCCGCTTGCCGATGCGATGCGGAAACTTGAAACCGGGCCGCTTGTGGCAAAGGCTGCCGAATTTGTGACTCCTTCGGAGGGAAGCCCCGATCCTGACGCAAAAGATTCTGCCGTCGCCACTGTTGATGATGCCCTGCAGGGAGCGATGGACATCATTGCCGAAGCGGTTTCCCAGGACACGGAAAACCGTGCACGGATCAAGGCATTCTATTTGAAAAACGGCAGAATTATCGTTAATGGATCGGGTAAGGCCGGAAAAGGGGATGAGGAAGCGAAAAAGACCAGCGTCTACCAGATGTACTGGAATTATACGGAAGCCATCGCCCGAATCAAACCCCACCGCATCCTTGCGGTTAACCGGGGCGAACGGGAAGAGGTGTTAAACGTAACAATTGATGTTGACGAGGCCGCCGCCGTCCAAATGCTTCAGCAAAAGTATGTCCTGCACAATGATTACCACAAAACTGCCATTGAGGACGGCCTTAAGCGGCTCCTGTCCCCCGCGCTGATTCGGGAGATTCGCGGAGATCAGGGAGATGCCGCAGATGATCACGGCATCGGCGTGTTCAGCGAAAATTTGAAAAACCTTTTGCTGCAGCAGCCGATTAGGAGTACGAGGGTAATGGGAATCGACCCCGGCATCCGTACGGGAAGTAAATGTGCGTTTCTTGATGATACGGGAAAATACCTTGGCAATATTGTTATCAATAACCACAGGGCTGAAGAAGCGAAAAAAGCGATTCTTGAAGGAATACGCCGCTACGATGTGCAGCTTGTCGCTGTCGGAAACGGGACCGGCAGCCGTGATGTGCAGGAGATAATTACCTCCGTGATAGCGGATAACAGCCTTGGACTGCTGTTCACCGTGGTTGATGAAGACGGTGCGTCTGTGTATTCGGCCAGCGACATAGCCCGTGAAGAATTTCCCGATCTTGACTTGACAATACGCGGAGCGATTTCCATTGGGCGCCGGCTGCAGGACCCTTTGGCTGAACTGGTGAAGATTGATCCAAAGTCCATCGGTGTGGGACTGTATCAGCATGACGTAAATCAAAAAAAACTTTCCGGCACACTTGACGAAGTTGTGTCGTCCGTGGTGAACAATGTAGGAGTTAACATAAATACGGCAAGCGTTTCGCTTTTAAAATATGTTTCGGGAATAAACAGTTCGCTGGCACAAAAAATTGTCCATTACCGCGATACACAGGGCAGAATCGCAAGCCGCGCCGAATTGACTGCTGTTCCCGGCATGGGAGCAAAAAGTTTTGAGCAGTGTGCGGGTTTCCTGAAAATTCCCGGCGGCGAAGAACCTTTGGACAACACCTGGGTTCACCCGGAACATTATCCGGTAGCGCGGGAAATACGCGAAACGCTGACCCTTACCGCGGGTGCCGGCATTGACCCCGGTGTGATAACCTCGCTCAGCGAAAAGTACGGCGTGGGGGAAACCACCATCCGCGATATTGCCGGGGAATTAAACAAACCTGGCCGCGATCCCCGTGATGATTACCCAAAACCGGTAATGCAAAAAGGCGTCGTTACATTTGAAGACCTTCGCGAAGGGATGATGATCACCGGAAAGATAAAAAATGTTGTTGATTTCGGCGCATTTGTCGATCTGGGGATCAAGGAAACCGCGCTGGTGCATATTTCGGAAATGAGCAGCCGGTTTATCAAGGATCCGCTGGATATGATGAAGGTTGGCGATGTGCTGGAATTCAGAATAATCAGTCTCGATCTGCAGCGGAGGCGGATTGGATTATCAAGAAAAAGCGAACATAAACCGGAAGCTAAAACCGGTAACGGCGCCATGTACCACCCCTTCGCCGCGCTTTCGGAAAAAAGGGAAAGTCATAAACCGTGATTAATAATTTTGATGAACTTTCCGGCGGCCTTAAGCTGCTGTGCCGCAGCGATCCCTGCATAGAAAACATTATCGCTCCCCGCCGTGAGGAAATATTTTCCTTGCTTGCCAGATACATCGCAGAAATTGAAGCGCGCAACCCCGCCCTGAACATTGTGGGAACCAATGATCGGCGGGAGCTGATTGTCAGGCATATACTCGATTCCCTTGCGCCGCTGGGGATCATGTCCCGTTTTTTGGCAAATGATGCTGTTACTTTTGCCGCTGATGTCGGCTCGGGTGCGGGGCTGCCGGGCATCCCGCTGGCAATCGCCCTGCCTCGGGCACATTTCACACTGATAGAGCGGAGCGGCCGCCGGGCGAATTTTCTGCGAAATACCCGGACGGCGCTGGGTCTTGAAAATATTACCGTTGAAGAAGGCGAGATGGAGAAAGCCCGGCCGGGACGTTTCTCACTCGTAACGTTCCGTGCCTTCCGCCCTCTGGAGCCGAAAATCTATAAAAAACTGCACCGGCTCTGCACGGAAGATGGTGTTTTAGCGGCGTATAAGGGACGGCTTGAAAAGATTCAGGCGGAAATGACGGCGCTGGAAGGGGCACTCCCGGCTGTGGCCGGAAACTGGGAATTGCTGCCCTGTCCGGTTCCCGCGCTGGACGAACAGCGTCATCTGGTTGTGATACGTTAGAACTTTTATATTTTTACGCGGCCCCGGAAACTGCGCGAAAGGGTAATGCGATCGGCATATTCCAGATCGCCGCCCACCGGCAGACCGGACGCAAGGCGGGTTACTTCAACGGGGAAGTCCTTGAGTACCTTGTGCAGATACAGCGCTGTGGTGTCGCCTTCGACAGTGGGATTGAGGGCAAGGATAATTTCTTTTGCATTTTGTTCTTTTGTTTTTTCTATAAGACTGCCGATGGCAAGATCGCCGGGGCCAATTCCTTCCAGCGGTGCAATTAGGCCGCCAAGCACATGAAAAACCCCGTGAAATTCACGTGATTCTTCAATAATCCGAAGATCCTGGGCACGCTCAACTACACAGATGAGCGAACGATCCCTTCCCGGATCGGAACAGATGGGGCAGGGATCGGTTTCGGTAAAGCCCCCGCACGTACCGCAGCGGAATATTGAACGGTGCAAGGCTGCCAGCTCCTCCGCCAGAGAGCGGGCATAGGCACTCTCAGTGTCTAGGATATGGTAAGTCATTCGGGATGCGCTTTTTTTTCCCACACCGGGAAGTTTTGAAAGCAGGGCGACAAGTCTGTCAATAGCATTGGGATTCATTGTTAAGCGCCCATAAAGCCGGAAAGACCCGGGATGTTCAGTCCGCCTGTCATGGCGCTCATCTCACTGCGAATCGCCTCCTGAATTTTTTCAACGCCGCCGGAAAATGCCGCCATTATCAGGTCCTGGAGCATCTGTGTGTCGCCGTCTTCGATGGCTTCCGGCGCAATCCGCACGGCTGTTACCTCAAATTTACCGTTTAGATCAATCTCCACCATGCCGCCTCCGGCAGAGCCCGTGGCGTTTAGCGCCGCCAGTTTTTCCTGGAATGTTCCCATGTGCTGCTGCAGCTTTTGGGCGTTTGCCAAAATGTCCAAAGGGTTGATGTTCATATTACCTCAATCATTTAACAGGGTTCCGGGAATCAGTCTGAGTACCCGGTCAACTGGTGACTCTTCGCCTTGCGACTCGTCACCAGGCAATACATTGCCTTGCGACTCATTGTTTGACTGCGGGGTTTTGGTGTTTTTATTGTGCAGCATTCCGCTCCAGACAGGAGGTTCTTCATCGTCTTCTGATTGTGCTGGATTGCTGTCTCCTGAAAGGATTCGCCGGCATTCATCGGCGATTGCCTGTTCTTCGGTATTGCTGTGCCGTGCGCCAGGCCTGTGTGTCTGCGCTTCCTGCCGGAGCTTTGACTCACCTGCCCCTGCTGTTGCCGCGGCGGCATGGCCGCTATGGGCGCTGAGGGCTTGCCGCGCATCGTCCAGGGCAGCCTTGAGTTCAACGGGGGAAACCCATTGACTGAGCCATGCAAGTTTTGAAACCGCTGTTTCGAGTTCGAAGCGGGGTGATACTGAATACCGTATGTCACGGTAACAGGCAAGAAGAATTTCAATAGCCTGTTCCAGCCGAATCGCATCAAGTGTTTGTAAAACTTTTTCGGAAAATTGATCCCAGGAATAACCCAAAAGGGATTCCCGGCTTATGCCGTTTTTGATAAGCAAAAGACTGCGGTAAAAGCCAGCAAGATCAACGATAAGCTGTTCAATGGCAACGCCGGATTCCAGAATTGCGCCGGTCAGGGAAAATGCAGCGGGCGCATCGGTGGCAGCGCAGGCCTCGGCAAGGGCGTTGATCTTTTCCAGTCCGGCAAGGCCGAGCTTTTCGCGGATAAGGCTTTCGCGTATATGGCCGGCGGAAAAAGCCGCCACCTGATCAAACAGGGTAAAGGCATCCCGCAGGCTTCCTGTGGACTCCCTTGCGATCCAGAACAGAGCCTTTTCCTCGGCTTCAATTCCCGTTTCACTGCAGATTTTTTTCAGTATCGCCTGAATCGTCTCAATGGGAATGAGCCGGAAGTTGAACTGCTGGCAGCGGCTTTTTATGGTCGCGGGAACCTTGTGCAGTTCTGTTGTCGCAAAAATAAAGATGATGTAGGGCGGCGGTTCCTCAATCGTTTTCAAAAGGGCGTTGAAGGCGCTGTTACTCAGCATATGTACTTCGTCGATGATGTATACCTTGTAGCGTCCTGCCTGCGGGGGAAAAAGCACTTCATCCTTGATCTGGCGTACATCGTTAACGGAAGTGTTGGAAGCGCCGTCAATTTCAATTACGTCCATGCTGGCGCCTGCCGCAATGGATTTGCAGTTGTCGCAGATGCCGCAGGGATTTTCCGCCTGGCCATTTTCGCCCTGCGGCGAATCGCAGTTCAGCGCGCGGGCCAAAATGCGGGCGGCGCTGGTTTTGCCGCAGCCCCTTGGCCCGGAGAACAGGTATGCGTGGGCGATACTTCCGCTTTTCAGGGAATTTTTCAGGGTGGAGACGACAAATTCCTGCCCCGCCAGTTCGTCAAAGGTTTTGGGGCGGCGTTTTGTCGCGGTCACTTCATAGGCAGGGCTGTCTGACATGGCTTTAGTATACATGAGCAATTATCAATTAACAAGTAACAATGAATTTAGTGCCCTGCCAGGAATACCGCGGCGCCGCGAACTTCCGCTTACTGTTGCTTCCTTCCGGACCTGGCAGGGTTGGGCGGCGTCCGCCCGCACGGTTCCTGGCAGGGGCAGGGGTATATTACAACGCCCCGCGGATAAAATCAATGCGGTGACAGTCACCTTTTTTGCCTTATTTTAAATGAAAAGGCGTCTACGTCGCCTGTTGTGCGGCCATTTTCGCACCCTGCTCCCGCAGCAGATATTTCTGAATTTTGCCCGAGGAAGTAAGCGGGTAGTTGTCAACAAAGAACACATACTTGGGAATTTTGAAGCGGCTGATCTTGCCGCGGCAGAAGTCGAGAACATCTTCTTCACTCATGGTTATACCGTCATGCAATATGATAAACGCACCCACTTCCTCTCCGTACCTTGTGCTGGGAATGCCCACTACCTGCGCGTCTTTGACTCCGTTCATGGTATACAAAAAGTCTTCTATTTCTTTTGGGTATACATTTTCGCCGCCCCGGATGATCATATCCTTGATGCGGCCGGTTACACGGAAGAAGCCCCTTTCGTCTTTTACTCCCAGATCACCTGAATGGAGCCATCCTTCCTGATCGATGCACTGGGCGGTGGCTTCGGGCATTTTGTAGTAGCCCTTCATGGTGTTGTAGCCGCGGCAGCAGAATTCGCCGTGTACGCCGTCGGGACATTCTTCACCGGTTTCGCCGTCGCGGATCGTTACTTCAATGCCGCTCAGGGCGCGGCCGACGGTTTCGACCTTCGCTTCAAGGTCGTCGTCAAAACGGGTCTGACACATCACCGGAGAGGACTCGGTCAGGCCGTAGCAGATCGTTACCTCATCCATGTGCATCAGATCGATCACCTGGCGCATGGTCTCGATGGGGCAGGGGGAACCCGCCATGATGCCGGTACGCAGACTTGAAAGATCGAACATCTTGAACATGGGGTGGTTCAGTTCGGCGATAAACATGGTCGGTACGCCGTACACGGCGGTACATTTTTCCTTTTGAATCGTCGCCAGCACCAACAGCGGATCGAACCACTCGACAATCGCCGCCGTCGAGCCGTGGGTAAGGATCGCCATCATTCCCAGCGTCAGGCCGAAACAGTGAAACAGCGGCACGGGCAGGCATACGATGTCCTTTTCGCTGAGGCGCTGGTTGTCGCCGATGCCCAGCCCATTGTTGAGGATATTCCGGTGGGTCAGCATGACGCCTTTGGGAAAGCCCGTAGTCCCGCTGGTGTATTGCATATTGACAACGTCGCCAGAGTCCAGCGATGATTCGATCTCCCGCAGTTCCGTATCGGCAACGTGCTGTCCCAGCAGCAACAATTCGCTGAAGCTGTACATCCCCCGGTGTTTTTGCTGACCCACGTAAACCACGTATTTCAGAAAGGGAAATTTTTCGGATCGCAGGTGTCCCCGCTGCGAGGTTTTCAGTTCGGGAACCAGTTCGTTCACGATGGAGACGTAGTCGGAGTCCCGCCAGCCGTCGATGACGCACAGGCAGACCATGTCTGACTGCTGCAGCACAAACTCAAGCTCGTGGGTTTTGTAGCCGGTGTTGACAGTGATCAAAACCAGCCCCAGCCGGGCACAGGCAAAGAGCACCGTGTTCCAGTCCGGCACATTGGTCGCCCAGAGTCCCACATGGTCGCCCTTTTTCAATCCCATCGCGAGAAAGCCGCGGGCAAGCTCGTCGACCCGTCTGTCAAATTCTGCGTAGGTAAAGCGAAGGTCGCGGTCGGCATACACAATAAAGTCGTGATCGCCGTGGGCCTGAGTTTTTTCTCGAAGTACTTCACCGAGAGTTTTTTCGATATATCCCATGGCTGCGCCTCACACCGGCGTGTAAATTACCGCTAATATCTTCACCGGCTGCGAGTCGGCGGAGAGAACCCGGTGCGGAACAATGGAGTCATAGTACACCGAATCCCCTGAAGCGAGCGTATCGGAAATAGTGCCATATTCCAGCTTAAGGTTCCCGGCGAGGACGTGGATAAATTCTTCACCTTCGTGGGTAGATTTTTCCTGTACCGCATTTGGTTCAATGTCGACGATAAACGGTTCCATGTGGCGTCCGTTTTTGTCCGCCGCCAGCGCCTTGAAACTCAAGCCCTTGTGGTCCTGCGCTGCCACAGAAGCGTCTTCCGCCGGCAGCCCGGTCATAAAGCGCACGGAGGCGGCGGCTTCACCAGCGCGGGTGATAACCGGCCCCAACTGCTCATGGTCGTCCAGCAATGTGCCAAGCCGGACGCCCAGCGCCCGTGAGATTTTTATCAGAGGAGCAAGGTCGGGAATATGCCCCTCGTCTTCGATTTTTGCGATCAATTCGACAGAAATGCCGCTCCGTTCCGCCAGCATATCCCTGCTGATCGAATAAGTGCTGCGTAACTCAACAATACGCTGTCCGGGTGTATGTGTTGTCATGATGAGATCAGTATATAAAATTTCAGGCAGAGTGAAAAGTATTAACCATTCTCATGGCTTAATTTTTCGAGAAGCGAAACAATATCATGGTAATCGTCCATCAGCTTCTCATAACGTTCCTCGGCATTCTGCTTGTTGCCTGCAGTTTTTGCCTGAATTATCGCCCCTGCCGACAGATGAAACTGCTTATGCTTTTCTTCCAGGGTTTTATAGATACTGTTTCCGCCGAGTTGTTTGCCGTCTCCGTAAATCCATTTCCCCAGATCACACTTTAAGTGATCCTCGGAAGTGGCCTTCAGATTTTCTTTCCGATCATCCAGAAATGCCCGCAGCTGTATTAACCAGTTCCGGTGCATAATAAGAATCAGATCCAGATTAAACAGGGTATCTTCTTTTTCCAGTTTCCCGTCTGTTACCATCTTTTGGAAAAAGCTTTCCATATTTCTGTTGGTGTCCACAATGTATTGCGCTATTCCGCTCTGTGCCCCGCTTATATCGCTGGCTTTTTTGTTAATGACCTCCATGTCCTGCATCACCCCGGTGGAAAAATCTTTTATTTTCCTTAAAGCCGAGTCGATATCGTTGGCGCCGATGGTTATTTCCTTGCTCCCTCCGGATATTTCATGCGAAACATGGCTCAGGTCTTTCATGGTGTCGATTATTTGTGCTGTCCCTTCGGACAATTCGGCTGTTGATTGGGATATGTCTGCAAACGCCTGAACAAATATTTCAACTTCTTTCTGTATATTCTCGAAAGTATTGCTTGCCGTCTGCCCCGCTTCCTTTGCTTTTTTTATCTGGTTGATGATGTTTTTCAGGGAGTCTGCAATTGCCTTCGAGTTTTCCGTTGTACTCTCGGCGAGCTTTCTTACTTCCGTTGAAACCACAGCAAATCCTTTTCCGAACTCTCCTGCATGAGCCGCTTCTATGGCGGCGTTCATGGCAAGAAGATTGGTCTGGGCGGCTATGCTGTTGATAACCTTGATGACATCGGCTACTGCGTTTATTGCTACCGTCACTTCTGTAATTGCCGCAGCAGTCGTTGAAACGCTTTCTCCGCCTTTGCCGATTATTTCCTTGAGTTCTCCGGCAGCTTCCAGCTTCTGTTTGGTCACCTCCGTTACATTGTTGACCGAGGCGTTCATTTCTTTTACTGCGTTGCCCACATGCCTGCGAACGACATCCTGCTTTTCTATTAACCCGTTAAATTGATTTACATTTGATGCAATCTGCTCAATGGCGGCGGATGCGCTGCTAATCTGGGTATGCAGGCTGCTGGTTTTTGCCTGAACGGCTTTAACGCTAAGGTCAAGGCCGCCTGCCATAATGGTGATGTCCATTGGTGCGGAAACCTGAGTGTTTGTTTTTCGTGCGACACTGCGTACGTTTGTTATCAGTTCAATGTAGCCAGAGGTGTTTTTGTCGTCCTCTGCTGTATTTTTTTCCTGTACTTCCGGAGGGGAACTGCGAAAACGCGGTAATTTCATGTATTACTCCCTACATATAGTATATATGATTCTGCTTATTTTTTCAACAGAATAATTATATACCGGCTTTGCCCAAAGGGGAATAATCTTTCGGCAGATATTTATACATCAACAGGTAGATAAGACTGGAAAGCCTGTTCAGGGCTTCCACAATATCTTCGCGGCGGTATATGGCGGGATCTGCCGGGTCCCGAAATGCCGTTATCGCCGCCAATTCTGTTTCCCTTGCGGCGGTTCGCAGGAGGTTCAGGCGCAGACTCAGCGGCCCCATTGATTGGTGCATCAGAAGATGATCAAGGCCGAAGTAGTTTTTGGGATGATGCGATCTTTCCCGTATTTCCAGCGGACTCAGTCCCAAAAGACGAAATTCACCTAACGGGATGTTTTTGTATTCGGCGGGGAGAAGGGAGCGCGTAAAATCCAGTATCTCCTGCATATCTTCGCCAAAGGCGCGGTTTTCTTTTCCTAAAAGCTGGGCTTCAAGGATCATAGCGCAGAGCGTGTCCAGTTTGCCCCGGAATGCGATAACCGGATTATCCTTGGCGCTGTTCATTTTTTCTTTTTTGCCGCTTCCAGACATTCCCGTTTGAAGATCACCACCGAAAGTCCCCGGTACTCAATTTCGGCTTTAAGCCGTGCGGCGTTTTCTTCGGCCAGTTGCTTTCTTGCTTCCAGTTCAAGCAGGTGTTCGCCCGCTACCCCGCAGCCAAGGACCAGCCGGCGGAGGTTCTCGGAGGGGATCATGGTCGGCTGGCAGCCGGTCATGGCGACGATGGAGTTGTCCAATATGATGATTGTCGCGGGAATGTTGCCGGCGGCCGCATCGATAAGGCCGGTAATACCTGAGTGGATGAATGTGGAATCGCCGATGACAGCGACACTGTACGGAAGGCCTGCGTCCGCCGCGCCTTTCGCCATGCCTATTGAAGCGCCCATGCAGACGATGCTTTCGGGAACCCCGTACGGCGGCAGTGCGCCTAACGAATAGCAGCCGATGTCCGAGGTGATTCCGACATCGGGGTGACCGGGACGGGGATCGATTGCCGCCGCCGCCATTTTGACGGCCTCGTAGCTGTCGGCGTGGGGACAGCCCTTGCAGAGCTGAGGAGGACGGCCGGGCAGGGCGGCGGGATTGTGACCGCTGCTTGCAGCTGCGCCGGGACGCGGCGGCAGACCGAGGGCGGATCGTACATTGTCCGGGTCAAGTTCCCCGCTGCGCTGCACAACCGCCTCATCGGCGTTTCCCAACCGTCCCAAAATTGTCACTGACTGCGGCAGAAGCCCCCGCAGCTTTTCTTCGATAAACGGCTGTCCCTCTTCGAGCACCAGGACTTTTTCCGAAGCGGCGCACAGTGCACGAATCGATTCTTCGGGCAGGGGATACGCGCCGATGTGCAGACGGGCGGGAGCAAAGCCATTCCGGCCGGCGATGAAATCGACAAGATTTTCCTCGTAGTAGTTGCCGCCCAGCCCGCTGGTGATTATCGAGAGATCGTACTTTGCATTGTCCTTGCCGGGCAGTTCAATCTTGTTTGCCGCATGCGCCGCCGACCATGAGCGCAGTTCTTTTTGCTTTTCGATAAGCGCCGCATAATTTTTCCGCGCGAGGGCGGGAAGCAGCATCCAGCTGTTTTTTTCCGCTGTTTTGGAAACCGGCTTTTGTTCCAGCGCTTTTTGCGGGACAATTGCCGAGCGGGCGTGGGATAGCCGGGTGGCAAGGCGCAGCATCACCGGCAGATGAAAACGTTCGGATACCTCAAATGCTTCACGGGTCATGTCGTAGGCTTCCTGCTGGCTGCGCGGCTCAAGGCAGGGAAGGAGGGCGAAGGCGGCGTAAAAGCGGGAATCCTGTTCGTTTTGGCTGCTGTGCATACCGGGATCGTCGGCAACAGCGACGACCAGGCCGCCCTTAATGCCGATAAGGGCGGCGTTGATAAAGGGATCCGAGGCGACATTCAGCCCGACATGCTTCATGGTGACGATTGAGCGCCGCCCGGCGAAAGAAACGCCCAGCGCCGCTTCCAGCGCGGTTTTTTCGTTGGCACACCATCGTGCGACCGTCCCGCCCTTTTTATATTCATCAATCAGGTATTCGAGTATTTCCGTTGAGGGAGTACCGGGATAACCGTAGGCGGCGCTTATTCCGGCATGAATTGCGCCTAACGCAACTGCCTCATCGCCCAGTAAAGTTAATTTGCCATTCATTTTTTCCTCGCTGTTAGATGCCATCAAATGCCTTGTCCAGAATTTCCCTGTCCGGCGCGGGGGTAAAGCGGGAAACTGCCGTTACTACAATAAATGGAACAATAATGGCGATGCTTGCCGCCAGGGGCGATTTGCTTGCCCCCAATGCGAAGAATAAAAATATCATTGTCGCCGCCCCGGCAAGCAGGCCGGAGTATGCGCCGGCCTTTGTCACCTTTTTGCTGTACAGGCCGAGAATGTAGGGCGCGGCGAAAGAGCCGGAGACGACGCCCCAGCTTAGCGACATGAGATAGACGATGATGCTTATCTGAAAACGCGAGATAAAGTAAGAAATGATAATAAAGACGCCCGACAGAAAACGCATCATCGCCACGGAGCGATCTTTGCCGGTTTTGGTGTCAATACGTGAGGGGTACAGATCGATGGCAACCGCAGACGAGGAAACCAGTACCAGTGATGAAAGTGTCGACATGGAAGCAGAAAGCACCAACAGGAGGATCAGCGCCAGCATAACATTGGGCAGAAGGTTTGGGAGGGTGAGCAGCGTCGGAATGATAAGGTCGTATTGAATATTGCCCGCCGGATTTTTTGGAACGGTAAATTCGGTGAAAAATACATGGGCAGCCGCACCGGTGTAGTAGGCGGCGAAACCTATCATCAGCGCGAAAACGGTGGTAACAAGCGCAGCCCTGGGAATTACCGACTCATTTTTGATGGCGTAAAATTTTTGTGTCATCTGGGGAAGGCCCCATGTGCCGAAACTGGTCATGAATACCAGTGAAATGATGGTCAGGGCAGTCGGCTGTTTTTCAACAGGAATATGGGCCGAATAATTTTCGCTGATTTTGCCAATAATGCCGAATACGCCGCCCTGGGGAGACGTTATCATAAATATCATCAGTGCCGCGACAACAAACATAATCATCGCCTGGATAAAGTCGGTAACGGCGATGGCGAAATAGCCGCCGAGGATTAGATAGACTCCGGTAAAACCGATCATGACCAGAAGCGCCATGTCGTAGGGGATGCCAAAGACTTTTTCAAACAGATGCCCCAGTCCCTTGAATACGCTTGCCGAGTAGGGCAGCAGAAAAAAGAAAATGATCGAGGCGGCAACCGGCTTCAGGTGTTTTGCCCCGTAACGCTCCTGAAGAAACTCCGGCATGGTCATGGCGTCGAGGTTTTGGGTCATGCGGCGGGTGCGCCGCGCCAGAACCAGCCATGCCAGGCCTGCGCCGATAAGACCGTTGCCCAGGGCGATCCACAGTGCATTCAGTCCAAACTGCCAGCCCTGGGTTCCGGCAAAGCCGATAAAGATAACCGCGGAAAAATACGTGGTTCCGTAAGCGGCGGCGGAAATCCAAGGTCCCAGGGTTCTGCCGCCCAAAAAGAAATCACCCAGGGTCTTGGTTCTCTTCATGCCCCAGATGCCTACAGTTACCATTACGGCGAGAAAAACCGCCAGAAACACAATACCGATAACGTTCATTATTGATCCTTATTGTTGCAGAGTTTTTACAGTATACCGATTTTTATCATTATGAACAATAATACCTATCCCTCATTTTCCAAGTAACGGCAGTATCTCGTCCCACACGGCGTAGAGAATGGGGAAGGGTTTGGGGTCGTCGGAGTTGATCGCCACTACCGCGTCCTGGCGGGGAAGGACAACGACGAACTGGCCGTTCTTGCCGTCCGCCCGGTATGCGCCGTGGCGGCATGGCCAGAAATAATAGCCGTAGCCAAGGTTGCAGTCAGGCCTTCGCAGTCCGGTTCCGGTTTGGGGCCTCCCGGCGCTTTCGATCCATGCGGAAGAAACGATCTGTCTTCCCCGCCACCTGCCGCCCTGCAGCAAAAACTGGCCGAAGCGGGCAAGGTTCGATGTAGTCAGCATTAGTCCGGTACCTCCGATGGTGTGGCCGTCCGGACTCTGCGGCCATTCGGGATCGCCCATTCCCAGAGGGCGGAACAGTGTGTTCAGCAAAAAGTCCCGTGCGTTGATTCCCATTTTGCGGGTGAACATGGCCGAGGCAAGAAACGTACTGCCGTTGTCATATACAAAACGGCTGCCCGGCTGGTATTTCAACGGCTGCGCGGCAGCTTCGACGGCAGTGGCCGGGCGGGAGAACGCCGCATATCCTCTGGTCATGGTCAGTAGATGTTCCAGGGTGAGGGCGGACAGCCGCTTGCCCGCCTTGTGTGAAAATTCCGGTAAAACATCTATCACGCGATCGCCCAGCGAAAGTTTTCTTCTGTCAATCGCCATGCCAATAGCTATGGCAAGAACGCTCTTGCTTACCGAGAAGGAATTTCTGGGCGCTTCGGGAATCCAGCGGTATTTGGCGATCTTTTTTCCGTGCCGCAGAACGATAATCCCTTCGCAGTGCTGCTTCTGTCTCTCCAGCGCCTTTACAAAGGGTTTGAGATTCATGGTTACTCGAACCAGCCCTGGAGTGTTTCGTGGGATCTTTTCAGTTCCTGAATAATGGGAATGTTCTGGGGGCATTTTTCTTCGCAGAAGCCGCATTCAACACATAACGAGGCATCCGTCCTGAATTTTCCCTGGAAATAGTAGCCCCTGCGCGCAGGTTCGTAAGTGCCGTATACCACCCCGTCGTTGAACCGTGAAAACACCAGCGGGATATCGACTCCCTGAGCACAGGGCAGGCAATACTCGCAGCCGGTACACGGGATCGACTTAAAGGATTGGTACTTCTCCCTCACGCGTTCAATAATTTTTTTCTCTGCTTCTGTCAGACAGCCGGGGACCGCATCGGGCCTGGAAAAAATCTCGATATTTTCCCTGAGCTGCTCCATCGTTGAGACACCGCTCAGTATGGTGCTGACTTCGCTGTAGTTTAGGACATGACGGAACGCCCACTCAACCGCATTGCGTTTTTCTGGATACTCATCAAAAATTTCCTGTACGGCGGCGGGCGGAAAGGCGAGGTTGCCGCCGCGTACCGGCTCCATAATCACCAGCGCGCAGCCTTTTTTCCCCGCGTCAAATATTCCCTGTTCGGTCGCTTCCCGGTTGATGTCCATGTAATTCTGCTGCAGCTGGCACATATCCCAGTCGTAAAATGGCAGCACTTTGGAAAAGCCGTCGTAGTTGCCGTGGTAGGAAAAACCGATGGCACGGATTAACCCTTCGCTGCGGAATTTTTCGTATTCTTCGATAATTTTTCTTTGCTTGATATTCTCCCAGCTTCGGGAGGTAATGTTGTGGATGAGGTACACGTCAATGTAGCCCGTGCGGAGTTTTTTCAGTGTCGACTCAAGGTTCTTTCGGATATCGTCCTGTGTGTTCATCGCGGCGAAAGGCTGCTTGGTTACGATTTTTACCTTTTCACGCCGCCCGCCGTCCAGCGCCTCGCCCAGCACTTCTTCGCTTGTCATATTATGATAACTGTAGGCGGTGTCAAAATAGGTAACGCCGTTGTCCGCCGCATAGCGGATCATCTCCCAGGCTTTTTCCCGGTCAACGAATGTTGTGTCACCTTTAACAATCCGGGGCAGCCTCATGCACCCCATTCCGAAAGCTGAAACCTGCCAGCCTGTTTTACCGTAATTTCTTTGCTGCATGATTTACCTAAATATCCCGAATGCGCTAATCGGGCAACCCGGATTTGAACCGGGGACCCCAAGTCCCCCAGACTTGTACGCTAAACCAACTGCGCTATTGCCCGATGAGTGCATCCGAAAATTTTTCCTGCCGTGAAAAACTAGCATAATTGACGGCTGTTGTCAATACTGCGCCTGTGGTAATGTCGAATCATGCCTTCGCAAATTTTGCATGCCCTGTTTGGCGAGGACGTGCTTACCGGATTGTATCCGCATCCGCCGGACAACCGGGGAGCTTTTGTTCTTGGCTGCCAGGGGCCGGATATTTTTTACCATAACCGGCGTACGCGGCCTGTCTCGCTTGAATATGGTTCCCTTTTGCATCGCAGGGGGTACGGTACTTTCAGTGCACATCTTTTTGCGATGTGCCGGCGCGACCCTTGCCTCAGGGATTATGCCCTTGGCTTTATAACCCATGCGGCGCTGGATCGTTTTTGTCATCCCTATATTATTTACAAGTCGGTACATTTACAGGCGAAAAACCCGAAAGATGCAGAGTTGACCCATCCTTTTTTTGAACGGATCCTGGATGTGTTGATGCTGAAAGAACTGCGCCGGCAGGATCTGTCAGACTGGGATCAAAAAACGCTGGCGAATACCTGCGAGAATCCTCCGCCGGGGCTTAAAGATGCCATTGCACGTGCGATGATCTCCGCCTTTCCCCAAAAGGCGCGTGATGCTTTACTTGCCCGGCGAATCGACAATGCCTTTGCCGATTCCGGACGCTATTACAGGATGAGTGACCCTGCGAATACCGGCATTGAACAAAGGCTGTCTGTCAATAAACGGTATCTTTCTTTGGTTTCCCCGTTAAATCTGCCGGCAGAAATCGACTTTCTCAACCTGAAGCATGAAAATTGGTATTATCCCTATTGTCCTCTGGGAACAGTGTCCAAACCGGACAGCCGCTCATTCCCTCAGATTTATGCAGAAGCGGTGGATGCCGCCGCTGCCTCCCTCCTGTCCTGTGTGGCGCACTCTGATACGGACATTTTTCCGATTGCCGGGATTGCCGAAAATATCGGCGACGGCGGCCTTTCGATTCATGACGAAACGGGCAAACCCTGTATGCCGAACTGTACTTCGCCTTTGCCGCTAAATGAAGTGATACAGGATCAAGCTGAAATAAGGAATTTGGGCTTGAAAAAATTATAAAAGGGCGTTTGCCGGCGGGGAAGGTGTAATAACGAATAGAACATCTCATCATTTATTCTTTGATACTGTTAAGAAGTTAGTGTTTTAATGATGCTGTCCTATCCAATTGATGGCTACTTTACACCTCGTCTATTTCAAGGTATAGTTACACAAAGATGATATAAAAGCCTTTGGGCGAAAATCTGTGACTTTGCCTTGTGTTAGAGTTTTAGAAATTGTGGGAAGGCTTTAATTTTGATGGAAATGACCAAATCAAAAGCGCGAAAACGCAAAGCAGAAGTATCTGCTCATTTGCCGCCGAAAAAAAAAGCAATTTGTGAGAAACACAACAATGTCAATCTTGAAGGGCTCTATACAGCCGATTGCATTGATTATATGGCGGCTATGCCTGATGGATGTGTTGATTTGGTTGTTACCTCCCCCCCCCTATGATAATCTTCGGAATTACAAAGGCTACTCTTTTGAGTTTGAGCGTATAGCGAGCGGACTTTTTAGGGTTATCAAAGATGGTGGTATTTTAGTTTGGGTAGTGGGCGATAAAATTAATGGAGGAAGAAGTTTAACAAGTTTTCGCCAGGGAATTTATTTCCAGGAAATTGGTTTTAGTATGCATGACATAATGATTTATCAAAAGAAAAATACTCCGTTTATGCGTTCCAATGCGTATACCAACGCTTTTGAATTCATGTTTGTATTATCAAAAGGGAAACCGAAAACATTTAACCCGTTAAAAGAAAAAACAGTCAGAAGCGGGTTTGAAATGGTTGTTTTTAATAAAGGCGCTGACGGCATAAATAAAAAAACCTAAAAGAATTGAAAACTGAAAAAACAAAAACCAATATTTGGAAATACGCGGTAGGTCTCGGCGGAACGACATCGGATAAAATCGCTTTCAAGCATCCCGCAACATTCCCGGAAAAATTGGCACTCGACCATATAGTGTCATGGAGCAACGAAGGCGATTTGGTTTTTGACCCGATGTGTGGTTCGGGAACCACCTGTAAAATGGCTTTTTTATCCAGACGGAAATATCTCGGTGTTGATATTTCTCAGGAATACATAAATATCGCGAAGAAGAGGCTTTTGGAGACACAACAGGAGTTATGGGGAGCTTAAAATGAATGAATGGGTTGTGTGCAGAAAAAGCAAGGGTTATTTGTTCAAAAACAATGCCCAGGAAAAAATTGAAACTAATTTTGACAAAAATGCAGTAGGATTGATTAAAGAAGAGAAGGGAGAGTCTTTTTTGGTATGGTTATGTAATACCGGATTGGGAAGATTTAAAAATGGTGAGAATTATTTGATGAACGCTGTAAATTATATCAAGGATCACGATACGCTGGGTTAATTTTCTCCGATGTAGCTAACGCTGTTTGGTATGGTTACGCTGGCGATTTTATGTCCGGTAACCCATTTCGATTCCATACAGCCCGAATATTGTGAGCGTTCTTGAACAAATCGTCTTCCCTGAAATGCCCCCTTGCCAATTCCGGTGACGGGCAGCCCCTGTATTTGTGAAGGAATTCGCACATCTTTTTTTTCACCAAGATAACCGGTAATTATTAAGCCATCCCTGGATGTTTCCCATGTAAAATCGCCTTCAAAGTCATATTGCGGATATGTTTGTTCCCAGATTTGCCGCAGAGCCAGTTCTGCCTGAGGTTTTTTCTGCTCCTCTGTTTGCTGAATTTCCGTTGGTTGTTGGCTTGCCTTCTGGTCACGAATACAAACCGTTAACACTGCCGGTAATACTAATACGGCAAGCCATATCATTTTCCTGTTCATAATGCTGCCTCCCAAAACGGTTTTGATATTGGGTTTGTTCAGCAATCCGTTATTTCAGCACCGATTTATCGTAATCGTCGGGCGGAATGTAACCCAACAACTGCATGCAGGTCGCGGCAATGGAGCTGATTCCCAAACCTTCGTTCATGCAGCCCTCTTTCGGGTTGTTGGGGTACTCGCCCTGGTATTCGGGATCGTAGAGGATGCACGGTACGGGGTTCAGGCTATGGCTGGTCTTTGCCCTTGGCGTGCCGTCTTCCTTGAGGGAAACGGCGCCCGATTTCTTGTCATGCTCGAACATGTCGTCGCTGTTGCCGTGGTCGGCGGTAATCAGCATTAACGCGCCGGCTTCTTCAACGGCTTTGGCGATCCTGCCAAGCTGCAGGTCCATGCCCTCCATCGAGCAAATGACCGCCTGATAGATGCCGGTGTGGCCGACCATGTCACCATTGGGAAAATTCAGCCGGATAAAGTCGTACTTGCCCGAGCCGATCGCTTCAATTACCTGATCGGCAATTTCGGCGCACTTCATCCAGGGGCGCTGTTCAAAGGGAATAACGTCGCTTTTTATCTCAACGTAGGTTTCCAGCTTGTCGTCGAATTTGCCCGTGCGGTTCCCGTTGAAGAAGTAGGTGACATGGCCGTACTTCTGCGTCTCGGAGATGGCCAGCGTTCGTACACCGGTCGCCGCGAGGTATTCGCCCATCGTGCGGTCGATTGAAGGCGGGCTGACGAGGTAGCGGCGTGGTACATGGAGGTCGCCGTCGTATTCCATCATCCCCGAGTAGCAGACTTTGGGGCGCTTCTGCCGGTCAAACTTATCGAATGTGTCTTCCTCAAAGGCGGCGGTTATTTCAAGGGCGCGGTCGCCGCGGAAATTAAAGTACACCACTGAGTCGCCGTCTTCGATTGTACCAATTGGCTTACCGTCCTCGGCGATGACAAATTCCTTTAAGTCCTGATCGATGATGCCGGGTATCTCTTTACGGTAGGTTTCCACCGCTTCGCGGGTTGTGGCGAACTGCCGCGAGGTTCCCATCACATGGCAGTGCCAGCCGCGCTCAACCATCGACCAGTCCGCGCCGTAGCGGTCCATTGTGATCCACATACGTCCGCCGCCGGAACCGATCTTTGCGTCAAATCCGCCATCGCTTTGTTCTTTCAAAAAATTCTCGAAGGGATCAACATATTCCAGTGCGCTGGTCTCGCCCACGTCACGTCCATCAAACAGAACGTGAATCCGCACCCGCTTAACGCCTTCTCTTTTGGCGTGTACGATCATCGCCTTGAGATGATCCCAATGGCTGTGCACGTTCCCGTCGGAAAACAGGCCGATAAAGTGTAAAGTAGGGGAGCGCCCTGCGACAGCCACGCCGTCTTTCACGTTGGAAATGATTTCTTTCCACGCGGAGTGTTCAAACATCGCCCCCGTTTCGATGGATTTGGAGACCAGCGCCGCGCCCTGGTTAAACACCCGCCCGCAGCCCATGGCGTTGTGCCCCACCTCGCTGTTGCCCATGTCATCATCGGAGGGCAGCCCAACCGCCGTCCCGTGGGCTTTAAGTCTGGTGTTGGGGCTGAGCCCCTTGATTGCCTCCAGATGGTACATCTTTGAATCGGCAACCGCATCACCTTCTTTGTATTTTCCGTAGCCGACGCCGTCCATGATAACCAGCACTACCGGTCCGCGCCGTCCTTTCCACGAGGGGTTCTTTTTCAGGGCTTCCATGAGCGTTCTCCTTTTGGTAACTGTAACTGAAAAATTCGAATGATAAAAGAGCCGTCTGCTCTCTTTTCAAATTTCCTCTGGTATGGTATTATTTTTGCATAGCCAAAAAAAGGAGATAAAAATGCGTTTAATTACACGGTCTGATTTTGACGGGTTGGCCTGCGGAGCCCTCCTGGAAGCGCTGGGGCTTGTTGACGAATGGCTTTTTGTGCATCCCAAGGATATTCAGGACGGGCTTGTCGAAGCGACCAAAAATGACATACTTGCCAATGTTCCCTATATTCATGGATGCGGGCTGTGGTTTGACCACCATTCCAGCGAAGAAGAACGGCTTGGTTACGATATCACATTTGAAGGAGTCTCAAAAAAAGCGCCGAGCTGCGCCCGTGTAATCTATGATTACTACGGCGGAGAACAGAAACTGGGGAAATACGCCGAAATGGTCAAATATGCCGACAAGATGGATTCTGCAAATCTGACAGTTGATGAAATCATGAACCCATCCGGTTGGGTGCTGCTTGGGTTTATCGCCGATCCCCGTACCGGACTTGGCAGGATTCACAGTTTTACCATCAGTAATTTTGAGTTGATGAAAAAACTCGCCAAAGATACTTTTTCCAAACCCATCGAAGAGATACTTGAGCTGCCTGATGTCAAGGAACGTGTTACCGCCTATTTTGAACAGCATAAAAGTTTTATCGAAATGGTAAAGAAGCACGCGAGAGTTGAGGGTAATGCCGTATACGTTGATCTGAGAAACATGGAAACAATTCATGTGGGCAACCGTTTTTTGCTGTACACCATCTTCCCCGAACAGAACATATCCGTCTGGGTAGTGGACGGCAAGAAAAAGGTCAACACGGTAATTACCG